>Ga0308415_1000384_pt1 | contig 19310 bp, 13 predicted proteins | sample HotsprSampleOS55_FD_203465 | JGI IMG/M metagenome (GOLD analysis project Ga0308415, IMG submission 203465) | Hot spring phototrophic mat microbial communities from Octopus Spring, Yellowstone National Park, Wyoming, United States - 20090730_OS55 ... | reverse complement strand
TAAGAAGGAGAAACAGGGAAAAGGCAAAAAAGCTCCAGTCTGCCCGCCACAACCACCACGACATGCCGCTCCAGGCTACCAGAGTGAGAGAAACGGCATTCCAAAGCATGCAAGCCAGCAAAGAAACAAGGGTTCCTGCCAAACCAACAGGACGTGCCGGTAAGCGAATCGCCAGCCGGACGCCGGGACTTTCCTTTGGAGAGAGGGGCTTTGGGATTGTGGGCCAAAGATGCCCCGCAACGCCGTCCTCGATGGGTGGAGAGCGGTGTTTTCGGCGAAACCATGTTCGCAAAAAAGGCCCGTGATCACTCCGTCCGTGAAGAAGGGCCAGAGCCAAGCCACTTCCGCCCAGGACAATCAAGGAAATTGGAATGAATGCGATCAGAGCGGTCCACCAAGGAACCTCCCCCGGAAGCTCGGCCTCCATCGGGCTGCCCGGGTTGACGTAAACCAGACGGTATTCGCCTATTTCAAATTTTTGGAGAATCTGATTTGCGGTTTTACGGTCGGAAAAAAGCGGGCCTCCCACAGGGGCATGCTGTGGGGTGATCCAGGCTCGGAAGGTTTTGTCCCCGAGTTGATATTCAACCAGTATCCTCGGTTCATAGAGTGGGCCCTCTTGGCCGTAACGTTCCTGAATCTCCTTACTCGATATTCTTGCCCAAACGACCACAAACCCTTCCTGGGGAGCGGAGGAGACACGAACCATCCGGGCAATCAAGAACCCTAGACCCAATACCCCTATAACTAGGATGAGGGTGAATATGCCGCACTCCAGCCATAGGGCCAGCCGAGCAGAAATGGTACGGTGCTCACCTCGCTTTTTCACGAAGAAGGGAAACCAGCGACGTCCACGGCCCACGGTAACGATTTCCACCTCAAACTTAAAGCTGGAGTGCCAGTGGTTGTCCTCAGAAAGGGCAAAGACACTCGGGATCACCCGGTTTGCTTTGGACCATCTTCTCTGGGCCTCCTGGGGTATTCTATTTCGACTTGTCCTCAGGCTCCCCAGGGAGATCTGAACGAAGACATCGAGCGGTTGTTCGTTGTGAACTGTGTTCTCTTGCCGCTCGCTTATAGCCGCCTTCCTCTTTTTTACAACCGGCGGGGGTATCAGGTCGCATTTACCCGTCTTTACCCGCTCGTAAAGCCGAGGTTCGATCCCCCGCCTAATCGGCCGATGACGTTGTAAAGGATCAAGCGAGTGAATTGCACCAGGTCAATGGCAGCCAGCATAAGCGGAATCACCGCGAGGACCAAGCATCCTGCACGCTCGCGATTTAGCGGGTCGGAAGAAGCCCAGTCTTAACCCGCGACGGTTCCACCGATCCATTCCTTCCGAGCAGGTGGAGAACGAACCGCAGTGCTCCCGCAGCATCCTTGGATCTGATGGAGTTGGGTCAGGTTGCTTCCCTTCGGATGGAAAGTGAGTACATCAACCACTCTTATTTTCCGCGGGAATCGGAGGTGAGTCGAGAGGGTCCTTTAACCGAAGAGTGTGTTTGCCAAGGCGTTAGGGGCAGGAGTACGGGGCCAGATGGCCACCGGCCGGCACAAGGTGGATAAACGCACTTTAAAAAAAGAAAAAACGGACTGGGGAGAACCGATTTCGTGGGGATATCTTCCTGAGAAGGAGCCAGATTCCGGGATGGCAGATTACAAGGGGCACCATTTTTGGGGATAGCAGCTTAAAAGGGAGCAATTTTCCGGGAGGGTAGGCAACTGCCACCCAGAGAGAATTTTCATCGCAGCTCCTCAAAGCTTGGTTTGCAAAAACTTTCTGTACCGACGAAACCATTCTTTTCCAAGGTCTATCTTTCGGCCAAGGCGATACTGAGAGCGTGGGCGGAGCTACAGAAATATTTCCGGAACACGACCCCTTCCCACAAAAGCCGGCTTTGAGTTAGAAGAAGGGAAAAAGAGGACAGAAAAACCCGAAATCCGCCGGATTGAGCCGGCCTTCAACGAGCGGCACTCGAGAATTCAATGGCCAGCTTTCGAGAAAGTGACAGGGCTAAGTCGCCGCAAACCCGTCGGGAAGGGATCCATTTGTGTAAGGCAATCTCCCGGAGATATTTGGGGACGTGGCCCTTCCCCATCGCTGGCACAGGCTAATAGGTTGCACCTTAATCCCCCAGGGTTTTCTTGACGGGTTCCGGGGCGAAGCCTCTGGACACGTACCTTCGAATGCTTTGAGAACAGTACCTTCGAATAGTTAGAGAACAGCGTTTGGTACACCGGCCTCTATCTACCCAGGCATTCTTCCTAACGAAAAGCTTCCCCAATCAGAGTGGCTCCTGTCTAAGGTCACGAGTTTCGATCGTCTAAAAAGGAGGGCCGCAAAGTTCACGCTTTCACTTGGCTCTCCAGGGATTACCTCTGCGGGAGGGCCTTTTCGGGAAGCATGTCCGATGGGGCTTCATGACCGGTACCCAAACATCCCCCGGAAACCCCGTCGGAAAAAGTTCCTCCGCGAGCGTTCCTCGGCAAGGTCATCGTCAAATATGCCAAGCTTTAGCAACATGGAGACTTATGCCGACGCACCAACGAGGCTTGCAGTCAGCCAAAGTGCTGATCGATTTACGACTTCGGCCTGTCGCTGGGTGTTTGTCCGCCAGGGGAGTCCTTACTTATTCGAGCTAGCTGACGAGCTTTCCTTTTCGAACGATGCCGTAAACATTACTTCCGTGCGCTCCTCGGTGTTTTGTCGGCATTTGTGATGAAAACCTAACTTCTCCAGGCACCGGTAAACTTCTTCGAGAGTCTTTTCGCCAAAATTGGGAATTGCCAGGAGGAATTCCGGGGTGCAGTTCAGGAGATCCTCTACGGTGAAAATTCCTTTGTCTTCCAAGCAGTTCGTTGTGCGAACCGCTAGTCCGATCTCGGCCGTATTCAGCTCAAGCTTTGCTCGCATTTCTTGAAGCCGCATGGAATCCCGGTTTAACGGAACTCGAGTTTTTCGCACGGTTGATCCTCCTTGTCTGGTGGTCCACCACGCTCCTTCACTAACAGCCTTTCTTTGGCCCGGCTTGTGTTACCGGCCGGGCTTGTCCGTTCGATTGCGGTCCCTCCTAATCGCGGCGGTAATCATTTTGCCTGAGTCATGCCCCGGGGAGCTAACGAAACACCTGGCTATTCGCAGCTCCCATAAGCATTTTCCGCCCATTGCACCCCGCCGTCCCTCTATGCTCGTACGGGGTTTTATCGAGGCTCCCCAGCAGCCGTACCGCGAACATTCCGCAAGCCTTCCCAGTTGTGGTGTCTGTTCCCCTCCTATCCCCCCTACAATGAACTTTGAGCTCCGAAAGGGTTACTAATCTCGGAAGTGAGTCAGTTGGTTTGGGATGGGTTAGCTTTCAAAACGGATAAATTTTTCTGAACCCGCACCCTTGGGGAAAGATTGTTGCCCGGCAAATCGGGAAGCGAATACAGCCTCGTGGTGTGGGGCGGGTCCATCCCAAAGCTTTCCGCCGAGCATTAATTACCCTTCTGGCGAACCTTCTGCGTGGAATAATAGTTGGGAGTTAACGTTCGCCCGAGGAAGGTGGGGTATCGGCGGTCCGATACTATAGCAAAGAATCCGCCCGCTCTCCTATAGCTCTCAAGGGGAGGAAGCCTTTCCCAAAGGTTGGGGGAACAGTTTGCTTCCTTAAAGATATGGGTGCTGTCATTACCTTTGTTGTAGGAGTGCTGTCGCCACCCTGGGGGGTACCGGAGTGAGTAACCCTAAGGAGTAGGGTTGCATTGGTCATCGGGAATGAGTTGGAGGGCTTGTGCACTCCGCGTTCATTCGCCAGGAAGTCCGTCGGCGGGATTGATATCCGTCGGCGGGACTCATATGAGGCTTGCGGGACGAAGTGGTGCCCTCAGGGTAACCGGGAGAGGTCCCGTCGGAAACGGTTAGTCTGCTTTGAGCCTGAGTTTGTGTGTCTCCGCCGGAGAACATGGTGTGTCCTCCCCGTACTTGGCTGACCTAACGGAACCTCAGAGATATGCCGTCACTTTCGGGGAGGGGCCTCTGTTGGTTTTGGCTGGCCCCGGAAGCGGCAAGACCCGAGTCATTACTTGCCGAATTGCGTTTCTGCTTGAGGCCGGGACTCCTCCCGACCGAATCCTCGCATTGACCTTCACAAATAAGGCGGCTCAGGAAATCGTCGATCGCGTGGTCTCTCTCACCGGTCAAAAGGGGATCTGGATCGGTACCTTTCACGGATTTTGTGCCCGGTTGTTGCGAAGGTACGGCCGACTCGTGGGCTTGGAAGAGAATTTCACGATTTACGATGAAGGGGATAGCCTCCGTGTACTTCGTGCTGCGGTGGAAAGGACGCGGTTTCCCCTTGTCTCCCACTCGTTGGCGGATGTGGCGGCAGCGATTCACCGGGCCAAAAATCAGCTTCAGCTTCCGGAATTTTTCGTGCCGAAAGATACAGCTCTTCCACCGGAACTATGGCGTCAGGTGTATGCAGCTTACCAGGAGGAACTGCAGCGGCGGAATGCGGCCGATTTTGACGATTTGTTGCTGCATGTGGCGCGCATTCTTGGCGAACGTCCCGATATCCGCGAGGAGCTTGACGATCGGTTCCGTTTCATATTGGTCGACGAATACCAGGACACCAATCTCGCTCAGTATGCCATCGCTCGGGCACTAGCCATCAATTATCCTAACCTGACGGTTACGGGTGATCCCGATCAATCAATTTATGGTTGGCGGGGGGCCTCCTTAAGGAATATCCTGGAGTTTGAGAAAGACTACCCTCAGGTTACGGTTGTGCGGCTGGAGGAGAACTACCGAAGCACTCGGCGAATACTTCGTGTGGCCGACACCCTGATCGCTCGCAACCGGTTACGGAAGCCGAAGCAGCTTCTTAGTAAGAAGTCGGAAGGGAAGCGAGTTCGGGTTTTGATCTATAAGTCGGAGCAGGAAGAGGCCCTGGGAATTGCCGAAGAGATCCTCCGGGAGGTAAAAAACGGACGGCGGTGCTTTCGCGACTTTGCCATTTTCTTCCGACTCAATGTGATGAGCCGTCCTTTGGAAGCTGCTTTCCGCCAATGTGGGGTACCTTATCAGCTGGTAAATGGCACGGAATTTTTTCGACGAAAAGAGATCCAGGATCTTTTGGCCTATTTGCGAATTGTGCTCAATCCCCGGGACGACGAAGCCTTTATTCGGATTTGTCAATCTCCGCCGCGAAGCGTGGGGGCCCGGAGTTTGGATCGGGTCCGGGAATTTGCCCGTCGGGGGGGCTTAAGCCTCGCGGAAGCAATTTGTATGGAAGAGTTGTTCCGGGAAATCTCTTCCCGAGCCTGTAAACCTGTACGGGAGTTGTCGGAGAGACTGCAGCACCTCACCCAAATCCCCTATAGTGGGGCGGAGGCTTTTGTTCGGGCTATTTTGGATTCCACCGGTTACCTCGCATATTTGAGAGCTGAAGGCACACCGGAGGCTTACGAGCGGCTAGTCAATCTTGAGGAATTTGTTTCTGTTGCCCGGCAGTTCGACCTCCGTCATCCCCAGGGCAGTACTCTCGAGCAGTTCTTAGAGGAGATTGCTCTGGTGTCCGATCCGGACCGTTGGGACCGGGGGGAGGACTGTGTGGCAGTGATGACCTTGCACGCAGCCAAAGGGCTGGAATTTCCCGTCGTGTACATTGTCGGGCTTGAGCAGGGTCTTTTGCCCTATGAAGACAGTTGGCGAGACGTGGGAGAGCTGGAAGAAGAACGGCGGCTTCTTTTCGTGGGAATTACTCGTGCCCGGGAGGAACTCACGTTGACCCGAGCGGTATACCGCGAATTTCGCGGTCAAGCTCGCCTGACTATTCCTAGCCCTTTCTTGCTAGAGTTGCCTCGCGAGGAATTGGAAATTGAAGACCTCTCCGAGGAGCGGGTGGGGTTCCTCATAGAGGGAGCTTGCCCGAGGGAGGGGGCAGCGGGGAACCCCGATTCGGAGCCGGCGGAGAATCAGTGGCCCAACCACAAGGGAGAGATTAAAAAACAAGAAGGGCTGTTTCATTTGGCAAAAGACCTTTTTCAGGAGCCAAGTTCCCAACCGGTGGCACAAGTGCCCGTCGCCAGGGGATCTCTCGTCTTGCACGTCGACCATGGGTTGGGCCGGGTAGTGCGAGTGGCAGAAGAGCAAAAAGATGTGTGGCTTGACGTCGAGTTTGTTCCCCTTGGGCGGATCGTGAGGCTTTCTCCGGCTGATCCCAGAATTCGGGTTCTCCCCCCGAAAAGAGGATAACATCCAAAGGAGTAAGTCTACCGGCCGGAATCGGACTTCCCGGAAGGGAACTGCAGCTTGTTGGCCGGGCTTTAGCCCGAGGAACGTCTTTTCCCGCCGGTTGTCGACTGGCCAAAAACAGGTTTTCCTGGAGCGAGCAGGCAAAAAACCGGGAAGAGTGTGGACACTGGTGACAGAGGAAAAATAGAGGGACTGCGAATTTGTTAAGCAACGAAACTCTGAACTTTCCGAGGGAATTCAATTCTTGCCTATTCACGACTGTGAGTTGTTCGAAGGTCGGAATACACTGGGCTTTCCTCGGCCGAAAGGAAGTGCCTGGTTCCTTGGAGGACCGAAGCGGTTTCCGCGGAAGCGGGCACTTTTGGTGGGGGGCGATCTGGGAAGGGTGTGATTGCAAGCGAGGAAAACTTGTGATTGCAAGAGAGGAAAACTTAGGAAAACCAAGTTTACCTGGGGGGTTATGGCACATTAGAATGGGGGCCATCGACCGCGGAAATGTTCTTTTTTACCGGCGTGGGTTTGCAAAACCTGGGCACATTTGTCCGATCCCAATGGGCTGAGGAGGGAGAATTGATGCAGGCAGGGAATTGCGAGAGGATGCGGAGGAGAAGGTGATGGTCGATTCGGAAGGACAGATTGCGGAAAGTTCTCAGCCACAATGGCGGCCTATCGGGCCAGTGGAGCGGCGGGTACTGGGGGTTCTGATCGAGAAGGCAAAAACCACTCCGGACTATTACCCAATGACCCTTGCCGGAATTTGCACCGGATGCAATCAGAAAAGCTGTCGCTGGCCGATCATGCAACTTGAGCCCGAAGATGTGGAAGAGGCCCTCGAGCGGCTTCGGGAATTGGGAGCGGTTGGTTATGTACATGGGAGTGGTCGTGCTGTTAAATTCCGCCACTACGCCTACGAGTGGTTTGGCGTGAACAAAGTTGAACTTGCCGTTCTTGCTGAGCTTCTCCTTCGGGGGCCGCAAACGGAAGGACAGCTGCGGGCCCATGTTAGCCGCATGGAGCCGATGACTGACCTTTCTCAGTTAAGAGCCGTTCTTGCTGCTCTGAGAGATAAAGGACTGGTTGTTTCTTTGACCCCCGAAAGCCGCGGCCATGTGGTCTCCCATACGCTGTATTTACCAAAGGAAATGGAGAGGCTGCGGCAGGAGTACGCCTCCGAGCCGGGGCACGTGGTCGGCCGGCAGGAAGCAGTCTTCACCCCGAGCGAAATCTCGGAGGAACGCAAGGCTATGTGTGAGCAGCTTACCAATGCAACAGACCGGGAAAACAAGCCCGCAGCCAAAATTTCGGAAGACGCAGCCCAACGAGTCTTGGAGGAGATTGCACGGCTTCGGGAGGAAGTGGCGGAAATTCGGGCAGAACTTGCCCGGCTAACCTCGGTCCTATGCGAAAACGGCAATGAACTTGCCGATCTGCGCCGACGGCTGGAGCAGCTGCTCTAGCTCAAACTGGCTTCCTTAGAAGCCAGAGCGGAAAATGCCGGAAAGACGGAGCCGGCAAACGAAGCTAATCCAGAATGTATCTTTGGGTGGGCAAAGTTCAGTTTGGGTGTGCACGTAACATCAAGGTAAGGAACCCTTGAATAAAACCGGAATTTTCGGCCTTAGGTTTCTTTATTGATCCCTTACTGGGGTGAACTGCCGACGAGAGGCTCTAGCTGCTGATGGTTCGTGGCGAGGCGAAATTCGGATTGCCCATTAAGCAATTCTGGTTACCGGGGCGGAGAGGCGGGATTTGCACCAAAACAGCCTTACATCCATGGAGGCTTAGGTTTTGAGGGGATGGGGCACTGGGCTCTTACGGTGATCAAACGCTGGGTTCTTATGGTAACGGAGCACTAACCACCTTGGGGTAAAGCGGAGATCAAACGATAGCTTGGGGTTAATCGGAGATCTAATGATACAAAGTGGGGATACAGGTTGAGGAAATTGACGGAAATTCAAGTTGGGGAAATTGACGGAAATACTAGTTGGCAAAATTGACGGAAATAAATGTAAGGAATGTTAGAAAGGTTTTGCGACGGGCATTTTGGGACAGTTAGGAGGCAGGGTAATGATAAGGATCATCGAAGCGCTTAGCCGACTCATAGGATGGGTGGTGACGCTAGTTCTTTTGGCATTTATCGGTTGGATTGGCTGGAACATTTACCAAGGATCATTTGCAGCCTTCCACTTGCAAGCAAAGATCAAGGAGCTTGAGACGGAGAATGAGAGCCTCCGGAAGGAAAACAGCGATCTCCGGCGCGAGGTAGACCGGCTTCGCGTGGCTAATCGCCTGCTAAAGGTGGACACGCGGGTAGCAATTCTCGATGTAATCGAAAAAACACGTTCTCCTGAGACAGGCGCGCTAAATACGACGTTTATTTTCCGTGAGGTGGATGGTACCGGCCGGCCGGTGACGCCTGATCGTAAGTTCACCATCAGTGGAGATATCTTGTATATCGATGCGTGGGTTGCAAAATTCCAGGACGAATTCGTGGAGCTCGGTGACCCGTTGCGGGGGAGTTCCATCTACCTTTTCCGACGGCTTTTTAGTGAAGACCAAAGGCCTTCGGAGGGTTTTGTGCTAGACGAAGAGGGATCTCTCCCCCTTCCCTATCGGAACCAGGGCGAAGCTTCGGAGTTTGAAAAGGAGATTTGGGAGAACTTTTGGTTCTTGGCCAACAATCCGAACGAGGCCGCTCGGAAGGGGCTGCGTGCCGTCCACGGAGAGGCCGTGTACATGAAGCTGGAGGAAGGAAAACGATATCGGATTCAGCTGCGCGCTTCCGACGGCCTGACGATCGTGCCGGAAGGCGAGATCGTAGTACCCGGCGGGCGCGCAACTTGAAGACAGATGCTAAAGAAATTTGGGGCTTTTATCCGCACGGATAGGGGGTTCTACAACCCTTTGCCGTGGCTTCTCCTTTTGAACTCGTTGGGTGAATGGCACTATTTTGGCATGAAATTTTGGGAGGCTGTGTGTGAAACCACATTCTGGTCGGCGGGAAATAAAAGCTCCGACTCTAACTTGAGAAAACGCTGTTTTTAGGCATGTCTCGGTGGGCTCGCGGGAAGGAGGAGCTCCCCTTGAAAGTCAAGTAGTTTGGGGACCAATCTGCGAAATGGATTATTGCCCATCTCGGAAGTCGTGAAGGTTTCCCCATCCCTCGGTCATCAGTCCAGTTTGAATCGCTTGGTTTTGCAGAAATTCATGATTTTGAAGCCGCGTGATTTCAGGTAGGGGAGTCTTGAGGCCAGAGAGGATAGCGATCCAACTGCAATGGGTTGCGGTCGGCTAGATTGGAGGTAGATAAGGCTTTGGCTGGACATGAGGGAATTCGTGGGAGTCCATACGGCAGTTCTTGAAACACAGTGTGCTGATGAATCGTTCGCGGAACTAAGAAATCCTTTGATATCCATCCGCAAGAGGGAGCGGCTATCAAGTGGGATTTCGTGAATTCGTGGGTTCCGTTTGTTTCTCTTATCAAGGAAATAATTGGTGGGAAGGAGAGGAACCGAGTCTGTAATTTCAAGGCCTTTGTCCAGCATGGCCCTTTGGGGTTTTGAGGGTGGTGGAAGAAGGTGAGTGGCAGCAACGAATCTGTAATCCGGCTTACGCTGGCACATAGCCCCGACGCTGACGATGCGTTCATGTTCTATGCGTTGGCGGCAGGGAAGATTGACCTGGGGCCATACCGATTTGAGCATGTGTTAAAGGACATTGAAGCCCTGAACCGGGCAGCTGAACAGGCAGTTTACGATATTACTGCTCTTAGTGTTTTCGGATATGCTTTTGTAGCGAAAGAATATGTGTTGCTTGATTGTGGAGCTAGTGTCGGGGATAACTATGGCCCGATCGTAGTTTGCAAAAAGACTTGCGATTCCGGAGATCTGGCCGAAAAGGTAATCGCTGTTCCGGGTACGCGGACTACTGCCTTCCTTTCGCTCGCGCTATACTTAGGCAGGATTCCGAAGTTTGTCGAGGTACCTTTTGACCAAATCATCCCCGCAGTAAAGGACGGAAACTGGGAGGGTAAGCCGGTGGACGCCGGTTTGGTGATCCACGAAGGCCAGCTGTCCTATTCCCAGGAGGATTTGGTCTGCCTTGTCGACCTTGGTAGATGGTGGAAGGTCTCGCGACAATTGCCACTTCCCCTTGGGGTAAACGCAATTCGGCGGTCTCTTGGGGTAAAGATTCACCGGGATGTTGTCCGGTTGATTCGGCAAAGCATATTGTACGGCTTGCAGCACCGGGCAGAAGCCCTCGACTATGCAGCAGCTTTTGGAAGGGGCCTCGACCGGGCAAGCCTTTCGAGCTTTGTCGCGATGTATGTAAATGAATGGACGGTAAGCTTTCCGAGGGCGGCGAAGAGGGCTATGAGCGAACTTTTTTGGGGGGCGTACCGGTTGGGACTTTTGAAAGAACCAGTTCTCCCGGAATTTGTGGGCGAGAATGAACTTTAGGGGAAATGCGGGGCGGCTAGTGACCCAGGGAAGAGGCGTGAAAGTTCCTAGGAGGTTTCTGGCCCGAGGGGCATCCGGTTACCCTCCCCCTGCCGATGTTGTGCACGCCCTCAATGTGGATTTACTAGTTTGGTATACTGATAAGGGGCAACATATTTACCCGGCGGTATGTCTCGGGGGTTATGTGACTGTGGCATGGGTAAGGGTCGGAACCCAGAGAATCGCTAGCTTTGGGGATTTCTGAGAAGGCAGGCAAGTGGCCGCGGTGGAACTCACCCACGGGCTCGGTTGGGGGTGGTTTTCGAGAAATTTGAGGAATGTCTCATCCCAAGTAGGTGTCGAGGCGGAGGGCAAAAGATGCAAATTCTTCCATCTTCATCGTGTTTGGCCCGCTCTGTGCTAGCGGACAAAACGCCTCTTGGACGATCGAATCTTCGTAGCCTATGGTGGCGATGGATTTGTTTTCAAGAAGAAAGCCAAAGGCAATGGATTGGTCGTCAAGAAGACGGCCAATCGAAAAGAGGTCGCGATTTTGTGAGGGCGGATTTTAAGGGCTTTACCCTGGTAGAGATTTTGGTAGTGATAGCCATTATTGGAATTTTAGTGGCCTTGCTCCTGCCAGCTGTGCAGATGGCTCGGGAGGCGGCTCGACGGATGCAATGTAGCAATCATCTGAAGCAGATTGGCCTTGCCATGCATCACTACCTGGACAGCCATACGGTGTTCCCGCCGGGTTACATTGCCGTTCGGCCTGAACGACCCGAATGGGCTTGGCCTGTGTTCCTGTTTCCGTATTTGGAGCTGGGTACCATGGCCGCCGAGATGGACGTGAACCGCATGGGATTCTTGGCCGTTTTGAATGATAACTATTACCGTTTGAACCTTGTTACCCCTTTGTCCTTATTCCGGTGTCCTTCTGACCGTACCCCGGAACTGTTACCTAGGGAATTGCGGCATTTTGATATCCCTTCGTGGCCACGGGTGTTTGAGCCGGCCACGAACAACTACATGGGAGTATTGGGTTTTTGGGATCGGGCAGGGGCCTTGCGGAATAATGGGGCTCTGTTTGGAAATAGTGCCGTGGGGATTCGGGATATCCCCGACGGAACCTCTTTTACCTTTCTGGTAGGGGAACGCGAACGGCGATGCGGGGCGGGAGCTTGGTGTGCTGTCCGCGATCCGTTTTTAAACGGCCAGTTCGGCATTTACTACGCCCTGGGTAGGGTGAGCATCAAGCTGAATCACCCGTTGGATATCGGAGAGGATAGCTGTCGCGAAGGGTTTAGTAGCCCCCACGCGGGTGGGGGGCATTTCCTTCTTTGCGATGGATCGGTGCAGTTTGTCTCCAATACCATCGAGTTTTCCAACGCTGGGATAGATCCTCAGCTGCAAGAAGGGGAAATAACTCCACTGATAGCCCGAGAATTGGGAATTTATCAGAGGCTGGGTATCCGCAACGACGGGGTGCCCATTCGAGGGGAATGGCCATAAGGTTCGATATTTGGTGATGTCTGTCTACTTTCGCCTTTGTTGGCGGTAGAGAAGGAGCAAAGGGAACTTTGCGGGGTCGGATCCGAGCCTCATCCCTCCGAGCTGCTTTTTTTTTCGACAGTCATCTGTACCAAAAGCGGATTAAATGGTTGACTCAGCTCTTGTCCGGGAACTGGCATCGTCCGTCAGCTGGCTTCGGAAGAAGGGCAGAATCCGGCTCGAGGGGTAAGGCAGAATGTTCGCTCCGACCAACGGGAGAGTCTCTTCCTGGGCAACCGATGGCGGGTTGTCTCCTCAGATTCGACGTTGTTAACCCCGGACAGTCGGGGTCCCATCGGTGCATAATTCTCGGAGGCGTGATCCGAATTTGGGAAGGGAAATCGGAGTTTCTCCGCTAAAGGTTGGTCTCCATTAATATCGGAAGTTAGCCATCCCTTTCAGGGTTCGATCTCAACATTAGGCATCGTTGCAGAGATGTTTGTATCCGTGCAAACCGCTCCCCGTGATCGGTGGACCGGGAAACACGGTCATAGAGTTGGAACTACAGCGGACTAAAATGTGGCTTATTTCTGGCACGGGGGTTGGCTGCATAAGAGAGCTTGGGCCTCCCTTACGCGGATAACTTGCTCTGGACGGACGATGAGGTAGCGGTGACGGCCAGCCGGATCGGGTTCGAAGTGTGTTTCTCCTCGGTCATCTACACGAATCCACCCGGGCGGAGACAAATCGAAATACCCATGCTGCGGCCGGACCGCGTATAGCACGGAGGTTAGGTCCCAGGTCGGCTGGTCATTTTGCAGCCCGCGATAATAGTCGTACGCTTCCCGCAAGGGATGATGCCGCACGAAGCGATAGTCCAGCTGCATACTGAGGGCTGGGTGGGGAATCGCGATCCCCACTTCAAACCCACTGACTACGATTTGCGTGGGCCAATCGGAGAAAAGCTTTTTTGCAGAGGGGATATCCTTTTGAATGTTGAACTCTGTAAACCTTTTGGCTCGGAGTTCGGGGCTAAAGGCCCCGCCCATTACTGAAAGGAGGCGGACCTTACTGGCTACGAGGGCTTTCCCGTCCAGTGGGGAGTGAGCATCCGGTGCTGAATCGAGGAGGCGGGCTAGATTTGTGGAAAAGCCTACTTGTACAACAGTCACAGATTGATCCGGTTGGGCCGCCAGTATACGTCGGAGCAACTCGGTTGCTTCGGGTACTTCCTCGCGGGTGCGAATTCGATGGGGGTAACGGAGTTGGCCTCCCTCTTGAGCTTCGGCCACTCGACGGATGTATCGCCCCTCTTCCGGTAGCACGCCTCCTCGAACCATGCCGATGGGAATTTCTGGGCGACCGTAGAACGTATTCATGAGTTCTACAAAGCGGGCCGCATAGACGTTGTCCTTTGTAAGAGTCACGGCAAGCAACCGGCCTTCGCCCCGGCTTTGTAAGGCGTGAATTACCGCCAAGGCCATTGCGTCGTCGACATCGTTTCCCAGGTCTGTGTCGAAAATGAGAGGGACAGGGGCCGGATGGGTTTCTTCGAAAGCACCCAATGAATTGCTCCAGACTAAAATACCAACGGTCAGCATTGTCATAGCGGTCAGCATCAGTTTTTCTCCCTTGACAAAACTCCCATTCTGATTATTAGGCCTAAAGAACTTTGGAAGGGGGCCGGGTTGAGACGGCATTAATGGACAGCCGAGGCTTAAGCAGAAGATTGATCCCGTTTGATTTGCGGTTCAGCATGCAAGCCTGTGAAGATGAATTGCCCTGCTCCTAAGAGTTGCTTAGGCGGTGTCTTCCCCCATTTCGAGATCTTGGCTCCGAAAGCTTCGAACGTGTTCCGAAATCGCGGCTGGTTCGTGTTCGGAAATTCCGGCTTAGTTGTAGCTTTCTTTTGTGGACAGGGTAGCTGATTCATTCTTGCAGGGGTAAGGCCACTAGTTAAAGAGGGTCTCGCTAGGATTCCCCTTGGGTGAGACTTGCCCGGTTGACCCTCGGGCACGGCCCAAGAATCTTTTTATTCGCCAAACCTTCATCGCTCAAGTCACGATCACTCAGAAGAACAGAGTTCCTCCAGGCGAGCCCAAGCCTAGCAACGGGAGGGGGATACCGGTCGCCTCAGGGAATACCTTTCAGCCAGACGGATACCGGGTGCTCGTGTGGTTTCGATCCAGCATGGCGGCAAGATGGACTCCCACGGACTCGGCCAAAGCCTGAGGATGGTACCCACCTTCCAGAACGCTAATTAGCCGGCCTTCAGCATACCGCTCGGCGAGGTCGAGGACCAGTTCCGTCATAGGCCCAAAGTCTTCGCTTTCTAACCCCAGGTTACCGACGGGGTCAAGCCGATGGGTGTCGAAGCCTGCACTGACAAAAATGATTTGAGGACGGATCTTTCCGGCGAATTTTTCCAAGGTGTTTGCAAAGCGGTCCCAATACTGCTGCCGGGATATGCCAAAAGAGACCGGAACATTGCAAGTAGTTCCGACGCCGGCACCCTTTCCGATTTCTTCCTCTCGCCCAGTTCCGGGATAAAAAGGCCAGCGATGGATCGAATAAAACCCGACCCGGGCGTCCTCCCAAAATATGGCTTGTGTGCCATTGCCGTGATGAATGTCCCAATCCACAATTAGGACCCGCTCCACACCAAACAATTCCACAGCCAACTTGGCCGCTACTGCGACATTATTAAAGATGCAAAAACCCATCGCCCGATCGGGAAGAGCATGGTGGCCGGGGGGACGTACAAGGCATAACGCCCGGCGTTCCGCTCCTTGGAGAATTCGTGTGACAGCATCGCACACAGCTCCTGTTGCCATGAGGGCAACATCGTAAGAACTGGGGCTGACTACTGTGTCGGGATCAGCATCCCCCCCACCCGATTTCGCCAGTGCCCAAATTTCGTCGATGTACCGTGGATAGTGAACCAGGCCAAGAACTCCCCGGTTTACTGGTCCCCATGTAGGAATTTGGCATCGCTGCCATAACCCCATCTTGGATAGATACTCAGGCAACTGGCGAATACGCTCGGCGTTTTCGGGGTGATTGCCGGTCTCGTGGTGAAGAAATACGGTGTCGGCGTAAAGAAGGGTCATACGGTCTCCATGCCAACAAAGGGTATTAAAGGAACTTGTCAAAGTGGCTTTTGCTCCATCTATGAGAGACGGCGAAGGTAGAGCCTTCATCAAGATAAGGCTCTCCTTATGGGGATCTTTGCCGGCCCCAACTGGCGGCAAATATACGGGCAAAGCCCATGGGCACCACGCGAGCCCCTAATAACGTTTGAACCCTCTTGCCAGCAGAAGCCTTCTGCCACAGTGGGAAACCACTCCGCGGAACTTTCGGCAGTTCATTCTGGCTCTGGCTCTGCTGCGGACGACACTACCCGGCCGCCTCGGGATTTACCAGGCCGGCCCTCGGCTGTGGTCTTCTCCGGTTCGTGGGGCGTAGGCATCGGAGCTCCCACCTTTTGCCGCCATTCCCTTAGTTCAGCAGCTAAAGCGGCCGTCAACTCCGGGAGTTTCTCGGCCAGATTCTGCTTCTCACTGATGTCATTTTCGAGATTGTACAGTTCTAGTCGGCCATCCTCGAAAAACTCCAGCAATTTCCAGGGGCCTTTGCGAATAACTCCGACCGGTGTGGTTCGCCAAGTGTTTCGGCCGCTCCCCAGATACCCTGGGAAATGCCAGAACAAGGATCTTTCCGGCCAACTGGCTTGATTAGGGCGAAGAAGCAACGGGACAATGCTTCTTCCGTCAAGAGGATAATTATCCGGGGGTTGAATTCCCGCGAGCTCCAGGAAGGTGGGGAAGAAATCCACACTGTGGATCGGATGATGACAGACCAATCCTGGAGGAATCACCCCCGGCCATCGAAAGATAAACGGCACGCGGATTCCACCTTCATACAGCATCCCTTTGCCACCGCGGAGAGGGCTGTTATCGGTGACATCACGCCCCGCTATTCCTTCCCGCGCGTAGCCGCCTACTCCGCCGTTATCGCTGGTTAAGATTACTAACGTCCGTTTGGCCAGGCCGGTTTGATCCAGGGTATCGAGGACCTTGCCCACACTTTCGTCGAGGCTGGAGATCATTGCAGCGTAAACGGGGTCACGGTGTCCGTTGGCCGGCGGTTTGTTCTGAAAACGACCGACAAGCTCCGGCTTAGCATCGTACGGCGAGTGGACTACAAAGTGGGCAAGTACAAGAAAGAAAGGGGTTTCCGCAGACTGTTGCGAATGAACTCCACAGACTTTTCCGTGAGGAAATCTGCCAGATAGGTCCCAGGAGGATAATTTGTTGGGGGATTGGTCACGAAATCGAAATGTTTTCCGGCGGAAGTGATCGCTTGGTCGAAGCCACGAGCCCCGGGGTGATACGGTCCTTTTTCCCCGAGATGCCATTTTCCGAAGTAAGCGGTCCGGTAGCCAGCCTGCTTCATCACTTGGCCAAGTGTCCAGCAATTGAGTGGAAGTTCCGTAACATTGTCCACGGGACGAAGAGATCGGCTTCGCCAGTTGAACCGGTCAATACTTCCCACCGTGTACACCCCGGTGCGTGCTCCATATTGGCCACTGAAAATTCCTGCCCGAGTCGGCTGGCAATTCGGCCCAGCAGTATATCCCTGTGTAAACCGGACCCCCTCCGCCGCCATTTGATCAATCCGCGGAGTTTCATAGTATCGGCTTCCATAGCATCCCAGGTCGGTGTATCCAAGATCGTCGGCAATGATCAACACTACATTAGGTTTCGGAGGTATAGCCGTTTGGGCCTCAGCAAAGCTCTTCCCAAGAAATATGAAAGGCGAGGCTAACAAAAGCCCAACGGCAGAGTAGGTAGCAGGCCCTTTTCTCATTTGCTTTGTCGGTCGGCGCCTGTTGGTCATGGGTTGGTCCCTTTTGCTCGTGCAAATGCCGAAAAAACAAGATCCCGAATAACACTTGCGGCCCAAAATTTCCGAACAAATACCCTCTTGATCAATAACGATTATGCTCCTTAATCAATAAGGATTATGCTTCTTCCGCATTTTCCCCGAAAGCCTCTGCAAATGACAGTACTGAGCTTTCCCGAATTTCACTCGGAGCTGGCACAGTCCAATCCCCATTATAAAAGGGGGAAATGGGGCAATCTTCCGCGGTCCCCTCCTAAGAAATTGGTGCTTGATCGAAAAACAGAAATTGGTGTTTAATCGAAAAGCTCTTCCTTATCCCTAATCTATAGACACACGCCTATATGGAGCATCAGTATCCTATTTTTGCAGGGAGGGCCTTTACAACTACCACGGGAACCACGGGAAGTATAGCAACAGACCGGCTACATTCCTCCGATAAGAGCTTGAGCACCCTTTCCGTGATTAAGCGGAGCCGACTTTTTTAGAGGACTACCCCCGGCCCGGCTTGGTGATCTCTTGTTGTGATCCGAGCAGACGGTAACCGTTTCGATACCCACGCGATCTGTCGGGCTCTGCTAGCTGCTAAAGCCGACAGGTTCTGCCGATCGAGCCCTCGGAACCACCCGGTACCAGCCAAACAGGAAATGTGGTGTCTGCCCCCGGCTCGTGAGGGAAGGACAACCTCACGATATACAATCCGGTCTGGGTTTGCCCCCCGGTCGTGAGGGAAGGACTGAAAGGCATAGTTCTTGGATTTTCCCTGCATGCTTCCTGGATTTTTCCTCCCAACGGTTCCCCACAACTAAGTTCATCTCGGAAGAAAGTTGAGGTTTTTCAATTGCCACATTAGATTGTTGGGGCCAGACTCACGCACGGGTATTCGTTTCGTTGGCCATTTTGTTGGAATGCATCCTCCGAAGTTGCCGGGGTCATTACAATCAAAAGCGTTGGTTGCGGCACTGCCAGTTTCTTCAGGAAGCTGGGCATCCCGCTAGTCACATCGGGGAAAAGCTGCTGCTCTGCGGCTTTGTGCCGGAACGTGGGTTGGGGCAACCAAAAGCCGGAATACTATCCGAATGATCCAGGCGGACTGGATTTCAACCTTTTAACGGGGCGAATGGGTCTCCAGTCACTTGGCCTCTGGAGTCGGAGAAAAAAGTCGCTGGTGAAAATTAAATTCCTTGCAAGCTTCTGGTTAGCTGGGGGCCAACAATGAGGCAAAAGCCCGTCCATAGAAAATGCTGGGAATTTCGCTCGGAAGTGACCTACCGTCCGAGTTTAGTCAGAGGGTGGTTTCTTCCTTGCCTCGGGGTTTTTTGCATTTGGTTTGGGATTTTCTTGGCTGTGCCGAGGGCAGCATGGGGCCATCAAGAAGCGGGTGCGGTTTTTGAGAATGCTTATGTTATTTGGCGGGTTGATCCCCAGGGCCGAACTACTGAATTTGTGGACAAAAGCTCAGGGAAGGATTATGCGAGTCAGCCTTGGCCTGTGGCGGCGGTGCGGATTGCTGGAGTGGAGCACCTTCCTTCCAGCTGTATCTGGGAAGGCGAACGGCTGCGGGTGACATTCGGGGCGGAAAAAGCCCAAGCCGTTCTTGCGGTGCGGTCGAGCCGAGATTACTTCGTTTTTCGGTTGGAAAAGTACGAAGGTCCTGAGCCGGAGTTTTTTGTGTTAATGAACCTTCGGCTCGCTTTGGGAAGGGAGCGAAATTGGACCTCCGGATTGATATCCGACGGCCATTTTGCGTGCTGTGTGCGGGTTGCTAACTACCGAATCGGATTCAATTTAGGTGGGGGCCCAGAGGCCGCGGTGACCGCCGTGCTATACCCCAATCGGCAGTTGGAGGGAGGATGGGTCGGCGTTGTGGCCGCCCCCAAAGCGGAAATCCGCAGGGCTCTCCAAAGTCTTGTTTTGAACGAGAAAATGCTTTATTCGCCTGTCGGAGGGCCGTTTGCTCTGGATGCTCCGGAAACACGAGGTTCCTACGTTTTTGCCGATGTTACCGAGGATAATGTGGACCAATGGATCGAATTGTGCAAAAAGGGCCGGATTGACTTAATTCACTTAATCGGGTGGGATGCTTCGCAGGGCCACTACCGGCCGCGGAAGTATGCCTTTCCCGAAGAGCTTTCGAGTCTGAAGCGGACAATCGAAAAGATTCATGCCGCTGGACTAAAGGCCGGCTTACATTTCCTTTTTGGCATTTCGTCCAATGATCTTTATGCCACTCCCGTGCC
>Ga0308415_1000376_pt1 | contig 19620 bp, 13 predicted proteins | sample HotsprSampleOS55_FD_203465 | JGI IMG/M metagenome (GOLD analysis project Ga0308415, IMG submission 203465) | Hot spring phototrophic mat microbial communities from Octopus Spring, Yellowstone National Park, Wyoming, United States - 20090730_OS55 ... | reverse complement strand
ATTTTTTCCGAACGTGCCAGGCACTTCTGGAAGTGCCTGGCACGTTCAAGGTCATCTTATGGCGTTGTCGGCACCTTTGACGCCCAGTTGTCGCTGTATTGGACCGTGGCCATCTGGCCCCGGAGCCATTCCTGGAAGACCCGCTGTTCTTCGTAGGAGCGCAGCCAGGAATCCAGTGCCCGCACCTGGCGGTCCATCACCTGGACGATGTACCAGCGGCCGTCCGTTCCCGCCAGGGGCGCGGTGTGTTGCGTCGCCGGGATCTCCCATATGGTGCCGGCGGCCTCCTCGCCGAACCGCTCCTTCAGGAACCCCTGCGTGACCCACTCCGGATCACTGGCGTAGGCGGGACTTCCCTCTTCGGCCTCTATCTCCGCCGCGATGTCTTCCCACTTCTCCCCTTTGCCCAGCCGCTCCGCTACCTTTCCGGCATCCTCCTGGGTGGGGAACAAGAGGTAGCGAATCTGGACCTGTTCCATTGTCGGGGGGATTTCCGCTGCCATTGCCTGCTGGAGTTTGTCGTAGAGCAGGCTGGCCTCCACCATCGCGCGGAATTTGGCCTCGCTGAGGCCGCTGCGCTTCAGGTGGGTCTTCACATATTCCTGGTAGCGACGGTCAAACTCCTCTTTGGAGACCGGTGTCGGTTCCGGCGTCGCCGTGGCCGTGAGGGTTGTCTCCGTCGTCACCGCTGGAGTGGGGGTCAGGAAGGCCGCCACCACGTCCCGGTCGTAGCCGAACTGCTCCTCAATGGCCCAGTCTATCTCCTCCTGGGAGACCGTGAGCCCCCGCCGGGCGGCCTCCTGCCGGATCAGTTCCTCCAAGATCATCTGGTCCAGCACCTCTTTGCCCAACAGGGTCGCGTAGGCCTCGGAGAGCATAGCATCCAGTTGGCGGATCTGGTTATTCAGGAACTCCAGCCAGAAGGAGACGCTGGGGTCGTTGGGGTCCAGTGCCATCCGCTGAGCGGTGTAGTAGTCCCGCTGTTCCTGGAGGACGATACGGTAATGTCGGACACGGGCCTGGAAATCGGCCGTGGTGATGGGGACGCCGTTGACTGTGGCGACCGGCTCCCGGCCTTTGAATACGTTCTCGGTCAGGTACCCGTAGACCAAGATGCCGATAACCAGGACGCCGACGGCGACCGTACTGGCGATGATCCAGCGGTTTATCCGCGCTTCCCGTTCCGCCCGGGTGCGCTGTTTTTTGGTCAACGGGCGCGGGGCTGCAACCTCTTTCCGTTTTCTGGACATAATGGACCCTCACGTGGAGAAAGAAAACATGTCCAGACACCCAGCATTGAGGAAGAAAATAGAGTTTTTGCGGCAGCAGAGCCGCCGCAAAAACTCTATATCCCCCCTGAATCCCCTGGGAGACGCAAAAATCTTCCTTCGTTGGGCTATCTGGGATGAACGAAAAGCAACGGGTCAGGCCGGATGGATGAAGTCTACAACAAAGGGCAGGAGGGCCAGATGGCGGGCCCGTTTGATGGCCCGGGCCAGTTGCCGCTGATGGCGGGCGCAGAGGCCCGTCTGCCGCCGGGGCCGAATCTTGCCCCGTTCGCTCAGGAATCGGCTCAGCGTATTGGCGTCCTTGTAGTCAACCTTTTCCACCTTCTCGGCGCAGAACACGCAACGGCGCACGGCCCGCCGCCACTGGGCCTGCGGCATCCGGGCCTCCCCCCGCGCAGTCGTGGCCCGAGTGGTCTGCCGTCCTCCCGATGATGACCGTCTCTCTTCTGCCAATCCTCACCTCCGAGGAGAGAATCAGAGAATCAACATCCGACTCTTCTGATTCTCCTGATTCTTGATTCAGAATGGGAACTCCTCACCGACCGCTTCTTCGCCCGCGCTGATTTCTTCCTCTTCAGCCTCGGGTTGCTCCTCAAAGGACTGCGGGCGACCGCCCAGGATGATCATTTCCTGAGCGACCAGTTCAGTGCGGAAGTGTTTTTTACCTTCGGCGTCTTCCCAGCCGCGGGTTTGCAGGCGGCCTTCAATGTACACCTGCTGCCCTTTGCGCAGGCGCTGCTTGCAGATTTCCGCCAGATTTCCCCAGGCGACCACATTGAACCACTCCGTCTCCTCGCGCCGTTCGCCGTTGGAGTTGGTCCAGCCGCGCGTGGTCGCCACGCTGAAGGAGGTTACCGGCCGACCGGCCGGCGTGTACCGCATCTCAGGGTCCCGACCCAGGTAACCGATAATCATCACCTTGTTCAGCCCTCTCATCTCTGCCGTACTCCTTGTTGTTAATCTTCGTCTGTGCGCACAATCAGGTGGCGGAGAATCGGTTCTTTGAGTTTGAGCGCCCGATCCAGTTCGGCTACACCCCGGGCATCCAGGCCAATCTCCATAAACACATACTGGCCCTCCCGGACTTTGCGAATGGGATAGGCCAGTCGCCGGAGCCCCCAGGGCTCCACTTTGTGGACGGCGCCGCCGTTGGACTCCACCAAGTTCTTGACCTCATCAATGACGGCTGCCAGCCCCTCGGAGTCCACCTGGGGGTGCACAATATAGGTCAGTTCGTAGTTTCGCATGGACGGTTGAAACCTCCTTTCCACGGGATTGCCTCCGGTCTGCGCCGGAGGCGGAAAGCCCGTCCGGGCGTGTAAACGGGCACAATCATAACACAGAGCGCGGATTTTGGCAAATCAGACCACAGACGACGGACGACAGACCAAAGACGACGGACAACAGACCACAGACGACAGACGACGAGGGTAGCGCAGGCTGTCAGCCTGTACAGTAAGTCCATAGTCCGTGGTCTGTGGTCTGTGGTCCGTGGTCCGTGGTCTGTGGTCTGTGGTCCGTGGTCCGTGGTCTGTGGTCCGTGATCCATCATCCATATTTCAGCCCTCGCCGCCGATGACCCGGCGGGGGCGGCCGGCGGCCTCCGGCGGGCCGACCAGCCCCATCTCCTCCAGCCGCTCCATCAGCCGGGCCGCCGTCGGGTAGGCGATGCGCAGCCGACGCTGCAGGTAGGACGCGGAGATGGTCTCCCGGTTCCGCAGCAGGGCAATCGCCTGCTGGAGTAGGTCGTCCTCCTCCTGCGAAGTGAGCGCGGAGGGGACGCCGGCCGCGGGCATCATAGACTCCCACGGCGCTTCGCTGACCCACCTGGGCAATTGCTGCCGCCAGAAGTCCACCACCCGCTGAATCTCCGCCTCGCTCACGTAGCACCCCTGCAACCGTACCGGATGGCCGGCGTCCGCGGCCAGGTAGAGCATGTCCCCTTTGCCCAGCAGCGTCTCCGCGCCGGGCATATCCAGGATGACCCGCGAGTCCACCTGGCTGGCGGTGGCGAAGGAGATGCGGGCCGGGAAGTTGGCCTTGATGAGTCCCGTCACCACGTCCACGCTGGGCCGCTGGGTGGCCACCACCAGATGGATGCCGGTCGCGCGGGCCATCTGGGCGATGCGGCAGATGGTGCGCTCCGTCTCCTCCGGGGCCAGCATCATCAGGTCCGCCAGTTCGTCTATCAGGACGACGATGCGGGGGAGTTGCTGAGAGGGGTCGCTCCAGACCGCCTTTTCGTTGTAATCGTCTATGTGACGGGCTCCAGCGGCGGCAAATCGTCGGTACCGCTCGTCCATCTCGTGGGTCACCCAGCGCAGCACCCGACCGATGCGGTCCAGTTCCACTTCGGTGTGTCCCAGAAGGTGGGGCAGGCCGTTGAAGCCGACCAGTTCCACCATCTTGGGATCAATCATCACAAACCGCAGTTGGTCGGGCCGGTTGGTCATCGCCAGGCAGGTCGCGATGGCCTTGATGCAGATGGATTTGCCGGAGCCGGTGGTGCCGGCGATGAGTAGATGGGGCATGGTGCTCAGGTCGGCCACGACGGGGGTGCCCGCCACATCCTCCCCCAGCGCGATGGCCAGGGGAGAGTCCACAGCGGCGAAGGCGTCGCTCTCCATCACCGCGCGGAGGGAGACCCGACTGACCCGGTCGTTGGGCACCTCAATCCCCACGACGGACCGACCGGGGACGGGGGCCTCCACCCGCAGGGAGGGGGCGGCCAGGGCCAGGGCCAGGTCGTCGGCCAGGGCGGCAATCTGGCTGACCCGGACTTTGTGGGGGCGCCGCTGACCGTCGGGGCCGGGCCGTTCTGTGAAGCCTGGGGCGATCCCGAACTGGGTGACCGCCGGACCCCGCCGGACCTCCACGACCTGGACCGGCAGCCCGAACTGGGCCAGCGTCTCCACGATGATACGGCTTTTGCGACGGACTTCTTCGTCGGAGAGGCCGATCTCTTCCCCCTCATCCAGCAGGTCCAGCGGCGGAAGGACGGGTTCGGCGGGCCAAGCCAGGGCGGCTGGGGGAACAGGCGCCGGGTGGGCCGGCGCGGACGGCACGGCCGGGGCGGCCCGTTCGGCCGGCGCAGGGGCCGGCGCTGGAGCAGTGGCCGATGGCGCCTGGGGAGCGGACCGGGCAGCCGGTCGGGCGGCAGGCCGGGCGGGCTGTGTTGTCCGGGGACGGGTCGGGGTGGGTAGCGCGCCGCGACGCCCAAGGCGTTCCCGGACGTCGGCCAGCGTCCAGTCCATCGCCAAGCCCAGCCCCAGGAGGGTGAAGATGGCCAGCAGGACCCCGCTCACCAGGGAGCCCAGGTAGAGGGAGAGGGTGTGGGCGATGGCCCAGCCGATGACCCCTCCGCCCCACCCGCTCTGGAGGAGAGTCCAGGGGTCCCGACGGCCCAGCAGCAAATGGGTGAGGGCCAGCAGGCCAAAGAAAAGCAGTTCCAGCCCGACCACCGGTCGCCACCGCCAGATAATGGGACGGTCCAGATGGTGCTGGAGGATGAGCACTCCGCCCCAGCCGATGGCGAACGCGACCGGCACCGCCCCCCAGCCGAAAAGGAACTGGAGGGCATGGAGCCAGGCATCCGTCCAGCGCCCGGAGGTGACCCGCAGGAGAGTGAGGAAGGTCAGAATGGAAAGCAGGATCAGGCCCACAGCCAGGGTCTGCTGGAGGATGGGTCTGGTCAGCCATGCCCACCAGGGCCGGCCGGGAGGCCGGGGGGCCGGTTTCTGCCCGGTTTTTCCTTTTCGGCTGGCACTCATTGGGATCGGATGCGGAGGGGGTTGGGGGTAGCGGCGAAGCCGCTATCCCCAACCTTCTATTCTTGAGTCCACTGCAAAAAGGGTTCTTTATCGCAGAGATCGCAGAGTACGCAGAGCAATATAAAGAAAATCTCTGCGCTCTCTGCGTTCTCTGCGATTAGTTTTTGCAGTGGACTCATTCTTTCAATCCGCCATGGTGGCTTCGGCGGCCCGGCGGAGGCTGAGGCCCAGGCGGCGGCGGGCCGCATCCACGTAGATGACCCGCAGCCGGACAGACATCCCTTCCCGGACCACGTTGCGGGGGTGAAGGAATTGCCCTTCGGCCAGTTCAGAGAGGTGGATCAATCCTTCCACCCCCTCTTCCACCTGGGCGAACGCCCCGAATTCTACCACGTTGGTGATGACTCCCAGGACCACCTGCCCGACCTGGTACCGCTCTTCAATGGTCCGCCAGGGGTCCGGTTGGACTCGCTTGAGGCTCAGGCCGACCCGCCCGCGCTCCCGGTCCACGTTCAACACGCAGACCTGGACTTCCTGACCGGGGCGGAGTAACTGGGCGGGGTGGCCGACCCGATTCCAGGAGAGTTCGGAGATGTGGATCAGCCCTTCCAGTCCTCCCAGGTCCACAAAGGCGCCGAAGGAGCAGATGTTGGTCACCCGGCCCGAGCAGACATCCCCCGGTTGCAGGCGCTCCAGGAGGGCCTTCCGGCGTTGCTCTTCGGAGTGGGTGGCCCGTTCGGAGAGAATCAGCCGCTGGCGTTCGGGGTCTACCTCAATGACGTGGAGGCGAAGAGTCCGGCCCACCCGGGCTTGCAGCGCCTCTTCCCGTTCCCGTTCATCCAGGTATGGGGAAAGGTCAGCCAGGTGGGAGACCGGGACGAAGCCCTGGTGGCCGTTCCATTCCACCAGCAGGCCACCCCGGTTGTAACCGACCACCGGGAGGGTCAACACCGTCCGTTCTTCCATTGCCCGATAGGCCGCGGCCCACTTCCCATCGTCGGGCGAGGACGGGGGAGAGATGGTCGGTTGGGTCTCTATTTCCAGACCGAGCCCGCGCCAGATGCTCTCGGGATCGGCGGGCGGGGCAGTACGGCGACTATATTCGCCTTCTTCCATCAGGACCTGCCAGTACTCTTCGGTATACGGTGCGTCGGCGGGCAGAAAATCCAACATTCATATCCCCCCAAATACAGGTGTTATCCATTATAGACACAATCCGGCATCTGTCAAACCAACCGGCGTCCGGAAGGACGGGGGCCCTCCCGGGCCCGCGCCTCCCGCTCCATCTCCGCCAGGATGCGGGCTACCTCCTGAATGGCGATGCGTTGTTTGCGGTAGAAGTCGGATTCGCTCATCGCCAACCGCATCGCCACATCCCGCACCCGGTAGCCCTTGATGAATTTCAGTTCCAGAATGTTGTAGAGCAACCACTCTGTGGCCGTCAGGCTGCGCTCACCCTCCGGGCGCAACTGCTCAATGGCCCGCAGGAGGACAGCCCGCAGCGCGTTGACCGCTCCGCCGTGGTCATCGGAGGCCCGCTCCACCACCTGCAGGTTCAGCAGGGGACTGCGGGTCAACTTGGGGCCACCCCAGTAGTGGTCCAGCGCGTCCCACACCCAGCGCGGGAAGTCCGGCATCGTTAGAGGGTCGGAGAGGCGGGCCAGCGCCGGAGCCCCCTCGTAGCGTAACATCTCCCGCCGCCGCTGGATTTCCTCAATCTGCGGGATGATACGCTCCAGGACGCCGAACAACGCCTGTTGGACCATCCGGTCCTCCAGAGCGGCCTCTATCTGGTGGGCCAGGGAGTGCAGGAACTCTTGCTCCTCGGCGCTCAGGTCTATCTCCGGAGAACGGGCCCGCAGCCCCAGGATGCCGATCAATTCGCTGTCGGAGCGGGTGCGGAGGGGTAGGAGCCAGTACCCATCCCATATATAGAGGTCACCGGAGGGCTGGAGGCGCCCCGCCAGCGCGCCGACCCCACCAGCCGGCAGGGAGAGATCAGGGCTCGTTGCCCCGCAGACAACCTCTATTCGCGCCTGCTCCCCCTCTACCACTGCCACAAACGCGGTGGGAGTCCGGAGGAGATCACAGAGCGCGGTCAGAACGTTCTCCAGGAACTGCCGCAGGTCGGTTGTGGTCAGCAATCGGTTGCTCAGACTCTGAATCCAGGCGATTTCCCGCTCGTCCCGTTGATAGAGCAGGCGGTCAATCAACGGCTTGCTCCACTCCACGCCCAGTTGGACCAGCAGAATGGCGACGACGACGCCGAAGAGAGTCAGTTGCAGGGGGGAGAGGCCGAGGAATCCGCCCGACTGGGACGCGGCGATGGTAATGGCCACGACAACCGTTGCCTGGAAGGGCCCCCGCAGGAGATAGCGGACAAAGCGGTGCTTGACGACCCGGTCGGGGGTGAGGGCGCCGAAGAACGCGACGGTGTAGGCCATCACCATCAGCATGGTGCCCACGAAGACGTTGCCCAGGACCAGGAGAAGCCAGAGGAGAGTGCCGGGGAGCCGCTGCGGCCATCCCGCCAGCACCAGGTAGGGGAAGACGCCGACGGGCGGGGCCAGAGAGGCCAGGGCCAAGTAGGCCATTCGGCGGCGGGAGGTGGAGGTCAGACACCGTTCCCAGGCCCGGAGGACGTTCGCCAGACCCCAGAAGACGAAGAGCGCGAAATAGAGGAAGAACAGCCAGAACTGGGGGCCGGCTCGCAGGTGGATGGTCCCCACCTGCTGGAGGCCGTCCCAGACGATACGGTCGGTGAGGAGCGCGCCCAGGAAAATGACGCCGCCCAGAACGTAGGCAATCCCGATGCCCCCGGCGCGCCGGCGGCTGCGGTCATTGGTGGTCTCCAACAGGGCACTGGTGAAGTGGAAATAGGCCGCCGGAGTGGCGGCGATTCCCACCCACTGGAAGCGGAGCCACTGCAGGGCCGTCGCCGTCGGTGCCGCAACGATGACCAGTTCCACGAAGTAGACGATGAGGATACAGCAGAGGAGGACACTGAAAATCTGGGCCACCCGGTTGCGGAAGTTGTAGAGCAACAGGTAGATGGCCAGGGCAAAAGAGAGAATAACGATGCCCGATGTCAGCAGGATGTTCAGAAGTTGAAAAATCCCAATCCAGTTCACAATCCCAACTCTTGAAGAGGACGCGGATAAACACAGATGAACGCAACTACCTGTCCTGATCGGTTTGCAGATAACGTAGCGCAGGGGATTCGCCTGCGTACAGGCCTGGCGGCCTGCGCTACAGGGGTGTGCCTTCGCCATCGTCTTTGATGGCGCTTGCCCAGAGGCACCCTGTAGGTATGGTTGGAAGCGGCTTTTTACCGCAAATGGACACCGAAGAGCAAAGCGATGTCTTGGGTGCGCCAGTGGCGGTCGTGGTATCCCCGGAAAGAGAACCCCAGCGCCCGGCAGAAACAGACCGCCGGATGATTTCGGGTGGAGACTTCCATCAACAATTCGTCCAGCCCCTGACTGGATGCCCAGGAGACCACTTCTGCCATCAGGGCGCGCCCCACTCCCCGCCGCCGATGGGCCGGGTCCACCACCAGGTCATATACCCAGGCCAGCCCGTGCCCCATTGCGGGGCGAACCGTCGCATACCCGATAATTCCTCTCTCTTCCGCGACGAGAAACAGGTCGCACTCTTCCCAGCCAGCGGTCAGTTCTTTCCCCTGGCGGGGGTACGGGACGGGAACCGCGCGGGGGAGCCGCACGGGCTGGAAAGTGAGCGTGATGGTCCCCTGCTGTTCGCGCTCCTCCATCCGCCAGGCCTGGTCGGTGAGGACGGAGTGGTCCAGTTTCAGACAGAACTCCCGGTCTGCCGGTCGGGCTTTGCGGATATGCATATACCGTCTCTCTGGGGTTGTGTGTAGATTCTACCATTGGAGGGGAGAAGAGGCAAGTAAAGCGGGCAGACCAGGACAAAACGGCTGTAGGGGCAGGGCTTGCCCCCGCCCTGGAGCGACCGCAAGGGGGCAACCGCAAGAGTTGCTCCTGCAGATATGCCTCCAGATACCGATAACCGGGCGTCAGTTCCCCCCGGTAGACGATGACCGCCCGCTTGATCTCCGGTGGCATGTCCAGTTGCTCTGCAGAGCAGAGACAGGATAACTTGTTTAATCCACGGCGACTTTCCAGTATGGCCGTTCCGCCTCCCAGCGGGCGCGGAACTCCTCGGGGGCGGTGCTCAGCAGTGCCTCCCCCTCGGCGGTGACGGTGCCATCAAGCAGGCGAATCTGCCCGGCCACTTTGGCGCCGACCCCGCCGATCTGCTCCACCCACCCGACGGCGATCAGCGGTACGCCTACCGGGGTGGGGCGGCGATAGCGGACCGTCAGCCGGAGGGTCGCCATAAACGTATCCGAGGATGTGTGCAGCATAACGGCCCGCCCGGAGACCTCGTCCAGGATGGCGGCGACCACTCCGCCATGGGCGATGCCCGGGTACCCCTGAAAGGTCTCCGGAAGGGTGAACTCAGCCTGCACGGTCCCGTTCTCCGGGTCCTCGTAGAACTTCAGTTTCAGGCCGCGGGGGTTTTCGCGGCCGCAGACGAAGCACATGCGGGAAGTGGGTTGTGGACGCATAGGGACCTCGCGACATGAAAGACACGAAAGACGCGAAAGACACGAAAGGCGCGAAAGGTTTCGTGTTTTTCGTGTTTTTCGTGTTCTTCGTGTTCTTCGTGGATGTTCTACGTCTCCGGCAGGGGCAGGAGGATGTGGACGGTGGTGCCGGGCAGGCGCAACTCGTCCCGCCCCTCGCTCTCTATCCAGATTCGCCCCTTGTGGGCCTCAATAATCCCCCGGGCCAGACTGAGCCCCAGGCCCAGCCCGCCCCCCTTGAAGGCCGTCTTGCTGGAGTGGTGGCGAAGGGTGTCCTCCACCACGTAGAACCGGTCAAAGATGCGCTCCCGGTCCGCCGGGTCAATCCCGATGCCCGTGTCCTGGACGCTCAGGTGGACGGTGTGGTCCACCACCCGGCCGCTGATGCGGATGGTGCCGCCGTCGGGGGTGTATTTGACGGCGTTGCTGACCACGTGCCAGAGGGCCTGGAAGAGGCGCTGGGAGTCCCCCATAATCAGCGGAAGGGTCTCCAGTCCCTCAAACTCAAAGGTCAACCGCCGCTCCGGGCCCATGTTGCGGATGTTGCGCACCACATTCTGGACGAGGGAGTACAGGGGCACGGGCCCCATGCTCAGTTCCAGTTTGTTTGCCTCAATGAGGAAGACGTTCAGGATGTCGTCCACCACCTGGCTCAGGCGGCGGGTGGCCTGGACGACCTGATTCAAGAGGTAGCGGGGGCTTCCTTCCTCATCCGGACTGCCCGGAATATCGGGCATCGCCAGCAAAATCTGGACGTAGCCGTAGATGGCCGTCAGTGGGGTGCGCAGTTCGTGACCGGCCAAGATGACGAAGTCGGTCTTCATCTTATCCAGGTGCTGGAGTTCCGCGTGGGCTCTCTCCAGTTCGCGGATTTTCTCCTCCAGCCGCTCCACCAGGCGGCGGCTGTACTCCACCAGATAGTCCGCTTTCTCCTGGGGCGATTCTATGCGCTCCCGCAGGCCGCCCAGAAATGCCTCCACCTGCCGAGGAAAACGGTCCACGTCTATGGGTTTGGGGATGTAGCCGTCGCACCCGGCGATGAGGGCCCGTTCCCGGTCCCCTTTCAGGGTGGCCGCGGTCACCGCGACGATGGGGACGTCCCGGAGTTCCTCCAGCGCGCGCAGGCGGGTGGTGACCTCGTAGCCGTCCAGACCGCTGATGTTGATGTCCATCAGGATGAGGTCCGGGCGCAACTGCCGGGCGGCCTCCATGGCGACGATGCCGTCGGTGGCGATGCGCACGTCAAAGCCCTCGGCCTCCAGAATCCGCTGCACCAGCCGGGCACTGGAGGGGTCGTCCTCTACGTAGAGAATGCGGGCACGCGGTTCCCGGTTCATCCGCTCCTCCTCTATCGCTTCGCCAACCTCGCGGGCGGTCAGGGCAGGACAACGGCAGGCGGTTGTCCTACTCCTCTATCGCTTCGCCAATCTCGCGGAGCAATTCGTCATCGGTGAAGACGCCCTTCTGGAGCAGGGCCTGGATGTGGCCGCTCAGACGGGCCCGCTCATCGGCGGTCAGTTCTTTCGCCGTGACGACAATGACCGGAATCTCCTGCAACTCCTCTTCGGATTGGAGCACTTCCAGCACACCGAAGCCGTCTATCTCGGGCATCATCAGGTCCAGCAGGATGAGGTCGGGCCGCTCCCGGCGGATGAGTTCCAGCCCCTCCCGGCCGTTTTCGGCCTCAAAAATCTGGTAGGGGCCCCGGGCCTGGAGGATGCGCCGGAGCAGGCGGCGGGCGCCGGGGTCGTCCTCCAGGATGGCGACCCGGCGGACGTCCCGGCCCAGTGATTCCAGCGACCCCAGCAGCCCCTCCTCCGGGGCCGGGGCGCGGGCGGGCGCTTCCACCGTCTGCACCCAGTCCTCCCCCAGCAGGTGTTTCTCCACCGGGAAGGTGTGGCCGGAGCAGTTGACGACGACCACCTCGTCCCGCCGGATGACTCCCTGGCTGAGCAGTTTAAAGAGACCGGCGAAGGCGACGCCCGCCGCCGGTTCCATAGAGATGCCCTCCAGTTTCGCCAGGACGTGGATGGCGCGGAAGGCATCCTCGTCGCTGACGGCCTCAAAGGCGCCGCCGTGCTGCCGAATCACCCGCGCCAGGAACGTGTAGGCCGGGCCGGGGTCGCCCGTGGCGACGGTGATGATGCGGGTGCGGGGGTTGAGGACCGGCTCCGCCTTTTCCAGCCCCTTCGCAAACGAGTGGACCATCGGGGCGCACCCTTCGGCCTGGATGCAGGCCAGGCGGGGCATGCGGTCTATCAGGCCCATGCGCAGCAGTTCCTCAAACCCCTTCCAGACCCCCACCGGCCCCAGCCCGCCGCTGACGGACTGGATGTACCAGTCCGGGGCGCGCCAGGGGGTGGCACCGGGGCCCAGGTACCCGGCCAGTTGCTCGGCAATCTCAAAGGCCACCGTCTTCATGCTCTCCCGCGCGGCGATGGAGCGGATGCCCCGGTCCAGGTAGAGCCCCCGCCGCTTCGCGAACTCCGCCGCCACCTGCTTGGTCTGGTCGTAGGTGCCGGTGACTTTGACCACTTTGGCCCCGTAGATGGCGACCTCGCGCATCTTCTCCGCCGGGACCAGGCTGGTGAGGAAGGCCCAGATTTTGATGCCGGCCAGGGCGGAGTAGGCGGCGTAGGAGATGGCGACGTTGCCGGTGGAGGCCAGAACCGCCTCGGTGACCCCCAGTTCCTTCATCACGGAGATAGCCAGGGCGGCCTGCCGGTCCTTGAAGGAGCCGGTGGGCCCCTGCCGCTCGTCCTTGATGTAGAGGCCGGAGCAGCCCAGCATCATCGCCAGGTTGCTGGCCCGCAGCAGCGGGGTGCCCCCCTCGCCCAGGCTCAGCCGGTGGGCATCGTCTCGCAAGGGGAGGAGTTCCCGGTAGCGCCACATGGTCTGGGGGCGGCGGGGCAGTTCCCGCTGCCAGATGCGGGCAACGCGCGGGTAATCGTAGACGACGTCCAGCCAGTCCCCGTCGCACTGAGGGCATCGCTCCAGGGGACGGGTGAACGGCTCACTGTAGTTGCAGCGAACGCATTGGAGACGAGGGTAAGTGTCCATGTTCACTCTTGTACGAAGCGTAATGATTGACCACAAGGCACAAAGGGCTCACGAAGGGCGCAAGATCAGGCAATCCCCAGTTTGGCGCGCACAAAAGCACGCAACTGCTTCAGCGCATGAAAGGCCTGCCGTGCATCCTGCATCGTAGCAGAGACGCCGGGGTAACGAATATCTGTACCAAACTGATCCAGTGTGGCGATTATATCGGCAACCAGAGCAAAATCTGCATCCACATCTGCACATAGAGTACCCAGTTGCACCAGGTCGTGACGGCGTGGATAGTCAACGCCGTGGCGAACAAGATAGGCCTTCAGGTATTTTTCTGCGCTCTGCTGGCAACTCCAGCAAATGTTGTCGGGCAAAAGGGTCTTCCGCTGGCGCAGGAGGACGCGCGCAGCCTGATAATCCGCTTCAGCCTTCTGAACCCATTCTATAACTTCGTCTTTCATAGAGAACTTTCCCCCGCGCTGTAATTTCCCGGAAAAAAGAGGGGCCGTGTTCCAACAATTCCCTCAGTTCCTCCGGGGTACGGACCAGTACATCCAGAGCGAACCGGCGGCGGGGAAACAAATCCGAGATCGCGCGATGGCGTTCAAAGACGCTCCGATGGGCCAGCGTATCTGCAATAACCAATAAGTCTACATCGCTGTCCGCATCGGGCTCTCCGTACGCGCGCGACCCAAAGAGGATGATTGCCTCCGGGTCAAAAGCATCTACGATGCGCTGGACAATTTCGCGCAGTAACTCATCAGTGATCATAGCCGTTCATAGCCGGTAGTTGTCAGCCGGTAGCCGTCAGCCGTCGGTCGTCAGTCGTCAGCCGTCAGCCGGTAGCCGTCCGTGGTCAGTGGTCAGTGGTCCGTCGTCTGTGGTCGGTCGTCCGTCGTCCGTCGTCCGTCGTCTGTGGTCCGTGGTCAGTGGTCCGTCGTCCGTGGTCCGTGGTCCGTCGTCCATCGTCCGTCGTCCGTGGTCAGTGGTCCGTCGTCCGTGGTCCGTGTTCCCTCCTCCGCCACCGGCAGCCAGACGGTGAAGCGGGTGCCCTTTCCCGCTTCGCTCTCCACGGTCACCCGTCCGCCGTGACGGTCCACGATTTCTTTGACAATGGAGAGGCCCAGACCGGTACCGGGAATCTGCATCTGGCGCGGCCGCTCCCCCCGGAAGAAGCGGTCAAAAATGTACGGGAGTTCATCCGGAGGGATGCCAATACCGGTATCGGCGACGGTGACCGTGGCCCAGCGGTGACCCTCCCGTTCCGCCTCCCCGGTAGCGACCTCCACCCGCCCGTCCGATGGAGTGTACTGTATGCTGTTGCGAATCAGGTTGATCAGCACCATGCGGAGCGCATCGGGGTCCGCCCAGGCCACCGGTCCCGCCTCCGCCGAACGGAATTCCAGCACCAGCCCCTGGGCCAGGGCCAGGGGCCGCTGGGCGTCTACCACCTCCGCCGCCAGCGCGTTGAGCCCCACCGGGCTGAAATGCATCCGGAGGGCGCCCGAATCCAGCCGGGAAATCTCCAGCACGTCCTCCACCAGGCGGGCCTGCCAGTCCGCCTCCCGTTCCAGAATGTCCAGGCACTGGGGGAGCAGGTCGGGCGTCTCCCGCAGGAGGTAGAGGTAGGTCTTGATAGTGGTGAGAGGGGTGCGCAGTTCGTGGGAAATGTTAGAGATGAAGCGGACGCGCAGCCGCTCCAGGGTTTTGAACTGCGTGACATCGTGGAGGATGACGACGGCCGCCCCTTCCCCTGCGGGCCCCTCAACCGGCGAGGCGCGGACCTCCAGGTCCAGCCCGGACAGTTCCACTATCTCCTCGGGCCGCTCCTGGGCCCGCCGGGCTACCCGCCGGATGGCCTCCTGCAACTTCCGGGCATCCTCCGGCGCCAGGTCCCGGGCCAGCCACCTCTGAGCAACGGGATTGGCCTGGAGAATCTCCCCCCGGGCGTCGGTGAGAAGGATGCCGTCGCCGGTGCTGCGGAGGATGGCCTCCAGCCGGGCGTACTGGGCGGTCAGTTGCGCCGTCCGCTCCCGTACCTGCTCCTCCAGCGTCCCCGCGTATTGGCGCAGTTCGGTGTAGAGGCGGGCGTTCTCCAGCGCGATGGCCACCTGGTCTGCGAATGCCTTCAGGCGCGCGGCATCGGCGGGGCCGAACTGGTGGGGGCGGGTACCGTCCACGTTCAGGAAGCCCACCGTGATTCCCCTGATCACAATGGGTGCGGCGACATAGGAACGAACCCACTCCAGACCCCTTATCCGAGCCCAGTGGGGGTCGGCGTGGGTATCGGGGACCAGCACCGGCTCGCCCGTCCGCACCATCTCCCACAGGTTGGGCAAATCGGCGACGGGGAGCACCGCCGCCGCGACCCACTCCTCCGCCCCGAACCCTTCATACCCTCGCCAACGGACGATGCGGGCGCTGCCATCTTCCACCAGCATCACGTTGAATGCATCGCCGGGCACCACCCGCGCCACCTGCTCTATAATCTGTTCCAGCATTTGCGTCGGGTCCAGGGTACGGGTGATGACAGCAGCAGATTCAGCCAGCGCCTGGGCCAGTTCCCGCTGCTCCCGCTCTGCCCGGTAGAGCCGCTCGTTCTCTATCGCCGCCGCCAGCGCGTCGGCGACCCGCTGGAGGACGGGCACCTGCTCCCGGCGGAAGTTCTGCTCCCGGAGGCTGACCAGGTGAAGTGCGCCGATGACCCGCCCCCCTGCCCAGAGGGGCAGGCTGACGTAGGAGCGGAAGCCCGCATCGTAGAGGGCCCGGATGGCCTCGTATTCCACCTCGGCCCCCATATCGGGGCAGAAGTGGGGCTGGCCCCCCAGCAGGTCGTCCCAGACCGGGGTGGTGGAGAGGGGCTGGACGGTGCCTATTCCCAGGACGGGGAAGGGCGTCTCCAGAACAGAGATGCGGAAGTGGGCGCCGTCCTCCTCCAGGAGCGCCACGGAGACCCGGTCGCAGTTGGTGAGGGCACGCAGGCCGTGGACCAGGACGGGAAAGGCCCGCTGCACCTCCAGGGTGTTCAGCGCGGTGGCGATCAGCGCCAGGATTTCCTGCTCCTGGGACCGGCGGCGCTCCTCCTGATAGAGGCGGGCGTTCTCCAGCGCGACCGCCACCTGGTCCGCCAGCGCGCGCAGGAACCCCATATCCACGTCCCGGAACGCGTCCACCTGGGGACTCTGGAGGTCCAGGAGGCCCAGGATGCGGTCGCCCCGCATGAGGGGCAGGACCAGTTCGGAGCGGGTGGTGGAGATGAGCGGGAAGTAGTTCGGGTCCTGCCGGACATCGGGGACGTAGACGCCCTGGCGCAGGCGGTAGGCGCGGCCGTTGATCCCTATATCCAGGCTCAACGGTTGAGCGATGGCCCGGCTCCGTTCCTCCGGGGAATAGCCCCGCAGGGAGCGGCGCTCAAAGACGCCCCGCTCCGGGTCGGGCACCAGGACCGAGCCGTGGGTGGCGCCGGTGGCCCGCATGGCCTCATCGGTGAGTTGGTCCAGGATGAGGGCGGGGTCCAGGGTGGAATTGACGGCCTGGCCGATGCGGTAAAGGGCCTCCAGGCGCTGGCGGGCGGCCCGCTCCTGCTCATAGAGGCGGGCGTTGAGGAGGGCCCCCGCCAGGACGGCCCCGGCGGCCTCTAACAGGCGGACGTGGTCGGGGGTGAAAGCCACCTCCCGCAGGCTCCCCAGCGTCATCACGCCGACCAGTTCCTCCCCGAAGAGGAGGGGGACGCTGACGGCGGAGCGGACTTCTTCGTCCATTCCCCGGACCACCAGCCAGCGGTCGTCCCGGGAGACGTCGTCCACGACGGCGGCCTGGCGGTGGAGGGCGACCCAGCCCGTCAGTCCCTGGCCGACCCGCGGTTGGAGGCGCCGGTCCAGTTCCTCTACGGAGGCCTCGTCGTGGCCGGTGGCGGCGATGATGCGCAGGCGGGAGGTGCCCGGTTCGGCCAGGCAGATGACCCCCTGGTCGGCCTCCGTCATCGCGCGGAGGGTCTCCAGGGCCTCCCGGGCGACGGCCCGCACGTCCAGGGTAGCGGAGAGGCGCTGGCCCAGTTGGTGGAGGAAATCCAGGTGCTCCCGCTCCCGCCGGACCTCGTCGTAGAGGCGGGCGTTGGTGAGGGCGACCGCCGTCTGAGCGGCAAAGAGTTCCAGGACGTCGGCGTCGGCCGGGGAGAAGGTGCGGGGCGGGTCCGCCAGGAGGACCAGGACGCCCAGCATCTCCTCCCCCCGGCGCACCGGCACACCGATGACCGCCGTCCAGGGATAATCGGCGTACCGGGCCGCGCGGCCCTCCCAGTGCTGATAGTCGTCCACCCAGAAGGGGCGGCCCGTCTCCCAGACCCGGCAGGCGATGCCCCCCTCGGAGGGGCGCAGGCAGGTGCCCAGAGGGGGCTGGTCTGGGCCGACGGAGACCACCCACTCCAGGACATCCGCTTCGGGCCGGTACAGGTAGAGCCCTCCGGCGCTTCCGCCCACCAGGTCCAGCGCCCGCCGGACGATGGAGGGGAGGAGGACGTTCAGGTCCGTCTGGGCGAAGAGTTCCAGGCCGATCTGGCGGAGGGCCTCCGTCTGGGCGGCCTGGCGCCGGACCGCCTCCTCGGCCCGCACCCGGTCGGTCAGGTCCAGCACGGTGCCCAGGATGGCCGGGCGGCCCCGGTACTCCACGCGGGTGCCCAGGACCTCGCAGGGGAAGCGGGAGCCGTCCTTGCGCAGCCCCTGGACGGTGTAGCGGACGCTCAGCGCTTCGCCCGTCAGCCGTTTCCGAATGTTCTCCGCGACCTGCTCCCGGTCTTCGGGGGCCACCACGTCCAGCGGCCCCAGGCGGTCTATGAGTTCCTCCGGCTCGTAGCCGAACATCCGGGCTCCGGCGGGGTTGACGTACCGGAGCAGGCCGTCCTGGATGAGGTAGATGCCGGTCAGCGCGTGCTCGGCCAGGAGGCGGAAACGCTCCTCGCTCTCCCGGAGGGCCTCCTCCTGCTCCAGGGAGTGGAGGGCGAAGGCCAGGTCGCTGGCCACCTCGGCCAGGAGGCGCTGTTCCTCGGAGGACGGGGGGATACCCGCTGGCAGGGCGACGGAGAGGACGCCGTAGACCCGGCCCCCGTACGCCATACGGACGGTGAGCGCGGCGGCGCCCCGGTAGGGGAACCGGAGGGGACAGGCCGTGCAGGCCATGGGGTCGGGGGTGATCACCGGGTCGGGAACGGCCAGGGCCTGCCGGGCGCAATCGGGGGGAGTCCCGGCCGTCCAGGCCTGCAGCAGGGCTGGGAAGCCCTCCTGGACGCAGCCGGCCGCGCTCCCCCGGACGGCCCGGCCGGCCTCATCGGTTGCCACGCACCAGGCCCCGGTGTATCCCCGCGTCCGGACCAGTTCCTCGCAGGCCTGCTGGAGAAGGCGCTCCCGGTCCCGCTCCCGTGCGATAGCCTGGTTGATGTTGCGGATGGCCCGCAGGACGGCGTTGAGATGGGCCAGTTCCTCCTCTGCCTGCTTCTGGGCAGTGATGTCGCGGGCGATGCCCTCCACGGCGACGGCGCGGCCCGCCTCGTCGTAGACCACGAAGTGGCGGTGCTCCGCCCAGACCACCTGCCCGCTGCGGCTGACCCAGCGCAGGACCAGGGGCTGCTCTGGGGAGATGTCCCCCCGGAGAGCGGCCCGCAACGAGGGGGCGTCTTCGGGATGGACAAGTTGGTAGAGGAGGCGCCAGTTCTGGTAAAACTCCTCAGGCGGATAACCGATGAGGCGCGTGACGGCAGGAGAGATGTACAGCGGGCGGAAGGGGGAGAACCCCAGGCGGTAGATGACGTCGGGGGAGTTTTCGGCCAGGCGGCGGAGTTGGGCCTCCTGCTCCTCCCGCTCCCGCCGGGCCGCTTCCAGCGCGTCCAGCGTCTCGTTGAAGGCGCGGGCCAGGTCGGCCAGTTCGTCCTGGCCGCGCACGGCCACCCGGCGCCGGGGTTCGCCCCTCGCGCCGACGGCCCGCACGTCGGCCCGCAGGGCCGCCAGGCGGGCCAGGACGGAGCGGTCTATCTGGAGGACGGCCGCCAGCGTCACCAGCAGGCCCAGCGCGGCCGTTGTGACGACCAGATACTGGAGGGCCATGCGGCCCCGGGCGACGATGTCGCGGGGGCCCTCGGTGCGCAGGATCAGCGCCGGGCGGCCGTAGAGGTCGGTCATCAGCCCGTACCCGGCGATGCGGGCATCGTCCAGGGGGCGGGCCAGAACCGGCGCCTCCGGGGAGAGGGAGGGGTAGGCCGCGCGCAGGTCGTCGGGCCAGTCCTGGGGGCGGTCGGCCCGGTGGGCAGTGACGGAGAGGTCCAGATGGGCACTGATCCGGGCCTGGATGTCGGAGTTCAGGTAACGGCCGAAGACCACTGCACCGCGCGCCGGGCCCTGGTCCTCGAAAGTCAGGATGGGGCGCGCGGTCACCAGGAGGACGCCCTCGGGCAGCAGGAGCAGACCGCGCTGGCCCTCTTCGGTGGGGCGGGCCAGGAGCCCCAGCGCGTCGTACACCCCCTGGGGGACGGGCACCTCCCGGCTCGCCTCCAGGTCGTACGCGCCGGCCCAGACCACGCGGCCGGAGGTGTGGACGAAGAGGATCAGGTTGAGATGGGTGTTCTGGAAGGTCGCGTCGGTGAGATTGGCGCGGATGTAGGCGGGGTTGGCGTCCTCAATGAACGCGTAGGTGTCGTCCCAGGAGGCCCAGTCGTGGTTGAGGACGTCCATGGCCCGCAGTTCGTCCGTCAGGAACATCCGGGCGTGATGGACGTCCCGCTCCGTATCCCGGACCTCCGCCTCCGCGAAGGCCCGCAGGAGGGTCTGGGAGAAGAGGAGGCCCAGGATGGCCGTCAGGGCGGCGGTGACCAGGCCGATGGTCAACAGAGTTCGGGTTCGCAGGGACATGTTTT
>Ga0308415_1000369_pt1 | contig 19893 bp, 20 predicted proteins | sample HotsprSampleOS55_FD_203465 | JGI IMG/M metagenome (GOLD analysis project Ga0308415, IMG submission 203465) | Hot spring phototrophic mat microbial communities from Octopus Spring, Yellowstone National Park, Wyoming, United States - 20090730_OS55 ... | reverse complement strand
GCGACAGTGACGACTTTTTCCCGCGACCGGGAGCGCCGCCGCTGTTGCTGCCCGATCCCTATCCTGGTCAAAAGATCGCATTCTTTGGCGTCGGCGCCTACCAGCAGATGATTGCCGGGCGGGGTGGGGCGCATCACTGCCTGACGCCGGAAATGCGACGCATTATTATCGAACGCGACGAAGACGCACTGGTGGTGCGCGAGGTTGCGCCCCAGAACCTGGGACAGATTATGGCGCTGCTGGGGTATGCCTGTGAAACACTGGAATTGCCGGTGCATCAACCGGTGCGTGCACCGGTGGAGCGACGGGTGGTGCGCGAACCTTTGCGCCTGCTCCGTTCGGCGCGACGGCGGAACATGCCGCGTGGCGCGCCGCCGCCGCGTTACGGCAGTGCGGCACGGCATATGTGAATGTCGTTACAGATAACCGGGCGCCGTTGCATGCAACGGCGCTACACCTCGTTCATACACACCCGATCGCGCGCATGTGCCACCCGCTGGCACACGGCAATCAGGCGCACTGCGCGCCATGTGTAGGTGTAGGGCGCCACGCGCTCACGCCCGCGTTGCGCCAGCGTCTTTCGCAGCGCGGGATCGTCGAGCAGGGTGCGCAGCGCAGCCGCCAGAGCTGCAGCGTCGCCGCGGGGAACGTGTAGTGCGCCGTCTCCCCCAGTGATCTCGCGCAGCGCCGGAAGATCGGGGCACACTACTGCACGTTCCATCGCCATGTATTCGAACAGTTTCAACGGCGACGCCGTTACGTCGGTGACCGTATCGGGAATGACCAGCACATCGGCAGCGGCCAGATAGAGTGGCACCCGATCCTGTGGTTGTATGCTGATGAACGTTACCCGTTCGCCGATACCCAGGCGTTGCGCCTGCCCGGCGAGTGCCGTGCGTTCTGCGTCGCGCCCGCCGACCAGAATCAGGCGCGCGCCTGGCGTGTCAACCATGGCGTTGAGCAGCAGGTCAACCCCGCGGTAAGCGAAGGTCAGCCCGGCATAGACAACCGTGGGTTCATCCGACAGACCAAGCGCCCGTCGGGCGGCATCGCGGTCTTGTGGCACATAGCATGTTTCGTCGTAGGCGTCGGGGAGTACGGCGACCTCGCGTGGATCGCGCAATCCAGTTGATGCCAGCATATCGCGGAATGCGGCAGTGAGTGACGTCAATGCCGCGGGGCGTGTCAGGGTCAGGCGGTCGATCAGGTGCAGCAGCGGCTGCGCCCAGCCTTCTTTCGCGCGCGACGGATTGCGGCTTTCCAGATCGTGCACCTCATACACCACGCGCGCGCCGGTCAGACGCGGCGCCAGCAGCGCAAGCCACAGCGCGCAGATCACTTCCCGCACATAAATGACATCAAAGCGCTGGCGACGCGCCAGACGCAGCCAGGTCAGCAGCGCCAGCACCATCCAGGCATAGGCGCTGCGCTCGGCATAGTACCAGAGGGTGGAACGATAGACCCGTGACAGACGACCGATCCCGATGCGTGGCAGGTGGAGCGCCAACCCGTCGAACGCGCCTGGACCGGATTCGATGCGCGGTACAATCGCCAGAGTATCCGGCGCCAGCGTTTTGAGCGCCCGCAACGTTGCGTGCGTCTGCACGGCATTGGCAGAGCGCAGTTTGAGACTGTTAGGATAGGCGACGTAGCAGATGCGCATGGGGATTACCCGTTGTGCGTGGAAGGAACGCTTTTGCCCGACAGGAACGGCTCATAGAGGCGCAACAATTGCCTGGCGATCGTTTGCGAATTGAACGCTGCCGCCATGACCGGTCCGCGCTGCGCACACCTCTCCCACAGCGACCGGTCACGAAGCAACCGCACCAACGCCTCACCAATGGCGGCACCGCTGCGTGGCGCCACGACGATCCCGCAATCCGCTGCGGCGACATAATCGCTGACGCCAGTGGTGCGGGTGACGATGGGTGGGGTGCCGACCGCTGCCGCTTCGACTACCACCCGGCTGAACGACTCGGCGACCGAAGGCACAACCACAGCATTGGCAGCTGCGAGATGCGCCATCGCCTGATCGTGTGGAATGCCGCCAGTGAACATGATTGCTGTCGCAGCTCCCAACTCCTCCGCGCGTCGCCTCAGGTATGCGCCGTAATCGCCGAATCGCTTCGTGCTGCGGTTTGGTCCCACAATCACGACCTGCGGATCGATCCCGCCCTTACGTGCATGCGGAATGGCTTCCACCAGATACTCAATCCCCTTGAAGGGGTGGAGCCGGTTCAGGCTCACAACAATTGGGCGCGCAGGGTCGAGACCATAGCGCGCACAGATGTCAGCTCTGCACTGCTGACGCAATGCGTCGAGGTCTATGCCAGGAGGCGGATAACTATCGACGGTGATGTTGTAGGGAATGGCAGTGACTTTCGCGGGTGGGGCACCCAGACGCACCGCCAGCGAACGGATCTGCGGCGAATCGGCGCGCAGCACAGCAGCCTGGCGGAAGACGAGCGGCAGGATCATACGAACCGCAAGAAAGCGCCCATACCCGTAATCGAACTCCGGCACGCTCATAATATCGGCGCCGGGCAGTGTGACCGCAAGCGGCGGGCAGCGACGACGCGGTGCCAGCGCTGCGATGAATCCGAGAGGGAATGCCGTTTCGATATGCACCAGGTCGTACTGTCGTGCTGCAATGAACCGTCGGAAATGCACCAGCGCCCCCGCTAGATACGGATACCCCGTCGGTAACGCCAGCGCACGGTTCATAACTTTCAGAACGTGGTGTGAACTCACCGGCAGGCGGTGAACGAGGATGCCTTCCTGCATTTCGCTGAGCGGTCGGGAGATGCCAGCAGTGAGCGTGATCACCTCGGCATCGACCCCCTCTGCGCGCCAGGCAGCTATGACCTCGGCATGGATGCGGTTCCCCATCAATGCAGGGTCGTAGCGAGGAATGAAATAGAGAATGACCATAATGTGTTGATCCGTCACGACAAGTTTGCATCCGCTCACGGAAATGTAAGGAATTATAATGCGCATCGGCGACTTATTGTAATGTACAAGTGTTACAATAAGATGGCATAGGATCGCGCCGCACAAATTGCAACCCTGCGCGTTGTCTTACGTGAGGAAACCAATGAATCTCGAATCGCTCCGTGCTGAGAATAATGCCTTGCGCGCTCGTGTGCGCGAGCTCGAGGATGAGCTTAAGCGTCTTCAGATGAGTGCACACACCGACCATCTCTCTTCTGGCGAATCTCGCACAGATTCCCCTGACTATTTCGCGGTATTGCACGAAACGGCGCTGGCGATTATGAGTCGCCTCGACCTGAACGACGTGCTTGAAACTATCATGATGCACGCGGCGCGTCTGGCAGGAACGGATGACGGGTTTATCGATCTGCTGTCACCTGACGGCATGTCGCTGGAGATGAAGATTGGTATCGGTAAACATGCCCGGAATCGCGGCAGCGTGATCGCAGCTGGAGAAGGTCTCAGCGGACGTGTCTGTCAAACCAGCGCGCCCATGATGGTTGAGGACTACCGCAACTGGGAAGGACGGGTGCGCTCGATCGATACGTCTGATTTCGGGACGGTCATTGCCGTGCCATTAAGATTGAGGTCAGCGATCATTGGGGTATTGGGCGTTTCCTACGATACACCGATCTCGAAAGCTGCCCAATTCGCTGCCCGCGCCGATGGGTCAGCGGTATTGGGTGTTTCCTACGATACACCGATCTCGAAAGAGTTTGAGTTGATCGTAACACTGCTGACGCGCTTTGCCGAACTTGCAGCAATTGCCATCGATAACGCGCGTCTCTATACGATCGCGCAGGAGGAACTGGCAGAACGCCGGCGAATCGAGGATGAAGTACGCGCGAATGAGCAACGGATGCGCGATCTCTATGCTGTCACGCGGCGGCAGGCGCAGGAGTTGCACCTGATCGGGCAGGTGCGCGAAGCCATAGCGCGTGAGATTGATCTGCCTGCACTGTTTCGCACCGTTGTCGAGTCGATTGCAGCAACATTTGGATACACCCTTGTCTGTATCTATCTGCGCGACGGCGACGAACTAGCGCTCCAGCATCAGGTAGGCTATGCTGTTCAACTGGATCGCATTCCCTTCGGTCGAGGCGTCATCAGTCGCACGATCCTTAGCGGTCAGGCGACACTGATCGCCGATGTCCGCAGCGAACCGGATTTCATTGGTGTGATGGACGATATCGTATCGGAGATCTGCGTCCCGCTGCGCGACCAGGATCGTGTCATTGGTGCGCTCAATATCGAGAGCACCGCGGTGTTGACTGACGACGATCTGCGCGTGATGACCGAGCTGGCAGAGCACATCAACGTTGCCATTGAGCGCGCCCGACTCTACGAACAATTGTGGCGGCGAGTGCAGCAACTTGATGTCTTGTACGACATCATGACGGATATTACTAGCAATCTAGATCGCGATACGGTACTGAAGACAATCGTTGAACGGACAATAGCCCTGCTGCGCGTTACGAGTGGGATGATTGCTTTGTATGATCCAGAGCAGAATAATTTACGGATCCATTACAGCGTCGGTATGAACCGCGATTACGCTGGTATGCGCATTGCGCTTGGCGAAGGCGTCATCGGCAGAGTAGCGCAGACGCGCCAGCCGCTCGTGGTCTATGATTACCAACGATGGGAGGGGCGAACGCTGCTGTTTCAGGAGATGCCTTCGGCGAATGTCCTGGGTGTGCCGCTGCTGTCTGACGATGAATTGATCGGCACGCTGAGCGCTGGTGATGTCAATCTCAAACGGGTGTTCACCGAGGACGATATACGTCTGCTTGGCATGTTTGCGCAGCAGGCAACAATTGCGATCAAGAATGCGCGTTTGTTCACCGAAATGCAGCACCTGGCAATCACCGACCCGCTCATGGGCATCTACAACCGACGCTACTTCTTCAGCGCAGCGATACGTGAATACGAACGCGCACGGCGTTATCATCACCCTCTGGCAGTGATTATCGCCGATCTTGATGATTTCAAGCAGATCAACGACCGGTATGGTCATCCAATCGGTGATCGTGTTTTGCAGGAAGTCAGCGGCATGTTTCGTCGCGAACTGCGGTCAATTGATCTGCTGGCGCGCTACGGAGGAGAAGAAATCGTTATGCTCCTTCCTGAAACCGATTGCAGCGGTGTAATCACTGTTGTTGAACGCCTGCGGTCCCGCCTGATGAGCGCTATACCGACCGAACGCGGTGACGTGCGCATCACCGCGAGTTTTGGCGCAGCGGTGAGTCAGTGCATCAGGACGCCAGATGTCGAGACGCTGATCGCCTGCGCCGATCAGTCGTTGCTCTATGCCAAACAGCAGGGAAAGGATCGTCTGGTTATCTGGTGTGACATGTGTGATGCAGCCGGTCATTGCCCCCATATTGCACCGCATATGTCGCCTCCTCGGGTGAGTACTATCTTTCTCCCGCCCGGGAAGCCGGACGAATCGGCGTGAAGCATGGCGCAACCAAATATCTGCTGTAGTACAAAGCTGCATGTGGGTAAGACGCCCGCGCACCCAAGTGGTGCAGGGACGTGCATTGCTCTAGCGCGCCAGGAACATCCCGGAACGACCATGGGTTGCCCTGGCAGGGCTGCATCCTGATCGATCACGATTTGGCATCACTCTGTGTATCACCCGACCATGCTGGTGTTCCTCTGTAAACTCGTGATCGAGATTGCGCACCAGGATAGTTCGGAAAGGCAAGCGTGTGGCACAGCAGATCACATCCCGTCCAGGACTCTTTATCGCCGGTTATACGGCGTTGGCACTGGCGCTCGGTGCGCTGGTCATTGCGCTGCGTGGGTACGATTTCCTGCTCTTCATTCTAATCTGGCCCGTTATTCTAAGCGCCATGCTTGTTCCCTGGCGCATGTACCTGATCCTTATCGGCATTGGTGTCACAGTGACGGCGATAACTCTGCCGCTGGTTGTTCCAGACCTCAACCGATCAGCGACAACAGCGGCAGCTGCCACGACGGCAGCATTCCTGATCTGTGAAAGCGTCTATCGTGTCATGCGCCGCCAGCGCGCAATGGCGCGCGCATTGCAGGAGAGCGAAGAGCGATTTCGCTGCACGTTCGAGCGCGCTCCTGCGCCGATGGCAATAACCGATGTTCACGGTCGTCTGAAGTGGTTCAATCAACGTCTCTGCGATGTACTGGGGTATGAGCGCGATGCGCTCAAGGGACGGATGATCAATGATTTCGCCCATCCTGAGGATCGGTACATTCGCCTGCATAGTGCGCTGATCGCAGCTGTCGATGGTGAAGTATCGGTCGAAAAGCGCTACATCGCCAGTGATGGTCGAGAGATCCCTATGCAGGTCAAAGGAACGCTGATACGCGACGCGGCTGGCGAACCGCATGAGACTCTGGTGATTTTTTTCGATCTGACTGCACAACGTGAAGCCGAGGCGCAACGCCTGGCGGTGGAACGCGCTATGCAGGAAACGCAGCGTCTTGAGAGCATGGGTGCGCTGGCAGGCGGGTTGGCGCACGATTTCAATAACCTGTTGTCCGGCATTTTGGGGAATACCAACCTGGCGCTGCTCAATATTCCGGCAGACGCGCCAGCGCGCGCGTATCTGGAGCAGGTTGAAATTGCCGCCCAGCGCGCAGCCGAGATAACGCGACAGATCCTGGCGTATACCGGGCGCGGTCAGGTAGCGCGCGAGGTGATCGATGTGCGTCATCTGCTCAACGATCTCAAGACACTGCTGGACACCGCTGCGCCTGCGACTATTACAATCAACTATCAGCTCGAACCAGGACCGCTCCCGGTCTGCTTCGACCGCACACAATTGCGACAGGTTATTGTCGCGCTGATCCACAATGCCGTCGATGCGATCAATGATGACGTGGGACAGATCACGGTGACGATAGGTGAGCGCCTGTTCGATGCAGACCATCTGCCGCGCGACACTGTCGGCGCCGATCTGCGCGCCGGGCGCTACGCAGTCATCGAGGTGCGCGATACCGGTTGCGGAATTGACGAGGATGCGCGGGACCTTCTGTTTGTTCCGTTCTTCACAACCAAAAAAGAGAGGCGTGGTCTGGGACTCGCGGCAACACTGGGGATCGTGCGCAGTCACGATGGCGCTATTCAGGTAGAAAGCGCTTCTGGACAGGGCAGCGTCTTTCGCGTGTTCATTCCGATTGCACAGGAGTGTCCTGAGACGAAGACCGCTCCTGCGGATGTGGATGCTTCATCTACGGTTGTTCAGTCGCTCGACGATCAGGCATCTCCGGTCCAATCCGCACCTGCGGGTTTCACCCCTGCTCCCCCGGTCGATCAACAATCAGCCGCGCATGCAATGCAGGACCTTGTGCTGATCGTCGATGATGAACCGATGGTGCGTTCGGTGGCAGCGCGCATGGTCGAACATACGGGTTTCACGACATTGCAAGCGTCTGATGGCATTGCGGGCGTTGACCTATTCCGTGCCAATGCCGACTCAATAGCCTGTGTCCTGCTCGATGTCTCCATGCCAGGCATAGGTGGAGCGCAGGCGCTTCAGATGATGCGCGCCATACGGCCTGACGTGCCGATTGTGTTGATGAGCGGGTACGCGGGTGAAGAACTGGCGGATCGTTTTGCGCAACTGCAACCGAGCGGCTTTCTGTACAAGCCGTTCAATATCGCTGAACTCAAAGCCTGCCTCGAGAGTGCGATCCGGAAAGGAGTGCGCCCAGGATGATGCAGCATCAGCGTCGCAGCACATTTACCAGTTGGCGCACCGTTGCAAACGGATCGACTGCACGCATCACTGTTCCCATTACGGCTACACCGGCTGCACCAGCGTGCAAGCAGTCGGCTGCATTCTCCGTCGTGATACCAGCCAGGGCAATGACAGGAATCGTCAAAGCATGCGCCACCTCTCGCAATCCTTGCAACTCCAGGGCAGGACCATAGTTGGGTTTGCTCTCCGTAGCAAAAATCGGGCTGAGTGTGATGTAGTCTGCACCGGCGCGCGCTGCTATTTCAGCTTCCGCCAAAGAATGTGCGGAGACACCTACCCATCGCATTGGTCCTACCATCTGACGGGCATACTGCACATCTGATCCCCACGGCAGATGTACGCCGCACGCCTGTGCCGCCACTGTGGCCTGAACATTGGAACTGACACTCACAAAAGCATCGTAAGGGCGAGCCAGATTGATAATCTCTACCGTCAGCGCAACCAGGTCGTGATGAGATAGATCTTTCTCACGTACCAGGATCCAGCGACAACCTCCAGCCAGAGCCTCAGCCAGAACTGTCATAAGCGGTCGAGATGTCATCTTACGATTGGTGATGACCAGCAATGGCGGATCGGGCAGCTTCATGCCTGAATACGTCCCTCCCACGGGCTCGATGCACTGGCATAGAGCCGACGCGGCATGCGTCCTGCTTCGTAAGCCAGACGCCCTGCTTCAACTGCCAGCCGCATTGCTCGTGCCATCTTGACCGGATCGTGAGCTTGCGCTACTGCCGAGTTAAGCAGCACACCGTCGCAGCCCATCTCCATAGCGATGGCGACATCAGAGGGGACGCCAACGCCCGCATCGACGATGACCGGGATACGGCATTGGTCGCGGATGATCTGAAGATTATAAGGGTTGCGGATGCCCATGCCTGAACCAATAGGTGCAGCCAGAGGCATTACCGCAGCACACCCAATAGCTTCTAGCTTTTTGCAGGTCACCGGATCGTCATTGCAATAGGGTAAGACAACAAAGCCATCGTCAACCAGCGTCCGGGCGGCCTGAATCAGTTGCTCAACGTCAGGAAAGAGTGTCTCTTCGTCGCCAATCACCTCCAGTTTGATCCAGTTTGTGCCCAATGCCTCCCGCGCAAGCCGGGCAGTCAGAATGGCGTCTCGCGCTGTGTAGCAACCAGCAGTATTGGGGAGGATAAAATAACGTTCCTTGAGCAGATCGAAGATCGTTTCGCTCTCTGCACCGAACTTAACCCGACGAATGGCAACCGTCACGATCTCAGCACCGCTGGCTTCCAGTGCATCCAGCATAACTTGTTGATTGGGATAGCGGGCCGTGCCCAGGAAGAGTCGAGAGCATATTGTTTTCCCAGCAATCGTCAGCGGTGATGAATTTATGCTCTTTTGCGATCTTTCGGTCTGGATGCCTGCATCTTGCAGGTTTGTTGTTGGTGTCGTCAACATCGTTCTGTCTCCTTCTCTTTAGCCGCCAGCAACGGCTCGCACAATCTCGATCTGGTCACCCGGCTGTGGTCGTACTTCGCGCCACTGACGACGAGGAATAACTTCAGCGTTGAGGGCGATGGCGATTCCTGGCTTATCGGGTTCGAAGCCAAAACTTTGCAGCAACTCATATATCGTCTGCCCTCTGTAGGGTTGCAACTCCCCGTTCACCGTGAAGGTAGCGTCTGCGACTGTCTTCTTCTCCATGGTTTTACCTCCTCTCTTTAGTTCATCCCAATTGATCTTCGCTGGATGCTCCTGATACTTGTCGAGGGTTCGTTGGATGGAAGCGTTCCAGTCCGAAGGGACGGATCAGCGCTGGTGTCTCTCCGGTCAGGATCAGTTCAGCAATTGCATCTGCTGTAATCGGTGCGAGCAGAATGCCATTTCGATAGTGACCAGTGGCGAGAATCAATCCTTCCACTGGTGTCCGCCCCAGGATCGGTGCATCATCCCGACTGCCAGGTCGCAATCCAGTCCATAGCTCGACAACAGGGGCTTCGTCGATAGACGGGAGAATCTCCCACGCACGGCGCAGCAGCGCATAGATTCCACCCGCAGTAAGATGGCTGTCAAAGCCCCTTTCTTCTACCGTTGCACCGATGAGTAGCCGACCATCTCGACGAGGAACGAGATAGACATCACGCCCCCAAATGACATGGCGTACCAGAGGCGCGTCTTCAGGCATCGCAATTGCAATCATCTGACCTTTCACAGGCCGTACCGGTGGCCGTGCTTCCCGTGGAATGCCGGGCAGCCCTGCTGACCAGGCGCCAGCTGCAATCACAACGGTTTGTGCCAGGAGCGTCTCGCCTGAGGTAATCTTTACTCCACGCACCTGGTTTCTGTCCACCAGGATTTCGGTCACGGTCGTCCGTTCGCGCAAGATGCCGCCAGCGGCGAGGAAGGCTGTACGCAGAGCGATTAGCACTTTGCGATTATCGACCTGATGATCCAACGGGCTGTAGATGGCAGCGAGCACGTTGCAGGCGAGGTGTGGCTCGCGCTGGCGAGCGACAGGACCGGCGATCCATTCCAGTTCTATGCCCAAACGGCGCTGAAACGTGTATTGATGGTGCAGGCGTTCAGCCTGATCGCGATCCAGAGCCACCACCAGTGTGCCTTCGGTGCGATAGCCTGTATCAATCCCGCTGGACTCCATCAACTCTTGACTGAAATCAGCCCAACGAGCGTGACTTTCTCGCAGCAGGGAAAATAGCCTTTCCTCTCCTGGTTCTGCTTCGATATAGGGCGCCAGCATACCAGCTGAGGCCCAGGTGGCCGCAGGCAGCATCGCAGGACCCACTTCGCTGCGCTCCAGGACAGTCACCGCCTGTCCAGCCTGAGCCAGACGCCAGCCAATGCTCAGTCCAATGATGCCGCCGCCGATGATCAAAACTGGATGTTGCTGTGCTACTGCCATTGAGCACGTTCCTTTCTCGAAGAACAGTCACCGGATCAAGCGACCTGCGATGATTGTAAGCACTCTTCGCGCTCGAAACTCACTCACAACGTTATCTTGTGCTTTTTGTGATAAGCGTTGAACCCTGCCCAACACGGTACGTCATTGCTTCCCCGATCACCCGTCACGCTTGATGTCGCTCGCATGCTGCGTGGCGACTGCCCGGCGGATCCAGGCTTCCTGATCCTCGCGCGTGGTGACGATTCCGTCGAGATACGCAGCGCGCAACCCGGCAAGCAGTTCGCCAAAGCGGGGACCTGGTCGCAACCCTAGCGATTCGAGGAACTTTCCGTCAACTGCAAGCCTGACGCCGCGCAGATGGTCGATGTAGCGCTGGATGGCTTGCGCAGCGGTGTGCGGTTCCGCAATCTGCGCTGCCCGGAGTGCAGTAGTGCCAATGCCATGCAATGCCCGATCGATCACGCTATCGGCAATCCGCTGATCAGGGTGTTCCGCTTCAGCGATCAGCGCTTCCAGGCGTTCGCGCACCAGGGTGATGTCTGCCAGCAGGCGCGTTTCGCTTGCCGGCAGGCGATACGTTGCGGCAAACGTTGCGCGCTCGTCACCAGTCAGCGGATAGAGCAGAAGCGCCAGGTACAGTTCAGGCAGCGTCGTGTCGGGAAAAGCTGCCTGTCGTGCCGCGACAAACCATTCGGCGATTGTGACAGTCCATCGCAGTGCAGGATGCACAGCGTGCAGCACTCCCAGGTCGTCGAGGAGCGCCAGGGCTGGCTCAGGATGTTCTTCCGCCAGGATCAGCCGCAGTTCGTTCATGACCCGCTGCGGCGTGGCGCGACCAAGAATCCCCTGTTCGAGTGCGTCGCCGATCAGGGCGCGTGTACGCGGCTCGATGGTGAACCCTAACCGCGCGGCAAGGCGCGCCGCGCGCAGGATGCGCGTCGGGTCGTCGATGAAACTCAGGTTGTGGATCACACGGATCAGCCCTCTAGCAATGTCGCGTCGCCCACCGTAAAAATCGTAGAGCCAGCCATAGCGTGCCGGGTTGAGACAGATCGCCAGTGTGTTGATGGTAAAATCGCGTCGGTGTAGGTCATGGCGCAACGAGGCGGCTTCTACGTCGGGCAATGCCGAAGGGTGCTCGTAGAACTCAGTGCGTGCCATAACAAAATCGAGCGTCAATGCGGTTCCCGCATCACGCTTCAGGCTCAGCGTTGCGGTGCCGAATGCTGCGTGACTGCGCACTGTGCCGTTCAATTCGGTGGCCAGTGCTTCCGCCAGTCCGATGGCATCTCCCTCAACCACCAGATCGAGATCGTCTGGGGTACGTTGTAGGATCATATCGCGCACTGCACCGCCGACAATATACAACGCGGCACCGCGCTGCTGCGCAATCGTGCCAGCTCGACGAAGAATGGCGAGCAGGTCGCGGTCGAGAAATCGCTCCAGCGCCTCACCAACAAGATCGTGATCGCTTTTGCCTGCTTCCTGCCCTGCTGCCCAGGCGCGCAGCAGGTCGCTGCGGGTGATGATCCCTAGCAGTCGTTTCTGAGAATCAACCACCAGCAGACGCCCGGTGCGGTCGCCGTTATCAGCAGCGAGCGCGCTGCGCACCGTTGCGAGCGATGCGTCCGGCGGCAACAGCGTCGGTCCGTGCCACAGGTAACGCGCCAGCGGCGCGTCGCGCAACCCGTGACGCAGTGCCCGGTCGAGATCGCGGCGCGAGATCAGCCCCTGGACAACCCCGTCATGATTGACGACCGGCAACGCGCCATGACCATAACGTAACAGGAGTTCTTCTGCCTGCGCTACCGTTGCATCGAGCGGTGCGGTATGCACCGGGCGGGTCATAATATCAGCTGCGGTTAATGCTGGTCGCATCAGTTCGCGCACCGCTGCTTCCACCTGGTTGAGCAGCGAAATGGCATCAATACTACGCACATACGCGGCAGCGGCATAGCGATGTCCTCCGCCACCGAACCGCGCCGCCAGCGCGCCGGCATCGAGCGTATCGGCACTGGCGCGCAGAATAAGTTGCGTGCCGGTATCGCCAGTTGCGATCGCCAGCACAATGACCGCCGGGGCATATAGGTCGCGCAGGCGATGGGCAAGCGATGAGAGTTCGGGCACTGGTCCATCGACGCGCGCCCGGGCGAACAGCACACTCCAGCCGCTGATCTCTTCCAGGCGCATGGTCTGTTCGAGTTGATGCAACACCTGCTCTTGAACTGCCGAGAGAGGACGGCGGAGAAACTCGCCAACCGCTTCGATCCGCGCGCCGCGTTCGAGCAACCATGCGGCGCAGGCGACATCGATAGCGCGTGTGCCGGGCAGTGCCAGGTTGCCAGTGTCCTCATAAATGCCAAGAAGGAGCAGAGTCGCTTCGACGGGGGTCAACGGCAGATGATATTCCATCAGACGGCGCACGAGAATCGTTGTGGTGGCGCCGGTATCGGCATAGATCAACTCTTCGTTGGGGGCGAGATCGCGTTCAGGGCGATGGTGATCAATAATGATCGTTGGGATCGGTGTGTCACCCAGCAATGGCAGGCGCGGGGCGGTAGACGTATCCACCAGGATCAGGCGTGTCACCGGTTCGCGCGGCAGGTCACTCATGCGGACGAACGGCAATTCCTCGCGGTACAGCGCAGCAAACTCGCGCACATTCTCGTTCAATTGCGGGTTGAGCACCGCCAGTGCGCCGGGATAGAGGCGCGTCGCCGCCATTTGCGACGCCAGCGCATCGAAATCGGTATTGCTGTGGGTGAGGATTAGTTCCATAAACCGGCGATGGCGCGTTCAAACCATTCAATCCACACCAGACTCGCTGCTTGCTGAACTTGGGTAACAGCGCACATCACAGATCCAGGTCGGGCGGCAAAAGGGTGCAATTCTCCACCATTCGACGACACTCAACCCAGCCTGCCACTTCACGCCCATCATTCAGTGTAACATATCCGCGATGGTGATTGGTCCGACATATTCACCATACTGGCGATTGACCCGGTCGGGGTGCATCTCGCCAGAGTGGATCTGCTGGTAGGGGATGCGCTGTACGCGCAAAGCGTAGGCCTCCCGATCTTCATATAGCCGGATGACTGGCGGGCGCAATGCGAGCAGCACCCCGATGGCGGCAATGCACTCAGGGCGCCGACAGCAAGAATGAGAACTGAACGCACAATAATGGCGCGATTCACCAGACAGCGCAACCTCGCGTCCGGTCTCCGCACTCTCCAGAACGGCTTCCATCATTTCCTGCACAATCAACCCATGGCACAGCGGCGCCTGGCATGGCACGCCGTCCGGGATGCATTCAACGAAGTGGGCGGCAATAGCATTCCATACTCCTTCCCAGTCTTTGGGAACATGGAAGATGCTATCCACCGGTGTACCAGCAATGGTGCGATAGACAGTCAACAGATTATAGCAACGCACGCCTGCTTCGGTACCGAACAGTTCGATCTGGAAATCGTCAGGTTGATGCGCCGCCCAAAAACTTTCGACCTGAAGCCCGGCGCCGTTGGCAAAGCGAATGAAACCGCCAGCGTAGTCATCGGCGGCATACTGTTGCTCCGGCGCCGGCTGTGGCTTGTAGTCGAAATAGCCAATGCCGCGCGGACCGAATTTCGCCCCTGCGACAGCGACAGCGCTCACCGGTTGCGGCATGCCTATCATCCACCAGCGGCATCGAGCACGTGCACTCCCATATCTATCTATCACGGAAGGCGCCGCCGCCTTTTTGAACAAACCCCGGACTCCAGTGCGGAATGCTGCTCCGGCGTACACTGCGCGCACGCGCGTAGTACACTTCGCCGAGTTCGCCACGCGCCGCCGTAGCGCCGACGATCTGCGTCTCACGGGAAAACCGGGTCGAGAATGACATCAATATTGACAACCCCTGCTGCCTCGGCTGCCGCGACGAGATCGCGCGCCGGAGTGACGGCATCGGCAAGCGGCTTGGTGACCAGCACATGCTTGTCGTTGCGCACGGCTTCGAGCGCAATCGGAACGTGGAGTTGGTTGGGCGTGCCGACAAACACCGCGCTGGAGTTCGGTGGTCCACCATTTTGCCATCGCTGCGGTCTCGGCGGTCAACTCGCCCCGGTTCAACGCCAGCATGCACTGATCGACGAACACACGCCCAATCTGCACTTCGGTCACGAGTTCCGCCAGGGTGAAACGCACCGATTGGAGCGCACCAATCGGACGACCGAACGCCTCACGTTCACGGCAGTAGCGGATGGTTTGTTCGAGTGCCGCTTCTGCGGCAGCCACAGCGCCAACTGCAATTGCAAGGCGTTCGCGCGGCAATTGTTCCATCAGATAACGAAAGCCCTGTCCCTCTTCACCAAGGAGGTGATCACGCGGCACGCGCACATTGTGAAAGAACAGTTCAGCGGTATCCTGCGCGTGCAGTCCAATCTTTTCCAGGCGTCTGCCGCGCTCGTAGCCCGGCATATCACGTTCGACGACCAGCGGACTGATCCCCTTATGCCCGGCTTCCGGGCTGGTTTTCGCCGCTGCGATCACCAGGTCGTTGAGGATGCCGTTGGAGATGAAGGTCTTCTGGCCGTTCAGGAGGTAAACATCGCCATCGCGTAGCGTTGTTGTGCGGATCGCTGCGAGATCGCTGCCAGCGTCCGGTTCGATCATCGCAATAGCGGTGATGCACTCACCGCTGACGCAGCGCAGTAACAGCGTCGGCGTTGGTCCGGCGTGCTATAGTTCGTGATGTAGGTAACAACAATATCAGTATGCAGCACGAAACCCCGACCGGTCGCGCCAGCGCGCCACAACTCTTCGCCAATAACGACATTGAAGCGGTAATCGCGTGCGCTGGGGCCGCCGTACTCCTCCAGTACATCCATACAGAGAAATCCCTAACGACCAGCTGCCTGCCAGAGATCGCATGGAACGACGCCGGTACGCTCCCATTCGGCGTGGAAGGGCGCAATCTCGCGCTCAACGAATGCGCGAAACGTGGCACGGAAAAGGTCATGTTCTGGCTCAAACAGGGTGCGTTTCATCAGACCAAAATATCTGGCACTGGCGCGGGCGAGCGGGTCGTGATCTGTTTGCCCAGGCGATCAAGCGCATATTCGATCCCTGCTTGCAGGTTGCTGCGGGTTACAACAGTGCTCAGATCGATGCCCAGGTGCACTATCGCCTGCGCCACTTCTGCCGAAATGCCGACCAGGACGCACTGGGCGCCAAGGAGCGATGCAGCGCGGGTCGTCTGAATCAGGTGGTTGGCAACCGACGTATCCACAACCGATACTCCCGTGATGTCGATGATGGCGATCTCGGCGGCATAATGCTGAATGCCGTTGAGCAACGCTTCCATGATCTGCGCGCTGCGCCGGCTGTCGATCGATCCGACAAGTGGGAGCACAATAATCTCGTCGTAGATCGGCACGACCGGCGTTGACATTTCGCGGATCGCCTGGATGAGACGTTCCTGTTCCTCGACGGTTGCGCGCAGTTGCTCCCGGCTGCGCTCCAGTTCCACGCGCTCCAGCATGCGCTTTGTAATCACCTCGGTAAAGAGGACGATCCCACCGATTGAGCCATCTCCCCTGAACCATGGGTAGCACTTCCAGTTTAACCACTCGGTCGACCCATCACCACGAGTCCAGGGATCCTCCTCCGCTTCCTCGAAGGAGCCAGCCAGCACCCTGCGGTGCACCTCTTTCCAGCGTTCGGGCAAGTCGGGGAAAATCTCATAGTGGGAGCGACCAATGATATCCTGCCCCTCCAGATGGTAATCACGAATCCAGCGCTGGTTTGCCAGGATGTAACGCATATCGGAGTCGAGCATGGCAACCGCAGCAGGGGCATGTTCGACAAAGAAGCGCAATCGTTCTTCGCTGGCACGCAGTTCATCCTCAATGGTCGCATAACGTTGCATCTGCTGCTCCAGTTCTGCGATCCGCGCACGAAGTTGCTCAATCTCGGTTTCGGGAGCGTCGGTCATGTCTGCCTCACAGTGGTAAAAAAGATGTATACGACCTGATACCATTATAGTACAGAAGTCGCAGGCGCGGCGTGAAAGCGCACACGACCCTGTTGTAGTGTAGGTTGTCTGCATTACGGGAACATACCGCTTTGCATGCACCGATCCGAACGTTGCGTATGCCGAGTCATCGGCGCTCACTGCATACTGGCGCCCCTGTTCGGATTGCGCCCAGGTACATCACTGCACGCACCACAGCGAACAGGTTATCGAGCACATGGCACCGGTGGCAGAGCATATCGACAATGGTGCCGCCGCCCTCCTCCCTGCAATAGTTCCAGGAAGGACGCTGCCTGGATTGCCAGTTCTCCTCGAAAACCCAGTAGCCGAACTCACCGCGCACCGAGAGGATTCTGCCAAAGAAACCGCTTTCAACCAGGCGTTTGAGTTTGCGCAGACTGGGGAGAAAGAGTTTATCCTGCACGACGCCGTGCCTGATGCCAGCAGCTTTCGCGCGGCGCACCAGATCAAGCGCATCATCGAGCGTTGCTGCGGACAGTTTTTCGCAGTAGACATGTTTTCCGGCTGCAATCGCCGCGCGCACGCTTTCGCGCGACGTTGGGTTATCTGTGCATCGAAGTAGATCACATCGGCAGGATTGGCAAGGCATGCATCGAGATCGGTGCTCCAGCGGGAGGTGCCGTACATATCCGCCAGTGCATGCATCTTCTGCTCGTTGCGCCCGACCAGGATCGGGTCAGGCATCACCACATCGCCGTTTGCGAGCGGCACACCGCCAGCCTGGCGAATGGCGACAATCGAGCGCGCGAGATGTTGATTGGTTCCCATTCGTCCAGTGACGCCATTCATAATGATACCCAGCGAGAGCGTAGCCATAGAACATCCTTTCTGCCAAAAAAAGAACGCGCTCAAGCAGCGCGCCTGGACAGCGCATATTTCGAATGAGACGTGCTGGTTATGTCGCGGATGGCGGCACCGTGCTCTGACGCACGATCATCTCGGTCGGCAGGTGAATGGTGCGCAGGGTGTCTTCTGCCGAGAGCGCCAGTGCGAGCGCTTCTGATCCAAGCTGGCTCATCGGCACGCGCATGGTCGTCAACGCCGGTGTCACATCGGCGGCAATCGGAATGTCATCGAAACTGACAATTGAAATCTGGTCGGGCACAGCGATCCCGTCTTCTGCAGCGCAGCGAGCGCGCCGATTGTCATCACATCATTGAGTGCGAAGATCGCCGTGATTGATGGAAAGCGCTCCAACAGGCAGATCGCCGCCTGTGAACCGCCATCGCGGGTAAAACTGCAATGATCGCTTCAGGCGGCAACATGATCCCGCCTGCCTGAAGCGCCTGCACAAAGCCGCTGCGCCGATCACAGGAAGTGGTCAGCAGTGTAGGACTGTCGATCACGCCAAATGAGCGACGCCCCAGATCGAGCAGATAGTGCGCCAGCGCCCGCGCACTGCCGACGTTGTCGGGAACAACGGCATCGGCAGCGATATTGTAGCGACTGATGACCGCTACCGTCCTCCCATCGAGACAAATAAGTCGATTGGCTCAGTCATAGGTCGGCGGTAGGCGCGATCATCAAGATCGCTGCCTGCCAGGATGATCGCCTCGACGCTCTGTGTCTGCAGCGGGTGCACATACTCCAGTTCGCGCTGTGGATCACGGAAGGTATTGCGTACAATAAATGCCCGGCATCGGTAGCGCTGCGCTGAACGCCCCGTAGGATTTCTGCGTAGTATGGATCGCTGGTGTCATGGACGATCACCCCCACTGTCTGTGTGAAGGTGCGGGCAAGCGCCTGCGCATGTGCATCAGGGACGTAGTGCAGTTCATACGCGGCAGCTGTAACGCTCGCATGCATCTCATCACTCATGGCGCGCGCTGCCGTTGAGCACACGTGATGCAGTAGCCAGCGAAACCCCGGCGCGACGAGCGATATCAGCAAGTGTGACAGCCATAAAGCAGTTCCCGAAGCACGTTGCCCTTACAGGAGATCGCCGATCAGTTCGCGACAGGGTATAATACAAACAGGATCCGCAATCACCCCTCAAACAGCATGGCGCTGCTAGGTGTTTGCACCAGACGTATCGCTATGCAAACCTGCCAGCCGTGCGTGAACAGTGGCGAGAGAAAGGCGAGAGACAGTGGATACACCTGTCGAACATCATTATCTCCGCATTAACGGCATTCGCTTCCATGTCGTCCGCGCAGGGTGTGGGGATCGCCTTCTCCTGCTTTTGCATGGTTTTCCAGAGTTCTGGTGGTCATGGCGTCATCAGATCGATGCACTTGCCGATCGCTACACCATCGTTGCGCCCGATCTGCGCGGCTACAATGAAACCGAGAAACCTGCTCGCGGCTACGAACTACCGGTACTGGTGCAGGATGTGGTTGAACTGATTCAGGCGCTTGGCTTTCAGCGGGCATACGTTGCCGGGCACGACTGGGGTGGTATGATCGCCTGGTCGCTGGCGATTGCGCATCCGGAGCGCGTCGAACGATTGATCGCCCTGAATATGCCGCATCCGGCGCGTTTCTATCAGGAACTGTGGCAGAATGCAGAACAGCGCCGTCGCTCGCGGTATATTCTCTTTTTTCAGATCCCCTGGCTGCCTGAACGTGTGCTGAGTGCGCGCAACGGTGCGGCGTTCGACCGCATTTTTCGTTCAACGCCGATTGATCGAACTGTGTTCGACGATGAGACGATTCGCTGCTATAAACAGGCAATGGCGCGCCCCGGCGCACTGACCGCTGCGCTCAACTACTACCGCGCAATGGGACGGTACGGCGCAGGAGATCTGTTTCGCGGCACAGGCATGCGGGTCACCGTACCGACGTTGTTGATCTGGGGTGAGCAGGATGTCGCTTTTGCGCCGGAGGTCGTCCGAGGTACGGAGCGTTTCGTTCCCGATCTGCGCATCTGCATGCTGCCACATGCGTCACACTGGGTGCAGCAGGTTGCGCCGCGCGAGGTCAATGCTGCTCTGCGCGCATTCCTGGAATGACCAGGCGCGCCTGAGCATGAGCGCATGTACCGGTGAAACTATGGCTATCGTCTATCGTCGCATCGAAACTATCGACGAATACCGCGCCGTCGAAGACCTTCAGGCGCAGGTGTGGGGCAGCGATGCACGTGATGTCGTTCCGCTCCATCTGCTGCTGACTGCCAATAAGAACGGCGGGCTGGCGCTCGGTGCGTTTGATTCCGATCTGGCGCCGCCGGGCGATCTGATCGGCTTTGTGTTCGGTTTCGTCGGTCTCACGGCAGCGGGACAGATCAAACACTGTTCGCACATG
>Ga0308415_1000367_pt1 | contig 19964 bp, 22 predicted proteins | sample HotsprSampleOS55_FD_203465 | JGI IMG/M metagenome (GOLD analysis project Ga0308415, IMG submission 203465) | Hot spring phototrophic mat microbial communities from Octopus Spring, Yellowstone National Park, Wyoming, United States - 20090730_OS55 ... | reverse complement strand
CGAACTCGAAAAGGGCAAGACCTACCGGCTGCATCTTTCTTCGCTCGATTGGCAGCACGGCTTCTCGCTCCAGCCGGTCAACATGAACATCCAGATCCACCCCGGGATCGAGCAGGTGCTCACGATCACGCCGACCGAAAGCGGCGTGTTCTCGGTCGTCTGCAACGAGTTCTGCGGGGTCGGTCACCACCAGATGACCGGCCGGATCCGGGTGGTCGAACCCGGCACGGGAGGTTGAGCCATGGCGACCGCAACAGCCGGCCTCGGCGGCCTCGCGGGCCTCGCCGCCCACTTCCGCACCTGCCCCGTCACCGGGCTCAAGGTCGACGCCGCGGCCGAGACCTTGATCAAGGCCAACGCCGTGGCCGCCGTCCTGTTCCTCGCGATCGGCGGGACCTTGGGCCTCCTGGTCGCCCTGACCCGCTGGCAGGGCGTCCATCTCTTGGGGCCGGACACCTTCTATTTGGTCCTGACGGCGCACGGCATCAACGTGCTCCTGCTCTGGATCATCTTCTTCGAGGTCGCGGTCCTCTATTTCGCTTCCGCGGTGATCTTGAACTCGCGGCTCGCGGCACCGCAGATGGCCTGGGCGGCCTTCGTGCTGATGGTCTTGGGCGCGCTCACCGTGAACTGGGCGGTCCTGCAAGGCGACAGCTCGGTGATGTTCACGTCGTATGTCCCGATGCAGGCTTCGCCGCTTTTCTATCTCGGCCTCATCCTGTTCGCGGTCGGGGCGCTGATCGCCTGCTTCGTCTTCTTCGGCACGCTCGTCGTCGCCAAGGAAGAAAAGACCTACGAGGGCTCGATCCCGCTCGTGACCTTCGGCGCGCTTTCGGCGGCGATCATCGCCGTGTTCACGATCGCTTCGGGTGCCATCATCTTGATCCCGACCTTCCTCTGGTCCTTGGGCTACATCCGCCACATCGACAGCGTCATGTACAAGCTCGTCTGGTGGGGGATGGGCCATTCCAGCCAGCAGATCAACGTCTCGGCGCACGTCGCGGTCTGGTACCTGATCGGCGCGCTCGTGCTCGGCGCCAAGCCGATCTCGGAGAAAGTCAGCCGGGTCGCCTTCCTCTTCTACATCCTGTTCCTGCAGCTCGCCTCGGCGCACCACATGCTGGTCGAGCCGGGGCTGAGTGCGGAGTGGAAAGTCTTCAACACCTCCTACGCCATGTACCTGGCGGTGCTCGGCTCGATGATCCACGGCATGACCGTGCCGGGGGCGATCGAGGCGCCGCAACGCAAGCGCGGCTTCACCAACGGTGTCTTCGAGTGGCTCAGGAAGGCGCCCTGGGACAATCCGGCTTTCGCCGGCATGTTCCTCTCGCTCGTCCTGTTCGGCTTCTTGGGCGGGATCAGCGGGGTGGTGCTCGGCTCCGAGCAGCTCAACATCATGATGCACAACACGCTGTACGTGCCCGGCCACTTCCACGCCACGTTGGTCGCGGGAACGACGCTCGCCTTCATGGCCGTGACCTATCTCGTCCTGCCCTTGATCTTCCGGCGCGAGGTGATGTTCCCGACACTCGCAAAATGGCAACCTTACATCTTCGCCATCGGTGTCGCCGGGACGTCCCTCTTCATGCTGGGTGCGGGCACGCTCGGCGTCTCGCGTCGGCATTGGGACATCACCTTCTCGGATGCCGCCCTCGGCTTCGACTATCCGGGTGCGGCCTTCCTCATGCTCGGCCTGAACGGTCTCTTCGCGATCCTGGCGACCGTGGGCGGTGCCCTCTACGTGATCGTCACCGTGGCCACGGTGCTGTTCGGCGAGCGGGTCGGACCCGCGGGCCCGAAGACGCCGATCTCGGCCGCACCGGCGGCGGTCGCGGCCGAGGCCGTCGGCAAGTACGGCAGTGCGGGGACGCTGCACCTGCCCGGGACCTATGTCCTCATCACGGTGTTCTTCGTCGCCTTCGTGCTCTACTACTTCGTCAATTGGAAATACCTCTCCGAGCTCTGGCCGATGGGCTGAGGACGACGAAAGCGCGGGGGAGGGTCACGCCGTGCGCAGCGCGCTCACCGGGCCGCGAAGCCTCGCCGCCGATCTGGTCTCGGCCTTCAAGCTGCGCATCGGCGTGGTCATCACCGCATCCGCTCTGGGCGGCATCGCGGTGACCCCGGGGCCCCTGCCCGAGGCCCATCGTGTGGGGCTCCTCGCCCTTGCGGTGTTCATGGCCTCGGCCGCCTCGGGGGCCTTCAACCAGCTCTGGGAACGGGGGTTGGACGCGCGGATGCGGCGAACCGCGCGGCGGCCCTTCGTGACCGGTCGTCTGCGCGCCGGTCCTCTTTGGTACGTTTCGATCCTGCTCGTCCTGATCGCGGGCGGCGGCCTCGCCGCGGCCGCCGCCAACCCCTGGGCCGCCGGCTACACCCTCGCCGGTGCCCTCACCTATGGGCTCGTCTACACGGTGTGGCTCAAGCCGCGGACCTGGCTCAACATCGTCGTGGGCGGGCTCGCCGGCTCGTTCGCCGTCCTCGCCGGCGCGGCGGCGGTCGACCCGGACCTCGCGCCCGAGCCCGTCTTGCTCGCGATCGTCCTTTTCCTTTGGACGCCGCCGCATTTCTGGGCCCTCGCCATGGCCGCCAAGGAGGACTACGCCCGGTGCGGCGTGCCGATGCTGCCCGTGGTCATGGGCGATACGATCTGCGCCGAGGTCGTCTTCGCCCATGCGCTCGCGCTCTCGGCGATCGCGCTGCTGCCTGCGCTTTTCTCGATGGGCGTGGTCTACCTCGCAGCAGCCGTCGCGGGCGGCACCTGGTTCAGCTGGAAATGCTGGCGCCTGGTGCGCGAGCCCACGAAGAAGAACGCGATCGAGGCGTTCCTCGCCTCGCTCTCGCAGCTCTCGCTCCTGCTCGCGGGCGCGATCGCCGACCGCCTGCTCTCCGGGATCGGCTGATGCTCCGGCTCGTTCTGTCGCTCGCCCTCCTCTTGGCACCGGCGACCGCCACGGCCCGTGCGGTGATCTCGGCCGAGGATGCGCTCACCCGGGGCGAAGCGGCGATCGGTCGGGAGCTGCCCGACCTCGCGCTCGTCGATTCCGAGGGTCGCCCCATCTCCCTCGGCGAGCTGCGGGGCAGGCCGCTCCTCGTCTCGTTCGTCTACACCGGTTGCTCGACGGTGTGCCCGGCGCTCGTCCAGAACCTCTACCCGGTGGTCGCCGAGGCGCAGCGTATGCTCGGCCGCGAGGCCTTCGTCACCCTCACGGTCGGCTTCGATTCGCGCAACGACCGCCCCGAGCGGCTGCGCTCCTTTGCTCGCGCCCAGGGTGTCGACCTTCCGAACTGGCGCTTCGTCTCGGCCGATCAACCGACCATCGACCGGCTCGCCGACACGCTCGGCTTCGCCTATTGGCCGGCGGCCGGCGGTTTCGACCACATGGCGCTCGTCTCGGTGATCGACCGCGACGGCAGACTCTACCGGCAGATCTACGGCGGTGTCTTCTCCGCCCCGCAGATCGTCGAGCCCTTGAAGGACGTGGTGCTCGGCCGCGACCGACCGATCCTCTCGCTGCCGGCCCTGGTCGACCGGATCCGCTGGTTCTGCACGGTCTACGACCCGCGGGCCGACTGCTACAGCTTCTCCTACGCCTTCTTCATCGGGATCGTCGTCGGCGGGGCGACGCTTTCGGGCGTGCTCGTCTGGATGGTCCGCGAGTGGCTGCGCCGACCGACCTCGGTTCGAGGCGCATGAAACGGCTCCGAGGCATCGTCCGCGCCGGCTTCGACCGCGCGGAGGCGTTGCTCGGCTGCGCCTTCCCGCCGGCCTGGAATCCGCTGCTCAATCTCGGCGCGCTCGGCTTTTTCTTTTATTGGATCGTCGTGGGAAGCGGGATTTATGTCGACATCTTTTTCGACACCGGCATAACCCAGGCCTATGCTTCGGTCGAGTACATGACGCACGAGCGGTGGTATCTCGCGGGCGTCATGCGCAGCTTCCACCGCTACGCCTCGGACGCGCTCGTGATCGCCGCGATCTTGCATCTTTTGCGCGAGTTCGGCCAGGACCGCTACCGCGGCGTGCGCTGGTTCTCCTGGGTGACCGGCATCGTGGTCCTGGTCCTGGTTTTCGCGGCCGGCATCACCGGTTATTGGCTCGTCTGGGACGAGCTCGCCCAGTACGTGGCGATCGTCACGACCGAGTGGTTCGATGCGCTCGGGATTTTCGGTGAACCGGTGGCGCGCAACTTCCTGGCACCTTCAACGCTCGACAGCCGCTTCTTCACCCTCATGGTCTTCATCCACATCGCCGTGCCGCTGATCGCGCTCATCTCGATGTGGGTCCACCTGCAAAGGGTCACGAAGCCGCGGATCAACCCGCCGCGCGGCTTGGCGCTCGGCTCTTTCCTCTCGCTCCTCGCGCTCTCGCTCGCCCATCCGGCGGTGAGCCAGGGCCCGGCCGACCTCGGGGCGGTGCCCGGCGAGGTCGGTCTCGACTGGTTCTACCTCGCAGCCTATCCGCTCCTCGAGACGCTGCCCGCGCCGCTCACCTGGGCCACCGCCCTCTTTCTCCTGGTCCTCGCACTCGCGATCCCCTGGCTGCCGCCGATGCGCATGGCCCGTCCCGCCCGGGTCGACCTCGCCAACTGCAACGGCTGCGGGCGTTGTTTCGCCGACTGTCCGTACAACGCGATCACCATGGTGCCGCGGAGCGACGGCGCGCCCTTCTCGGCCGAAGCACGGGTCGACCCGTCCCTTTGCGTGCGTTGCGGGATCTGCGCCGGAGCGTGCCCCACGGCGATGCCCTTCCGGCGGGCGAGCGAGCTTTCCCGGGTATCGACCTGCCCGACCTCGCGATCGCCACCCTGCGCGCCCAGGTCGAGAGCGCGGGGGCGAACCTACGCGGCCGCGGACGTATCATGGTCTTCGGTTGCGGCGAGGGCGTGCCGCTCGAAGGGCTCGCGAGCGAGCGCGTCGGCCTGGTCCGGCTCGCCTGCGCGGGCCAGCTGCCGCCGTCCTTCGTCGACTACGTGCCGGCCCGCGACCTGGCGGACGGGGTCCTGGTGACGGGCTGCGCGGAAAACGCCTGCCACGCCCGTTTCGGCCTGGCCTGGACCGAGGCGCGGTTCGCGCGGACCCGCGATCCGCATCTGCGCAAGCGGGTGCCGCCCGAACGGCTGCGTACGGTTTGGGCCGGACGGCTCGGCCGTGCCGCCCTCGAGGCGGAGCTCGAGGCCTTCGCTCGGTCGCTCGAGGCGCTTTCGCCTGCCGCCCGGCCGCGGCGGGCGCCGGGCTTGCGCGAGCCCGCGGAGGTCCACCGTGCCTAGCTCCGCGCAATGGGCCGGACAGGTTCTGTTCTATGTGGCCGCCGCGGGTGTGACCGGCCTGTTCGCGAGCTGGCCGACCTGGTCGCGGCTGCCGCCCGACGAAGCGCAGATCAAGGTCGCCTTCGCCCACGGCGGCGCACGCAAGGAGGCCTGTCGAAAACTCACCCCCGAAGAGATCGCGAGCCTGCCGGCCCGCGAGCGCCGCCCCTCGGACTGCGGCCGCGAGCGCGTGCCGCTGCGCTTCGAGCTCGCGCTCGACGATCGCCCGCTTCTCGCCCGCACGCTCCTGCCTTCTGGCCTGTCGCGCGACGGCCCGGCGCAGCTCTACGAGAAGCTCGCCGTACCCTCGGGCCGCCACACCGTCACGGTCCGCCTCGCCGACAGCGGGCGCGCCACGGACTTCGACTACGAGAGCCGGTTCGAGCTCGAGCTGCGGCCGCGGCAGAACCTGGCCATCGACTTCGAGCCCGATCGCGGCGGCTTCTTCATCCGCTGAGGGAGGCTCGGCCGTGGTTCTGATCGCCTGGCGCCCCGAGTTCGAGACCGGCATCCCGGACGTCGACCACGAGCATCGGGAGCTCGTGGGCTTGATCAACGAGCTGCACGCTGCGCTCGAGGCCGGCGCCTCGAAGGACGAGGTGGCACGGTTCCTGGGCGAGGTATTCGCCCGGATCTCGGCCCATTTCGCCCTCGAGGAATCGATCATGCGCAAGCATCGCTACGACGAATACGCCGAACACAAAGCCGACCACGAGAAGCTCTTGGACGACATCCGCGACATCATGGATGCGCACGCGGCGGATGCCTGTTTCGACTACCGGGATGCGCTCGGAACCGCGGTGCGCGACTGGTTCGTCGAGCATTTCAGGACCAAAGACGCCCGCCTGCACAAAAAGCTCGGGATCTGAAGGGGAGACCGTGATGGCCGATCGGGTTTACCGGGCGGGCGAGCCTTTCGCGAACGTGCTACGGATCGTCGGCCGCGGGCCGACGCTCTCCCGCCCGCTCGAGATCGAAGAGGCCGAGGCGGCCATGGCGGCGATCCTCGACGGCCGGGTCGACGAGCTCCAGCTCGGCGCATTCCTCCTCACCTTGCGGACGCGCGGCGAGGCGGCCACGGAGATCGCGGGCTTCGTTCGTGCCGCGCGGGCCCGGCTCCCCGATCTTGCCGCCCTCGCGGTCGATCTCGACTGGCCTTCTTATGCCGACGCCCACAAACAGCTTCCCTGGTTCCTCTTGGCCGCTCGGCTCGTAGCCCTCTCGGGCGCGCGCGTGCTGATCCACGGGGTGGCGGGCGAGGGACCGGCCGGCACCCGAGCGGGGCTCGCCGCCCTCGGCGTCCCGATCGCCGGCACGGTCGGCGAGGCGGCACGCGCGCTCGACCGGACGGGCCTCGCCTATCTCCCGCTCGAAGGTCTCTCGGCCCGGCTCGCCGAGCTGCTCGCGCTCAAGCCTCGGCTCGGTGTGCGGACCGCGATCAACAGCCTCGTGCGCGCGCTCGACCCGGCCGGGGCCCGCGCGCGGATGGTGGGCGTGTTCCACCCGCCCTATCTCCGGCTCCACGCCGAAGCCGAGCAGATCCTGAGTCGCGGTCCGTGCGCCATCTTCAAAGGCGGCGGCGGCGAGGCGCAGCGCCACCCCGAAAAGCCCTGTAGGGTCCTGCGTGTCGAGGCGGGCGAGGCGCGCGAGGAGCTCTGGCCGGCGCTCCTGAGCGAGGACCGGCACCCCTGGCGGCAGGAGCCGCTCGAGGTCGGCCGGCTCGCGGACCTCTGGGAAAGCCGGCTGGACGCGCCGGGACCGATCGCCGCGGTCACCGGGACGGCGGCGATCGCCTTGCACCTGCTCGGCCGGGCCGGGTCGATGGCCGCGGCCCAGGCCCTCGCCGAGGCGCTCTGGCGCGAACCGCCGCGGCTCGCCCGCGCGGCCTGACCGGCGGGGCCGGGGCCGCGTCTCAGACGAGCCCGGCCCGCTCGCGGAGGATCGTCCGGATCGCGGGCGACGCGCCGATCGGGCCGGTGTAGGCGACCGGGCCGGGTGCTGCGCCGATCGCTTCCTCGACATCGTCCTTGCCGTGCGGACCGGCGTCCGCGAAAAGACCGACGACCACGACCTTCTGCTCGGCGAGGGCGGAGAGCCGCGCTCCGAGCAGCGGTGCCTGCTCGAGGAACGCCGTCTCGACCGCCGCCCACGAGCCGGCCTCCCTCACCCGACCCGCCAACGCCTCGGTAGCGGCGGCGCTTCCCGCGTGGCGGGGTGTGCCGTGGCCGGCGAGAAGCAGCACGACCTCCTGCGCGCGCCAGCCTCGGGCGCGCGCGGTCGTTGCGGCGGTCTCGGCCACGGTACGGGCGAGGAGCGGGTGGGTTCCGACCGGCCGGGCGATCGTGAGCCCTTCGATGCCGGCGAGCCGCTCGCGCAGCCGGTCGAGGATGAAGCCCTCGGCCATGAGGAGCGGGACCACGACGACCGGCCGAGGCGCCTCCACCGCGAGCGCCTCGATCCTGGGCTCGCCACGCACGCAGCCGGCAGCGACCAGGAGGCCGGGCAGCTCCGCCTGGAGGGCTCGGGCGTGCACCGCGGCGACCCCCGGCCGGCCTTCGATACCGTGGGTCGCGATCATGAGAGGGCGGGGCAAGCTCAGTGGCTCGTGCCCTCCGAGCGGCCGATCTTGTTGCCGACATTGTAGTTCCCGGAGGGCTTGTCGGCCGGGATCCGCTTCACCTCTTCGAGCGTCGCGGCATCGTACACCACGACCCAGCCGTCGCGCTCGCCGACCGAGAGCAACACCCGGCGACCGTGCCGATCGAACTCGGTGTGCGCGGCGGTGGCACCGGGTACCGGCGTCAGAGTCCGCACGATCTCGAGCGTCGCCTTGTCCACCACCTGGATCGTGTCGCGCTTCTTGCCGAGGCTCGCATCGAGCCAAGCGTAGCGGCTCGTTTCGTGCGAGCGCAGGAAGAATCCGGGGCCGAGCGTCTCGATCCGTTTGACGACCCGCCAAGTGCGGGTGTCGAGCACGGTCAAGGAGGCCTCGCGCAGGTCGGGGAAGGCCAGGAGCCGGGTGCCGTCGTGCTCGAAGGTGATGCCGGCGCCGAGATGCGGCAGACCCGCGGTGGGCACTTCGGCGATCACCCTCCGGACGTCCAGGTTGACCACCCGCAGCTTCGAGCCGTCGCGCGAAGACCCCACGACGTGGCGCCAGGAGGGGTCGAAGACGAAATCGTCCATGGGCTCGGGGAGCTCGTCGATCCGGCGGATCGGAAAGGGCCCGACCGAAGAGGGGATCGCCTCCACCATGCCCTTCTCGTGGCTGTGCACGAGGCCCTCGAAGACCGGCGGGGCGTCGGGGCGCCAGTCGATCTCCCAGAGCTCGGCCAGGTCCTTCAAGGCGACGAGGAAGCTGTCGCGCGGCGGGGCGGCGTAGACCGCGCTCACCCGCGAACTCCTGGTTTTCTTCCGATCCACCACCTCGACGACCTTCAGCGGCCGCAGGGTCTCGGCGTCCAGCAAGACGAGGGTGTGGGGCAGGTAGTTGGCCACCGCCAGCACGCGACCGTCGGCCGAGATCGCGAGGTTGCGGGTGTTGATGCCGGCCCGGACCTCGCCCACCCGCTGCAGCGACCAGAGGTCGTAGCGCAGCACCCAGCCGTCGCGGCTCGCGAAATGGACGAAACGTCCGTCCGGGCTGAACTTCGGGCCGCCGTGCACGGCCAGGTGGGTGGGAAAGCGGTCGAGCCGTTCGAGCCGGTCACCGTCGATGATCGAGGCGTGGTGGTCGCCTTGCTCCACGAGCACGAAGAGATTGAGCGGATCGGCATCGTGCAGCGGGCGATCGGGGAGGCTCGCCGGGTCGAGGAAGAAACGCCGCGAAGCCTCGATGTCGGCCTCCGTCCACACCGGAGGCGTGTCGGGCTCGCGGTAGGCGAAGGCCACGAGCTCCTCGATCTCGGCCGGGGCGAGGACCCCGGCGAAGCCCGGCATCCGGGTCGCCTCGCGCCCCTCGGCGACGACCTTGCGTGCCTGCTCGGGTTTGAGGCGCGCGAGGTTCGAGGGCAAAAGCGCGGGTCCCGTTCCGCCCAGCCGAGCCATCCCGTGGCAAACCGCGCAATGGGCGGCGTAGAGCGCCCGGATCTCCGGCTCGTCCGCCGCCGCGGCCGCGAGCCCCGTGGCTGCGAACAGGAGAAGGCTCACGGCGGTGAGGCTACGCTGCGGCACGGGCGCTCTCCCCGGTGACGAGGCCGAGCTCTTCGTCGCGCAGATAGCAGCCCGGGTCCTCGGCGAAGGCGTCGTCGTAGGTGCGCAGCGCCCGGATCCGCGTGTTCCCGCCGCAGATCGCGAATTCGGCGCAGCGCCCGCAGCGCCCCGAGATCACCCGCGGCCGGCGGCGCAAGCCCGCGAGGATCGGGTCCGACAGGTCCTGCCAGATCGCCGAGAAGGGCCGCTCCCTCACGTTGCCGAGGCTGTGGTGCCACCAGAAGGTGTCGGGGTGCACGTTACCCAGATTGTCGATGTTGGCGATGTTCACACCCGAAGCGTTGCCACCCCAAGCCTCGAGATGGGCGCGCAAGTGCGCCGCCTTCTCGGGGAAGCGGCGCTCGACCCAACGCAACAGGTAGACCCCGTCGGCGTCGTTGTTACCGGTCACGAACTCGCTCCCGCGCCCCTCACGCAAGTGCCGCCAAGCGCGCTCGATCAGCTCGTCCATGACCGCACGCGTGGTCGCGTGCGCCGCGTCGTCCATCCGGTAGCGCCGGCTGCGGCCGGAATAGACGAGATGCGAGAGATAGAACTTGTCGATCGCTTCCGCTTCCATGAGGTCGAGCAGCGGCACGAAGCTCTCGACGTTGCGCTCGGTCAAGGTGAAGCGCAAGCCCACCTTGATGCCGCGGGCGCGTAAGAGCCGGATGCCGGCGAGCGAGCGGTCGAACGCGCCCTCCTGGCGGCGGAAGCGGTCGTGGACCGAGCCGATCCCGTCCAGGCTCACGCCCACATAGTCGTAGCCGACCGCGGCGATCCGATCGGCCATCGGCGCATCGATCAGCGCGCCGTTGGTCGAGAGCCCGAGATAGAAGCCGCGTTCCTTGGCGCGCGCGGAGACCGTGAAGATGTCGGGTCGAAGAAGCGGCTCGCCGCCCGAAAGGATGAGGACGGGCACGCCGAACGCGCGGAGGTCCTCCATCACGCGGAAGATCTCCTCGGTCGAAAGCTCGCCCGGGAAATCGACGTCGGCCGAGAGCGAGTAGCAATGGATGCAGTTGAGGTTGCAACGGCGGATCAGGTTCCAGATCACGACCGGCCCGGTCGGCGCCGGCCGCCGTGGCGGCGTCGGCCGGATCAGCTCGGCGAGGAATCGGGTCAGGCGGAACATGCGCTGGTCTCCGACGGGGCGGGCGGCTCGGGAGCGAGCCGCAGCCCGCTCTTCTTGAGGATCCGAGTGCTGTAGAGCACGTCGGAAGCCCGGCAGGCGCTCCCGAGCAGCGCTGCGATCTCGGCTCGGCGCCCTTCGGTCTCCGCCCGGCTCCGGCCGTGGACCATGGCGAAGAGGTTGTAGGGCCAGTCGGGTGGTCGGCGCGGTCGGCGGTAGCAGTGCGAGACGAAGGGCAGGGCTCCGACCTCCGGGCCCAGCCGACTCACCTCGCGGTCGTCGACGTCCCAGACCGTCATGGCGTTGGCGAGGAAGCCGAGCCGGTAGTGGTTCGGCACGGCGGCGATCCGGCGGATCACCCCGCGCTCGCGCAGCCGCCGCGGACGATTCAGCAGCTCCGCCTGCGGCAGGCCCAACGCTCGGGCGAGCTCGGCGAAGGGCTCGACACGGAGCGGCAGCCCGTCTTGGCTCGCGACGAGGATCCGTCGGTCGACCGGGTCGAGCACGGGCGGGCCTCAAACCGGCAAGACGAGCTCGAGGCGGTATTCCTCGAGCTTCGGCAGGTCGACCACCTCGAGGCCGGTTTCCGCCTCGATCCGCGCGATCGTGGCGGGAATCAACTCCGGTCGCTCGACCGCGAGGACGAACCACATGTTGAAGCGGTGCGCGCGCTCGTAATTGTGGGCGACCTCGGGCATCGCCGCGAGCCGGGCGGCCACATCCTCGAAGCGCTCGGCCGGTACCGCCATGGCGCAGAGGATCACGGCACCGCCGAGCTTTTCGGCGTCGAGCATCGGCGCGAAGCGGCCGACGGCTCCGGTGTGGATCAGCCGGGCGAGCCGGGCGACGATCGCTTCCTCGGTCGTCTCCAGGCTGGCCGCGAGCTCGGCGAACGGGCGCTCGACGATCGGCACGCCCCGCTGCAGGGCCGCCACGATCGCCCGGTCGATCGGGTCGAGATGGCCGTTCCTCATGCCGCCGCCTGCCGCAGCTCGGGCGCGGGCGTGCCGTAGCGGGCGGCGCGCTGGACGAACCGCCGCCTCGAGAACAGCACCGCCCGGGGTACGGTCTCGAGCCCGGTGCGCATCAATATCGCGTGCACCACACGGAGCGTCGCGAGCCGCTCCGGCCCGTGGACCATGAAGAAAAGATTGTAGGGCCAAAGAGGTGGCCGGCGCGGCCGGGCGTAGCAGAGGCTCACCGCGGGCTCGCGGGCGAGCCGCCGGCCCGCCGCCTCGAGCTCCGCGTCCGGCAGGTCGAGGACGACCATCGCGTTCGCCCGGTAGCCGAGCTCCCGGTGGCGGACGACGAGCCCCGCCCGGTTGACGACTCCGGCCGCCCGCAGTGCCGCGAGCCGCGAGAGGACCTCGTGCTCCGCGAGCCCGAGCTGCTCGCCCAGTGCCGCGAAAGGTCGCGGCACGAGTGGCAGGCCCGCTTCCAGGGCGGCGAGGAGGGCGCGGTCGGCGGGCGTCAGCTCCATCGCAGCGGAAATCCGTCAGCTCCATCGCAGCGGAAATCCGAGGTCGAGCTTGAACGGCCGTTCGAGCGGGAGGTCGAGGACCGCCAGGCCGGTGCGGGCCTCGATCGAAGCCAGAACCCGCTCGACGCGGGCACGGTTCGGCGCGGTCACGACGAACCAGAGGTTGAAGCGGTGCTCGCGCTCGTAATTGTGGTTGACCTCGGCGAAGGAGCTCACGAACGCCGCGACCTCGTCGAGCCGCCCCTTCGGAACTGCCATCGCCGCGAGCGTGCTGGCCCCGGCGCGGTTGGGTGCCACGGTCACCCCCACGCGCGCCAACACTCCCGCGGCCTGCAGCCTCGCGAGCGCTTCGATCACCTCGGCCTCGCTCGCGCCCACGGCCTCGGCCATCGCCGCATAGGGGCGGGGCACGAGCGGCAATTCGCGTTGGAAACGGTCGAGCAGCGCGCGCTCGAGGGGTGTGGGCTCGAACGGCGCGGGCGCAAAGGTCGGCGCGGTCTCCTGCACGGTCTCAACTCCCGATCCGGTGCGCCCGGGCGGTCGAGAAGATCCCCGACGGCTTGTCGGCCGGCAGGCTCGCGAGGACCTCCCTGCGACGGGTCCCCAAGACGATCACGCGATCGTCGTCGCGCGCCGAGAGCCAGACCTGCTCGCCTCTGGGTGTGAACTCGAGGTGGAGGATCGCCCGGCCCGGGCTCAATGTCCCGGCCGGCGCGAGCCGCTCGACGTCGAGGATCGCCACCTTGCCGTTGTGGGGGTGGGCGAGGCTGACCCAAGCCTCCCGCCCGTCCGGGCGAACGACGACGAAGACGGGCTGGCCGGGTGTGGGAATCCGGGTGACTTCCTGCCAGCTCCGCTTGTCGACCACGAGCACCTCGTGCCGGCCGACGGCGGGCAGGAGGAGATGTTCGCCCGCGGCACCCCACCCTTCGAGATGCGGCATCTTGTAGACCGGCAAGGGCGCCTCGCCGCGGCCGTAGCCGTCGAGGATCCGTCGCGGCCCCGCCTCCACGTGCCAAAGGTCGAGGAGGACACACCCGTCCTCGCCGAACAGACCCGCGAGGTAGAACCGGCCGTCCGGCGTCACGTTGGCGTCGTAGGGCAGGCTGCCGATCCCGGCGAAGCGGGTGATCCGCGGTGCCGAGAGATCGCTCGGGTCGACGAGCCAGATCTCGCCCGAATCGTAGAGGGTGAAGGCGAAGCCGCCGTCTGCCGTGTCGACCAAGCCCACGACCTTGGAGCGCTTGCCGTCCGAACCGACCGCCGCGACCTCCGCGAGCGGCGCGAGCGTCGCGGAATCGAACAATCGGACGCCGCCCGGTTCGTAGTTCGCGACCGCGACCAGGCGGCCGTCCTGCGAGATGGCCCCCCCGATCGCGTTGCCCGCCTGGACGATTCGGCCGACAAGGCGGCGTTCCAACAGATCGACCTTGGAGAGGCCGCCGTCGCGGCCGAAGACGAAGGCGAAGCGGGCGTCGCGGGAGAAGACGAGGGAAGCGTGCGAGAGGTCGCCGAGTCCCTCGACACGGCCCAGGACCGTGCGGCCGGTGCTCTCCGCGATCAGGAGCGAGCCTCGCGCGCGTTCGACGACGACCACGAGATCACCCGTGCCGCGGAGCTCGGGGCAAGCGGCCCGGGCCTGCGGCGACGCCAAGAGCGGTGCCGCCACGCCGAGCCCGATCGCCGTGCGGCGCTTCATGGAACCCTCCCCTCGACCAGGAGCTCGACCAGGAAGCGCGCCTCGGCCTCGGCCAGCTCGTGCTTCCAAGGTGGCATGGGTGTGCCCGGGCGTCCCTCGAGCACGGTGACGACGAGCCCCTCCCGGTCCTTGTCCCGCAGGGTTTCGGGGAGGAGCGGCGGCCCCAGCCCGCCTTTGAACGTGAGGCCGTGGCAGGAGCCGCAATCGTGCCGCAGGAGGTGCACGAGCTCGCTCCGGCGCGCGGGCGCGAGCTCGACGCCCTTTGCCCGCTCCACTTCGGGCCGGCCGATCCCGGCGCGCAGCAGGAACAGCAGCGCGGCCGCGGCACGCTCAGGCATGGCCCTGCACCTCGAGCCGTGCGAGCGAGGCGGCCGGGCGCGCGAGCTCGAGCGGGAGAGCGAGCGCCTCGACCACCCGGCCGATCACGAAGAGGGTGGGCGAAGCGAGCCTCGCGGCGCGGACGGCCTCGCCGATCGCCGCGAGGGGCGCGCGGACGACCCGCTCGGAAGGCTTGGTCCCCTGCGCGATCGCCGCGGCGGGGGTGGCGGGCGAGAGGCCGGCCTCCCGCAGCCCCTCGACGATCCGGTCGATCTGGGCGAGGCCCATGTAGACGACGAGCGTCGTGTCGGGATCGGCGAGCCCCCGCCAGTCGAGCTCCAGGGGTTCGTCCTCCCGGCAGTGGCCGGTGACGAACCGCACGCCCGTGGCGAGCCCGCGGTGGGTCAGGGGGATGAGCGCGCTCGCGGCGCAGCCGGTCGCGGCGGTCACCCCCGGGACGACCTCGACCGCGATGCCGTGGCGCAGCAGGTAGAGCGCTTCCTCGCCGCCGCGGCCGAAGATGAAGGGATCGCCGCCCTTGAGCCGGACCACCACCCGGTCCGGCGCGGCGACGCGACGGAGGAGCTCGTTGATCTCCTCCTGGCGCATGGCGTGGCGCCCGGGGGCCTTGCCGACGTCGATCCGCCGCGCCCGAGGCTGCACGAGGCCCAACACCCCCTCGCCCACCAGCCGGTCGTGGACCACGACGTCGGCGAGCTGGAGCAGGCGCGCCGCTTTCAAGGTGAGGAGCTCGGGGTCGCCGGGCCCGGCTCCGACGAGGTGGACCGTCGGTGGCTGCATCGCTCGCTTCCCACGCCTGCCCGTGTCGTGAGCCCGGGCGGCAGACCGCCCGGGCCACCCGGCTCAGTAGATGTCCTTGCGGGTGTTCAACACGTTGAACTTGCCCGTGGGCGTGACGATGATCGGGTCTTTGATGACCTTCTTGAGCTTCCTCGTCTTGTCGTCGACCACGACGATCGCGCTCTCCTGGTTCTTGGCGTTCCAGACCGAGAACCAGATCTCGCTGCCGTCCTTGTTGTACTCGCCTTGGACGACCCGGCGCATGCCCTCGGCGATGCCCGACCAATCGCCGACCGGGACCACCTCGTAGGGCTTCTCGAGATCGTCGAGATCGAAGACGGCGACCGAGGAGGCGATCGACGGGTCCGGGTTCAAGGGCGTGTCGACCCACAGATTCCGGCTGTTGGGATGGGTCTTGATGAACAAGGAACCGCCGCCCTGGCCGTAGAGCTTCTTGACGACCTTCCAGGCATGTTGCGGATGCTTCTCGGGATCGGTGCCGATGATGCTGATCGTGTCGTCGCCGAGATGCGACGTCGCCCAGACCGGGCCCCACTGTTTGCTCACGAAGTTGGCGCCGCGGCCGGGATGGGGGGTCTTACCCCCGCTGTCGATCAGGGCGGCGAGCTTGCCCTCCTTGGTGTCCACCACGGCGATCTTGTTGCGGGCGTTGGCCGCGACCAGGAAGTAGCGCCCGCTCCGGTCGAATCCGCCGTCGTGGAGGAAGCGCTCGGCCTCGATCGAGGTCACTTTGAGGTTCTTGATGTCGGTGTAGTCGACCAGGTCGATGCGCCCGATCTCCTTGATGTTGACGATGAACTCCGGGCGGTAGTGCGAGGCGACGATCGAGGCGACCCGGGGCTCGGGGTGATATTCCTGGGTATCCCAGGTCATCCCGCGGGTACTCACGATCTTGAGCGGCTCGAGCGTGTCGCCCTTCATGATCACGTATTGCGGCGGCCAGTATGACCCGGCGATCGCGTAAGTGTCCTCCCAGCCCTGCATCTTGCTGGTTTCGACCGAGCGCGCTTCGTAGCCGATCTTGATGGTCGCGACGGTCTGCGGCGGATCCATCCAGAGATCGATCAGATTGACGAGCCCGTCGCGGCCGATCGTGTAGAGATAACGGCCGGAGGCCGAGAGCCGCGAGATGTGCACGGCGTAGCCCGTGTCGAACACCTGACGGATCTCGTACGTGCCGCCGTCGATCAACGCTACCTTCCCGGAATCGCGAAGCGTCACCGAGAACAGATTGTCGATGTCGAGTTTGTTCTGCTGGGTTTTCGGCCGCTTGTCGGGCGGCACGATCACCTTCCACGAGACGCGCATCTCCTTCATGCCCCACTCGGGTGGGGCGGCCGGCTCGTTCAAAAGATATTTGACCATGAGGTCGACCTCGGCCTCGGTCAGATCGCCCGAGGTGCCCCAGTTCGGCATGCCGGCCGGCGAGCCGTAGGTGATGAAGGTCTTGAGGTACTCCGCACCCCGTTCCCGGGTGATGTCGGCCGTGAGCGGCTTGCCGGTCGCTCCTTTGCGCAGGACGCCGTGGCAGCCCGCGCAGCGCTGGAAATAGATCTCGTTGGCACGAGCGAACTCGGCCCGGGTCAAGGTGGGGACACCGGGCTTGGTGCCGGGGGCCTCCAAGCCCTTCTCCTTGAGCACGTCGAGGCTCGGCTCGTATTGGGCGGGCGGCGTGGTCTTGTGCTTTTCGAGCTCGGCCGGCGTGGGTGCTTGCTGCGCCCACGCCCCGCTGCCCAAGAGCCAGGCGAGCGCCACGCCCGTACTGGCGAGCGTCCGTGCGCGACCGGTCGTCCTCATCGTCATCCCCTCCGGGACTCGTGCAGGCACGCCGACCAGAGCACGCTCGCCGCCGGGCGTCCTTGACGGTGGTCAAGGTGGAAAGCGGGTGGCTGCGCTCGACTGCTGCCCACCCGGATCGGCGGAGCACGCGCGTGGCCCCTTTTCTCCTCGCCCTGGTCCTGCTGCTCCTCGGGGCGGTCGAGACGGACGGCCGAGAGCCCGGTCCCGACGAGTTCCGCCGAGCCTTCCCCAGCGCCGACGCCTTCGGTCCCATGGAAGGCGAGCCACCCGCGGCGACCGCCTATCGCGCGGGCGAGCCCGTGGGCTGGGTCTTTTCCTCCTGGCTCACCGTCCGCTCGACCGGCTATTCCGGCGCCCGTCTCGATCTGCTCGTGGGGCTCGACCTGGCGGGCCGCATCACCGGGGCGGTGATCCTCGAGCAGAAGGAGCCGATCCTGGTCACCGGGCGCGATCAGCGCGACCTCGAGGCCTTCCTCGCTCACTATACCGGCCGCGACGTACGCGCGCCGATCGAGGTCGGGCGCGGTGCCGCGGCACGCGGCGGGATCGACGCGGTGAGCGGGGCCACCATGACCTCGCTCGTCCTCCACGATGCGCTCCTGAAGTCTGCCCGTGCGGTCGCCCGCGCCCGCGGCGTTCTGGGGCCCGCTGGCCGGCTCGATTTCGAGGGTTTCGCGCCGGCCACTTGGGCCGAGCTCGAGACGATGGGGGCCCTCGTCCGGTTGCGCCTTTCCAACCGCGAAGCCGAGGCCGCCTTCGCACGGCGCGGCGCGCGCCTCTTCCCCGAAGCGATGGGCCGACCCGACCCCGAAGCGAGCTTCCTCGAGGTCTGGACCGGGCTCGCCACGCCCGCCCGGGTGCTCCGCAACCTCGTGGGCGAGCGCGCCGAGACGCGGCTGCGCGGCGAACTCGCCGCCGACGATGCGCTCCTGTTCGTTGCCGCCCGCGGCCTCGCCTCGATCACCGGCCCGAACTGGCGGCGGACCGCCCGCTCGAGCGGCTCGCCATCGTCCAGGGTGACCGCTCGATCCCGGTCACCGCGAACATGGTCCGGTCGATCGAGCGGCTCGCGATCGAAGGCGCCCCGGAGCTGCGCGAGCAAATCTTGCTGGTCCTCCCGGCTGCGAGCGGCTTCCGGGCGGAGGAGCCCTGGCGCCTGCAGCTCCTCCTCCCTTCGCTCGCCGAGCCGTCTTCGACACTCCTCCTCGAGCTCCCCTACCGGCCGCCCGCCGCCCTGCTCCGCCCGCTCGCCGAGCCGGCGGCCGAGCCCGCCTGGCTATCTGTCTGGCGCGGCCGCACCGTCGATCTCGCGCTGCTCGCGGTCGGCCTCGCCCTGTTGACCGCGATCCTCACCCTGCAGCCGCTCATCGTCCGCGACCGCCGGCTCTGGCAGCGCCTCCGACTGTGCTTCTTGCTATACACGCTTCTCTACGTCGGTTTCTGGGCAAGGGCGCAGCTGTCGATCGTCAACGTCTTGACGTTCTCGCAGGCCATCCTGACCGGCTTCTCCTGGGATCTTTTTCTTCTGGAGCCTCTGATCTTCGTTCTCTGGACCTACGTTGCCCTCGCCCTCGTCTTCTTGGGTCGCGGCGTCTATTGTGATTGGCTCTGCCCGTTCGGCGCGCTGCAAGAACTCTTCACGATGGTCGCGGCGAGCTTGCGGCTTCCCCAGCTCACCATCCCCTTTCCTCTCCACGAGCGGCTACGCGGCGTGAAGTTCGCGATCCTGCTCGTGATCCTCGGCCTTTCCCTCGGGGCGCTCGAACAGGCGATCCAGGCCGCCCGCATCGAGCCCTTCAAGACCGCGATCGTGCTGCGCTTTTTCGATGCCCCCGGAGCCGTCGCCTGGGCGGTGGCGCTCCTCGCCGCCGGGCTCTTCGTGAACCGCTTCTTCTGCCGCTACCTGTGCCCCTTGGGCGCGGCCCTCGCGCTGCCGGCGAGGCTGCGGCAGTTCGAGTGGCTCGAGCGACGCTGGCAGTGCGGCCAGAAATGCCGGATCTGCGAGGCCGGCTGTCCGGTCCAGGCGATCCACCCGGACGGCAAGATCCACCCCGGCGAGTGCATCCACTGCCTGCGCTGCCAGGTGAACTACCGGGACGACCGGCTCTGCCCACCCTTGATCGAACGCCGTGCCCGGGCCGAGCGCCGCGAGACCCTGGCGCGCGGCAGTCGCGGCGCTGCCGCGGACGCGGGTGAGAGTTGAGCCTCTTCCCGCCCGCCCGACCCTCGGGCAGCATGGCGTCGGCGCCTCGAGGGAGGGAGGCATGGTCGAGCCGGCAGCCGCCCGCGAGCAGGTCGACGCGCTCTCGCGCCGGACCGGCATGTCGGCCGAGGATCTGGCGCTCGTTCGCGTCGTGCCGCTCTTCGCGGGGCTACCCTTCGGCTCGCTCGCGGCCTTGTTGGCTGACGCGCGGGTCCACGAGCATCCGCGCGGCGTCACGCTGTTTCTCCAGGGCGACCGGGCGGACCGCTTCTACCTCGTGCTCGATGGCTGGGTCCGCCTCTATCGCGAGAGCCCGGACGGCGCGGAAATCACGATCGCGCTCTTCGCCCGGGGTAAAGCTTCGCCGAGGCGGCGATGCTCGGGCCGGGCCGCTTCCCGGTCTGCGGGGTCGTGGCCGAGCCCTCGCGCCTCCTCCACGTGCCCGCTTCTTCGTTCCTCGGCGCCCTCGAGGCCAACCGCATGCTCTGTCGCAACCTCATGGCCTCGATGGCACGGCGGCTGCAGGCCTTCGTCCGGCAGATCGAAGCGCTCGCGCGCCGCTCCACGGTCGAACGGCTCGCGGCGTTCCTCCTCAAGCTCTGCGCGGGCCGCCGGCCGCCCGTGGTGCTCGAATTGCCGCTCGACAAGACGCTCGTGGCGGCCCGCCTCGGCATGCAGCCCGAGACCCTCTCGCGCGCCTTCGCGAGGCTGCGCCGGCTCGGGGTCACGACGGTCGGTCACACGGTGCGGATCGAGGACGTCGACGCGCTCCGCACGATCGCCGAGCCGGACGAGGGTTGAGCCTGGCCCGCTTCGGCGTTCAGGCCTCGAGCAGCATCCGCTCCGGCGCCTCGATGCACTCCTTGACCCGGACGAGGAACGAGACCGCCTCGCGGCCGTCGATGATCCGATGGTCGTAGGAGAGGGCGAGGTACATCATGGGCCGCGGCTCGATCCGCCCGCCCACGACCATCGGCCGCTCCTGGATCTTGTGCATGCCGAGGATGCCG
>Ga0308415_1000362_pt1 | contig 20036 bp, 18 predicted proteins | sample HotsprSampleOS55_FD_203465 | JGI IMG/M metagenome (GOLD analysis project Ga0308415, IMG submission 203465) | Hot spring phototrophic mat microbial communities from Octopus Spring, Yellowstone National Park, Wyoming, United States - 20090730_OS55 ... | reverse complement strand
TTCGTTGCTGCGGAGCGGGCCGCTTGGCTGGATCGGAGTGGCACTGGGGTTGTCGCTTCATTCGGTGTTGGACGGCTTGGCGCTGGCGGCCTCGGTGGCGGCTGTGGATCACGGGCATGGTCACGGGTTGGGGTTGGGAACGTCGCTGGCGGTCCTTTTGCACAAGCCGTTCTGTGCGTTGTCGGTGACGACCCTCATGGTGGCGGCTGGGACGAACCGGCGGTGGTTCATCCCGGTGAACGTCGCTTTTGCCACCGTGACGCCGTTGACCGCGCTGGCGTTTTTCTGGAGTGGCCAGTCGGTCTGGGAGGCGCATCCGACCTGGCTGGGGGCGGCTTTGGCCTTCTGCGCGGGTACGTTTTTGTGTATTGCCTGTGCGGATTTGTTGCCGGAACTGCAATTTCACGCGCACGATCGAACCAAGCTCACGGTGGCGCTGGTCTTGGGGGTAGCGCTGGCAGTGTTGATCGGTCGGCACAGTCATCCAACGCACGAGCATCCGCACCACCATGGGCATGAGGAGGAGCCAGCACTGTGGGGGCCGGATGCCGGTTCTGGAGAGGGCCGGGCCCCTTAAGGGGCCGAGCCTTCGGGGCTTGGGTGCCCTGCGAGTGCGCAGCGAGAGGACGGTCTGTTATTCGATGCGCGTTCGCTTGGAGCCGCGGACCACTTCGCCGATCAACCAGGCTGCGTGCCCGTGCTGCCGAATGAACCGCAAGAGGGCATCGGCTTGATCGGCGGCTACCAGGGCCACCAACCCAATGCCCATGTTGAAGACCTGGTACATCTCGGTTTCGGGGATCCGGCCCCGTTCGGCCAAGAACTGGAAGATGGGCAGGACGTCCCAGGAGCCTTTACGGATGACCACGTCGCATCGGGCGGGCAGGACCCGGGGGATGTTGTCGGTGAACCCCCCTCCTGTGATGTGGGCCAGTGCGTGAACTGCACCTGCGGTGGTTCGACCGCGGTTCGAGGCTACCCGCGGGGGATTGAACTTGCGCAACAGCTTTCGGAGCAGTGGACCGTAGCTGAGATGGATCTTGAGTAATTCCTCTCCCACCGTGGTGCCCAGCTCGGGCACGTAACTGTCCGGACGCAACTTCAATTGCTCGAACAGGATCCGACGGGCCAGCGAATAGCCGTTGGTGTGCAGTCCACTGGAGGCAATGCCCAAAACCGCGTCGCCCGGCCGGACTCGCCGGGGGCCGTCTAGGATCTCGGACTTGTCCACCACTCCAACGATGGCGCCGCAGAGATCGTACTCTCCGGGGGCGTAGAAGCCGGGCATTTGGGCGGTTTCTCCGCCGATGAGGGCGCAGCGGTTGGCGGCACAGGCCGTGGCGAGGCCCCGTACCAGCGCCTCGAAGATGCGGGGCTCGAGCTGACTGGTGCCGATGTAGTCCAGAAAAAAGAGCGGCTCGGCTCCCAGCACGGCGATGTCATTGACGCAATGGTTGACCAAGTCCTGGCCGACCGTGTCGTGCCGGCCCATGGCGAAGGCCACCTTGAGTTTAGTGCCCACGCCGTCGACGGAGGAGACCAGCACGGGCTGGCGGTAGCGGTGGGTGGACAACGCGAACAATCCACCAAACCCGCCCACTTTGCCCAGTACTTCGGGTCGACGGGCCCGGGCCAGCAGCCGGGGCAGGTTGGCTTTCAGTCGGTTGCCCAACGCGATGTCCACGCCTGCCTGCGCGTATGCACTTCGTTTCATGGGTGCAGCAATAAAAACCGGCCCTTGCGCCGAGGCGAGTACAAAACCGCCGGCGTGTGCCTCCGGCAACGTGGCTGGACGATTTGGCTTTCGCTACCCTGTGCTGGGGTTGCTCCCTGGTAGAACCATTGCCCAAGCACGGGTGTTGGGGTCGGCTCCGGGGAAACGACAGCGTCCGAGTCCCCTGCTTTCCGCATGCAACGGCACTGCGCTTTCAGCGGTACAGGCGAATCAGGCAGACCCATTCCGGGCCGGTATGGAGACTGGTGGGGGAAAGCCGCAGCACCGGTTTTGGGCGGAGCGGCGTGGGTTGGCGGGTTGGGCTGCGAGGGTACCGGCCGGGAGGAAGGGGAGCGGTGCCGAGCAACGTTGGCTCTGGGAGTTGGATTCAGGGCTGTTTGCGGGCTTTCGGTTTGGGGCTTGGTCTGGTTCCGACGGCTGAGGCGTTTCGCGTTTGCCGTGTTTGTGAAGGTGGTCGCAATGAGCGGGCTGGTTCTGCACCGGTTCGCAGTCGGCGCAGCTCTTTGAGGACTTCGGCGGCGTGTCCTGCCGGCCGTACGTGCCGCCAGATCCGGCGAATTCGCCCGTGTGGGTCGATCAGGAAGGTGCTTCGGATGGTTCCTTCCAGCAGACGGCCCATGAATCGCTTGGGTCCCCAGACTCCATATTGTCGCACTACGGCGCGGTCCGGGTCTGCTACCAACACGAACGGCAGTTGTTGTCGGGCGGCAAAGCGGGCATGGGATTCGACGGAATCCGTGCTGACTCCCACGACCACCGCTTCTTCCTGTTGGAAGGCGGCGTAGGAATCTCGAAACTCGCACGCTTCGCGAGTGCAACCGGGGGTGTGGTCCCGCGGGTAGAAGTAGAGTACGACCCAGCGGCCACGGCAGTCTTGGAGCCGGAAAAGGCGGCCCTCGGAGTTCGGGGCCTCGAACACTGGCGCCTCTGCGCCCTCTTGCAGATCGACGGGTTCCTGTTTCATGGCTGTGGAGAAGTTGGGCCGGGCTTCGGATCGGCCCGGGTACTTACGGGACACGCCGGGCTCGGGCTGGGACGGGCGTGTTGTCCAGGGATGGGCCCGCTACTGGGGCTGGCGCTCAACTGGCGGACGCCGTCCCAGATATAGAGCAGGCCGGAAATGCCGGTGGTGATGGCCGCCGCCAGTGTCAAAACGTTCAAGACCGTGCCATGCCACTTCAAGAGCACCCACAAAACCACGCTCATTTGCAACACAGTGGCCACCTTACCCACCCAGCGAGGTCGGACCACAGCCTTGCCGACAGTCATGTGGATGACGCCCAGGCCGGCTACCAGCAGCACGTCCCGTCCGATAATGGTTCCGGTCAGCCACAAGGGTACCCGTTCCAGATAGGGTGCGTGGTCGAAGCTCAACAGCACCATGGCGGACACCAGGAGTAACTTGTCGGCCGATGGGTCCAACACCGCTCCCAGTTCGCTTTGTTGGTGGAAGTGTCGGGCGATGAACCCGTCCACCGCATCGCACAAGGCCGCCACTGCAAAACAGGCCAGCGCGGTATAGCGATGTACTTCCAAACCCGTCTGCACGTAGTAGAGCACCTCCACCACGAAAAACGGGATCAGCAGCATTCGCAAAATGGTCACCTTGTTGGCCGTCGTCATGCTGTTCCATGGGAAAACGTCACGGGGATGCCTGACAAGGCCAAAAACCGGTGGAAGCGCCGATGGGGCAGAGGCAATTCACGGAGCGCGTGGGTGGCGAGATGGGCGGGCCCGAGGGCGGCGGCGGGGAGAGCGATGAGACTGGGCCTTCCTGAGGCCAAGAGGTCGGTGCTCGTCTTGTGCGCAGGCGCCAGCGGCCGGGCGCCATTCCAAGAACAAGGTGTAGGTGAAGCGCCGGAACATCGTCCTCAAACCGATTGCGCTGCGCCGACGTACCCGGCAGGCGCTCTCACCTGGCCAGACGTCCAAGCGCTGGCGCAGACGGCTTCCGATGCCCCAGACGGCACGATCGGCCGCCAGCCATGGGCCGACGTTTGGCTCCGGAGGCAGCAGGCGCGTCACCAGGATCATCCTTTCGGGGCCTGTCCGCCGGGCCGGCAACGCAAGGAGCGGGAGCCGGCACAAACGACCCGCGCGCCCAGCCAGTGGCCGTGTGCGCCGCGGGTGGCATACTGAGCTGCCCGGCCACGGCACTGGCAGCGCGCGGGTCAGGCTGGCTGGCAAGCGGTCAACCGATCGGACTTTGGCCCGCGGGGCGGGGAGCCGTTGCACTTGGGCCCGGGCCGGAGCCTTGTGAGCGGTCGGTGGGGCGGTCCGAAGGTTTGAATTTATGCCCCGGAGGTTGAGATGCCGGCGGGAAAAAGTTCCGCTTTCATGGTCAACTCTTGTTCCCGCCATTCACTTACCGCCCCAGGGGGATTGATCATCGGGCCGAGCCCGAGCTCAGTTGACAAGACACACGACCGGCAAGCTCTATGCGTTGGCCAACCGTGGTCGTGAGGGCCCTTGGTGCGCATTAGGCCTGAGCTTTCCGGCCATCCCCAATAGCATGTGCCGGCGGAAATACGCGCGGGCTGTGGGTGCCAAAGGGACACAAACTGGTTCTTCAGGAACTCGCATGCTTTTTTCGCAAGTCGATGGCCACGGCCACGGAGAAGCGCCTTCGGCTTCGTGACAAGCGTCCGATGGCATCAACGCAACGACTCGCTCGCTCAACGATCTGAAGCCACTCGGTCCGACCGCTCCGCGTTAGCGCCAGCAGAGACCACCGCAGGGGTCACAGCTTAATCAGGTCCAGGCTCAAAATCACCTGTCAGACCCGGAGCGGAGGCTCCGGGGTCTTATCTTGCCAGATGTCTTTCCCGGGCTGCGCTCCCACGCGCACCTTCGGATCAAATCTCCCCCTCCTTGCATCCAGCAGAGATAAACCGATCCCGACGCTGATGCCTGGTGAAGGCGGCACGGACGATCCTATACGATGTTCTGCAGGAAAGAGACCGCATCCAATGTGGCAAGACATGTAGTTATCGCTCCACTGCCGCCGCTTCGGCCGCGCTGTCACTCCGGCAATCTACTTTCGGCAATCTTGCGCCGGAGCGTGGCGTAGACGAACTCCCGCAGCTCCTCGGGTTCGACCATCAAGCCTTTGAGGTGTTCCGAGGCCTTGGCAATTCGAGATTCAGCCACGGACTTCGCATCGCTCAGCAGCTTGCTGTACCCGGCGGTTTCAATTTCCTCCGCCGTGTGGGTAAACTGCAGCGCCAAGATTTGCAGGAGCGACGCGTTCATCGGCAGCTCTATGCTTTTTGCCCGTGCGGGTTGGATCTTGCAGGCAACGGAGGAGGAACCGACGTGGAGGCGACCGTCTTTAACGGAGAATTGGATCGGATCGCCCGGCGGCGGGAATTTGGCCAACATCATCACAAATTGTGCCGGGATACGGATCTGCCCCGGCCACTTACCGTTGGCCATCGGAGTAACTGCCATGCCACCGCAGTCGATGTGGAGGCACCCGCCGTCGAAGCTTAACATGGCTTCTTCGCCGTGTTTGGGTCTGCAAAGCTTACGCAGTAAACGCAGGGCGTTTTCGAGGCCGTGACGAGGGACTGAAAGTTCAAAAGGTTCCGAGCTCATCGTGCACGCTCTCTCCTCAGGCAAAGCTACGGGGCTAGCATGGGGCAAGCGCAGACATATCGTCAATGCGGGATTCCTCCACGAATCTGCGGGGGCGCATTTCAGTTTTGGACCTGTTTGGCGTATGGGAGGGTATGGGCAGTTGCCCACGCTTGCTCGACAAGAAGCTGTGGCGAACCCGCAGAGTGGAGGCGGCAAACCGTCTGCCGCGTTATACCGGGTCAGCTCTATGGCCTCGGAGACTGGCGTGGCAACCGCCCGTGCGCACCGGATGTTTTGGCCACGGAGAAACCCGGGGATCTGGCCTTTCGAGCTGGAGGGACGGTTTCCAGGCGGTCCCGCCTTTTGACGGCGCGGGGCACAAGGGCAGAGCTGGTCTATCAAGGTTTCGGGGGAGTTATCCGCATTGCCAAGGCGGTTTTGTCAGCGTCCCAAAGTCCTCAAAGCGGCAGCAAGCAGGCGCACTCCCAACGCTTGGCGAGTTCGGAGGCGGCGGTTAGGGGTGCGGGCGCGCATGGAGTGCAGCGGCCACTCGCCGCTGGGGAAGCTTTCAGAGGCATAGCGGAGCTGCTGGGCAGGGCTGGCCGATGGTCTGGCGCTTGTTTGCGGCAGCTTGACCGTGATTTAAGGCCATGGCCCTCTCATTTCGAACCGGAGCTGGTGTGGATCGTTTTGGGCGGTTTTCCTTCGCTTGTGGCAATGAGGGTTGGTTTCGCTGGCTTCGCCGCCCAGCTTCGCTGAAACACTGACATACGGCGGCCTTGGTTGTGGGCAGTGCTTTCGGCTTGCTGTCGTGGGGCTCGGCTGCGAGAGTGCCGAATCCGTGGCACGGCACCTTGGCAGGCAGGTTTTTGTGGTGGAGCGAACCCTAGTGGGTGAACCGGCCCGGTGGGAAGCGGTGAAGCGCCAAGGGCTCCGGAGAAACGTGTCCACATGCACTGTGCTGCGTGAGCTAAGGATTCCATGAGCAAGACTACGCCCCATGACCAGCTGCGCCGCCATCTGCTGGTGGCCGCAATCCTGGCCGTGGGTCTGTACGGCTTGGGGTTTTGGTGGATCGAGCACCGGCGTGTTCGCCACGGTCCGTGGGAGGTGGAGTTTCGGCCCGATGCAAGCGCGCACCGGCTCCAGGTGACGATCGTGCAGCCGAAGCTGGGGCTGGGGCCGATCGAGTTGGTGATTCCGTGGCCGCCGCACGAGTCGATGCCGGAGGCCGGGTTGTTTCGATTCGATCAGGCGCGTTCGGTGCCGTTTGCGGTCCCCGGCGGGCGTTGTGTATTTCAGGACTTGTTGTTTTTGCCCGGCACAGTCGTGTTGGAACTGCAGGGGGTTTTGATTGAGATGTTGCCTCGGTGCCTGCGCGTGGGAGATCAGGAGGTTCCATGGGAGCCGCCGCGGCGCATCGAGGTGGAGCCGACCGGAAAGGAGCGGTTTGAAGGGCTGGGAGGGTCCTGAAAGCCGCCCCTGAAGTCAGGGCCACTTCAGCTCCACCCAAATGGGCAGGTGATCAGCGCCTACTGGCGGCCCGAGCTCGAATCGCAGGATCTGCAGATCCGGCGTGACCAGCACATGGTCGATCGGGATGCGGCCCAGGGGTAGGAAAGCCGGCCAGGTTCCACGTCCTGGCGGATGCCGCACGGGGCGCAATCCGCTGGTGCGAACCAACTGACGGAAGGCGGGGCTGGTGGGGGTGACGTTGAGATCGCCGACGACCAGTACGGAGCCTGTCTGGCCCCGGGCCCAAACGGCGATGTGGTGGAGCTGGTCATTGCGCAGGCGGGCGTACTCGGCCGAGGCTGGCGGCAACGGATGGGTGCCGAACAGGTGAAGTTGTCGGCCGGCCTTTTCGACCGTGACGGCCACCGAGGGTACGCCGGCTTCACCCAATACCACGATATCCGCTCTGGCCCAAGGGACTCGGCTCCAGAGGCCGATCCCAAAAGGGTCGGAGCGTGGTGCGGCTTTCAGGAAGGGATAGGTGGTGGTCAGGGGCGCCAACTCCTGCATCCAGCGGTCGTCCACTTCCATGAGCAGCACGACGTCGGGATCGATCTGGCGAATGCAGGCCAGCACGCGATCGGTATGGGGATTGAGGGTGTGGACGTTGATGGAGAGGATACGGAATCCCCGCTGGGCTGGCAATGGCACCGGGGCCAATCCGAGATTGTGCGCATGGAAGATGGGAAGCAGGTTGAGGGCCGCGCCCAAGCCGGCGGCAGCGGCCCAAGCCCTCCGACCTTGCAGCATCCACACGGCACTCATTCCGGCCAGAGCCACCAGCAGGTGAAACCGCCCATGGGTCAACAATTCTGGAAGCCAGTGCCAGGATCCAGCAAAAGCGACTGCGGTGCTTGCCAGCCCCAGCAGGGTCGCCACCTCCAGCAGGCCGCGGATGCTGAGGATGGGACGGGCTGGGTGTGCGAGGCTGTTTGGATTCATCGCGGCTGCCCTATAGTGTCTCGGCTGCGACAGGCCATGGAAGAGCGTGGTTTGTCCGTCCCCCGACCTCGTTTGGCTGGGGCCGACGGTTCAGGGTGGGGAGGGCCCCCCGGCGTTCCGCCATTCGGGGGTCGTGGCCCAGAGGTTGATGGGCCAGACGGTCCGGCCGAACCGCATGAACCGTACACTACCATCCGCAAAGGTGTAGTTGGAGCCGGTACCACCGCCCTGGCCGGAGCCGGCCCGCCGTCCCCCGGCGTGTCGGCTCTGGTCAAGTTGGGTGATATCTTCGAACCGTTCGTAATCGAGGTACCAGTGGGAAGAGTCGGGTTGTTTCTCGCCCAGGACGCATGTTTCCGAGGGTTCGCGGATGTCGGCTTCGCGGATGGCGTGGCCGTTGCTGGAGACAATCTGGCGCCATTCGCCCGCAGGGTAGAACGACCGGTAGTAATCGTTCCATGCGTTGTAGATGTAGCTGCGAGGCGCAGCGTCAGCGGGCCAGAGGATCGGGTCGGCATTGCCCGTGGCCGGCTCGGCGACGTCCGTGGGGCACCGCAGCAGTTTCAGATCCGGGGCATACGAGTGGAGTCGGTGAGGCCAGCGAACCGGGTGCGTGCGCGGACAATAGCGGCCTTCGTTGTCGTTCACATACATTTGCATGGCCAGACCTAGTTGGCGCAGGTGATTGAGGCAGGCGATACGACGGGCCGATTCCTTGGCGCGACTGAGGGCCGGCAACAGCAGGCTTGCCAGGACGGAAATCACAGCTAAAACCACCAACAATTCGATCAGGGTAAAGCCTTGAGGTGGGCGAGAACCTCCCGTGGACGGCACGCGACGGTTTTCCGCAACCTTCCGCAGGCGACTGGGGAGTGATTCTAAAAAACGCGGGCTCATTGCGTGGCCAATCCCTGACCTGGTGAACCAGAGATTCCGAGGAGCAGCAGCGCTGTCAGCACCGCCGGCGGGATCAAAGCCCCCCGTCCGCCTTCCTTCCGCCGAAAGGCCAACCATGGGGATACGGCCGCCAGCCCAAGCAGGGCCACGAGCACCATTCCCGTCAGGCGAAGGCGGATAGACTGCTCTCCGGGCCCGGGTGCCACCCAAAAAAAGCTGAACGGCTGCGGCTGCACATGTGAGAAAGGAAAGTTGTGTCCACCGGTGACCCTTGGGACCGGGACTCGGATGGGTTTTCACGGTTCTGCCTTTTCGCATTGGGCAACTGCAACAGCAGGCTTTTCCTTCCGACCGGCCGCTTGGGGGGCAAGGGGCTTCGGCTGCCTGCAACCGTTCCGACGCTGGCCTTTGTTCTTCGGTTACACCTCGGAGCGTGCCAAGGCAAGGCGGCACAAGTGCCGTGGCCGACCCGTTTGGGGGCGACGGCGATCCACAGGTCCACGGAGTGTGGCGCTGGCCGTTGTGCCGTGGCCGTTCCCGGTAGTTGGCAAACCAGCAATCCGGGCTACCATGGTTCCGGTGCAGGACATCAAAACACTGACAAGGGCGGAGCTGCAGGCACAACTGGCGGCCTGGGGCGAGCCGGCCTATCGGGCTGATCAGGTCCTGGATTGGCTGTATCGCCGGTGCGTGACCGACTGGTCGGCCATGACCAACATACCGCGCTCGCTGCAGGACCGGTTGCGCGCGCAGTTCTCGCTGCAGACGCTGAGCTGTGTTTGTGTCCAGGGCGCGGCTGACCAGACGCGGAAGTTTCTGTGGCGCCTGGCCGATGGGGCGTTGATCGAGAGCGTCTTGATTCCGGCCAACCCGGCTCTGTACGGTGAGCCGGCGGACCGTCATACCCTTTGTGTGTCCACCCAGGTGGGCTGTGCGTACGGTTGCCGATTCTGCGCCAGCGGATTGGATGGCTGGAAACGGAACCTCGAACCGCACGAAATCGTGGAGCAGGTGCTGGCGGTGGAGCGATGGTATCGGGCCGGGGATGGTGCCGAGCCGCCTCGAGACCGCCTTCGGAGTCGGTTGGTGGACAATCTGGTGATCATGGGCATGGGCGAGCCCTTGGCCAATTATGACAACCTGATGCGGGCCTTGCGCCTGCTGAACGCGCCGTGGGGCGGCGGAATTGGCGCCCGCAAAATTACCATCTCCACCAGTGGTGTGGTTCCTGGGATTCGGCGGCTGGCGGAGGAGCCGGAGCAATTTCGACTGGCCATTTCGTTGCATGGGGTGAGTGACGCGGTCCGGGAGCGGATCATGCCGGTGAACCGGAAGTATCCGTTGGCCGAGCTGACGGCAGCGCTGGCGTATTATCAGGAGCGCAAGGGCCGGATGCTGACCTTTGAGTACATTTTGATTGAGGGGGTGAACGATGGGCTTGATCAGGTGCCGGTATTGGCAGCACTGGCCCGGCGGTTTCACGCCAAAGTCAATCTGATCCCCTACAATCCGGTTCCGGGCCTGGCCTGGAAGCGGCCGGCGCCGCAGGTGTGCGAAGCCTTTTACCGGGCGCTGCGTAGCCAGGGGGTCAGTGTGACGCTGCGTCGGGAGAAGGGGCTGGAGATTGAGGCGGCCTGCGGGCAGTTGCGACTGCGCACGCTGCGGGAGGCGGAGCTGGTCGGGTCCGGGGATGTGCGGGACGGCAGGCCCGGGCCTTGATTGGGAAGCTAGCGGGTGGCGCGACCGGGTGTTTCGACTTGCCCTGCTCAGGCCGAAGGGAGATGTTTTGTGCGATCCGCGCGGAAGGGTGGCTGAGTGGTTTAAGGCACCTGACTCGAAATCAGGCGTAGCCGCAAGGCTACCGTGGGTTCGAATCCCACCCCTTCCGCCATTGTGTATAGGCCTGGATGAGGGGCGACAGAACCGAGGCGCCAGCGGAGAACGGGGGAGGGTCCGTGCCGCGGGTGCGGGCAAGGCGCAGGTCCGGCCATCCCGGCGGAATCGCCACCCGGGAGGCAGTCGGAATGCTTGTGGGATCCGGGAAGCTGCACGGGATAAAAGGGTCGGGCGACCACTGTGGAGCGACCGGCAGGTTTTGTTTGGGGCGCGCTGTGGAGGCAGCCCGGAAGCGGGTAAAGCCGGTGCGAAGGCGCGAAGCTTGAGGGTCGGGTTGGCACGAACCATGAAGTTGCTGGTTTTCGCTCATACGCCTCCGCCGCACCATGGCCAGAGCTACATGGTCCAACTGATGCTGGAGGGATTTGGAGGGGACCGCCGACGACGGCCGCGGCGCGGAGGGGCCCATTCGCTGGGGGTGGAGTGTTATCATGTCAACGCGCGGGTCTCGAAGGATCTGCAGGACATCGGCGAGTTTCGGCCCGGGAAGTTGCTTTTGTTGTTGGGTTACTGCCTGCAGGCGTTGTGGATCCGGTTTCGTTACGGGGTGGAGAACTTTTACTATGTACCGGCGCCGGGTAAGTATTCGGCGCTGTGCCGGGACTGGCTGGTCATGGGCATTTGTCGGCCGTTTTTCAAGCGGGTGATTCTGCATTGGCACGCAGCAGGGCTGGGTCGTTGGCTTGAAACGGTGGCGCGGATGCCGGCGCGGGTGTTGACCTGGCGGGCGTTTCGGGATGCCGACCTTTTTGTGGTGCTGTCGCGGTTCAACCGTGGGGATGTGCAAAAGTTCTGGCCGCGGCGGGTGGCTGTGGTGCCGAATGGCATTCCGGATCCGTGTCCGTTTTTCGAGGCGCGCGTGTTACCGCGGCGGCTGGCGCGGTTGGCGGTCCGCCGTGCCCTGGTGTCCGGGCGGCCACCACCGCCCGAGGCGCTGGCTGCGGCGGGCCCCGGGCCGGAGGAGGTGCGCGTGCTGTTTTTGGGGCATTGCCTGCGGGAGAAGGGACTGTTCGACGCGATCGAGGGGGTGGTTCGTTTGCATCGGCAATTGCGGCAGCAAGGCAGCCCTCTAAGGGTTCGACTTTGGGTGGCGGGGAGTTTTCCACGACCCGAGGAGCAAAAGGAGTTTCGGGCATTGCAATCGGATCCGGAAGTTGGGCCTTTGCTGGAGTATCTGGGCTTTGTGAGTGGCGAGCGCAAGGAGGCGGCGTTGTGCGAGGCTGATGTGATGTGTTTTCCGACCTACTATCCGGCCGAGAGTTTCGGGCTGGTCATCGTGGAGGCGTTGGCGTTTGGGCTGCCGGTGGTGACGACGCGATACCGCAGCATCGCGGAGGTTTTGCCGCCCGACTACCCCGGGGTGGTGCCGAGTCGGGATCCTGCGGCGGTGGCCGAGGCGTTGGCGTGCCAGATTTGGGCGGAGGACTTCGAGGGTCTGCGGCGACATTTTCTCCAGCAATTCACGTTGGAACGGCATCTCGAATGTTTGGCGGCTGCGCTGCACCGGCTGGAGCAGGACGATCCGGCTGACCGCACCGAGTTTTTTGCTCATCCCGAGCTGTGGCGCGTGGGAACCGGCGTAAGTGGGCGGACTGCGAGGCCTTGAGCTGGAGTCGGTGGTGGCGTTGGGGCGAGAACGGTCGATGGAGGTGCGGTACGGACAGGATCTGCGTCAATCCTCGGGGGCGCGCCAGATCCAATCCGGCGCTGCCCGGTGGGTGGAGCGTCCAAGCTCGGGAGGACGCGGCGGGCGTAAGCCTCCGTCATCTTGGCCATCTTTACCCGTGGCGTAGAGTTGGTAAGCGGTCTCGGAGACTTTTCGGTACCGGAGGGGCTTCCCGGTCATACGGTCGGGCGGCAACGGTCCGTCGGGGGTCAGCTCTTCCAGGGATTCGGGCAGGCGGCCGGTGCGGAGGCTGTGGATTTCGATTCGACAGGCGACACGGGCCAGGTCAACGGCTGTCTGGGTGGCCAGTGTGGTCGAGGGCGAGAACCGGGCGGCGAGAGCCGTAGTCAGGAACGTGTACGGACTGACCTGCCGCTTGGGCCAGCTCTGAAGCATGGGGAGTTTTTCCGGCTGCATCCCGGGTTGTTCGGCTGGCACCACCTTTTGCGCGGCCTCGATTGCGGGGATCACCACCTCGATGTAGTAGCGCACAAGGTTCGCCTTATTTTGGTCCACCCAGCCTGTGGGTAACCACCAGGGCCAGCGCGGCCAATCCGGCCGGGCCGGTTCCCCCAGCACGGCTTTCAGTGGGACACGGCCGGACCGGATTTCGTCCATGGTCTGCAATGCCCAAGCGCATTCGGCGCGGCTGACGCGCGGAAGGTCGTCGAGAAACCGGATCTGCGCCAGTTCCTTCTCCAGTGCGGCCAACTGGGCGGAATTCCATCGACGGTTGAGCGTCCCCTCCCAGACTGGCTGTAGGAGATTGCGACAGCCGCTTTGACTCACCAACAGACTGATCAGAATGGGTTCCTCTTCCAGCGCCCGGACGAGTCGAAATCCCAGTTGCAACTCATGCAGAGCGCTGTCGGCGCGTCCCAGTTGTAGGTGAATGTTGGCTCGAAAGCAGATCAGATCGAAGAGGCGGTGGAAGTGGATCAAATGATGAAGCCGCGCATCGAACCCGCGTTCGTAAGCGATCGGAAATCGGCAGCGCGGTCGACGAGCCGCTTCGGCCAAGGCCGCCAGGGTGTCATCGTAAGCGCGCAGCACTTCGGCGACGATTTCGGCCGGCTTCAGGTTGCGTTGCCGGAGTGCGGCCTGCCACTGTTCGGGCGATTCCACTCCGTGGCGGCGCAACCAGGCTTGGACCCGCGGGGGCAGTTCGTTGGTGAGGTAGTAATCGGCCCATTCGGCTACCGGAAGGCGTTCGCCGTTCCACCAGTCGCCCAGGCTCGGCCGTCGCGGGAAGAAGCCGGCTACCAAATCCAGGTCGAGCAAGCCCTGAAAAAGATTTTCAGGTAGCGGCTCGGAGGGCGGTCGGGTCATGGCCGCGATCACGGGTTGGAACAGTGGTGCCATGGCCAGGTTTTCGGCATCTGGGATGGGCGGGGGAACATGGCTTTGGAGGTCGAGGACCAGTCCGTGTTCGGCAGCCAGGACCTGGGCACGGCGCCAGGCCAGGTACCCCCGCCAGTTTTCGATGACAAAGGCCAGTCCCAGCAAGGTCAAAACACATGCCTTAGCGAAGAGGAGGGCGCGCAACCGCTTGGGGTGCGCCAGCCATCGCAGGGTGAAGTAGAGCAGAAACCCGGACACGGTTACTGCCAGGCTGGCCAGGACCCACTCGGTTGGCTGGACCATGGCGCGGGGTGGCCGCGGGATGAGTAGGTCTCCGACCCAACCACTCAGCAGAGCTACAGCCAGCGCGGCGGCGACCGCAACAACCCAATCTTTCCAGCCGCGCAGTGGTTTTAGCCCGAGGGAATGGATGGTGGAGTTCATGGCCGAAGGGGCTGCTCAGGCCCATCGCCCCGGCTGTACGGGGCCCTCGAGATCCCACCTGGTTTGCCGGGGTGGCCACGCTGCCGGCACCGAGGGGGCTTCGGGCAGCAACCAAGGTACGGCCAGCTCGCGCATCAGCTCGGCCGTGCGGCGATTCCGTTCCAACCACACCGGCCAGCGCTCTGACAGCTCGACCCCCGAAGAGGACGGGTCCGGCCGGGCGGGGGTAGGGAGGCTGAATTGCAGGGCCAGCAGAATCATCCAGCAGCCAGCCAAGATTGCCCAGGCCCTGGGGCTGGGCCATAACCATGCCTGCCAAGGGCTCTGGCGGGTCATGGTTACGGTGACGGAACCGGGCTGGCGAGAAGTCGAACTGGCGGCTCGGGCGGCGGAGAGGATTCCGTCTCGCCATTGGGGCGGCGGAGCGCGCAACGGCAGCTGGCGGAGCCTGGCTTCGATGTCGTCTTGCGGAGGCATAGCTGGATTAGTTTCGTCCGCTTCGGTCTAGGTTTCGCTCTCAACCCAACGACGCAGACGCGCCCGCAATTTGTCTATTCCATAGCGGTACCGGCTGGCCGCGGTGTTGGGTGAGAGGTCCAGAACTCGAGCGATCTCCTCGAAGGTGAGTCCTTCCCAGAGTTTCAGGTGGACTACAGCCCGTTGTTCCGGCGGCAATTCTCCCAGGGCCTGAGCCGCTTCCTGCCGGAACGCCGCTTCATCAGGATCGGCCGCGGGTGCAAAAGGGATCGAGTCGCGAGCCTCCTGCTCCTGGGCCAAACGGTCGCGAATTTTTTGCCGGCGGTGAAGGTCCATGGCCAGATTGTGGGCGATGCGAAACAGGACGGCGCGCTCTGACCGGGCCGCAGCCAACAGTTCGGGCTGACGCGCCAGCCGCAGGAATGTCTCCTGCAACAAATCCCGGGCGTCTTCCGGCTGTCGGGTCTGGCTCAGTAGATAGCCGAACAGGGCCTGGGCATGGGCGTCGTAGCAACGGGCCAGTGGATCCTCGCCGTTCATCCCTCGTCGGAAGGACGTACTGACCGGTTCGTTTTGTCTAACCTTTTCTGCTCGCTGGGGCCTGGGCCTGGCGGGTCAGGGTTGGTTCCGGACTGTGGGGCATGGCGCTTTTTGCCCTGTTGCAGGTGTCTCTGCTTGCGTGCGGGGGCTGCCGGTCCTGCGGAAGAGCGAGGCAATTTCGGGCAGGGCCCGGTTTTTGGCAGGGTGCAGGGCCGTAAGAATCGGTTGATCAGGGGATTGGGTTTTGGGGGGTGGCGGTGCCCGCACGCCGTAGGGGCCCGAGGCTGAATCGAGCAAGCCGGGCAGCTTGATTTGCGGGCGCCGGAGGTTTGGGGGCGGCACATCGCGTGGCGGTCTCTGCCTGGTGGACACCTTTGGTCCAAACGGGTCCGGCTTGAGGTGGGTCTGGGGGCGCGGTCTCGTGGCTGGGTTCGATCTACGTTGTCAATGGGCCGGTTGCTGCGCCATGTTGCATCGCGTCATGCAGATTCGAGCCGTCCAACCGCATCGGTTTTGCTGGGCACTGCGCGTGTGCCGTAGGTGTAACTGGGCCCTTGGCGTGGTGACTTTCCTGATGCTGTCGGTTGTGCAGTGGGCGGCCCTGGGGGCCGAGCCGGTGCGTCTCTGCCGGGTGGAGGTGGTCGAGGCAGGCAGCGGTTGGCCGGTGCCTTTGGTGGAACTTCGTACCACGCACCAGATGCGCTGGGTGACTGACAATGCCGGTGTGGCTGCGCTGGACGCCCCGGAACTCATGAACCGTGAGGTGTGGCTGGAGGTCCGAAGCCCTGGCTATGGATTGGACCCGGACGGCTTCGGGATGCGCGGGGTGCGGGTTCGACCCGTTCCTGGTGGAGTGGTGAGGATTGAGGTTCGTCGCTTCAGTATCGCACGCCGGCTGGGCCGTATCACGGGCGCCGGGTTGTTCGCGGAAAGTCAGAAATTGGGTGGATTTGCCGAGGAGTCCGAATCCGGTGTGTGGGGTTGCGACAGTGTGCAGATTGCGGCGCATGGAGGGCGTTTGCACTGGGTGTGGGGGGACACCACCTTGCCGGGTTATCCTTTGGGGATTTTTCATGCGACCAGTGCCACTACCCCGCTTGAGCCGGTACCGAGGCCCGTGCCTCCGGTGCGAATTCCGTTTCGTCTGTTTAAGGACGATGCTGGTCGTCCCCGGGCGGTGGCCGAGATGCCAGGCGACGGTCCCACGTGGCTGAGCGGTCTGGTGAGTGTGACCAATCGGGAAGGGCAGGCTCGGTTGGTGGCGGTCTATGCCAAGATCAAGCCTCCGCTGGAGGTCTATCGGTGGGGATTGTGCGTGTGGAACGAGGCCCGTGAGCGGTTCGAATTCCTTCGGGAAGTCTGGACGCGGTCGCCCGACCGACCGGAACCGCCGGCGGTGCCCGAGGGCCATGCCGTGGTCTGGCGGGACGAGGCGGGCCGAAGGTGGCTGCTTTTTGGCAATCCTTTCCCCCGCTTGCGTTGTCCGGCCTCCTTCGAGGCATGGAGCGATCCTGCCCAGTGGGAGGTCGTGCCGACGCCGGCCCGTTGGGTGTCCGCTGCCGATGGTCGCAAAGTGGAGCCGCACAGCGGCTCGATTGCTTGGCATCCCTGGAGGGGGCGTTGGGTCGCGGTGTTCATGGAGCGGTTCGGTCGGCCCTCGGCCTTTGGTGAAGTTTGGTACGCAGAGGCTCCGACGCCGCTTGGGCCCTGGGGACGGGCCGTCAAGCTGCTCAGCCACGAAAACTACACGTTTTACAATCCGCGCATTCATGCCGAGACGTTGCGGGCGGATTCTCCTGTACTGTTGTTTGAGGGAACCTACAGCCGAGAGTTCGCCGACCGACCCGAGCCCACGCCGCGTTACGATTACAATCAGGTGTTGTATCGACTGGACCTGGATGACCCGGGCTTGGAGCCAGCGCAGAAGCCTTAGTTGGGAATCCAATGGATTGAGCCGTGGGACGCTGAGCCGGCGCGGGTGGTGGGTTGGCGGGGACTCGAACCCCGGACCAACGGCTTAAAAGGCCGCTGCTCTACCGACTGAGCTACCAACCCACGAAAGGAGTGACCCTCCGTTTTGGGGGGCTTTGCGGTCCGACCAGTATCAATATGGATCTTCGCCCCGGTTTGGCAAGCCACCAAACGAGGGGGGCGAGGCGAAGGGCGCACTTGCCTTTTTGAGCGCTCGCAAGAAGGAGGCCCACAAAAACGCCAGATCCTTCGATTTTGCCGCGGCTCTGACCAGCACAAGTCGTGGGCATGAAGAGGGTGGTTCAAAAAGGGAATTGCACCCTTTTGAGAGGAACCCTACCGACTCGCGGGGGCGAGTTTTCAGCCTGCCTGCGGCCACATCGCCGTCTGCGTGGAGGAGGAGCTCTGCAGGTGGAGCTTTGCCGTCTGCAGGGCAAGGCCGCCCGTTCGGGTACACCCGGTCCGGGCCGGGGTGGAACTGGGGCCTTCAACGGTGTGTGTGGTCGGATCCCCAGAAGCTCCTGTCGTTGGTGGAAGCAGGGCGTGAGGTGGTAGGTCTCCGAGCGCAGTGTTGCTCTTCGACAGTGCCAGCAAGCAGGCGCACTCCAAACGCTTCGCGAGTTCGGAGGCGCCGTGCGGGGTCGCGGCAGCGCATGGAGTGCGGCGGCTTGCCGCCGCTGTGTGTCGAGCCCGAGTGGAGCCCAGCCTTCCCACGAGATGTTATCACCACGGGTTGAGGCAGGGACGCTGGGTGGTCGAGCTACACGCGGGCCGCTGCGCGCGAGGAAACGGTGGCTCAGCAGGCGGTCTCTCGGCGGGAGCACAAGGAGCGGGGGGACGATGGGAGTAAGCACCGGGGGAAGGAAGGGCTGGGGTGTGGGGCGGTGGATGCGAGTTGCAGAGAGGATCCGTGTCCGTTCCAGTGGACCGGCCAGTTTCGGGCTCCGGCCCTGAAGGAACTCTGTTGGGTTTGGAGCCCTTGCGGCGCAACGAGCGCCAGTGTTTGCTGCTCCTGTACAAATGCCCCGACCAAGGGTCCCAAACGGGAATGCACGCCGAGCACAAGTCTCTTGACTTTCCTTTGCTGAGCAGCGGTGCTGGTGGCCGCCGGGGTCAGTGGATGGGGTTGCGGTTGGGGGGGGTGCGGTTTCGTTCCTCTCGTGCGTGGCCCTCGGAGCGGCCTATGTCGGTTTTTTGTGTGCCGTCAGGTGCAGAGCCACTGCCTGTATGGTAGTGGGAAGGGCCGATGTTGGGCTCAGCGAGAAGACGGTCCGGTGGCGTTGGTGTGTGGAGGGGCGGATGCCTTCCTGAGGGTTCCGTGCGTCATCTCTCGGTGCGGGCGGTTCGAGCGCGGCGGTTCGGGTCCGACTTGCCGACAGGTGTAAGCTTGGTCGAGGTGCCGGAGAGCGCACTTTGTCGCAGCGCCGTTTTCCCCTGGAGACTTGCGCGGCTTTCAGCGGCGGCCCATGCTCGTACACGATAACCTCAAATCGGAGTCAAGCCATGTACAAGATCATCGGCGGGGACGGTGGAGAGTACGGTCCGGTTACAGCCGAACAAATCCGGCAGTGGGTGCGCGAGAACAGGGCCAACGCAGACACTCGCGCCTGTGTGGAGGGCACAACCGCATGGAAACCGCTTCGGGATTTTCCCGAGTTTGCGGATTTGTGGGGTGCGGGCATTCCACCGGCTCCGCTAGGAGCGTCGACAGGGAGTTACGGCTTGGAACGGACCGCGGCGCAGCAGGTGACTGGACCGGCAATCGGTCTTCTGGTCACTGCGGGTTTGGGCCTTGTGGCGAATTTGGTTGGACTGATCTGGTACCTAATGGGCCAGCCGATCGGCCGGGCTCCGGCCGAGCTGGGGGATGAAGTGCTACAAAAGTTAATAGAGCTCAGCACCGTATTGGGTGTTTTTGGTTCGTTGTTGGGTTTGGCGATTTCACTACTGGTGGGGTACGGCGCGCTGCAAATGCTGAAGCTGCGCAGCTACGGTTGGAGTCTGGCAGCGAGCATTTTGGCGCTGATTCCGTGCACTTCGCCGTGCTGTGTTGTGGGTCTGCCCATTGGCATTTGGGCCTTGGTGGTCTTGAGCCGGCCCGAGGTCAAGGCGGCTCTGGGTCGGCCGCCGGTGTGACCACGGAGTGGGGATGCACCGGTTGGGGATCTCCAAGTGGCAATCCCTGCCACCCGGGGTGCGGGTCCGGGCGGCCATCTTGCTGAATCAGGCGGCCGCTCCCGGATTGGGCTCGTGGCTGATGGGCCATTGCTGGGCCGGGGCTGGCCAGCTCCTGTTGGCCTGCGGCGGCTTAGCCATGGTGGGGGCCTGGTTTGTCGGGCTGACGGGCGCGGTGTGGCGAAGCCTGCGGTCGGGCGAGCCCATGGAGCCGGAGGCGTTACGGTTGGAGTGGCTGGCTCGCGGGTTTGCTTGCTTCGGCGTGGGGTGGTTGTGGTCTGGTGTGACGAGTCTGCAGATCTGGTTGCGCTCGCGCCGGGAAAGACAGAGTTTCCCGGAGGCCGCGCCGTCTACGAGCACGGGCTCCAAGGTGCCACCGCGCCTGGGTCCGGGGTTGAATCGCGGTTGAAATCGAGGCCGTTCCGGCCAAGTTTAGCGCATGGAACTTCTGGATGCGAAAACCCTGCGGGAGGCCTTGGCGACGTTACCCGGTTGGCGCCGGCGGCGCCGGGGTTTGGAGCGGACCTTTGAGTGCAAGGACTTCATGGACGCCTTACGACTGGTCAACCGCCTGGGGCGGCTGGCCGAGCGGCAACAGCATCATCCCGACATTTGCATTCAATGGAACAAGGTGACGGTTTATCTGACCACCCATGATGCCGGCGGGTTGACGGCCAAGGACCTGGACCTGGCCCGGCGCATCCAACGCATGACCGGGGCGGCTTGAGCAGGCGCTCAGTTTGGGGTCCCCGTGGGAATGGCGGTTGGTCCGGCGATTGAATCGTGTGGCTCCGGTTGACTGGGCACCAGGTCCAACGGCCGGTTATGGTCCAGAAAGCGGCGGCAGACCTCGAAGAA
>Ga0308415_1000360_pt1 | contig 20066 bp, 6 predicted proteins | sample HotsprSampleOS55_FD_203465 | JGI IMG/M metagenome (GOLD analysis project Ga0308415, IMG submission 203465) | Hot spring phototrophic mat microbial communities from Octopus Spring, Yellowstone National Park, Wyoming, United States - 20090730_OS55 ... | reverse complement strand
TGATCAGTCCACCGAGTGCTTCGTGAAAGCGGTTGGTGTGAAAGCCAATATCACCCGGCATGCTGGTCGGGTAGAAGCGCCCACCGATGCGGGTAGCAAAGGCAATGGCAACGATAGCGCTCAGTGGAGACCTGACATGATGATCGATTGGCAACCGCCGTAGACCAAACTGCACTGCCAGCGTAAGAACATAGGTAAGTGCTAATGCAGCCACTGCGGCTTCGGCACCGAAAGCCCACCGTACCGGATCAAGGATGATTGCAAGACTTATCGCTGTCAGCCCGATCACCAAGCCCCAGCCAGCCCATTTGTGGATGGTACGGAAAAGGATGAGCCAACCGAGGATAACTGCTCCGATCCATCCTACAAGCGGAGGCAATGCTGGCCAAACCCAGCCGCCAGGAACGCTAGCAATAACGATCCGTTCAAGTGGAAGACCGAGCTGACGGGGGTCTTGGGCTGGCTGAAAGACATTACTGACAATCCTGATACGTAAGTGACCATCCACGGTGGCCGGTAAGACGAACCATTGTCGGCTACCGCTGTACCAGACCGGAGATTCGGTTAGCAGGCGATCATCAACCCACACCTGGTAGCTATCTGACACCTGCGGGCGAATAGGTTCACCGATCGGGAGCCAGCGTAATTCGATCAGAGTTGGCCGGACACCCAGAGCAGGTAAGAAGATTTTAGAGTCGCCGCCAGTCCAGCGAAACCGTCCATATACACTTTCTTCAGGGGTGTTGAAATCGTTCAGGAAGGGGAGATCGGTATGACCGATACCCTCTTCATAACCAACATCAATGACGTATTGATAGGAAAACTGGGCAGAGAGGGTGGCAATAGCAACAAGAAACCCTACCGCTATCCAGAGGATCGGTACACGGAGTGCACGCCATTCGAGTTGCAGCCAGTTGTGGATCGAAGTAAACAGCGTTTGCATGCTGGTATCAGATTTCTGCACAACAAGAACGTCATAGCAGCATTCCGTATCTACAGTAGCGCATGTAGCCGATTGTAGTGCAAGTAATCATTTTATACGCGGGTAAACACACAGATCGGGCATCATAGCCACCTTGTCTGCGTCGACTCATCCTATGTTGGCAGTATCAAGATGCTTCTGCTTTCAAAACGGGAGAAAAAGGAAGAGTTGCACCAGATAACTGGCGGGAAAGATTGGTCTCACTCTCATAAAGTGAGGAACGTGCGAACACGGATAAGGGGCGGGTATGATACCCGCCCCTCCTGTGAAACAAACTAGAATGTTGGGTGATCTGCATCTTCCTGGTCAGCCTCGTCTTGATCATTGTCACCGGACAGCAACTCTTCAAGCCGTGCACGCAACAGGGCATCGGTTTCACTTTCCGGTGTTGCCTTGCCGTTTGGCGTCGGCAGGGCAGTCGTGCGCTGACTTTCTGCCTGAGCCGCTTCTGCCTGTTGTGCCTCTTCGAGCATACGGGCCATTTCGCTGATCAGATCCTCGTGGGGGCGTTCAAGCCGCTTCTCGATACCGGTACCGGCTGGGATCAGTTTACCGATAACGACATTCTCTTTCAGCCCACGCAGGTAATCAACCTTCCCTTGAATGGCAGCATCGGTCAAAACCCGTGTCGTCTCTTGGAATGAGGCAGCGGCCAGGAAACTATCGGTATTGAGTGACGCCTTCGTAATACCGAGCAACACGGTAGAAGCGGTTGCCGGATCGCCACCCTGGCTGACAATATCGTTGTTGAGACGGCGGAATTCACCGCTATCAATTAATTCACCCGGTAAGAGGCCGGTGTCACCCGGATCCTCAATCCGCACTCGGCGCAGCATCTGGCGCACGATGACCTCAATATGCTTGTCGTTGATATTCACACCCTGTGAGCGGTAGACCTTCTGGGCTTCATTGACGAGGTAGCGTTGCACGGCTTCACGGCCTTGCAGTTCGAGCAATTCTTGTGGGTTCGCACTCCCATCGGTCAACTGCTGACCCGCCATCACCCGCTCGCCGTTTTCAATCCTGATACGAGCATTGTGCGGAACAACCAGCTCGCGCTCCTGGCGATCTTCCTGGCTAACGATAATCCGGTCGCCCTGAATGAACGCTTTTCCGGTCAGGCGTGTCACAATCTGAGCACCACCTGGCCCTTCAGCGATCACCTGTCCTTCGTAGACATCGCTCTCGTTGCTGATCGTTGGGCTAAAGCCACGACCCAACGGATATTCATCCGTGTAGACATCGGTTGAGACGATCCGAATGGTGCGAACTCCTTCTTCATCGCGGATAATCTGAGCCACGCCATCAATTTCGGCCAGCAGGGCTTTACCTTTCGGCACCCGCGCCTCAAAAATTTCCTGGACACGGGGCAAACCCTGGGTAATGTCATCGGCTGAAGCGACACCCCCGGTGTGGAAGGTTCGCAGCGTAAGCTGGGTACCTGGTTCACCAATCGACTGCGCCGCGATGATGCCAACGGCCTCACCGATTTCAACCAGTTTCCCGGTAGCCAGGTTACGACCATAGCAGAGCCGACACAGCCCATGTTCCGCCTGGCAACTCAACGGTGAGCGCACAAAGACCGACTCTTGACCACTGGCGATAATAGTAGCGGCCAATTCCTCATCAATTTCGGTATTGCGGTCGGCAATAAGCTCACCTGTCTCTTTGTGATAGATCGGCGCAGCCAGGATACGACCCAACATACGTACCTGGAGCTTCTCCATCAGCTCGCCATCATCAGCGCTGTGGAGCCATAGACCCTCTTCGGTACCACAATCCTCGATGGTGATGATCACATCCTGCGCTACATCAACCAAGCGGCGAGTCAGATAACCGGCATCGGCAGTACGGAGCGCAGTGTCGGCCAGACCCTTCCGACCACCGTGGGTGGAAACGAAGTAGTCAAGCACCGAGAGACCTTCGCGGAAATTCGCTTTAATCGGCAGCTCGATAATCCGACCGGTAGGATCAGACATCAGACCACGCATACCGGCCATTTGTGAAATCTGGTTGATGTTACCACGTGCACCAGAGGTAGACATCATTGCCACCGGCCCAAAGGGGTTCAGATTTTCTTTGACTGCGTTAATAGTCTGCTTGGTGGCTTCCTGCCAGATGCGCACGATCTCCTGGTAGCGCTCTTCTTTGGTAATCAGACCACGGCGGAACTGTTTTTCGACATCGGCTACCAGTTGCTCGGCTTCACGGACAATATCGTACTTCTTGGCCGGTACTTCGATGTCATCGATAGCAATAGTCATACCACCCAACGTCGCATAACGGAAGCCAAGGGCTTTGATCCGGTCGGCCTGTTGGGCGGTCATTTCAGAACCATAGATACGAGCCAATTCTTGAACGTGCTTGTTACCGTGCGAGGCACGTACTTCGTTGAGCTGGGCCTCGTTTAGGTTGCGTAAGTTCGTATAGTACTGATAGCAATCGGCGATGATCTCCTTAAGACCTTTCTTGTCGATCAGGCGATTACGGAAGCGCAGCGGTGGTTGAAGCTCGTTGTTGAGCAAAATGCGCCCAATCGTCGTTTCAATCAAGATGCGCGGAGTACCATCAGCGGCCGGTGGCAGTTCGCGTACCGGGCGATCGCTCTTGCCAGAGATCGTACCGTTCATCCGCACCCAAATCGGAGCCTGAATATCGATCAGGTGCTTCTCGTAGGCCAGCATTGCCTCATCGATAGAAGTAAAGCGCTTGCCCGATCCTTTTGCACCGTCGCGTACCATCGTCAGGTAGTAACAACCCAACACGATGTCTTGCGAGGGGGTAATAATTGGTTCACCGTGGGCAGGACTGAGCAAATTATATTTGCTCAGCATACGGGTACGCGCTTCCTCCTGTGCCTTCCGCGAGAGTGGTACGTGCACCGCCATCTGGTCACCGTCGAAGTCGGCGTTAAACGCGGCACAAACGAGTGGATGAAGCTGAATTGCCGAGCCTTCGATCAATTTCGCCTCAAACGCCTGAATCGAGAGACGGTGCAACGAAGGCGCCCGGTTAAGCAGCACGAGATAGTCTTTAATCACCTCTTCGAGTGCATCCCAGACTTCAGGGCGAACACGCTCAACGGCGCGCTTGGCGTTCTTAATGTTATGGGCAACACCGCGTTCGACGAGGCGACGCATCACAAAGGGCTTGAACAGCTCAAGGGCCATCTTCTTGGGCAAACCACACTGATGCAGTTGCAGATTTGGCCCAACCACGATGACCGAGCGACCAGAGTAATCGACGCGCTTCCCGAGCAGATTCTGGCGGAAGCGACCCTGCTTCCCCTTGAGCATATCACTCAGGCTCTTGAGGCGGTGCTTGCCTTTGCCGCTCACCGCTCGGCCACGACGACCATTATCAATCAGCGCATCAACTGCCTCTTGCAGCATGCGCTTCTCGTTGCGCACAATAATTTCTGGCGCATTGAGTTCAATCAGTCGCTTTAACCGGTTATTGCGGTTAATGACACGACGATAAAGATCATTCAGATCGCTCGTCGCGAAACGGCCACCGTCGAGCTGCACCATCGGGCGCAGATCGGGAGGGATCACCGGCAACACGGTGAGAATCATCCATTCAGGGCGATTACCACTCTTACGGAAGGCTTCGACGACGCGCAAGCGCTTGGTCGCCTTCTTGCGTCGCTGACCCTGCGAGGATTGAATTTCGGCCTGTAACTCTTCGGCCAGCTTATCGAGGTTGACAGTCTTCTCGATCAACTCACGAATCGCGCCTGCACCCATATCAGCGCGGAAGACGCCGGGAGCGATCTCGCGCAACTGACGGTATTCTGTCTCAGTGAGAATGCGGCCGACTTTGAGGTTATTAAGTTGATCGAGCTTTTCTTTCTCCTCGCGCATCAGATTATCGAGTTCACGCTGGAGACGCTCTTGCAGTCGCTCTTGCTCTTGCGTTGCTTCATACGCCTTGCGCTCGCGTTCGGCGTCGGTAAGCATCTCGGCATCGGCCAGATCACGACGGCGGCGCTCTTCGAGCACATCAAGCTCTTGCTCGACCAATTCATCAAGCTGATCGAGCGTCCGCTCGTTGATAACTTCACCCTCCTCAACAATTGTCACACCACGGAAGATAATATCCTCGTCGGCCAGCGTTCCACTCAGCTCCTCTAGTCGTTCACGCAATTGTTCAGCTTCGCTGGCAATCTCATCACGAAGACGACGATACTCCTCTTCAATCTGACGCTGTGCGCTACGTTGCGCCGTCTCCATACCGCCGAGGTCTTGCGTAAGCTGAGTACTCAACTCGATCCGTTTTTCTTCAGCCTGTTTCTGAATCTTCTGGCGGCGAGCGGCATACTCTTCCTGGATCATCTCACGAGCGACCTGCAGCATATCTTCCTTTACCTCGACAATGATATACGAGGCAAAATAGAGCACGCGCTCCAGGTTTCGCGGTGAGATGTCGAGTAAGAGACCAAGCCGGGATGGCGTACCCTTCACGAACCAGATGTGGCTGACAGGCGAAGCCAGCGTGATATGCCCCATCCGTTCACGGCGCACCTTCGAGCGGGTGACTTCGACACCGCATTTATCGCAGACGACACCCTTGTAGCGCACACGCTTGTATTTACCGCAGAAGCATTCCCAGTCCTTGGTTGGACCAAAGATACGTTCGCAGAACAGACCATCACGCTCGGGTTTAAGCGTGCGATAGTTAATCGTTTCGGGCTTGGTGACTTCCCCATGCGACCACGATAGGATATCTTGGGGTGAGGCGAGACTAATCCGAATAGCGTTGAAGTCGTTAATTTCCAACATGTGGGCTTACTCCTTAGCGGGAGAATACCATCGATCTCCAGGTATTTATCTATCAGCCACAACAGTGCTCGCGTGAGCGAATGTCCATTCCATCTATCTAGTAAGCAGTGCTACCCATCAGACAGATGCCCAGGTTAGGGAAAGGAGCTGATCCGCTGCTGCTTATTCCGATACCGTCGCCTGACCGGTCCACCTCAGCCTTCAGAGCAGAGATGAGAACCGCGACGACTCTGCCGTGTACGATCAGGCGATCAGTGCGTGTCTGAGCATTCTCCTCAGATCGAGGCTACGTAACAGGCAGACAACGCCCCTTACTGCCTCCCCCACCCCTTCCGCGTATGTTGGAAGCGGAAGGGGGCAGGGAAGGGAACGTTCAGAAACACGCTTAGAATTCACCGCGCTCCATACCGCTCAGGTTAATACCCTCCAGGGCGCCGATGTCACTGTCGAAATCATCACTCAGCTCAACCGGCTTCTCATCAGCGCTCAACACTTCGACACTGAGACCAAGGCTCTGCAATTCCTTGATCAGCACCTTGAAGCTCTCGGGCACCCCGGCTTCCTGGATCGGTTCACCCTTAACGATAGCCTCATAGGTCTTAACGCGACCGACCACATCGTCTGATTTCACGGTCAGCATCTCTTGCAACGTGTAGGCAGCACCGTAGGCTTCAAGTGCCCAGACTTCCATCTCACCGAAGCGCTGACCACCAAACTGAGCCTTACCACCGAGGGGCTGTTGGGTCACCAGACTGTAAGGGCCGGTTGAGCGAGCGTGGATCTTATCTTCGACGAGGTGAGCGAGCTTGAGCATATACGCATAGCCCACCGTCACCGGATTATCGAACTTCTCGCCAGTGCGACCATCGTAGAGGGTAATCTTACCATCTGCGGGTAGACCCGCCTGCACCAACAACTCCTTGATCTGATCCTCACGAGCGCCGTCGAACACAGGCGTAGCTACGCGGAAACCCAGACGTGCCGCAGCCCAGCCCAAGTGAGTTTCGAGGATTTGACCGATATTCATACGCGACGGCACACCGATGGGATTCAGAATAATATCTACTGGGCGGCCATCGGGCAAGAACGGCATATCTTCAATTGGCAGGACCCGTGACACCACACCCTTATTTCCGTGGCGACCGGCCATCTTATCGCCAGCACTAATCTTGCGCTTCTGACACAACAAGACACGTACCGTCTGGTTCACACCGACCGGCAATTCAGCACCTTCACTGCGTGAGAAGACCTTGACATCGATCACCTTCCCGCGCACGCCGTTAGGTACGCGCAGCGAGCTATCTTTGACTTCACGGGCCTTCTCACCGAAGATTGCCCGTAACAAGCGCTCTTCAGCAGTGAGATCAGTTTCGCCCTTCGGTGTAATCTTGCCAACCAAAATATCATTTGGCTGCACTTCAGCGCCAATATAAATGATGCCGCGCTCATCGAGATTCCGCAGGCTCTCTTGCCCAACGTTGGGAATGTCGCGAGTAATTTCTTCAGGGCCAAGTTTGGTATCGCGAGCTTCCACCTCATACTTCTCGATATGGATTGAGGTAAAGATATCTTCGCGTACCAACCGTTCACTGACGAGGATGGCGTCCTCGAAGTTACCGCCTTCCCACGGCATATAGGCAACTAAAACATTCTGACCAAGAGCCAATTCACCTTGATCGGTGCTTGAGCTATCGGCGATCACCTCACCGGCCCTGACCCGCTGACCACGTACCACTGCCGGACGCTGATTGATACAGGTGTCCTGGTTGCTGCGCATAAACTTGCGCAAGCGGTATTCAGTGCGATTTCCATCATCCTCCTCAATCACGATCCGGTCGCTGGTGGCACTGACCACCACACCATCACGCCGGGCGACAACCACCTGACCACTGTCACGGGCAGCTCGGTACTCCATACCGGTACCAACGATGGGTGCATCAGGGCGCAGCAACGGTACTGCTTGCCGTTGCATATTCGACCCCATCAGCGCACGGTTTGCATCATCGTGCTCGAGGAAGGGGATCAACGATGTAGAGACACTCACCACCTGCTTGGGTGACACGTCCATGTAATCAACCCGTTCCACTCGTTCGGTGACGAAATCTTCGCCAAAGCGACACGAGACGGTCGTTTCAAGGAAGCGGTTATGCTGATCAAGTGGAGCGTTCGCCTGCACGATAACGAAGCGATCCTCTTCATCAGCACTGAGATAATCGACCTCTTGCGAGACGACCGGACGAATCTTGATATGCTTGATCGGCAATTCAACAATTCGTTCGGCCAGCGCACGATTAATTTCGGTACCGGCCTCAGCGATCAACTCATCGGTCTCAGGATCAACGATGTCTTCACGTAGAATCTGACCACGGAGGAGGCCGATGGTAATCTGGCGGGCAATCTGATCATCTACCCTCGTTCCCTTGGCGGCGATCAGATCACCAGTGCGCAAATCACGCACATCGCGCAACAGGATACCCTTTTCCTTCCAGACTTGGGCGTTATCAATGCTGTTATACACCTTGCGATAAGGTGTTTCGAGAAAGCCCATCTCATTCACACGGGCAAAGGTCGACATCGTACCGATCAGACCGATGTTCGGCCCTTCTGGGGTCTCGACCGGACAAATACGCCCGTAGTGCGAGTGGTGCACGTCACGCACTTCAAAACCGGCCCGGTCACGCGAAAGACCACCAGGACCAAGGGCAGAAAGCCGGCGCTTATTGGTCAGCTCAGCCAGTGGATTGGTCTGATCCATAAACTGGCTCAACTGCGAACCACCAAAAAACTCGCGCATGGCGGCGACAACCGGCCGGATATTGATTAAGCCATTGGGAGTAGCACTAGCCGGGTCTTGGAGCGACATCCGCTCTTTCACCACGCGCTCGAGGCGAAGCAACCCAACCCGGAACTGCTGTTGAATCAGCTCTCCCACCGTGCGTACCCGCCGATTACCGAGATGATCAATGTCATCAGGGCGCCCGTGACCATTGTTGAGCAAAATAAGCTGCTCAACGATGCGGAAGATGTCACGCGGGAGCAATACTCGCACACTGAGATCAGGGGCTTTTGCATGATCGCGACGGGAATCACGCTCCCAGAGATTCTTATTCAACTTGTAGCGCCCAACCTTCGCTAGATCATAGCGACGTGGATTGAACAGCAGCGCCTCAATCAGTGAGCGAGCATTCTCGAGCGTTGGTGGGTCGCCAGGACGGAGCCGCTTATACAGTTCCAGTAATGCCTCTTTGGCATTACGCGAAGGATCCTTATCGAGGGTAGCTTGGATGTACGGATGTTCGGGTACCGTATCAACGTGGCGGAACAGCTCGATAATCTGGTCATTGTGACCATACTTGTCGAGTTCGTTATCCGGCACCCAGCGGCCATGACCATTCTCTTCGGCCTGCCAGGCCATAATCGCACGCAGCAGAATCGTTACCGGAATCTTGCGTTTGCGATCAACTTTAACGCTGATCACATCACGCTTATTCGTCTCAAATTCAAGCCAGGCACCACGATTAGGGATCAGCTTGGCCGTATGGAGCGCACGCCCACTGGTGGGGTCTTTCTCATCTTTGAAATAGACACCAGGAGAACGGATCAACTGTGACACCACTACCCGCTCGGCGCCGTTGTACACAAAGGTACCGTTATCGGTCATCATCGGGAAATCGCCAAGAAAGATTTCTGACTCCTTGATTTCACCGGTTGTCAGGATACGCAATTCAACTTTAACGCGCAGCGGGGCGGCGTAGGTCAAATCACGCTCACGGCACTCGAATTCATTGTAGCGAGGCTCACCAAACGTATAATCACGGAAGTGGAGTTCAAGGTTTTTTCCGGTAAAATCGGTAATGGGCGAAATCTCATCAAAGAGTTCGCGCAGCCCCTCCCGCTTGAACCATTCAAAACTCTTGAGCTGAGTTTCAATCAGTAATGGCAGATCGATGGCATCTTTAATGCGGGCGAACGAGCGACGCTCAATCCGGCGCGACCGACGCCCATCGGCGCCCGGGTCGATCGGGGCGATCAACGGCTGAAGAACCACGCTCTCAATCAACGGGGGCATACGCACCTCTCTCTGTATAATGCTTACGGTTTAGCACAGGGTATTGCGTTCAACGTTGCAAAAAACATAAATAGCCAACCTGCGGCACTACCCATCAGCGGGCCGCAGGTGGACTGCTCCGGCACGTCATCTGTTTTAAACTTGTGTTGCCCCGCACGGGGACGTCCTACCATTTATACTGCTTACGTCGTGCGCACAATGTAGATCGCGAATAATGATGATACCACAACTATGGAAGAAGAGCAAGTAGTTTTTTGACGAACTTAGAAGTTTTCAAGGCCCAAGCTGTGGATCGCGCTTCGCCGTATTCCCCTCTTCAGCTCCCAGTCCGGAATAAGGACTGGAGTAGATTGGTAATTTGCTTTGCTGGCATGCTGATACGTCAAACAACGGTTGCCGACTACATACCGCATAAATCGGGCCAGAAGCCCGCGCACCTAGGCAAATCGACAACCATCTCCAGAAGGGTCGTGCTGTGGAGTGTACCATCCCTAGATGCTCCCTGCCCCTCTTCAGCTCACATCCAGAGAGTAGAAGAGGTGGAACCCACCCCGATAGCGTGCTGATGCGACAAACGATGGACTCAATCGTGCAATGTAGGACGCGGGCCAGAGGCCTGCGCACCCAGAAACGCGGTACCGGTCGGGTATCTTTGTCAGCAAGTGCGTAATGTGCTTCGGTGTCGAGCCACAATCATGAGCAATCATCGAATGCAACGCAAAGCAGAAAGTGTTGAAAAGCCCTGCTGTTAGACTGGAATGTAGTTGCTATAACAGCATAGCATGAATTGCCAGGAGATGAGAGGACAGCCTTCCCTTGAGATCATGAACAGAGGCAGAAAACCATACTCCGGAATATCAGGAGCACTTCATAAACACACGCTCATACGCCGAACTGGAGGCAGTGAACCCGATCAAATGTAACCTTTTTCCCATATTCAACGTACTGATAGCGTGCTACAATGCGATTGTGCTTGCACATCACCAGGGGAAATTACTCTATGACAGCCCGGATCGTTGCGATAAGTGGCCCGCTTACTGGTCGACTCTTCCCACTAGGCGATACGCCAGTCACCTTTGGCCGCTCACCAGAAAACACCATCGTCATTGCCAGTCAACGCGCTTCGCGTCGGCATGCTGAGATCAGACGTGAAGGCGGGGTCTACCTCTTAATAGATTTGGGGAGTTCTAACGGTACCATTCTGAACGGTCAACTGATTCAGCGCCAGATATTACGCCCAGGTGATACCTTCGTTATTGGCGACGAGATGTTCCGGTTTGAAGAGGTAGCCGGCGCTACTCTCGATCCGACGTTACCGGTTGGTTCAGCACCGGCGCCAGCCGCACCCGGCTGGTCGGTGCAACCATTACCCTCGCCGTCAGACGGTGGGTTTCGTCTACCGCCCGGCCCACCAGTTCCGGCGCAGCCACAACCACAGCCACGTCGCTTGCCAATCTGGCTTTTGATTGGTGGACTGTTTACCTGCATTATACTGGCCGGAGCTGTCACCGGCGGCGTGATGCTGTTCAATCGGAGCGGTATTATTGCTGGTGGTAGCAACAATAGCAGCAACAGCGGTGAGGGAAATGTCATCTCTCCCTCGCCAACTACACCTCCACCGGCCATTCCTACCCGTGAGCTACCTGAAGACGCTATCGATTGGACAATTCTCGTTTACCTTGATGGCGACAACAATCTGGAAGCGGACGCGATTGACGACTTTCTTGAAATGGCGCGAGTTGGTTCGAGTGAACGGGTACAGATTGTTGTCCAACTGGATCGAATCCGATCGCCGGAAACCTGGGATGACGAACGTTACAACAATTGGGAGGGAACGCTGCGCTTCCGGGTTGAGGCAGGTATGGAGCCAACCCCAGATAATGCAGTTGCTGATCTGGGCGAGACCAACATGGGTGATCCAGCAACCTTAACCGACTTCCTTATCTGGGGCATTGAAAACTATCCAGCCCATCGCTATGCCATTATTCTCTGGGATCATGGTGCTTCGTGGTTGGGAATTGCGAGTGATGACACCGACAACGATGTGCTCAATTTACCCGAAATCAGCTCAGCCTTCCAGACTGCTCTGAGTCGTACTCAGATCGGAGGGTTTGAACTGATCGGATTTGATGCCTGTCTGATGGCACAGATCGATGTCTTACAAACAGTTGCTCCTTACGGACGAGTCGCAGTGGCGTCAGCCGAATTGGAACCGAATAGTGGTTGGGCATGGGATGCATGGCTCGAACAACTGGTTGCCAACCCCGATCAAGATGGCTTCGCGATTGCACCGGTTATTGTCCAAACATATATGGATTCGTTTAAGGGTAGCAGAGCAGACGAAGTCACGCTGTCGGCATTCGACTTGACACAAGTCAACAATATCGTGAATGGCATTGATGCGCTGGCTCAAACACTACAGCGAGAGGTGCGACAGAGCTACTCTGCAATTGGGCAGGCCCGTTCGTTCACTAACGTTTACGCACCGGCCTACTCAGAAGATTTCAACGCCATTGATTTACCACATTTTCTCAAGCTACTTCCTCAACAACGCGCCAGCAACGCGATTGCGGATCGAGCAGAACAATTATTACAAGTAATTGAAAAGGCACGCATCGCTAACGGGGTCGGCAGCTATCATCGTGAGAGTGGTGGCCTCTCGATTTACTTCCCGCAACTGGCCGAACTCTATGCCGAGATGTACGAACGGGCTTCACCATTACCACGAGCGACAGCGTGGGAAGAATTTCTGCGCGCTTACCATCAAGCCGGTAGTGTCGCCGTGCAGCGCCCAACCATCAGCAATCTGGTTATCAACCGTGAGGTAGTGAGTGTCAATACACCGGCTCATTTGACCGGCACCGTTGCTGGCAGCGATATTGCTTACGTCTTTCAATTCATCGGCATTCCTAATGATCGGCGCGATACCGTTGATCTGATCCAGGTCGATTTCATCTACCCACCAGGAACTATTCCCGGCAATCAGGTACCAAACTGGGATGCTGGTGAGTATAATTTACGACTGAGCTGGGATGCAACAAGCTGGTACCTGAACAATGGGAAGGACTCGATTGAGGTGTTGCTTGGACCGATCAAGTATGGCTCTGAATTCTACGGTGTTGAAGGTATCTACACCTCAACAGCGACTGGAGAGAAGATCAATGCCGGTTTGATCTTTTCGATCCAGGGCAGTGAAGCACAGCTTGTACGAATCTGGGGCTTCCCCCGCAGCGCCGGTAAACAGGAACCGCAACCGTTTGAGCTAACACCACGCCCTGGCGATACCTTCACTGCCTACTACCGTTCGTACACTGACACCGGTAGTAAGCTAGAGGTTAATCGTTTCGAGGGCCAGACTATCACCTTTGGTGAAAAACCGCTCACAGCAGTACGTGCGCCTACACTCAACGGCAATTACGTGATGGGATTCCTGGTACGCGACATTTCCGGCAATTATCACTACGACTACGTTGATGTTTCAGTTAATAATGCCAACATAGCCACAAATCCCAGTACTGTGCTTGTACCACCCGGTGCCGCTCAGGCTGGTTTTCAGCGCTATGAAAGCAACCTGGGCTTTGCCATGGATTATCCACAAGCCTGGCGTGCAACAGATACCGGCAACGATCGGATTATTTTCGCTCACCGTGCGATCGATGACGGTGTATACGTTGTGGTTGATGTCTACAAGTTCGTAGACGACGATCCAGCAACTGCTACCAGCATCCTGATGCGGGAATTGAAGCGCCTGGTCGAGCAAAATGGTGAACTGCGTGTCAATGAAACCGATTTCCGCATCTCTGGAATCGACGGACTTAAGATTGAGTATGTCTATCCAAATCAGCAGGGTACCAACAGCTATGTGGTTGCCATCGTGGCTACCAGCCCTACAACCGGATGGACATACCTGATCATGTTCGAAGCGCCAGAAAATAGTTTTGACAATCAACTTGATCTCTTTAACGCCATGCTCGCAAGCCTCGTTATCGGGTAGTAGAAGAACTACGCAGCGAGGAAGGAACGAACCGTGGGGGGGCAACAGCAACGGGAAATTGGCGCACAATCTAACGTGGTAAAAATGATACCGGAGATTAATGCGCTGAGAGCCTGTCTCCAAATGGGCGTTGCTGGAGGCTATACACCAGCAACACTCATCCAACTGGCACAAACGTTGAGTTACACAACATTGGCTGAAGGCGGATCGGTGTTGGTCGCAGGCGCTAGTGGTGGTCATTGGGCTGATCTGGCGCTGCAAGATTTGGCCCTGCCGATACAGCGCAGCAACCTGGTTATCAGTGGGACAGGCGTGGCACTCATTGGGATCGGCTCAAGCTATGGGTATGCCCTGGTCGCAATCCCGATGGAACCACTCGAACGCGATGCCGATTTGCAATTGTACGATGCCCAATGGAGTTGTGCACCTGAAGACCTGCTTGCGATCGGTGAATTGCTCGACGGTGCTATTCCAATCCTGCAGCGAGCTGCCTTACTGCGTTTACAACCACCCCCATCTAGCTTGCTGTTGCACATTGCTAATCAGGCACTCGACTTTGCCGCTCGTCAGCATGTAACGCTTACGCTGGCAAATCGTTCGCTCAACGATCGTCTGCGCAACCATGAAGATCAAACGCACATGATCGTCCACGACATGCGGGCGCCTCTGCATACCTTGCTCATTAGTCTGAAGGCTCTGCAACGACAGGGATTTGATCCTAATACGCACCAGGAATTGCTAGGGGTTGCTCAGGAAAGTGCAAACTACCTGCTCAGCTTGGTCAACACCGTGCTTGACTCGGCGCGGCTTGAAACCAGTAGCTGGTCATTACAGTTGCAACCTACGAATCTGGTCAACCTTATCAAAGCGGTATGTGATCCTCTTCGGCAACTGAACCATATCGATCAACCACAGGTACGGGTTGACATACCTGCTGAGCTGCCTATTGTGCCAGTAGACACGCATTTGATCGAACGGGTACTGACCAACTTGATCTCAAATGCGATGAAGTTTACACCAGCAGGTGGCGAGGTGCGAATAACCGCACAGGTGACGAACAGCGGACACAGTGTTGAAATCCGGGTCAGTGATACCGGTTACGGTATCCCCGTTGAAGCCCAAACCCACATCTTTGAACGCTTCTATCAGGCTCGCGACCATGATCGTCGGTACGGTACCGGTCTAGGTCTCTACTTTTGTCGGCTGGCAGTGGAAGCCCATGGTGGTAGTATCGCCCTGGAGAGCGAAGTCGGACGTGGCAGTACCTTCATCGTTCAACTGCCCGTGCGTGTATAGCCAAAGCGTCATACTCCACAATTTGAGTTAATAGAGGCACGGCGACGCCGTGCCCCTACTGTAAATTACCAATTGTCAATGCAGTGAAAGATCAGGCGAAGATATCCCCTTCGCCTGCATAATCAAGTTGCAGGCGACATCGTTTTTGGGAGGAACTTATCACGTACCACACGGTTCCCATTGCAGATGACCGACATATTTGTGAGACACGTTACCCCGGTCATCAAGAGCAAACAGATAGAGCCAACCGTTATCGAGGAGTTGCCGAACCTGCTCGTGCTTTGCGATGATTGCAGTCATTGCATCGATTGGCGCTTCAATCAACACGTGTAAACGGAGTGGTTCGTGCACATATTTCGAGCCATCGTGAACCGATTGCCACGGCAATCCCACCCGTAAATCACCCGAGTTGCCTTCTAAGACGCCGAGCGTCCCGACAACGTTGTGCAGCGTTTTGTTACCACTGCCGAAGACTCGATTATCAACTGTTGAACCATAATATTGGAGGTTGATCCAACTGGCAACAATCATAGGAGCTGTCATGATAAGCTCCAGGACGCTGAAATCGGTATCCTGCTGCCAGTTGTACGAATGGAGAAAGGCCCGCCCATCCAGCTTAATGCCCGCTGTATGATCGCGTGGTGCAACAATAAACGCGGCACATCCAGCCAATCCCCACTCTGGGCGCACCTGCGACCAATCTTTACTCCGATGGCGAACTAAATCATCAAGCTTGTTGTTGCGGTCGAGCTTGAGCAGTACCGATCGTTCAGCGCGGGCCAATCGTCCGGCTGCGGCCAGGTCGGCTTCCAGTCGTTTGAGGTCAGCAGCATGACTATTCGGGATGGTATGTTTATCGAAAATGACAACATCATCGGTCGTAGTATCGTGTAGACCAGCAACAAATATCGTGTCATCGGGAATGATAATCCCTTGCTCGCGCAATTTGACACGCACAGCCGGATCGTTCAAGATGCGCACTGCAACTCGCACATTAGCCTCACCAGTGTGCCCACCACACGCGCCACAATCGAGAGCGGTAGCATGCGGATTATTCACCGTCGTTGAACCGTGACCGGTCAGTAACACAATACGGGCGAAATTATCAGTCAATGACATTGCCTTGAGTGCACCCGCTGCTGCCGCCACGCGCTGCTCGACTGACATGCCGGTAGTGCGACCATCAATAATTCGTGGATCAAGACTGGGCGCCACGTGCGCACGAGTTTTCGCATCCAGACCAAACTGTGCTGGATGTGGGACCGGTCGAGTTATTCCGAGCGTATCTAATAATAACTTCCGCACGTAGGCAAGACCAACCGGTCCAACGAAGCCGAAGCAGGAGACTGGCCCAAACTTGAACATGCGCCAGGCCTTGGCAACCCGCTGATTCATTGCTCGTTTCGCTACAATTGCTGCCACTTCCTGCTCTGGTTTGCCCTCAACCGTCTCAGCAATCACAAACTGCGGAGTCAGCAGTACCGGGCACTGCGCACCACCATGAACCTCTGCCAGAGGAACATACTCGATTGGAAAACCGAAAAATCCGGCAAAACCAATCGTTTCGATCTCACTGCTTACCGTTTCAAGTGCCCGTCGGAAGACCTCAGAACGTACATCGATACAGAATGCTGCTTGAACGCGCTTGCGTTGCCTTTGTTGGACAACAGTGGCAGTCTGTTTTGAACCGAGTTGAGTGAAGAGCTGACGCTGATACGATTTCTCGAAGGCCCGTTGAAGCAGAATGTCACCTGCCAGTGCACGCTGAACGTGTTCCGCCAGACGTATATCACTCAATTCCTGCTTTCGCTTATGCCATGCCTCTGCAAGGCCTTTCCCTGCCAGGCTTTTCCAAAGAGCAACTTCCCAAACAATTCGGATCGCCAGCAGATCGGTGAGCGTACTGTCTTCACCACCGTAGAGTTCGGCATTCCAGCGTAGATAACGGGCATAGCTGGCCCAGCCGTGAATTGTTATCAGAAGACGATGTAGATAGGGCTCCAATCCGTCGTCGGGGATTTGTAATATCTTCACCGCTGCCACAATCGTCTCGAGGGCAGTCTCTGGGAATTCTTGCACCGTCTGCCGAAACTGGCGTAATCCTCTCACCTGAGCACTGCGGTCATGAATAGCCTCGGCTCGCCACGCAGAATAGGCCGGCAGATGTGCCCACGGCGAGCGCCAGTAAGACTGACCAAGGTCGAAGTACGCTCCAGCCCAGGTGGAAATGGCGTCGGTAACGACATCTGCCCAATTGACACTGGTCAGCGTAGAAGCTATATCAGCGATAGTAGGCAGCACTGGGCATATCGGTTCAGTGGTATCACTCAATGCAAATGTCTTAAGCTCGGCAACACTTGCCGGCGCATGCGGTAGTGAACCACTTTCCGCAATCACCGCAGCAAGATCGGCATCAGTTATCCGTCCATCTCTGATGAGCTGCGCATAGAAGACACGTGGAGCTGTCATTCTTGCTCCCGCCCGACGGATCAGAAGCTGGGCTGCGGTCATGAACGGCTTGTCTGCTAGGCCAAGGTATGGATTAACAGCCACAAAGTTGCGCAACGGCCACAAGGGTGCAATTCGTTGTTCAGCACGCTTAACAGCAGAGACGATTGTGTTGACGGTAACTCCATGCGTAGGTAGCGTTACAGCGGTCTGAGAACCGATCTGCATTTCAGTCACACTCATTGGTATTGCCTCCATAAGATATACAAACTAACGAGCCAGACGCAACGTATCGAGCAGACGGTCAAACAGCGTGTTAGCATAAAAGCCGTTCTTAAGATGCACGTAGAACGCACGCCAGGCAGGGCGATTCACCAATGCCGGCAAATAAGCACTCAAGATAACTACGATAACAAACACTGCCACTGCTACCCATACCATAAAGAGGACAAGCGGATTCAGTATCGGATAGACGGCTACCGCCCGACCAAGCAGTGCTTCTGCCAGCACTTCAAGCACGAAGAAGGCAACCGTTACTAATATGGCCATCGCGGTCGTGCGACTGATAACGTACAAAGGTGCCTTACCGGTATTACCCTTCACCGTCAGATAGGCGACGGCGATCATAAAGATCGAGATCATCGCCGTTTCAGCAGGTCGCTTTGTGACGTCAATGCCTAGCACGGTAGCAACGGCTAGAAAGATTGCCATCGTCAGCGCAACATTGCCCAGCAGAGCTAGAGGATGGGGAACCTTGTCGAGCCGCTGTACACCGGTATTCCGAACGTATTCGATAATACTCCCTGATGAGAGAAAGGCGTGAGCTTTGTAGCAAGAATGGGCAATGAGATGCATAATGGCAACCGTATGGGCACCAAATCCGCATAGCATGAGCATGAAGGCCATGTGAGCAGCACTTGAGTAGGCCAACGACACCTTAACGCTGCTCTGCGTAATCATTGACGATGAGGCAAAAATAGCGGTGAAGCCACCAATGACGATCAGAAAGATCAACGCTGGTGTTGACAGAAACACTACCTCTCCAAAACGCACAACCAAGAAAATACCAGCGTTGAGTAGACCAGCGTGGAGCAGAGCCGACACCGGCGTAGGCGTCTCCATCACTTCTAGCAGCCAACCGTGAAATGGGAACATTGCCGATTTCAATGAAGCAGCAATGGCGATAAGGATAGCCGCTGTCGCAGCACCATTCGGAATATTCCCGCTTGCCAGTGCATTGATGGCTGCGTCGCGGATCGCACCAATATCGGTGGTGCCAAAATCCTGAGACAGCAGGACAGCAGCGACAATCAGACAGAGATCGCCGACACGGGCCACGATAAATTTTTTCCGTGCTGCACGGATTGCACGTGGACGTTCAGGATAAAACACGAGCAATTCATGGAGCGCGAGGCTGGTACCGATCCAGGCCAACACCAATTGCCAAAGGTTGCCGGCCAATATCATTAGGAGAACGGCGCCGATTGTCAGGTAAAGACGGAGAAAAAACACTTTCTGTCGTGGATCGCCATCAAGATAGTTGCGGCTAAACTGGATTAGTAAGGTACCCAGCAAGATCACCAGCCACGATAGTAAGACACTCAGCGCATCAAAACGTATCTGAAGACCGATCTCACCGCTACCAATGATCGGACTCACCATCGGCCCCGACGTAAGAACAACCATCCCAATACCGAGTAACAGCAGAAATGAACCGATACCGATGAGCCGACCAAGCTGAAAAGTCAGATCAACTGATCGCAGCAGGTTGACCGCTGCCAGAAGAGCCACTGTTATCAGCAACAGTGACGGGAGATACCCCAGGAGCGCAGTATTCTGGACCAACGCCTCATTCATACCCTTGTTTCCTCCTTCACAATGAATTCGACGTTTCGATAGTACCATGCAAAAAGCAATCAGAAAAATATATGTATTTTCAATAATTGTTCTATTTGTTAGAACAAATTGGTCAAGACCGGTCCAATTATTCGGCTCGACGCGAGTCAGAGGATGACTAACACCGGACGAACAGCAGTACATAGCGACCAGAACATGACCAGGGCTTTTCAAAGTTTTCCTTCTCCTCGACAGTGGTGAGGTGAGGAGAGAGGGAAGTGGAAGAGGTGGGTTCCCCCCACCCCCTGCCGCTCCCGAACGAGACGAGGCAGGGGGTGGTTGGGGTGGGTGGACGCTCACACCAAATAGCGTTTTAGAGGGGAGATCACCAGGTTTCCCGCCGTATACCGCACGTGCGGGCCGGAGGCCCGCGCACCCAGGTAACTTAGTTTTCGGTCATGTTCACCGCTGAACGTCGCTCCTACTGTCATCACGATGATCTCTGATGCGATGGCGCATGCTGGCAGCCTGCATCTAGCAGTGGCTGCGGTAGAGCTGTGCCCTCGCAAGAGTATGCGAGAAGGGCAGATTGGGAACCCGCCCCTACCAAGCGCGCACGCACATCATCGGCGTATGACCAGGGACCGAACCGGAGACCAC
>Ga0308415_1000359_pt1 | contig 20076 bp, 22 predicted proteins | sample HotsprSampleOS55_FD_203465 | JGI IMG/M metagenome (GOLD analysis project Ga0308415, IMG submission 203465) | Hot spring phototrophic mat microbial communities from Octopus Spring, Yellowstone National Park, Wyoming, United States - 20090730_OS55 ... | reverse complement strand
CGCCCTCGCCCGCGTGCGGATTGACCGCCGCCACCGCAATCCGCGGCCGCGCAAACCCCCACCGGCGGAACTCCCGGTCCGTCAGCGCAATCGCCCGCAGCACATTCGCGCGCGTCACGTAGGCGCACGCCTCGCGGAGCGGCTTGTGGGTGCTCAGGTGCATGCACCGCAGCCCGCCGGTCACCAGCATCGTCGCCACGTGCTCCGCCCCGCTCACCCGCTGCAGCACCTCCTGGTGGCCCGTCTCCCGGATGCCCGCCGCCGCGAACGCCGCCTTGTTCACCGGGGCGGTCACCATCCCGTCTGCCTCGCCCGCAAGGCACGCCGCGGCCGCGAACTCCACCCACCGGTGCGCCAGCCGCCCCGCCTCCGCATCGACCACCCCGTGCCGCACCCGGAACGCGGGCGCCTCGGCCGGCTCCACCACCGCAACCTCCCGCGCGCCGACAGCTTCGAGCCATGGCGCCAGCACGTCGCGCAGCCCGACGACCTGCACCTCCGCCGCCCGGACATCCGGCCGCGCCAGCGCCTTTGCGACCACCTCCGGGCCGATGCCGTTCGGGTCGCCCATCGTCACCAGCAGCCGCGGCAGGGTCATGCCGCGAGTATAGGCGTCCCTGCGCCTCCCGCGCCGGTCACTCTGCCAGCAGCTCGGCGCCCCGCACGGCCAGCCCGGTCGGGCGGATCGCCCCGTGCTGCCCCGCCGTCTGGAGGTCGCGCCATGCCCGCCCGGCCTCGTCCGCCCGCTGGTTCAGCGCCATCCCGCCGAGCGGGGCCGCGATGGCCCCCGCCCGCAGCGCGCCCGCTGCCGCAAAATTCGCCGCCAGCGATAGCCGGACCAGCGTCGCCGGCGCCGGCCTGCCCCGCTCCGCCTCCGCCCACGTCTGCCGCGCCGCGTCAAACAGCAGCGTCCGGCCCGCCTCGACCGTCACCAGCGCCTCCGCCATCCGGCTCCGCACATCGTCGCGCTCGGCCATCAGCCGCGGTCCCCCGTATTCGGTCCGCTCCCGCAGCGAGGCCGCCACCAGCTCGAACAGCCGCAGCGCCACCCCCGGCAGCACCGACGCCGTCGTCGCCTCGGCGAACTCCACGAACGGCACCCGGAAGACCGTGCCGGGGTGCCACGGCTCCCCCTCGAACACCGAGAACATCCGCTCCTCAGGCACGAAGGCGTCAATGACCTCCATGTCGTGGCTCGCCGTGCCCCGCATCCCGTTCGCATCCCACGTCTCGTGGACCCGCACCTGCGCCGGCTCGAACGCCATCGCCCGGATGAGCGGCCCGCCGTTCGCCCCCGGCACCGGCTGCCCGCCTTCGGTCACGACGCAGTTCGCCGTGAACGTCGTCGCCCACGGGGCGCCGCTCGCCCAAAGCCACCGCCCGCTGACCCGGTAGCCGCCGGGCACCCGCTCCGCTGTCCCGCGAGGGTTTCCCGAGCCGGCAATCACCGCCTCCTTCGGGTCGAACACCGCGTGCGCCGTCGCCTCGCGCATCAGACCCGCGAACACGCCGCCGCCGGCCCCGATCATCACGCTCCACCCGAACGACCCGTCGACCCAGCCCGCCGCCTCGAACAGCCGCAGCCCCGCCTCGAGGTCGAGCTCCAGCCCGCCGAACTCCCGCGGCACCCACGCCTTGAACCATCCCCGATCCACAATCGCCTGCACGACCTCCGGCGTCAGCGCGCTCCGCCGCTCGGCCTCCGCTGCCGCGCCCCGCACCAGCGCAACGACGTCGCTCCCGATAACCGATTCGAACTCCCACCAGCGCATGCCCCAAGTATAGGCGCCGCCCGCCGGCGTTCCGGTGCCGCCGCTGACCATCCCCCGGCGCATTGTGTAGGATGCCCGCTACAGCAACCGTCCCGGAGCCCCCATGGAAATCGACCGCATCGTCCGGGTCGACATGACCACGGGCGAGATCACCGAAGAACGTGCCCCAGAGCGCCTCCGCTACCTCGGCGGCCGCGCCCTCGGCGCCGCCCTCCTCCTCGAAGAGACCGACCCGGCCATCCACCCGCTGCACCGCGACGCCCGCCTCTACATCTGCCCCGGCTTCCTCGGCGGCACCGCCGTCACCACCAGCGGGCGCACCTCCTTCGTCTTCAAGAGCCCCCTCACCGGCGGCGTCAAAGAGGCGAACGTCGGCGGCCAGCTCGGCCACCGCCTCGCCCGCCTCGGCATCAAGGCCCTCGTCATCTCCGGCGCCTCGCAATCCGGCTGGCAGCGGCTCGACATCGACCAGCACGGGCTCCGGCTCGTCCCCGCGCCGGAGCTCGCCGGCCGTTCCAACTACGACCTCCACCGCGAACTCGTCGGCGAAGCCACCGGCGCCCGCGCCGCAGCCACCATCGGCCCCGCCGGCGAACACCGCATGGCCGCCGCCTCCGTCGCCGTTACCGACCCCGAGGGGCGTCCCACCCGCCACGCCGCCCGCGGCGGCCCCGGCGCCGTCATGGGCGCAAAGGGCCTCAAAGCCATCGTCGTCGACGACACCGGCGCGTCCCGCACCATCCCCGGCCTCCGCAAAGACGACTTCCGCCAGCACGTCACCCGCTTCTCCAAACTCGTCCTCGAAGACCCCCGCACCCACAACCTCTCCTCCGTCGGCACCGCCGGCGTCGTCCGCTTCGTCAACCGCGACAACATCCAGTCCATGCCCACCCGCAACCACCGCTTCGGCACGTGGGACCGCGCCCACACCATCTCCGGCCAGCACATCGAAGAGCTCGGGGCCACCCGCGGTGGCAAAATGCTCCCCTGCATGGCGGGCTGCATCATCAAGTGCGCCATCCTCTTCAACGACGAACACGGCAACCACGTCACCACCGCCCTCGAATTCGAAACCATCGCCCTCCTCGGCTCGAACCTCGAAATCGGCCCCGCCGACGCCGTCGCCGAGCTCGACCGCCTCTGCGATGACATCGGCCTCGACACCATCGAGGTCGGCAACGCCATCGGCGTCGTCATGGAGGCCGGCGTCCTCCCCTGGGGCGACTGGGAGGGCACGAAGCGCCTCCTCGAAGAGGTCCGCGCCGGCACCCCCCTCGGCCGAATCATCGGCAACGGCACCGTCCACACCGCCGCAACCTTCGGCATCGACCGTGTCCCCGCCGTCAAGGGCCAGGGCCTCCCCGCCTGGGAGCCGCGCACCCTCAAGGGCATGGGCATCACCTACGCCACCAGCCCCCAGGGCGCCGACCACACCGCCGGCATGGTCACCGCCCGCGGCGTGAACGCCGAAACCCTCGTCAAGCAGAGCCGCCACGAACAGCTCGTCATGATGGCCATCGACTCCGCCGGTGTCTGCCAGTTCACCAACGCCCTCTCGGCCGACCTCGCCGCCTTCGCCAGCACCCGCTTCGATATCCCCTGCGACGACGAAGCCATCCTCCGCATGGCCCGCGCCGCCATCGACGCCGAGCGCGAGTTCAACCGCCGCGCCGGCTTCACCCGCGCCGACGACCGCCTTCCCCGCTGGCTGCGCGAAGAGCCGCTCCACCTCCCCGACGGCCCCGCCGTCTTCGATATCCCCGACGCTCTCATCGACGCCGTCTGGGCCTGACCACGTCGACAGCCCCCGCCCGCCGCGCCACAATCCCCGCTGCCATGAAGGACTACCGCGACATCCTCACCATCAAACAGCAGCGCCACGGCATCATCCAGCTCAACCGCCCCGAAAAGATGAACGCGCTCAGCCACAACCTCCGCGCTGAGCTTTTCGACGCCCTCAAAGACTTCGAAATGGACCCCGGGGTCCGCACCATCATCATCCGCGGCTCAGGCCGCGCCTTCTCCGCCGGGTACGACCTCTCCGGCATCTCCCAAACCAGCGACGACCGCGACTACGTCGAAAAGCGCTCCGGCCTCCCCAACGTCGGCCCCATCCACCCCGGCCAGGGCCAGTGGCCCCAGCACCTCCTCAGCGGCTACTGGCAGATCTGGGAGTGCACCAAACCCGTCATCGCCCAGGTCCACGGCTACTGCCTCGCCGGCGGCACCGAACTCGCCTCCATGTGCGACCTCATGGTCGTCGCCGAAGACGCCATCATCGGCTACCCGCCCGTCCGCGCCATGACCCCGGTCGACATCATCTACCACCCGTGGCACATGCACATGCGCAAGGTCCGCGAGCTCCTCTACACCGGCGACAGCGTCACCGGCCGCGAAGCCGTCGAACTCGGCTGGGCCAACCGCGCCGTCCCCATCGACCGCCTCTGCGAGGTCACCGAATCCCTCGCCGAGCGGATCGCCAACATCGACGGCCCCATGCTCCAGATGACCAAGCGCCAGATCAATCGCGTCTACGAAATCATGGGCTTCCGCACCTCCCTCCAGGTCGGCGGCGATATCCAGGAGCTCGGTCGCGTCCGCCCCGGCGGCGAAACCTTCGGCCGCATCGCCCGCGAAAAAGGCCTCAAGGCCGCCCTCGACTGGCGCGACGGCCCCTTCGGCGACTACGGCGCCGCACCGCCCGATGCGCCGAAGCCCTCCGCTGCCACCTGGTGACCGCCATGGCCGATGTCCCCGCGCACCTCGCCGAGCGCTTCGCCGCCACCGAACTCCACCGTCTCCTCGGCCTGGAGCTGACCGAGGCCAGACCCGGGTTCGCCTGCATCGCCCTCCGCACCTCCCCCGCAACCCTCTCCGGGGTCGGCGGTGCTGTCCACGGCGGCGTCCTCGCCGCCATGGTCGATATCGCCATGCTCTTCGCCCTCCAGGCCTCGCTCGAACCCGGCGATGTCCCCAACGGCACCGCCGACCTCGGCATCACCTACCTCCGCCCCGTCCACGGCGCACGCGCCACCGCCGAGGCCACAATCGTCCGCAAGGGCCGCACCATGGTCTACGCCGAGGTCTCCATCTTCGACGAGCGCCGCACCCTCTGCGCCCGCGGCCGCACCATCTACGCCCTCCGCCGCGAGCCGCTTGGCGGCTAACCCTCAGGCTTCGCGAACGCCGCATCCGTCCGCGCCAGCATCCGCTCCGCCAGCCGGATCACGAACCCGATGTCCTCCACCCCCGCTACGCTCGTCGCCTGGATCGCGTGCACAACCCGCCCCGTCCGGAAGCAGACGGTCGTGTCGACGAACGTCGGCGCATCCGCTTCGAACTGCCGCACCAGGAACCCGCTCGCACCGTCGCCCAGCTCCGGCACCAGCAGCGGCTCCAGCTGCACCTTCGCCTCAATCGGCAGTCCGCAGGCGAACTCCTTGAGCGACCGTTCCGCAGCGCCCGCGTCGGCGTACAGCGTCGAAATCGCCGTCACCGCCAGCACCGGCCCGAGCCCCTTTGTCCCGAACAGCGACACGTAGTTCCGCAGCCGCCCCTGCGCCTCCAGCTGGCGCAGCTTCGCCTCCACATCCTCGGTCTGGAAGATCGCCGCCCAGGCCTCGTTCAGGAACTCCCCCGGTGCCTGCTTCTCAAACCCCGGCGGCAGGTCCTCCGCCAGCAGCGACATCGCCTCCAGGTCGTACGCATCGTCCGGCAGTCCGTCCGGGTACTCCGCCCCGTCGTTCCCGCACCCCGCAGCAAGCAAAGTAAGCCCGGCCAGCAGTCCCATCACCGTCGTCGCGCGCATCCTGGTGTGCCCTTCTCCCGCGATTGCCCTATCGTACGCCAGCAGCCGGGCGCCGTGCCCGCCATCCCACCGGAGGTCCCGTCCATGCCCCTCTCCGTCGAAGACCAGCTCGCCATCCAGCAGCTCTACGCCCGCTACAACCACGCCATCGACTCCGGCAACGGCGCCGCCTGGGCCGCCTGCTTCACCCCCGATGGCAGGTTCTCCTCCGCAACCGGCAACTTCCAGGGCCGCGAGCAGCTCGAAGCCTTCGGCAACGCCTTCGCCACCCGCATGAAGGCCCGCCACTGGACCAACAACCTCGTCCTCGAAGGCGACGGCGACACCGCCGCCGGCAGCTGCTACCTCATGCTCCTCCGCCTCGCGCCAGGCGAACAGCCGCCCGCATCCATCCTCGTCACCGCCATCTACCGCGACGAGCTGGTCCGCACCGCCGAGGGCTGGAAGTTCGCCAGCCGCACTGTCGTCGGCGACAGCTGACCCCCGGCCCGGCCCCCTCCCGGATGAAGTCGCTCCTCGCCCTTGCGGTCGTCACCTTCTTCGCCGTCACCATCGTGATGGCCGTCGTCTTCCGCAACCGGCAGGCCCGCGATACCCTCCGCTTCGTCCGCAACGTCGCTTACGGCTACATCATCGCCATCGTCCTCATCGCCGCCTGGCGCCTCTGGATGAGCTGACGTGCGCGTCCTCGTTGCACCCCAGGAGTTCAAAGGCAGCCTCTCCGCCGACGAAGCCGCTGCCGCCATCGCCGCCGGGGTCCGCGAGGCCCGCCCCGCCTGGACCATCGACCTCCTCCCCCTCTCCGACGGCGGCCCCGGTCTGCTCGATGCCCTTCGCCGCGCCGTCCGCGCCGATACCTGCGCCGCCGTCGTCCACGACCCCCTCGGCCGGCGCGTCCTCGGCCGCTACCTCCGGCTCCGCGAAAGCGGCGAAGCCGTCATCGAAGCCGCCCAGGCCAACGGCCTCTTCCATCTGAAACCCGCCGAGCGGGACGCCCTCCGCGCCGACAGCTACGGCGTCGGCGAACTCATCGCCGATGCCGCCGCCGGCCAGCCCGCCGGCATGCTCATCGGCGTCGGCGGCAGCGCCACCACCGACGGCGGCGCCGGCGCCCTCCGCGCCCTCGGCGCCCGCTTCCTCGACATGTCCGGCGCCGAACTCCCGCCCGGCGGGGCCGCCCTCGCCGGCCTCGAGCGGGTCGACTGGCGCCCGCCCGGGTGGCTCGGCAGCTTCCCCATCGTCGTCGCAACCGATGTCCGCTCCCCGCTCTGCGGTCCCGAAGGCGCCGCCCGCGTCTTCGCCCCGCAAAAGGGCGCCTCCCCCGCCGAGGTCGACCTCCTCGAAGAGGCGCTCGAACGGTTCGCCGCCGTCGTCCGCCGCGCGACTGGCGTCGACCTCCGCGACCTCCCCGGCGCCGGTGCTGCCGGCGGCCTCGCCGGCGGGCTCCATGCCTTCCTCGGCGCCGCCATCGAAAGCGGCTTCGACGTCGTCGCCCGCGTCACCCGCTTCGCCGAACGGCTCGCCGCCGCCGACCTCGTCATCACCGGCGAGGGCAGCTACGACGCCCAGTCGCTCGCCGGCAAAGTCACCGGCCGCGTCGCCGAGGCCGCCCGCGCTGCCGGGAAACCGGTCGTCATCTTCGCCGGGCGCGCCGGCCTCCCCGGCGCCCGCACCATCGCCGACCTCGAACCCGACCCTGCCCGCGCCATGGAGCACGCCGCCCGCCTCCTCCGCCAGCTCGCCGCCCGCTGGGCCGCCGAACAGCCCGCCTGACTCACCCCGCCGGCCCGCTGTGCCGGCTCCAGAGCCGGAGCGTCTCCCGCAGCGCCTCCTTCGTCCGCTCGTCGACCTCCGCCCCGCCCAGCACACAGTCGTTCAGGTGGCGCTCCAGCACCAGCTGTCCCGCGCTTTCCAGCCCCGACCGCGCCGCCAGCAGCTGCGTCAGCACATCCTCGCAGCAGCGCTGCTCCTCCAGCATCTTCCGCAGCCCGCGCACCTGCCCCTCCACCCGCGCCAGCCGGTCGAGCAGCCGCTTCATCTCCTCATCGTTCACCTGCCCCTCCCGTTGAGGGTTGACTTCGATACCCCTCGGGGGTATAGTCGCACTACCGGTACTCCACCGCAATCCCCGCGGCCAGCCGGCCGGAAAGGAACAGAGCCATGTCCGAAGTTCGCGAAGTCACCGACGCCACCTGGGAAACCGACGTCGTCAAATCCGACCTCCCCGTCCTCGTCGATTTCTGGGCCCCCTGGTGCGGCCCCTGCCGCATGGTCGCCCCCATCGTCGAAGAGCTCGCCCAGGAGTACGCCGGCAAGGTCAACTTCCTCAAAATCAACACCGACGAAAACCCGATGGTCCCCGCAAAGTTCGGGATCCGCAGCATCCCCTCCCTCCTCATCTTCAAGGGCGGTGAGCTGAAGGGCACCATCGTCGGCTTCCGCCCCAAGAGCGACCTCAAGAAGCGGCTCGACGAAGCCCTCGCCTGAGGCGCCCCCGCCGTTCGCTTCGCCAGCGGCCGCCAGGGTACGCCCGGCGGCCGCTCCTTCTCCCCGGAGCATCCCCATGAGCGACTACGACATCGCCATCATCGGTGCCGGCGGCGCCGGGCTCACCGCTGCCATCTACGCCGCGCGCTCCCGCCGCAGAACCATCCTGTTCGAAGGCAAGGTCATCGGCGGCCAGATCGCCACCACCGACATCATCGAAAACTACCCCGGCTTCCCGGACGGGATTAACGGCTTCGACCTCGCCCAGCTCATGTTCCGCCAGGCCGAGAAGTTCGGCGCCGAGTTCGCCTACGAGCCCGTCACCGGCCTCCAGCGCCTCCCCGGCGGCACGTTCGAAATCGCCACCGCAGAGCGCACCATCACCGCCGACGCCGTCATCGTCACCGCCGGCGCCGACTACAACAAGCTCGGCGTCCCCGGCGAGGCCGAGTTCACCGGCCGCGGCGTCTCCTACTGCGGCACCTGCGATGCCGCCTTCTTCGCCGGCCGGGACGTCATCGTCGTCGGCGGCGGCGATTCAGCCATCGACGAAGGTCTCTTCATCACCCGCTACGCCAGCACCGTGACCGTCGTCCACCGGCGCGATACGCTCCGCGCCAGCGCCATCCTCCAGGAACGCGCCTTCGCCAACCCGAAGATGCGCTTCCGCTGGAACACCGTCGTCGAAGCCATCGAAGGCGCTGAAAGCGTCGAACGCGTCCGCCTCCGCAACGTCGTCACCGGCGAAACCGAGACCATCCCCATCGACGGCGTGTTCATCTTCATCGGCCAAACCCCGAACAGCCACCTCCTCAAGGGCCTCGTCGACCTCGACCCCGGCGGCCACGCCATCGTCGACCTCGACATGTCCACCGCCGTCCCCGGCCTCTTCGTCGCCGGCGACCTCCGCACGAAAGCCGCCCGCCAGCTCGTCAGCGCCGCCGGCGACGGCGCCACCGCCGCCATCAGCGCCGAGCACTACCTCGCCGCCCGCGACGCCGTCCCCGAGCGCCACGGGTAACGCACCGCTGCGCCAGCGAAACGCTTCCCCGCTTCTTCTCGGCCGGCTCCCGCCGCTGTAGCATGCGCGCATGCCGCTCTACGAGTTCAAGTGCGCGAAATGCGGGGCCATGACCGAGGTCTTCACCCGGTCCGTCCTCGCGCAGGTCGAACCTCCGCCCTGCCCCCAGGCCGGGGACGAACGCGGCCACGAGATGCGCCGCATCGTCAGCGCCTTCGTCCGCCACCAGACCCTCAAAGACAAGATCGCCGAAGCCGAGGCGAAGTACGGGAAGGAAGTCGATGCCGCCATGGGCCCGCCGCCCGATGTCGGCAAGTACGCCCGCCGCTACGAAAAGCTCGCCAAAGACCTCCCGCCCGAGCCCGACTGACGCGCCCTACTCGCCGATGAGGTGGCGCAGCTTCCGCGCCGCCTCCGCATCGATCACCTCATCCTCGAACCGCGCCACCCACGCCCCCTCGGCCCGTGCCGCCTCGTACGCCTCGACCGCTGCGTTCGCGCGGTCCTTCACCAGCCGGCCCGGCGCAAAGGCCGCATTCGCCGTCGGCACGTACCGCACGTCCGGCAGAATCGCCCCGGCAAAGCCCTGCTCCGCAAGGTAGGTCAGCTCCAGGCCGTCGCTGGTCACCAGCGGCGAAATTCCCAGCCCCCGGCACACCGCCACCACCTTCCCCCGCGCATACGCCAGCCGGTCGCCCCGCTGCTCGGGCCGCGCCCCGATATCCCGCGCGAACCGCGCCGCGTGGAACACCAGCCCGCCGACCCGCGGCGCCGCCATCGCAATCTGCTCCGCGTGCAGCAGCCCCCGCGCCGTATCGATCACCGGGAACACCTTCGTATCGCCCGGCTCGATCCCCCGGCGCAGCTCGAACTCCCGCAGATACACCGCCGTATCGCGCACGTCCTGCGGTTCCACCGCGTGCGGGATCAGCACCCCGCGCACCAGCGGACTCAGGATCGCGTCGAGGTCGTCGCGCAGCAGCCGCGTCTTCGGGTGGTTCACCACCACCAGCGCCGCCTTCTCCCCCTGCCCGGCCGCCGCCAGCACCGCCGTCACCTGCTGGCGCGCCTCCGCCAGCGGCACCCGCGCATCCGCCACGCTCAGCAAAATCGCGTCGGCCTGCGAACCGATCGCATCCTGCGCGGCGTCGAGCCCGCCACTGCCAACCTGGACGATGCTGCGAAGACGGATCACGGGGCGGCTCCGCCCCCAATATACCCGCCGACGATGATAGGCGGCGGCTCCAGCGCCGCCAGGTGGAGGTCCTGCACCAGCCCCATGATCCCCTGCAGGTGGTCGAGCGTATGCCGGTACATCACCTCCGCAATCCACTGGCAGGTCAGCGGCCCCCAGCGCGTATCCGTCCGGTATCGCGTCCACGTCGCATCGCCCATCCCCCGGAAGATCGCCAGCTCCTCGTCCCGCATCCGCTGCAGGTCCGCCATGATCGCCGCCAGCGGCTCCTCAGGGTCGTACCGCCGCTCCCGCCACTCCCGCCGGCTGTAGTCCCGCGGGTCCAGCATCTCCGGCACCGTCGCCCACCGCAGGAGCGGCAGGTACACCTCCTGCTCCATATCCCGCAGATGCGACAGGTGCTCATGGATCGACCACTCTCCCGGCACCGGCCGGTAATGCGCCTGCTCCTCCAGCAGCCCGCGCACCACCCACGCGATGTCGTCCGTGGCCGAGCGCAGCCGCGCCGTCAGTTCCGAACGGTACGTCCCGGTTTCGCTCACGTGCGCCTCCATCCCCCGCTCGCGCCAGTCTACGCGAAATCGATCACCGGCGCGAGCAGTTTTCCGCGCACTTACAGGATCGGCAGGTACTCCCGCAGCTCGAAATCCGTCACATGCCGCCGGTACCGCTCCCACTCGATCCGCTTGTTCGCAATCAGGCTCTCGAACACATGATCGCCCAGCGCCTCGCGCAGGAAGCTCGACTTCTCCGCCACCTCGATCGCCTCGATGAGCGAGCCCGGCAGCATCTCAATGCCCCGCGCCGCGCGCTCCGCCGGCGTCATCTCGAAGACGTTCTCCTCCACCGGCGGCGGCAGCGGCCGCTCATTCAGGATCCCGTCGAGCCCCGCAGCCAGCATCACCGCGAACGCCAGGTACGGGTTGCACGCCGCATCCGGCGAGCGGTACTCAATCCGCGTGTGGATCTCCTTCCCCGGCTTGTACTCCGGGATCCGGATGAGGTCGCTCCGGTTCCGCCGCGCCCAGCTCAGGTACACCGGCGCCTCGAACCCCGGCAGCAGCCGCTTGTAGCTGTTCACCCACTGGTTCGTCACCAGCGTGATCGCCCGCGCGTGGTAGAGCAGCCCCGCGATGTACCCCTTCGCCACCGCGCTCAGGTGGTACGGGTCGTTCTCATCGAAGAACGCGTTCCGCTCACCTTTAAACAGCGACTGGTGCACGTGCATCCCGCTCCCGTTTACGCCCTCGATCGGTTTCGGCATGAACGTCGCGTACACCCCGTTCGCCGCCGCAATCTCCTTCACCACCAGCCGGTACGTCATCGCCGCGTCCGCCATCGTGAGCGCGTCCGTGTACCGCAGCGTGATCTCGTGCTGGCTCGGCGCCACCTCATGGTGGCTGTATTCCACCTCGATCCCCATCGCCTCCAGCGTCAGCACCGTCTCCCGCCGCAGGTCGCTCCCCGCATCGCTCATCTGGTCGAAGTACCCGCCCCGGTCCAGCGGCACCGGCTCCGTCTCCGACTTGAAGTAGAAGTACTCCATCTCCGGGCTCACGTAGAACGTGTACCCGAGGTCCGCCGCCCGCTTCAGCTGCCGCTTCAGCACGTAGCGCGGGTCCCCTTCGAACGGCTCGCCGCCCGGGTAGGTGATATCGCAGAACATCCGCGCCACGCTCGCCTCCCTCGGCCGCCACGGCACCAGCTGGAAGGTCGAAGGGTCCGGCCGCGCCACCATGTCCGACTCATCGATGCGGGCGAACCCCTCGATGCTGCTCCCGTCGAACCCCATCCCCTCCTCCAACGCCTTCTCCAGCTCCTCCACCGTGATCGCAAAGCTCTTCAGCGTCCCCACGATGTCGGTGAACCAGAGCCGGATGAACTTCACATCGTGCTCCCGGCACGCAGAGAGGACATACTCCACAGATTCGTTCATCAGCACACCCTCCCGGCGCGCGGAACGCGCCCCGCTGAGTGTACCCCGCCCGTGTTACGGGGAGATTGCCCGCCCCCGGCCGCGCCCCGGCCGCTCGCGCACCACCCGCCCGAAGAGGTCGTACTCCGAGGCATCCTCGACCGCCACCCGCACCCGCTCGCCCGGCCGCGCACGCCCCCGCGCGAACACCAGCCCGTCCACCTCCGGCGCTTCGCGGTAGGGTGCGCCCCGCCACCACCGGCAGCCCGTCCTCGTCCTCGCCTTCGCCTTCGACCAGCAGCTCCAGCGTCCGTCCGATGAACCGCGCCGCGCGCCGCGCCGAGATCGCCTGCTGCTGCTCCATGAACCGCGCCCGCCGCTCCGCCTTCACCTCGTCCGGCACCTGTCCCTCCATCTCGTAGGCCCCCGTCCACTGCTGCCGCGAATAGGTGAAGCACCCCGCATGGTCGAACTCCACCGCCCGCGCGAAGGCCAGCAGCTCCTCGAACTCCGCCTCCGTCTCCCCCGGGAACCCCGCAATGAACGACGTCCGCAGCACGATATCCGGCATCGCCCGCCGCAGCTCCTCGATGAACCGGTACACCCGCTCGAGGTTGTGCGGCCGCTTCATCCGCCGCAGCACCGCCTCGCTCCCGTGCTGGAGCGGCACATCGAGGTAGTGCACCACGTTCGGCAGCTCCGCCATCGTCGCGATCAGCTCCGGCGTCACCCGGCTCGGGTAGGCGTACATCAGCCGCAGCCACGTCTCCGGCCCGACGGCCTCGCTCAGCATCCGCAAAAGCCCCGGCAGCCCGCTCCCGACCGGCATCCCGAGGTCCTCGCCCCACGCCGTCGTGTCCTGCCCAACCAGCACCAGCTCCTTCGCCCCCGCCTCCACCAGCCGGCGCGCCTCCTTCACCAGCAGCCCCGCCGGAGCTGACCGCAGCCCGCCCTTGATCTTCGGAATCACGCAGAAGGTGCACGGCGCATCGCACCCGTCCGAAATCTTCAGGTACGCGCTCGGGCCCTTCCACCCGCACGTTGCTCTCGGGGATGTCGTAGATCGCGTCCACATCCACCTGAAGCAGGCGCGCCACCTCGTGCCACTGCCCCACGCCGAACACATGGTCGATGCCCGGCGTCTCCTCCTTCACCTGCCGGCCGTACAGCTGGGTCATGCACCCCGCCACGATCAGCACCTGCCCCTCGCGCTTCGCCGCCGCCAGCTCCCGCACCGCCGCCATCGACTGCGCCTGGCTCTGCTCGATGAACCCGCACGTGTTCACGATAATCGCGTCCGCCTCGCCCGGGTCCGCCACGGGCACAAGCTCACCGCCCTCCAGCAGCCGCGCAAGGTGGGCGCTGTCCGCGTCGTTCTTCGGGCAGCCGAGCGTCACCAGGTGGTACCGCCTCGGGACGGCCATCACGGCCCCTCGCTCACGACAATCTGCACCCGCGACCCTGCAGCCATCTCCACCTCCGGCGCCGGCGACTGATCGATGACCGTCCCCGCCGGCTGGTTGCTCTTCACCCGCTGCACCAGCGGTTCATACCCCGCCTCCCGGATCGCCGCAATTGCCCTCGCCTCCGGCACCCCGCGCACATCCGGCACGAGTCCCGGCGTCACCGGCAGCCCGCTCGGCCCTGTGGGCGTCTTCCCTGCCGCCGGCGTGGCCGTCGGCGTCGAACCCAGCGACCCCGGCGGTGCGCTCCCGTCATCCCCTGCCAGGCTCGCCAGCAGGTACGCCACGAACACCACCCCCAGGATCGCCACAATCGCCACGATCGCGATCACGGCCGACCGCGTTTGCGCCGCCGGGTCCGGGTTGATCCGGCGCGCCGGCGCCGGCACCCCGATATCCACGCCGATGATCGGCTCCCGGCCGGCGCCCGGCTGCGCCGGGAACGGCGCAGGGCGGCGCGGAGGTGCGCCCCGCCCGATGACCGGCCCCTCGTCCTCGGCGCCCGCCGCGCCCCGGCCCCCGGGCGGCCGCCCCGCCGGCGCCGTCGGCCGCGAACGCCACGCCGGCCGCGACGCCGACACCGGGCTGATCGGACGGTCCATGCTCGGTCGCGCCGGCTCCGGCTCCCGCCCGTACGGGTCCTCGTCCTCCCGCGGGAACATCGCCAGCATCTCCTGCGGGTCCAGCCCCAGGTACTGCGAGTACGACCGCAAAAACCCGCGCGCATAGACCGGCGCAGGAATGATGTCGAACTGCTCCGCTTCCAGGGCCGCCAGGTAGCGGCGCGAGATGCGCGTGTCGCGTTCAGCGTCTTCGAGCGTCAACCCGCGCGCCTCGCGGGCGCGAGTCAACAGGCTCCCGAGTTCACCCATAGGCCGTCGTGCCCCAGCGGGGGTACCGCGAACGTATCAGGTTCCACCCCTAAACGGTAGACGAACGGAAACGGCCCTATCCGCGCCCGTCATTCCTCCCGCCCCCGGTCCAGCAGCGCCGTGATCCACTCCACCCCGGCGTCGTCCCCGAGCTGCACCCGCCCCGTCGCCCGCAGCTCCCCCAGCGCCGCCCGGAAATCCGCGAAATGCCGCAGCATCACCCCGAGGTGCAGGTACAGCCGGTAGCCCAGCGCCTCCGCCTCGCCAGGCGTCAGCAGCCAGCTGTTCAGCACCAGCGGGATGCCCCGCAGCTTCTCCGCCGCCCACGCAATCGTCTCCCGGTCCTTCAGCCCGTCGAGAAACACGAGGTCCGCCCCTGCGGCGAAGTACCGCCGCGCCCGCTCCGCCGCTGCCTCACGCCCCAGCGGCGCCAGCGCATCCGTCCGCGCGATGATGACCGTCGCCGGGTCGCGCCGCGCGCGGACCGCAGCCCGCACTTTCAGCTCCATCTCCTCCGCCGGGATGACCCGCTTCCCTTCAAGGAACCCGCACCGCTTCGGCCACTCCTGGTCCTCGATGTGCAGCGCCGCAACGCCGGCCCGCTCGTACAGTTCGACGGTCCGCGCCACGTTCGCCTCGTTCCCATAGCCCGTGTCCGCATCGGCGATGACCGGCACCCGCACCGCGCCCGCCACCCGTGCAGCGTTCGCCGCCATTTCCCCGAGCCCGATCAGTCCCCGGTCCGGCAGCCCCCACGATGCCGCCGTCCCGAAGCCGCTCATGTAGACCGCGTCGAACCCCGCGGCCTCGGCCAGCCGGGCCTGCACCCCGTCAAAGACGAACGGTGCAACCACCAGCCCGCGCTCCAGCAGCGCCCGCAGCCGCATCCCGGGCGAATCGCCCCCGGCGCTCACCGCCCCTGCCTCCATCTGCTGCACCCGGTCCCGGCCGTCATCGCGCCGCGATCCTGCGCCCCGCCTGCGCCGCTGTCCACCCCGCTCAGCCCTCCCGCCGGAGGTGGATGGCTGCCCAGTCCCGCTCCAGCCGCGTCTCCCGGTGGACGAACCCCGCCGCCGTGCACGCGGCCGTCACCCGCGCAACATCCTGCTCCAGCACCCCCGAGAGCAGCAGGTCCCCGCCCGGGCGAACCGCCCGCTCGAACACGGGCACCAGCCCGATGTTCGCGTCGGGGCTGATGTTCGACACCACGAGGTCGTACGGCTCGCCGATGGCGCCGGGCTCCAGCCGCCCTGCGCGCACCCGCACCTGCCCGGACACTCCGTTCGCCGCGCAGTTCTGCTCCGCTACCTCGGCGGCCACGGGGTCGATGTCGACCGCGTCCACCTGCGCGGCCCCGAGCAGCACCGCCGCAATCGCGAGGATGCCTGAGCCGGTGCCCACGTCGAGCACCCGCGCCCCGGGCGCAACCAGCCCGTCGAGGAACCCCAGGCAGAGCCGCGTCGTCTCGTGGTGGCCGGTTCCGAACGCCTGCCCCGGGTCGAGCCGGATGACGAGCTGCCCCGGCGCCGGTTCGTGCTCCACCCACGAGGGCACCACCACCACCCGGCCGCCCGTCTCCACCACCCCGAAGAACTCCCGCCACGAGACCGCCCAGTCCTGCTCGAAGATCGGGCGCGCGCTCAGCTCCACCGCCGGGTACGCCGCCATCGCCCGCCGCAGCTCCTCCACCAGCATCGCCCCGAGCTCCGATGACGGAAGGTAGCACCGGATGAGCACCGGCTCGCCGCCGCGCACCCGGAACCCCAGCTCCGGCCCCAGGATCTCCACCGGCTCCTCGATGCTGACGCCGCCCGGGGCAACGCCGCGCACGATATCGGCCACCGCCTCCGCCAGCGCCGGCGGCGTCTTCGCCGTGATTTCGAACCAGAGGTGCGTCACCGCTCAGCCCGCCATCGCATCGCGCAGCCGCTCGAAGAACCCCTTGTGCCGCTTCGGCAGCGTCGGCGTTCCCATCGTCTCCGCGAGCTGCTCCAGCAGCTTTCGCTGCTGCTCGGTCAGCTCCTCCGGCACCACCACCGTCACCCGGACAATCATGTCGCCCCGGCCCGTGCCCCGGAGGTGCGGCACACCTTTCCCCCGGATGACGAACTCCTCGCCGCTCTGCGTCCCCGCCGGGATCTCCAGCTCCATCTCCCCATCCAGCGTCGGGATGGTCACCGCCGCGCCCAGCGCCGCCTGCGCGATGTTCACCGGCAGCTCCAGCACGATGTGGTCCTCCACCCGGTGGAACCGCTCGTGCGGCGCCACGCTCAGCACCACGTACAGGTTGCCTGGCTCCCCGCCGCGCGGCCCGGCCTCCCCTTCGCCTGAGAGCCGGATCTGCGCTCCATCGTCGACGCCCGCCGGCACCTTCACCACAATCCGCCGCGTCTCCCGCACCCGCCCGCTCCCGCGGCAGGCCGCGCACGGGTTCGTGATCACCCGGCCCTCGCCCTGGCAGCGTGGACAGGTCATCACGTTCACGAACTGCCCGAAGAAGCTCTGCTGCGCCCGCCGGATCTCGCCCATCCCGTTGCACTCCGGGCAGACCGCCGGCATGCTCCCCGGCTCCGAACCGCTGCCCCCGCAGACGCTGCACCGCTCCAGCCGCTGGTACTCGATCTCCTTCTCGCAGCCGAAGACCGCCTCTTCGAAGGTCAGGCGCAGGTTGTACCGCAGGTCGCTCCCGCGCTGCGGGCCGCGCCGCCGCCCGCGCCGCGCCGCCCCGCCGAAGAACGCATCGAAGATGTCCCCGAACCCCTCGAAGTGCGCGAACCCGTCGAACCCGGAGGCGCCGGCGCCCGCGCCCTCCACCCCCGCGTGGCCGAAGCGGTCGTACATCGCCCGCTTCTGCTCGTCGCCGAGCACTTCGTACGCCCGGTTGATCTCCTTGAACTTCTCGGCAGCATCCGGCGCGGGGTTCCGGTCCGGGTGGTACTCCATCGCCAGCTTCCGGAACGCCCGCTTGATCTCGGCCTGGTCCGCGGTCCGCGGCACGCCGAGCACCTCGTAGTAGTCGCGCTGACCCGTCGCCATCGCTTAGCAGTGTACCAAAACGAGTGCTAAGACCCCGGCGGCAGGCCTGCGCGCCTCCCTTTGCTCCCGGTTCGCCTACCGCGCGAGGAACCCGCCGTCGACCGGCAGCGCAGCGCCGGTCACGAACGACGACTCGTCGCTCGCCAGGAAGAGCGCCAGCGCCGCGACCTCCTCCGGCGTCCCCAGCCGGCCCACCGGCTCCGCCATCGTCAGCTGCTCCTCCGCCTCCGGCGCACCCGACGTGAACCGCTCGATCATGGGCGTCCGGATAACGCCCGGGCAGACCGCGTTCACCCGGATCCCCTGCGCCGCGAACTCCAGCGCCGCTGTCTTCGTCATCTGGATGACCGCACCCTTCGAGGCGGTATACCCGATGATATTCGGGAACCCGACCAGCCCCGCGACCGACGCGTTGTTGATGATCGACCCGCCGCCGGCCTCCAGCATCAGCGGAATGCCGTACTTCATCCCGAGGAAGACGCCCTTCGCATTCACCGCCAGCACACGGTCGAACTCCTCCTCCTCGTAGTCCGGGGTGAGCGCCTGCTTCCCTTCGATGCCGGCGTTGTTGAACAGCACGTCCAGCCGCCCGTACAGCGCCTTCGTCCGCTCCAGCAGCTCCTTCACATCGGCGGCCTTCGAGACGTCGACCGTCATCGCCGCCGCCTGGGCCGGCCCAATCTCCATCGCGGTGGCCGCCTCCGCGCCGGTCACGTCCGCGCACACGACCTTCGCCCCTTCGGCCGCGAACAGCTTCGCCGCTGCCTTGCCGATGCCCGAGCCCGCGCCCGTCACAATCGCGACCTTGCCGTCGAGTCGTCCCATCGCTGGTTCACCTCCTGTGATGCGTCGCCCTCAGCATGCCAGCCTCCCGTGAACGGATGGCAGGCCGAGTGAGCCCGCCTTCCGGGGCCGTTTGACCGCGCGCTTCCGTCAATCCTGGCCCGGGTACCGCCAGGGGCTGGCCAGCTCGTACGCCGCGCTCGCCCGCAGCAGGAGCGCGTCAGCGAAGCGCGGCGCCACTGCCTGCAGCCCGACCGGCAGCCCGTCGGGCGCCAGCCCGGCCGGCAGCGAGGCCGCCGGCAGCCCGAGGAAGTTGAACGGATACGTGAACGGGATGAACCCCGCCGGCCCCACCTGCTTCCCCCCGATCTCCGATGGCGGCGGCCCCTCCGCCGCGAACGCCGTCGCTGCCGTCGTCGGCGTCAGCAGCAGGTCATACCGTTCGAAAAACCGCGTCATATTCCGGTTCACCTGGTGCCGCTCCTCCAGCGCCCGCGCCACATCCACCGCCGTGTACTTCCGGCCCACCTCCGCGAACCGCAGGAACCCCGGCTCCAGCTTCGCCCGCTGCTCCTCTGGCATGTCGTCCACGAGGCGCGTGTCCCCCGCCGCTGCAATCGTCATCCACGCCTCCATCGTGTCGCCGAACCCGGGGTGCGCCTCCTCCAGCTCCGCCCCCACGGCTGCCGCCAGCCGCTCCGCTGCCGCCCGGGCCACCCGCGCCACCTCCGGGTCGACCGCCGCGTAGCCGAGGTCCGCGCTCCACGCCACCCGCCGCAGCCGGGGCGCCGGGCCGAGCACGGCCGCCTCGAACCCTGTCGGCCCGTCGAGAACCTCCGGGTCGTCCGGGTGCGGACCCGACGCGACATCGAGGTACCGCGCGGCGTCCCGCACCGTCCGCGCCATCGGGCCCAGCGTCGAAAAGTACCCCCACGTCGGCGCGTGCTCACCCGCCCGCGGAATCCGGTGCGCCGTCGGCTTGATCCCGTAGCACCCCGTCATCGCCGCCGGGATGCGGATCGACCCGCCCCCGTCGCCGGCTGTCGCCAGCGGCACCATCCCCGCCGCTACGGCCGCGCTCGAACCGCCGCTCGAGCCGCCCGGCGTCTTCGCCGGGTTCCACGGGTTCCGCGTCGGCCCCCACAGCCGGTTCTCCGTGAACCCCTTGTAGCCGAACTCCGGCGTGTTCGTTTTGCCGATGATCACTGCCCCGGCAGCCCGCAGCCGGGCCACCTGCACCGAATCCTCCTCCGCCACCTGCCCCGCGAACGCCCGCGAGCCGAGCGTGTACAGCAGCCCCTTCGCCGGCTCCAGGTCCTTCACCCCCAGCGGCACCCCTGCCAGCGGCCCCGGGTCCTCGCCCGCAGCCACTCGGGCATCGATCGCCTCCGCCTGCCGCAGCGCTCCCTCCGCGTCGACCTGGATGAAGGCGTTCAGCACGGGGTTGAGCTCGGCGATTCGTCCCAGCGCCCGCTCCGTCACCTCCCGCGCCCGCAGCTCCCCTGCGCGCACCCGCTCTGCGATCTCCCATGCCGGCATCCAGCGCTCCGTCATCGTTCCCTCCTTCGTGTCCCGGTCGGTGCCCGCCGTAGTGTAGCCCCCCGGCCCGCCTGCTGGCGCCCGCCCGCCGGCCGGGGAAGCCGGCCAGGGCTGTCTCCTGCGCCCGCCCTGGGTCTGCGGTCCGCATCACAGTGATGGAGTCACGTTCCGATGAGGATATTTTT
>Ga0308415_1000358_pt1 | contig 20093 bp, 16 predicted proteins | sample HotsprSampleOS55_FD_203465 | JGI IMG/M metagenome (GOLD analysis project Ga0308415, IMG submission 203465) | Hot spring phototrophic mat microbial communities from Octopus Spring, Yellowstone National Park, Wyoming, United States - 20090730_OS55 ... | reverse complement strand
CTTCGTGCAGGGTTGGACGGCCATGTCCATCCTGATTGCCGGCATTGAGAAAGTAGTGAACGATGGCAAAGAGCTGACCGGCGAAAATATCAAGAATGCGCTGGAGACGATGGGTGAAATTGACACTAAAGGGGTAACGTTACCGGTCAAGTTCAGCCCAACCGATCACGCAGGGGTGAAGTCAACACGTATGTTCCGCGTTGAGAACGGCAAGTGGGTCGCGATTACCGGTTTCATTAGCGCACGATAAGTGATCGGTCACCGGCGTGTCGTTGCCGAGCGACACGCCGGAACTTATTCTACAGACAGTAATGTAATGCTCTCTGCCTATGCTTGTACTCAACAACATTGAAGTGATTTACAACGATGTCGTGCTGGTCCTTAAGGGTTTATCGCTTGAGGTGCCGGAAGGTCGCATCGTTGCATTACTCGGCTCGAACGGCGCCGGTAAAAGTACAACACTGAAAGCCATTTCGGGCTTGCTCAAGCCGGAAAACGGTGAAGTGACCGACGGTGAAATCTTGTTTCAAGGCCAGCCAATTCATAAAAAAGATGCTGCTGAGATTGTCCGCATGGGTATCTTTCAGGTGATGGAAGGTCGGCGGGTCTTCGAGCATTTAACAGTCGAAGAGAATTTGCGAGCTGGTGCCTATACGCAATCAGCGCGCCGGTTTGGAGAAGATCTGGCCCTGGTTTACGACTATTTTCCTCGCTTGAAGGAACGACGCAACCAGGTAGCCGGGTTTCTCAGCGGTGGTGAACAGCAAATGTTGGCGATTGGGCGGGCACTGATGGCGCATCCAAAATTGATCATGCTCGATGAACCATCGCTTGGGCTGGCACCGTTGTTAGTCGCCGAGATATTTGAGATTATCCGGCGCATCAATCGCGAACAAGGGACAACCATTTTGCTGGTTGAACAGAATGCACGTCTGGCCCTTGAAGCAGCGCACCATGCGTACATTATGGAAAATGGACGGATTGTGCTCGACGGATCACCTGCTGATTTGAAAGATAATGCTGACGTGCGCGAGTTTTACCTCGGTTTGAACGAAATTGGTAGCCGCAAGAGTTATCGTGAAGTCAAGCATTATAAGCGGCGAAAGCGCTGGCTCTCTTGAGAAAGACGCTTAAACTATCTTAGCATCAAGCACGTAAGCAGCAACAATCCAGATAAGAGACAGCGAGGAAGGTCATGGATATTCAGGCATTTTATGCTGGCTTTGATCAGCGAGTACGGGAGATTGTTGCCTTTGGCTACGAACATTCACCAGCGTTTCGGCGCCGAATGGAGGCGGCTGGTCTGACGCCTGCCGATATTCAGACCACCGCCGATCTCAGCCGACTGCCGATTTTGCGTAAAGAACAGTTGGTCGAATTACAGCGACAAGGTCCCCAACTCGGTGGTATGCTCACCGTACCTCTCTCGCGTCTCCGACGTATCTTTCAGTCGCCAGGGCCGATCTACGACCCCGAATCTGACGAACCAGACCCCTGGCGTTGGGCGCCGGCATTTCGAGCAGCCGGTTTTGGTCCCGATGATCTTGTGATCAACTGCTTTGGGTACCATCTCACACCCGCCGGGGTGATGTTTGAAGAAGGAGCACGTGCGGTTGGCTGTGCCGTGATCCCTGCCGGAGTCGGTAACCAGGCTCAGCAAATTGAAGTGATCGCCCAACTCGGCGTCACGGCGTATGCCGGTCTGCCAAGCTACCTCAAAGCGCTCCTCGAACGGGCAGTTGAACTCGGCCACGATCCGCGATCCTGGCCGCTCAACAAGGCGTTTGTTGCAGCCGAACCATTACCACCTTCACTGCGTGCCCTGTTTGAAGAGCAGTATGGCATTCTAGTCTACGATGGCTACGGCACTGCCGAAACGGGGAATCTGGGCTATAACGGCCCTGAACGTCAGGGCTGGCATCTGCCCGAAGATGCGTTAGTGCAGATTTGTGACCTTAACACCGGTGAACCAGTACCACCTGGCCAGACCGGTGAAGTAGTTGTCACGCTCTTCCGGCGAGATTACATTCTCATCCGCTTTGCAGTCGGTGATCTCTCGGCGTTGATGGACACCTCTGCACCAACGGTTATCCCAACTCCGCGCCTGGTAGGGTGGCTCGGTCGCAGTGGTGAAAGTGTTAAGGTACGTGGCCTGTTCGTGCATCCCCGTCATATTGCCGAGACAATGCGCCGGTTAGAGGGCGTCCAGGCTTATCAAGCGGTTGTCATTCGAGAAAACCACCGCGATGAGCTGATCTGTCGGATCGTGCCGACGGCTGATGCCGATCCTGATCGGCTCCGCGACGCTGCGGCTCAGGGTTTACATGAAGTGCTCAAACTTCACTGCAAGGTCGAACTGGTCACCGAACTCCCTGCCGACGCCAAGCCATTCGTCGATTTGCGAACCTGGGAATAGAGCAGGCGTGGTAAAGGAAATGTACCGGGCGCGTTGCTGCTCACCGTTACCTTGAAGATATGGGTAGTGTACTCTGCAAGCAGCAGCACGTGACCGAGAAACGTTGAAACCCGTTGGGTCGTATGTGCGCGATACCAGCGCGTCTTTTCAAACTAACCGTGAGTTGCTGATGATGCACTCAGAGCCTGATCGACAGCTCAGACGGTTGAATCAGGCTCTTACCAATCACTTCTATCCCATCATTCATTGCTGGGCAGGGAACATTCAGACAAGCTCTTACCCATCTGTAGTTATTTCGCCTCCCTGACACAGGCATGCGAGAATGTCAATCCGCGAACGGTTGATCTCGACCCAATCACCACTCGTTAATCGCTCGCGTCCGATGAGACTGGCGATCCGGGGGGCGCTCAGGGTTGTGCGCAGGCCAATCGTCGCCGCTTCGCCCACGTTGATCACTAACTCGGTATACAGCGTTTCAAACGGAAGCTGTGCGCGTTGTACCTCCCACGTTAACACCTCTGCGATCTGACCGTAAATGACAGGATCGCTCAGCGGCTGGTCTGGCAGGCTTCCTGGTGATGGCACAAAACCGGCGCGAAATGGCGGCGTTTGTAACCGGATAGTGCTGAGGGCGCAGAGGAGACGCATCGTTGTGATACGACCGACGAGCATCGGGTCAACCCGATGATGGCGATCAACCAACCAGAGGCGAGTGCCAGGAGGTGTGTCAGGGCCGGCGTTCAAGGGAGTCACGATAATGTTTGGTAAGTAACGCCGCCCGTCTTCGTGGAGTTCGCCCGGAATAAATTGCTCGTGACGGCAGCAGAGATGGAGCCGATCCAATGCGCTAAACTTCATGTTCCACTCCGATTGATTGCTCCATCTTTCTCGTTGCCGAGGCCAGCCGTTGCTCGTTCAGGGCGTTAATAAAGTCACGCGGCCGATCAGGGCTGATGATGAGAACCGAGGCATCGTAGCGCGCAATCGCTACCAATCGGCGGCGGTTCGTAGCGAAGAGCATAACTTTGCCATACGGATCGAGCCGAAATGGCCCTTGATAGCCGAAGACGCCGGGGTTAAAAGCAAAGCGTAGTCCGAAACGGGGCATATCGGCTAGCCCACTGGCTAGCGAAACGCCGCTGATATGATCAAAAGGGATACTCAGCGCTGGCGCCCAGCGGCGTTCAATCACGAGAGCATCGGGATCAATGCGGTATGCCCGTGGCTGAAAGGCGTAGCTCAGCAAGAGGTAACACGCCAGCGCCACTGCCAGTCCTAACGGTATCTGCAAACCATTCCAGCGCAGGTTGGCGAGGTAGGCGAAGAATTGGGGGAGAACTAATAATCCCCCTAGATATGCCAAACCATACGTAACCTTGGCAGCGTAGTCGTCGAGCGGTGCTGGCGTAAAGCGTTCAGGTGCAGACATTGGACAACCCTTTTCATCAGTTTCAGATGTGTTTCACAGACGTTGTCGGTACCAGGTGAGCAGGGAATCAGCTTATCTCTCTTTTCGCCATCTGGCCTATTTCGTCTGTCAATAATAATGAACCTCATTTATAGTCTCACGGCGATCTCTGAACCGCACAGTTTCTTTGGGAGCACTGGCCGCTGGCCTGCGACGTCTTGCAGTGGAACTCACGCCCGTCTCAGGAGCACGCCGAGAGGGCGGATTTGGAACCTGCCGCTATCAATGTGGTGACGGGCATATTCGACAAGACGATACAGGTGTCTCGCCGCAGATCACCGTTAGAACCAGAAGATGCGGATCTCCTCACGCACGATGATTTAGGTCGGGAAACCTACCCTACTCTGCTCCATCACCATTACCGGCTTGGATGGCAGGTGACAGAGGTTTCTTCCATTATAACGCGATTGATCGCAGTAAAGAACTTTTACATATAAAACAGATAATTGCATTTCATTTGATCCTGTTGCATAATGACGATTGAGTTGCCTCAATCTTTTTTGTCCGGCCAGATCGCATAGTCAACAGGATATGATTTATGGTATCTGGAACGCCGTTGCCCCTCTTACCGGCACCGCCTGTGTACACAACGTGGCGCGATCAGGCAATTGCTACCTATCACGCTGGTTCTGGTCGCTCGGTTCTGCTCGTTCACAGTATCAATGCTGCGGCTTCGGTCTTTGAGATGCGTGAGCCGTTTCAGCGGCTGAGTGCACATTTTGCTGTGCACGCCATTGATCTACTTGGTTACGGCAACTCTGCACGACCTCCGTGGCGTTATCGCGCCGCTATGTACGTTGATCTGATTGAGGCGCTGCTCGAACAGATCGGCCAACCTACCGCGCTGATTGCCAGCTCACTGAGTGCAGCGTATGCGGTAATCGCGGCCACCCGCAAACCGCACCTGGTTGACCGCCTGGTGTTGATTTGCCCGACCGGCATTAGCCAACTTGCCTGCCCGCCTGGCATTGCCGCCTACACAACATATCAAATCTTGCGTAGTCCATTCGGTCGTTTGATCTACCGTCTGCTTACCACCCGGCCCAGTATCCGTCTTTTTCTGGCCTCACAGGCGTATGCCGATCCGGCCAGTATCACCGACGAGCGGTTGGAGATGTTCTATCAAACCTGCCGTCGCCCTGGCGCCTACTATGCCCCAATCTGCTTTCTCAGCGGTCTGCTCAATTGCGATATTTCGACAGCCTTTACCAGCCTGACCCAACCAACACTGCTGGTATGGGGCAGCGATGCCAGAACAACTCCACTCTCGCAAGCTGCTAGCTTTGTTCGGGTCCGCGTTGCAACGAAGGTAGTGGTGATCGACCGGGCCAGTCTGCTGGTGCAGGACGAACAGCCGGAAGCATTTATTGAAAAGGTTATGCCATTTCTAAGCCACTGATCATTCAAGGGTTTTTGGTGTTTTCAGTATTCGTGTTACTGAGCGCACACTCCCCTTGCTTCTCTCAACCCTTTTCCTCGCCCACATGACGAGCGGAAGGGGGAGCCTGCGGTAGATTTGGCGTCCGTCTTGCCTATCGCTCCCTATTTCCTATCTTCGCCCATCATTATCATAGGCGAGTTGCGCAGCCACCCCAACCGTGGCGAGGAATGGGCAATTGAAAAGCCACGGCTACCACGCTGTTGGTAACGCAAGGATCCACAACTGCGTGGTACAATTGTCTTATGTTACGGGCAACTATGCCGATCACCTGCCGCCATCTGGTCTGCAAAACTGTATGAACAACCGCATCTATGTTGCTATTGATGTCGAGACCACCGGTTTACAGAGTGGTCTCGATGAAATCATCGAGGTTGCAGCGGTAACCTTTCGTGGCCGTGAGATTCTCGACCGATTCAGCCAACTGGTTCGCCCCCGACAATCGGTGCCACTCAAGGTTACCCGGCTGACCGGTATTGATCCCACGGCTCTGACACAGGCGCCGCGTTTCAACGAGATTGGCGCTGAGCTGGCCCGATTTATCGGCAATCGCCCGATAGTGGGTCACTCGATTGGCTTTGATCTAACGATGCTACGGGCCCAGGGGATGCATTTCAATCAGCCGGTTTACGATACGTTTGAATTAGCGACGTTGCTCTTACCGCAGCTCGCCAGTTACAAACTCTCGACGCTGGCTGCCCATCTCGGTATTCCTCACCCCGATGCCCATCGTGCGCTCAATGATGCCGAGGTAACGGCTCAGCTTTTCGCTGCGCTCTGTGAGCGGATGTTACACCTTGATCTGGCAACGCTGAGCGAGATTGTGCGCCTAACCAGTAAGATTGGGCTGCCACTCCGCGATCTGTTTGAAGAGGCGTTGCGACAGAAGGCGCGGAATGCTTTTCTTGAACCGATTACAGCACCGCACGATGCAGCCGATGCGACCGATACCGAGGTACCGCCACTCCGCCCCACCGGCTACACGCGACTGCTCGATATCGAGGCGATTGGCGCCTTTTTCAGTCCTAATGGGGTGTTTGGGCAGGCCTTCCCTGGCTATGAGCCTCGTCAGCCACAGATCGAGATGGCGCAGGCTGTAGCAACAGCGTTTAATCGGAGTGAGCCGTTGATTGTAGAAGCTGGAACTGGCACCGGGAAGAGTATGGCGTATCTGGTTCCAGCAGCAATGTATGCTGCGCAACGCGGCGAACGGGTTGTAATTTCGACCAATACCATCAATTTGCAAGATCAACTTTACAATAAAGACATTCCCGATCTGCAACGAATCTTCGCAACAGCAGGATTGCCGCCGTTTCGTGCGGTTCTCTTGAAAGGGCGCAGTAACTACCTTTGCCTGAAGCGGTATCACGAGCTGCGTCGGCTCGATACCTTGAGCGGCGAAGAGGTACGGACGCTGTTGAAGATTCAACTCTGGCTGCCAACTACCAAGAGCGGTGATCGCACTGAGCTGCCATTGATCGACCGGGAGCAGGCGGTGTGGAATAAGGTGAATGTCTCGGTCGAGACCTGCACCGGCGCCCGTTGTCCGCATTTTCGGGAATGTTACTTCTTCCGTGCGCGTCGTGCTGCCGAAGCTGCGCATCTGGTGGTCGTCAATCATGCGCTGTTAATCGCCGATCTGGCAGCGGCCTCGCAGGTATTGCCTCCTTACGATCATTTGGTGATTGACGAAGCCCACAATCTGGAAGATGTCGCAACCGACCAGCTCAGTTTTAATCTCGATCAGGCCGGCCTGCTCAAGTTTCTCGATGATCTATTTCAGACCGGTGGAGCGCAGATTGTGAGTGGCCTGCTCAGCGAAATACCGGCAGTACTTACCGAAATCGGTGGCGGCGGCGCAGCCGGAGAGCGCATTACCGCCGCTATTGAACGGATACGCCCTACACTGATTCGGATGCGAACTGCGGTCTACGAGTGTTTTCATCTGCTCACCCGTTTTGTGCAGATCGATTCTGATCCCAATCAGCAGTACGATCTGCGACTCCGCTTAACGAACGATGTCAGAAAGCGCCCGGAGTGGCAAGAGATTGAGCTGGCCTGGCAAAATCTGAACGATATGCTGGCACTGATTGGCAAAGAGCTGGCAACGATCGAAGAGCAACTCCACGACTTGAACGAGGCTAACGGTATGCTCGATGATCTGCTGTTGCGAACGGAAGTCTTGCGCCGATTTGCTACCGACGTGCGGGTGCGCAGTGGTCATGTCATTTTTGGCGATGAAGAAAGTATCTGCTGGCTGACGTATGATCGGCAGCGTGATACGCTCACGCTGACGGCAGCGCCGTTGAGTGTGGCCGACATTTTGCAGAGTCAGCTCTTTGCCCAGAAACAGACCAGTGTGCTCGCTTCGGCAACATTGAGCATTGCCGGTCGTTTCGATTTTGTGAAGAGTCGGATCGGTCTGGCCGAATGTCAGGAACTGATGCTCGATTCACCGTTTGATTACGCCCAACAAGCTCTTGTCTACATTCCCAACGACATTCCCGAACCAAACCAGCGCGGCTATCAACAGATGATCGAACGAGCAATTATCGACCTAGCTATCGCTTCGGAAGGTCGGATGCTGGCGCTCTTTACCGCTTCCAATGCCTTACGGCAGACCTACGCCGCCATTCAAGAGCCGCTTGAAGATCGGGGCATCGGGGTGATGGCACAGGGCATCGACGGTTCGCGACGGGCGCTAGTTGATCGGTTGAAGGAGTTTCCGCGCTCGGTTTTGCTCGGTACCAACAGCTTTTGGGAAGGAGTGGATGTGGTTGGCGAAGCGCTCTCGGTGTTGGTGATTACCAAACTTCCGTTTGCCGTACCGACCGATCCGATTGTTGCAGCCCGCAGCGAGTTGTTCGATGATCCGTTTAACGAATACAGCGTGCCGCAGAGCATCTTGCGTTTCAAGCAAGGGTTTGGCCGTCTGATCCGTTCCCGTGAGGATCGGGGAATTGTGGTTGTGCTCGACCGGCGATTGCTGACTAAGAAATATGGGCAACAGTTTCTCGATTCGTTACCGCCAACGCGAGTACGCACTGGGCCGTTGGCTCACTTGCCGGGGCTGGTGGCGCGCTTTTTGCAGAGGCTGAATGGCGGGTAAGGCATATTCTTACCACCGACGGCACATCAGTCGGGATGACCCGTATTTTTAACAGGCGCTGCGTCAGGGTTGACCATAGTTGGGTCGCCGGTGGCCGGGACGGGTTCTCAAACCACCCGCAGCAATACTGTGGCCCACAACACCTGCTCGTTCCTGCGCTGGTCGGGGCGGGTTCTAAACCCACCCGCAGCAGCACTGCGTCGCAATACTTGCATATCCTCGCAACAGTCCTAACCCATAAGCAAATTATTGCGTTGATTCGGAGGAGGACGTTGCAGGAGCAGCCGCGTCACTGCATTATCAACTAGCGCAATCCACGCCAGATCGTTCGTACACCCGGCTCGTCATCGTCGTTGCGGTTTAGAAAACTCTCAATTGCGCAATTCCAGCACTTCTTGCCGCAGTGGTAGAGGAATGCGGTTTCTGATGGTTCGTGCAGTATAGGGCCTGCCATTCGTGGTGCGCCAAGACGCCATCTGGCTTCCTCCGTATCCTGACGCGCTAACACACATATCGGCCATAACTCCCGGTCGGCGACCACACCTATGCGGCAAATGGCAGGATAGCCTGCTACGTTACGTGCCGATAGGTCTCCTGGCACTGGCGTTCCTTGTCTGCGGTGGTGCACGTGGTGCGTTAGGAATTCTTGCCCTCCTGCGCTGCAAGCGCACACCCAGAGCGACAGAGCGATCACTTCCAATAGAACGCCATCTATGGGAGCGGCCATGGTGGAGTTGAGAAGGAAAAGCCCTGCGATGCAACGCTTTGCCGTGAAATTATGTAACCATGGTATCATGGAAACAAGAAGGCCCTGAGCATTGGTTGTATCGCACAGAGTGCAGTAGCAGAGATAGCAGGTGTTGTAGTGTCAAACGGAGAACGGCGGGTAACGACAGTCCTCTTAATCCGTCACGGAATGAATGATTGGGTGCATGGTCGGTTAGCTGGCTGGTTGCCGGGGGTTCATCTGAGTGAAGAGGGACGACGGCAAGCGCTGGCGCTCAGTGAACGGCTCGGCGATCTACCGATCACGGCGCTCTACACTAGCCCCCTTGACCGTTGTATCGAGACCGCACGGGCGATTGCAGAACCGCGCGGCTTGCCATTGCGCATTGTCGAGCAGATCGGCGAGGTGCGCTATGGCGAATGGGAAGGGGCTGAGCTGAAAGAGTTATATACCCATGAGCTATGGCCAGGGGTTCAGCATTATCCGAGTGGTACCCGCTTTCCTCGTGGCGAGACCCTCGGTGAGGCCCAGATGCGTATGGTGAGTGCAGTTGATCAATTACGTGCTCGCCATGTAGGAGAAATGATTGCAGTGGTGTCGCACGCCGATTTGATCCGGTTGGCATTAGCGTACTACATTGGTGTGCACATCGATTTGTTTCAGCGGCTGGTTATCAACCCATGCTCATTGAGTGCAATAGCGTTTGAGCCGATGGGGCCTCGTTTGTTGGCCTACAATGATACCGGGTCGCTTGATCATCTTCGCCCTAAACCGTCGTCGCCATCGCCTACACCGGAGGCAGCGTCCCCGTCATCAACGGAGGCAGAGTAGTACCATGGCAGAGTTTACGTTTGATCTCGAATCGGTGCATCGCATTACCGCCGGCGCAGTTGGGCCGCGAGGTCGGCGGGTCTTCTACTTGCAGGCCCGACGTGGAAACCGTCTGGTGACCTTACTGGCGGAAAAAGAGCAAATTCGCGAGCTGGCGAACGCCATTAATCGCTTGTTGGAAGCTATCGGTGAACGTAATCCACGTCTGGCAACCTCCGACGATCTCCTGGTCACCGATATGAGCCTTGAAGAGCCACTTGAACCGCAGTTTCGTATTTACCAGATGGGGTTGGGCTACGATAGCGAGCGAGATCGGATCGTCTTGCTGGCGCAGGGAATGCCCGATGAAGGAAATGAAGAACCCTTATCGGCGCGCTTTTCAGCTACGCGCGAGCAAATGAAGGCCTTGAGCATTCACGCGGAGCAGGTGGTTGCCGCTGGCCGCCCAATCTGCGGCAATTGCGGTCGTCCGATTGATCCCAGTGGTCATTTCTGTCCGCATCGTAACGGTCACGGCCCAGTCTACAGTTAGCGGAGTGAAACGGTTGTCGTACTGACCTCTGTTTCGAGAGGCGTGGTGTGTTTGAACGTGCTAAACCTGCCAACCGCTCATGACCTTACTGAACCTGAGTTGGCAGAAAGGGAGAGCCAGAGACGATCCATCTCAGAATGTACGTAACCTCCTACCTTATTGTGAAAGGGATGGTATGGAAGGTGGTCACTCATACGAGCTGAGCGTTGCGCGGGTGTTGACAGCACTGGCCCAGGGTACGATGAATATTGAGGCAGCGATGCCGTACAGTAGCAACTATACCCTGTTGACCAGTATTGTCCACGAAGATCTGCACCTGCTTGCGGTGTATAAGCCACAGCGCGGAGAGCGCCCACTGTGGGATTTTCCGCGCGGGACGCTCTACCGTCGAGAGGCGGCGGCGTATATCGTGAGTGAGGCGCTCGGTTTTCATCTTGTGCCGCCAACCGTGGTGCGCGATGGACCGTATGGCATCGGAATGGTGCAGTTGTTCATCGATAACGATGAAGATATTCACCTGTTCACGATGCTGAAGCAAGGCGGATACGAGCGTGAAATCAGGCAACTCTGCGCCTTCGATTGTCTGGTCAACAATGCCGACCGTAAGAGTGGCCACTGTTTGCAAGGACGAGACGGGCGTTTGTGGGCTATAGACCACGGAATTTGTTTCCATGTCGAACCAAAATTGCGGACAGTGCTTTGGGATTTTGTGGGTGAACCGTTTCCTGATGAGGTGATGACCGCGTTTACCAGTTTTCGCCAGCAGCTCGATCAGAACGAACACCTGATCCAGGCACTGCATACGTTGCTCGACCGGTCAGAGGTGAGAGCGCTTCGGCGGCGGCTTAATAACTTGATCGAGAGTGGTTGCTATCCACCGCCGGGGCCAGGGCCTCACGTACCATGGCCGCCAGTCTAAGAGCCTGATCAAAAAACCGGATTTTTATTGGGAACGTCCTGTGCCCGGGCAACCACGACGCTGAGGGGCCAACGCTTTGTTCCTCCATCCGCTGCACGTTCCCTCTGCCGAGCGGGCAGTGCCGGGCGCTGCCCGTGACGGGTTGGGTGAGCGACGTTCACCCTGTGCCGCACGCTCCCCCTTCCGTTCTCCCACAGGGAGCGAAAGGAGGCCAGGGGGAAGGTGAGGGCCGCCAGGCGTGCGCCGCAACACCGACGCTGATACCGTTGCAACCCTTAAGAGCGCGGACTTCTAGCCCGCGCTCTTACTGACGTGAGCAGATGCAAACCTATCCTTTTGGGCGAGGAAGAAGACAAGGATAGCAGAGAAGTGAGGCTCACTCCTCGGTTCTCCATGACAGAGCGTCTAACTCGCTCGTTACAATCCAACTACGGCCAATTGCGAATCTATCCCTTGCACTGCTGCTCACGATAGTTTAGCCTTTCTACGCACGGTCGATCTATGCCTGCACGCTGCATATGCCGCATCCCGACTGTATGCGCAGGAAACATGTCGTTGAGCAACTGGTAAAGAAGCTATTAGAACGCCCGTTTCAGCAATAGTATGAGCAATTTCCGCATCGAATGGGTTGCAAACACATTCCCGTTGGCTAATCGAGTTGTACTTCGACAATTGCCCATCATAGTCGGAGCGCCAGCACTCTTTCTGTTTCTCTTCATGGCGATTATCACTGAAGAAAACCGTTTGCTTGTTGCGCTACAGGTTACGGGTATTGTGGTTGCCATCATTGTTGTATTGCTCGCATTGGCTGCCCTGATCGTGTGGCTAGTTGGCTATCAACAGCACTTTGTGTTGGATCAGAAAGGTGTTCGTGCTCAACTGCATGGCCGTACCAAAATATTCCTTCGTGTTGTCCGAGTCATTCTTCTGTTAAGCGGACGACCAATCATGATGGGGTCAGCGCTCCTCGCACGCCCACGTGATGCTATTGACTGGGAAGAAGTACAGCGTGTAGAAGTTGATCCCCGGCAACATCTCCTAGTGTTGCATCGAAAAGGCGGCCCACCGTTTTACTTGTTCTGTACCCCAGAACATTTCGCTACCGTGTGTGAGATTGTACAGGCGCAGACTGGTCTTCATTGGTGAAGGTCAGAAGAACACTTGCTGGTATCGTACAACCTTAAATCGTTCTTCTGTCCGTACCCCCGCACTGCTAAAGAATGCGCTGCTCGCTACGCTTCACCTACGCTACGCCCCAACTGCACTGTAACGGCGTACCCCGTTGTTCCAAAGCCAGTGCAATAACATTCCTAGCACTACAATCCAACCGAGCTGATGCGCGAATCCCCAGATGATGGCCGTCTGATCAAGACGGCCAAGCAGTAATTCGAGGGGAAAAGCTAGCATCGCCCGAAAAGGCAACCAGTTCAGAACCGCCGTAACCGGTGCCGGTAAGAGGTCGAGCGGCACGAGATAGCCGCTGCAAAAGGCATATACGCCAAACCAGAAATCTTGCAACGCCAGCACCTGCGTCCACCAGAAACTGAGTACACCGATACAGCACTGGTTTAGAAAGTAAACGGTGAAGGCCAGCCCGATTGCAAGTGGTAGCAGGCTCCACCTGAGAAGATCGGGCTGGGGAATGGCTCCAGGAGCAATCAGACCGGCAATCAAGACGATGGGAGCGATCATTAGCAGGCGTAGTGGCTTGTCGGCCAACGCCATCGCCAGATAGCGCCACAGCGGATGCACTGGTCGCAGCAGGTGTGGCGATAGCTCGCCTAAGCGAATCTCGCGTTCCATATCCCAGATAATCCAGACCCCGGTGAGCTGTCGAATACAGAGGGCGCCAACGAAATAGGCAACAAAATCATCGCGAGCGTAACCGCCGATTGTGCCATCCCCCGCGAGAGTCCGCCAGATCGCTAGCATGATCAGTGGCAACATCCCGGTGGTTACCCAGATAAACAGTTGAGCACGATAGGCCAGCGCATCGATCCACGCTGCACGGAGCAAGACGACAAATTTAGCAGTCATATATTCTCCATCACGAAAATCTGTTCTTGTAGTATTATAAATGAGGATCGTTGAAACAACAGGTTTTGACATGCGTATTGCTTTTCTAGACTCATGGCTTCAGCAAGTGGCTGAAGGCAGCGGCACTGCTGCCGCTATCGGCGGTTTAGGACGCGCTCTGCGTGTCCATGGCCATCACGTGGCCCGTATCTCGCCATTGGTGGCGTGGCCATCTAATCTGACGCTGCGGCGATTGCTGTTTAATCTCTATGTACCGGCACTCCTGCGTACATTACCCTACGATTTAATTGTAGGGGTGGATATTGATGGTGTACTGGTGGCCCGTCGGGTAGCGACACCGTATATCTGTAGTATCAAGGGTGTGATCGCCGAGGAGCTACAGCACGAGCGTGGCCAGGTACGCCGTTTATTATGGTTGCTTTCGCGACTCGAACGAATCAATGCCCGCCAGGCTCTAATCGTTATTACAACCAGTCACTATTGTCGGGTAAGTATTCAACGACACTACGGTGTACCGGCGGAACGGATACGTCTAGTGCCAGAGGGAATTGATCTGGCTTCGTGGCCCACACCACTCCCACGTCACGATGGACAGACGATTCTGTGCGTGGCTCGCCAGTATCCGCGTAAACACATTGCCGATCTGATCCAGGCATTTGCCCGAATCCGCCCTCGTTTTCCCGCTGCGCGTCTGGTAATCATCGGCGACGGTCCTGAACACGCTCATCTCCGTAATCTTGCCCATCAGCTCGCGCTTGGAGCAAGTTGCCAGTTACTCGGCGCACTCCCCGACGATACGGCAGTGAAAGAGTGGTACTACCGCGCCGACATCTTCTGTCTACCCAGTGTGCAAGAGGGTTTCGGTATCGTGTTTCTCGAAGCCATGGCTGCCGGACTACCGATTGTAGCCACAACCGCAGCGGCAATTCCCGAAGTTGTGCCTCACGGTCAGGCAGGTCTACTGGTGCCACCTGCCGATGTAACAGCCCTGGCCGAGGCGCTGACAACCTTATTAGCCGATCCGGAGCTACGGCGGCGCTACGGAACATTCGGTCGTGAGTACGTTACCCGTTTCGATTGGATGCGAGTCGCCGAGCAATTTCTGGAAGTAGCACGTGGTCGTTGAGTATGACAATTGAAGTACGTAATCTGCGCAAATACTATCAGATTCACCGCAAAGGAGTCGGCCTGCGGGGGTCACTACAAGCGTTCATCAGACGTCGCTACGAGACCGTCAAGGCTGTTGATGGGATCGACTTCACAATTGATACCGGTGAGATGGTTGGTTTTCTGGGTCCCAATGGCGCCGGTAAGACGACAACGCTCAAGGTACTGGCCGGTTTACTACACCCGACGGCTGGTGAGGTACGGGTATTGGGCTATACGCCATTTGAACGGAAGACGGCCTTCCTCAAGCAAATCACGCTAGTAATGGGCCAGAAACAGCAACTGCTCTGGGATTTACCGGCTATCGAGACCTTTGAAGTAAACCGCGTTATCTTTGAGGTGCCAGCACATGAATATCGCCGGATGCTCAACGAGTTGACCGACCTGCTTGAACTGGGTGATCTGTTGAACAAGCAGGTGCGCAAGCTAAGTCTGGGTGAACGGATGAAGTGTGAACTGGCCGCTGCCCTGCTTCATCGGCCGCGAGTACTCTTTCTCGACGAACCAACCATTGGTCTCGATGTAACGATGCAGGCCCGTGTCCGTGAATTTGTCGCCGAATACAACCGGCGTTACGGGGCGACGGTGCTGCTAACCAGCCACTACATGGCCGATGTAACAGCGCTCTGTCGGCGGGTCATTGTGATCAACCATGGTCGCCTGCTCTACGATGGCAATCTCCAGCGAATGGTTGAACAGGTTGCCCCTCACAAGATCATTCACCTGACGCTACACCAACCGGTCGCACTTGAGACCCTGAACCGCTACGGCGAGGTGCAACGCTGCGATGGGTTAGAGGTTGAACTGAAAGTGCCCCGCTACGAAACGTCGCACGTCGGCGCCCAATTACTCAGTGAGCTGCCGGTAGCCGATGTCAACATCGCTGAGCCGCCGATTGAGGAGATTATCAGCGAGGTATTTGGTCAGCCGGTGTAAGAGCCTGATCAAATACCCAGATTTCTTATTGGGAACGTACCGTGGCCGTGCAACCGTCGCGTGAGGGGGGCCAACGCTCTTTCTTGCCTGCCACACCACGTTCACTCTTCCTCTCCCCGCCTGGGAGATGAAGGGGCGAGGGGGAAGGTGAGGGGCGTCTCCCGTTTCCATCACGGTGAGGAGACGCCTGCATGAACGTTCTCCGAGCTATACCATTCTCATGGTCGAGCTTCATCAAAAGCCCAGCTTTTTGATGAGGTGCTTCGTTGCTCGCCACTTCAGCCGACGCTCCTGCTGAGCGCCTGATAAAACCACGAGTTTCTGAATCATGCACTCAGCAAAAATAGAATGACCGCTGCTGTGACGGGTAATTGCCGCCCAAATATTTGGGTGCGGAAGCCGATGTGTCCGCACCCAATAGACGGTGCTATTCTGTTTCAGCCAACTTCCCTCTCATGCTAGATGCATGGGTAGTCCAACACAGAGGGGCGCAGCGTTGCTGCGACCCTACACCCGTTCCAAAACACTCAAAATCAGATTGGGGAAGATACCCAATACCAACACACCAACGACAGTAATGGCCAGTGCTGCACCAATTCCACGCGGTAACGGCACCGGCGTCAAATCGGTTGCCGGTTCGATGAACATTGCTTTGAGCAGACGGAGATAATAATAAAGACTGACAATGGTCATTACAACCGCAATGACAACCAGCCAGGTTGCACCACTCTGCCAGCCGACCATAAAGATATAAAACTTAGCGAAAAAGCCACCAAGGGGCGGGATTCCGGCCAGCGAGAGGATACAGACGGTAAACAGCAGCGCAAGCGGCAGATTGCGTCGCGAAAGACCACGCAGATGGGTCAGGTCGTCGCCACCAGTTTGCTGTCCGATCAATGCCAACGCACCAAAAGCGCCCAGGTTGGTTAGACTATAGATGAATAGGTAATAGAGTAGCGCTGTCAACCCCTGTTCCCGATCAAACGGTTGTGCAGCAGCCCAGGCCAGCAAACCCAACACCACAAAGCCGGCGTGCGCGATACTTGAATACGCTAACAACCGTTTGACATTCGTCTGTGGCAGCGCAGCCAGATTTCCGATCACCACCGTCAACAGCGCCAGCACTGCCAGCACTGCTGTCCATCCACCAGCAGCATCGTCGAGCGTCGGCGCACCTACTATTGCCGGAAATGTCTTGGTCAATAACCGGAAGAGTAAAATAAAACCGGCTGCTTTTGAAGCGGTCGAAATGAAGGCCGTAATCGGGGTTGGTGCTCCTTCATACACATCAGGTGACCAACCGTGAAACGGCACAACCGCCAGCTTGTATCCCATACCGGCCACGATAAAGAGCATTGCCAGTGTTATCAGGCCACCACTTGACGCGGTAAATGTACCGATCCGATCAAAACGAGTCAGGTCGTTAAAGTTGGTTGCACCGCCGACACTATTGAGGGCTGCGCCAAAAGCCAAACTCATGCCGTACAGGAGGATTGCCGACGAGATAGCGCCAAACAGGAAGTATTTCAGGCCTGCCTCTGCTGAGCGCGGGTCGTTACGAAAGTAGCCAGCCAATAGATACAGTGGGATCGAAGTTAACTCAATAGCGAGATACGCCAGCAAAAATTCGTTGGCACCCACCATCAGACACATACCGAGGGTGCTAAAGATGATCAAGGCGTAAAACTCACCAGGATGAGCACTAGGCCGAACGTCAAGGCAGAGCAGACTGGTCACCAGCGCAGCTCCGATGATGAGCAAACGCGCAATCATCGTTAAGTGATCGGTAGCAAACGCCCCGGCAATTGGCTCACCACCGGGGCCACCACTCTGAAGGTTACGGATAATGTTCGTGAAGAAATTAACTGGCGCCGTCTCAGGCAGGCGGTAAATATAGCCACTCTGTAGCAACGCGACAAACAACACCATCCCCAGGCCGATAGCGGTAAGTGAGGCTGAAGATTTAACGCGCTCAAGCTGTGCGGCCGGTGTTCGCCCCCACCGCTCAAGGATATCCGAACCCAGCACCAGTAACGCCAGCACCAGGAGCAAAATTTCTGGCAAAAGACGCGGGATGTCGGTCAATTGAAACATACGTCCCTCTTTATTTTTATTTCTGCCAATCAGCGCAGCGCCACGACCACCTCATTGAGTCGAGCCACCAATGGTCGCACACCGGTATCAATCAGCTCGGTCATCCACGCCGGATACAATCCCAACCCAACCAGTACTAACGCCAATACCAATGCGCCGCTGTATTCCTGCCACGTTAATTTGGGAAGATGTAGAAATTCGGGATTTTTTACCTCATCGTAGAAGACGGCCCACACGGCGCGTAGAATATAGGCTCCCGTAATTGGAATGCTCAGGGCCGCAATGACGGCGACTAACGGGTACCGTTCCCACACGCCAATGAAGATGTTAAACTCGGCCCAAAACCCAGCCAACCCCGGCATCCCCATCGATGAAAGGCCGCCTAGAATGAACATTGCTGCCGCAAAAGGCATCACCCGACCCAGCCCACCCAATTCGGGCAACTGTCGGGTATGGGTGCGGTCGTAGATCATTCGTCCCACCACTGCAAAGAAGAGCGCGGTCATAATCCCGTGCGCAAACATCTGGAGCACCGACCCCATCACTGCAATCTGGGTTCCGGCGGCTAATCCCATCACGACCAGTCCCATGTGGCTGACCGACGAATAGCCGATGATAAACTTCGCATCGCGTTGTACCATCGCAATGCTGGCACCGTACACTACGTTGAAAATGGTTAAAATCACGATAATTGGAAGCCATTCACGGGCGCCATTGGGCATGAGCCACATAGCCGCCCGTAAACAGCCGTATGCTCCCAGTTTCATCAAAACTCCGGCGTGCAACATACTGACCGCCGTCGGCGCGGCGACGTGACCGGTCGGACTCCACGTGTGGAAGGGAAACATACCGGCCAACACCCCAAAACCGACGAATAAGGCGGGAAAGAGGAGGCGTTGCAAATCTCCGGCAATGAAACCCTGTTCGGCCAGCACCAGCATATTAAAGGTGCGCAGACCGCTCCCAAAGTAGAGACCGATCATCCCGATAATAACTAGCGCACTCCCTGCCATCAGAAACAGGGTCAGCTTCATTGCACCGTACTCTTTGCGAGTACTACCCCAAATGCCGATCAACAAGTACATCGGCAATACGGCTAACTCGTAGAAGACAAAAAAGAGAAAGAGATCAAGCGCACTAAAAACGCCGTAAACACCGGTGGTCAAGAGTAACAACCAGACCCAATACTCTTTGGCGCGCTCTTCGATATTCCAGCTCATCAGGGCGCCGGTAAAGATCACAATACCGTTGAGCAGCAGCATCGGTAGATTGATGCCGTCAACACCCAACAGATAACTCATCCCAAGCTGCGGTATCCAGTCAAGTTGTTCGATAAATTGAAAACCGCCTCGAACTGGATCATACGCCAGAAAGACCAACAACGACAGGACGAGCGAGATAAAGGCGAATCCTGTCCCGACCCAACGCATCAGATCGGGATACCGATCAGGAATGAAGGCAATGATGATGGCCGGTACGAGCATACTAAGCCAGATCAGGCTCAACCACGGTATATCGGCGGAAAGCGTTAGCAACCCCATGTGGTCACCCTTGTGCAATGCATCTGGTAAGCCAGATGGCGATCTGTTCTCTAACTAAATGCACGGGCAAAGATAGCAACCAATTGTCCTGCCGCAGCATTACCCAGATTGATGAGCGGGCCAGGGTAGACTCCAATCAATAATGAGAGGCTTAAAATTGGTACGATTGACCAAAATTCTGGTGCGCGGAGATCGGCAATCGTGCGTGGTGTGCCGATGGCTGGCCCCAAAAAGATACGCTGGAACATAAGTAACAATGCCAGCGCTGTCACGACCAGCCCAATCACGGCCAGCGCCGTGAAGAGCGGTAACGTCGCCCAGGCTCCGCGAAAGATGAAAAATTCGCCGACAAAGCCGGCCAATCCGGGAAGACCCAGGTTAGCGAAGAGCGCAATGCCCATCACACCGGCAAAGGTTGGGGCACTGGCGCGTAAACCACCCAGACCGCTGAGTTCCCACCGACCAGTACGTTCATACAAGACGCCGGCCAGGTAGAAGAGAGCACCGGTGCTGAGACCGTGAGCGACCATCTGTACCAGTGCCCCATTGATCGCACTTGCCCGTGCATCAATCCCTGCTTCGCCCGCCGCTGCCGCCCCGGCGATTGCCAGCATGACGTACCCCATGTGATTGATCGAGGTATAACCAATCAGTCGCTTAATATCGCCATTGACCTGACTGAGTGCGCCAAATGCACCGGCAACCACTCCCACTACTGCCAGTGCAGCCAGCACCGGCGCAAAATACTGAGCAGCATCAGGCGTGAACGGCAAAAGGAGCCGCAACATTCCGTAGGCCCCCATCTTGCTCATCACCGCTGACAGCAGAATACTCGCTGCTGTCGGGCCTTCCGCGTAGGCATCGGGGAGCCAGGTGTG
>Ga0308415_1000356_pt1 | contig 20127 bp, 22 predicted proteins | sample HotsprSampleOS55_FD_203465 | JGI IMG/M metagenome (GOLD analysis project Ga0308415, IMG submission 203465) | Hot spring phototrophic mat microbial communities from Octopus Spring, Yellowstone National Park, Wyoming, United States - 20090730_OS55 ... | reverse complement strand
CCAAAGCGTCGAGGTCGCTGGCCCAGCCCAGCACCTCGACGAGCGCCCGGGCGCCGTTCGGCTGGTCGACGTAGCCGGGGCGCCAGACGAGGTCCCGCGTGTGGTGCTGGCAGAGGAAGCACCAAGCGCCGGGCAAGGCATCCTCGCGCAGCCGGGCGACCGTGAAGCGGGCATCGCGCGGGCCGTCGGCGAGCTCGACCGCACGGGCGAAATCGACGGCACCTCCCTCGCCCAACCCCGCGGCTTCGAGTTCGGCCGCCGCCGATCGCGCATCGTCCGTGGCGAAAGCGAGACCGTGAAGGCCCGGGCGACGGGCGAGGCGGGCACGCTGCGCCGCGTTCGCCGGCGTCGGGGCGAGCACACCCAAGAGCTCGACATAGGTGCGCCGGTCGGGCAGCACGATGGTGGCGTTCGCCGTGCCCATGTGCGCCGAATGGTAGCCGCGCGGCGTCGTGCGGAAGCCCAGTCGGGCGAATTGCTGCTCGGCGGCATCGAGGTCCGCGGCCAGGATCACCGCGTGATCGAGATGGCCCACCTTCCCCACCGTCGCGCTCCTTCGAGCCACGCTGCACCTCGAGCGCCGAGTGCCGTCGCGAGGTCCGTACCCGGCCTCCGCAGCCGCGCCGCGATCGCCTGCCGGTCGAGCCCGCCCACGCCGGTCGCCGCCGGAACGTCCTTGTCGAGCACGACCTCGCGAAGGTGATCATAAGCGCGAGTGTGAGCAACACAATGGTGACGAGGCGCGGCTCGGGCCCCGTTTCGAGCGAGACCCTTTGCTCCCCCGCTCGGTGCTGCCCGTACCCACCGAGGCGCAAGCGGCCCGGGCGCGGCGTGTCGCGCAAAGCGCGAGGGACGCTTCGGGACTTGCCTCCGCTGCCCCTCGGTCGGAGAAGCGACCCGTGCCCCGCGAGGCCCGTCCATGCCGCTTTTGCCCGCCACCTGCCGCCCGGAGACCGCCGCCCTCACCCTGAACCCGCGGGTACGGGCGAGCGCGAGCCCGGCGGCCTGCGCGATCCTCGACGAGGCCGGGTTCGAGGCGGCGCGCAGGGCGATCCGGAGCTGGCCGGGCTACGCGCCGACGCCGCTCCGCCGGCTCGACGGGCTCGCCCGGGCGGCGGGGCTCGGCGCCATCTTTCTCAAGGACGAGTCCGGCCGCTTCGGGCTCGGCAGCTTCAAGGCACTGGGCGGCGGCTACGCCGTGGCGCACGCGGTCGAAAACCACGGGCCCCGGATCACCGTCACCTGTGCCACCGACGGCAATCACGGCCGGGCGGTCGCCTGGGGTGCGGCGCGCTTCGGCTGCCGCTGCGTGATCTTCGTCCACGAGGGCGTGAGCGTGGGCCGCCGCCGGGCGATCGAGGCCTTCGGCGCCGAGGTCCGGGTGGTCCCCGGGACTTACGACGATGCGGTCCGCCGCTCGGCCGAGGTGGCGGCCGCCGAGGGCTGGGTGCTCGTCTCGGATACGTCTCGGGACGGGTACGAAACGATCCCGCGCGACGTCATGCAAGGCTACGCGGTCATGGCCGAGGAGGCGCTCGACCAGCTCGCCGATGGCCCACCGACGCACGCCTTCCTCCAGGGCGGCGTGGGCGGGCTCGCCGCGGCGGTCGCCGCCCGGCTCGACCGGCGCTTCGGCTCGGAACGGCCGCGGATCGTCGTGGTCGAGCCCGAGCGGGCGGCTTGCCTCCTCGCCTCGTGCCGTGCCGGTCGGCCGGTCGCGGTCGAGGGCGATCTCGACACGGTGATGGCCGGGCTCGCCTGCGGCGAACCTTCGCGCCTCGCCTGGCGGGTGCTCGACGAGCTGGCCCACGCCTTCCTCGCGATCCCCGACCACGCCGCGGTCCAAGTGATGCGCCTTCTGGCCGAAGGTGTGGGCGGTGATCCGCCGCTCGTCGTGGGCGAATCGGGGGTGGCGGGGCTCGCGGGCGCGCTCGCCGCCGCCGGCCGCCCGGTGCTCGCCGAGCCCTTGGGCCTCGGCCCGGAAAGCCGGGTGCTCGTGATCGGCACGGAAGGTGCAACGGATCCGGAAGTCTGGCGCGCGATCGTCGGGCGGACGCCCGAGGAGGTCGTCGCGCGCCGAGGAGGCGAGGCATGAGCCGCAGCATGATCGTTGCCGCCGCGCAACTCGGGCCGATCGCCCGCAACGAAACGCGCGAGCAGGTGGTGCGCCGGCTGATCGCGCTGTTGCGCGAGGCGCACGGGCGCGGCGCCCGGCTCGTGGTGTTCCCCGAGCTCGCGCTCACGACCTTCTTCCCGCGCTGGTGGTTCACCGACCCGGCCGAGCTCGACGCGTTCTTCGAGACGGAAATGCCGAGCCCCGCGACCCGGCCCCTCTTCGAGACCGCGGCCGCGCTCGGCTGCGCCTTCCACCTCGGCTATGCCGAGCGCACCCCGGAAGGCCGCCGTTTCAACACCGCGATCCTCGTCGATCCTTCGGGCCGGATCGTCCTCAAATATCGCAAGGTCCATCTGCCCGGGCACCGCGAGCACGAGCCCTGGCGCCCCTTCCAGCACCTCGAGAAGCGCTACTTCGAGCCGGGTGACCTGGGCTTTCCGACCGTCGAGGCGATGGGCGGGCGGATGGGCATCTTGATCTGCAACGACCGGCGCTGGCCCGAGGCTTGGCGGGTGCTGGGCCTCGCCGGCGTCGAGCTCGTCATGGTCGGCTACAACACCCCGCAGCACTACCCGCCCGTGCCGCAGCAGGACCATCTGCAGAACTTCCACAACCATCTCGTGCTGCAGGCGGGTGCTTACCAGAACGGCACCTGGGTCGTGGCGACCGCCAAATGCGGGGTCGAGGAGGGCTGCCTGTTGATCGGCCAGAGCTGCATCGTGGCACCCACGGGCGAGATCGTCGCCATGTGCAGCACGCTCGAGGACGAGCTGGCGGTGGCACGCGCCGACCTCGACCGCTGCCGGGAGATCAAGGAGCACATTTTCAACTTCGCACTGCACCGCCGACCGGAATGCTACGGGCCGATCTGCGCCAAGGGCTGAGCGAGCCCGAGCCGGCGGCGCTGCGGCCGGTCGAGGCGAGCGCAGCCGCCCGGCTGCAGCGCGCGCGAGGGTTCCTCGAGCTCGAGGTCGGTCCGCGCGCGGGCGCGAGCGCGCTCCTCGTCCACCGCGAGAGCGGCTGCGCGAAGGCGCGCTTTCCCCGCGCCGCCGACCGGCGGTGCTTCGAGGCCGTGCTCATCAACACCGCGGGCGGCATCGCCGGCGGCGACCGGATCGCGCAGCGACTCCGGGTGCGTGCCGGCGCGAGCCTCCTCGCCTCGGGCCAGGCGGCCGAGAAGGTCTACCGCTCGCTCGGGCCCGAGGCGTGCCTCGCGACCCGCCTCGCGATCGAGCCGGGCGGGACGCTGATCTGGCTGCCGCAGGAGACGATCCTCTTCGACGGCGGCCGGCTCGACCGGAACCTCGAGGTCGAGCTCGCCGGCGACGCGCGGCTCCTCGTGGTCGAAGCGGTCGTGCTCGGACGCACCGCGCGCAGCGAGGAGGTTCGTGCGGGCCGCCTGCGCGACCGCCGCGTCATCCGCCGCGACGGCTCGCTCCTGCTGGTCGATCCCCTGCGCCTCGAGGGGCCGATCGCCGAGCTCGCCCTTCGGCCGGCACTCCTCGGCGGGGCGCGCGCCTTCGCGACGATCCTGGCCATGGGTCCCGGGCTCGACATGGCGCTGCTCGAGGCGCTGCGCGGTCGGCTCGCCGAGGCCGCGGGTCGCGCCGCGGCAGGGCTGCGCGGACCCGTTCTGCTAGCCCGGCTGCTCGCAGCCGACGGCTTCGAGCTGCGGCGGGCGATCGCGCAGGCCCTGGGCGTGCTGCTGCCGGCCTTCGGCTGTGCGGGCGAGCTGCCACGGGTGTGGCGCTGCTGAACCCGGCTCAGCCGCGCCGGGCGGCCTCGTACTCGGCCCGGGTCGCGGCGTCGGGCGGGTAGAGCCCGGGCAAGGGTCGACCGCGGGCGACCTCCGCGATCACCCAGCGCTCGAAGGCGTCCTGCTCGCGCGCGGCGGCGAGCAGCTCCGAGGCGAGTGCCGCCGGCAGGACGATCGCACCGTCCGCGTCGGCCACGACGAGATCACCCGGCAGCACCGCCGTCCCGCCCACCCGGACCGGCATGCCGTAGCCCGCGAAGAACAGGCTCACAAACGACGGGGGCGGGGCGAGTCCGGCGCACCAGAGGGGAAAGCCCACCCGCTCGAGCCCGACCCGATCGCGCATCACCCCGTCGCTCACGGCACCCGCGAGGCCCCGGATCCGCGCCCGGTCGGCCAAGATGTCGCCCAAAACACCACCGTCGCGGTCGCCCTGCGTCTCGATCACGAGGACCGAGCCGGGCGGTGCGGTCTCGATCGCCTCGACGAGACCGCCCGGCCGGCCGACCACGTCGGCCATGGGCAGATCCTCGCGTCCGGGAAGGAAGCGGAGCGTGAAAGCCGGGCCGGCGATCCGCTGGTCGGGGCGCAGCGGTGCGGCGCCTCGGATCCGGTGGCGGCGGATCCCGCGCTTCACGAGCTGGGTCGAAAGCGTGGCCGTGCCGATCCGGGCGAGCTCGTCGAGAGCAGCGCGGTCGAGGGTCATGGCGGCCTCCCTGCCTGTTTTTCGATCACGATGTGCCCTGCGCTCGGGCAGCCGCCCCGAAGCTCGTGCGTCCGTCCGCGATCCGGGGGCTGGCCGCGATTTTGCAACGCGCTATCCGGCTCGACGAAGGCCGCGTGCGAGGGACGGCCGTGGAGGGGCCATGCAGCTGAGCCCACGGGAGAAGGACAAGCTCTTGATCGCGCTCGCCGCCATGGTGGCGCGGCGGCGCCTCGAGCGGGGCGCGAAGCTCAACTACCCCGAGGCCGTGGCCTTGATCACCGACACGGTCCTCGAAGGCGCGCGCGACGGCAAGTCGGTGGCCGAGCTCATGCAGGCCGGTGCGGAAGTGCTCGGCCGCGAGCAGGTGATGGAGGGGGTGGCCGAGATGATCCCCGAGGTCCAGGTCGAGGCGACCTTCCCGGACGGCACCAAGCTCGTGACCGTCCACCGGCCGATCCGCTGAGGAGGCGAGCCTTGATCCCGGGCGAGATCCGCACCCAGGACGGCGAGCTCGAGCTCAACGTCGGCCGGGCGACCGTCACCCTCGAGGTCGCCAACACGGGCGACCGTCCCGTCCAGGTCGGCTCGCACTACCATTTCTTCGAGGTCAATGCGGCCCTCGCCTTCGATCGCGAGAAGGCCCGCGGCATGCGGCTCGACATCCCGGCGGGCACGGCCGTGCGCTTCGAGCCGGGCCAGCGCCGCGAGGTCCGGCTCGTGGCCTACGCCGGCGCTCGGCGGGTGTACGGCTTCAACCAGAAGATCATGGGTCCGCTCGACCCGCCGGAGGCGTGAACCCATGCCCTACAGGATCGGCCGCGACGCTTACGCCGCGATGTTCGGCCCGACCGTGGGCGACAAGATCCGCTTGGCCGACACCGAACTTTGGATCGAGGTCGAGCGCGACCACACGATCCCGGGCGAGGAGGTCAAGTTCGGTGGCGGCAAGGTGATCCGCGACGGCATGGGGCAGAGCCAGCGGGGCCGCAGCGAGGGTGCCGTCGACACGGTCATCACCAACGCCGTGATCCTCGATCATTGGGGTGTGGTGAAGGCGGACGTGGGGATCAAGGACGGGCGGATCGTCGGGATCGGCAAGGCCGGCAACCCGGACGTCCAGCCCGGGGTGGACATCGTGATCGGCCCCGGCACCGAGGCGATCGCGGGTGAGGGGCGGATCCTCACCGCGGGCGGGATCGACGCGCACATCCACTTCATCTGCCCGCAGATCTGCGAGGAGGCGCTGCATTCGGGCCTCACCACGCTCTTCGGCGGCGGCACCGGGCCCGCGGCCGGGACCACCGCCACCACCTGCACGCCCGGCCCCTGGCACATCGGCCGGATGCTCCAGGCACTCGAAGCGTTCCCGCTGAATTTCGGCCTGTTGGGCAAAGGCAACGCGAGCCTGCCGCTCGGGCTCGTCGAGCAGGTCGAGGGTGGAGCCTGCGGCTTCAAGCTGCACGAGGATTGGGGCACGACCCCGGCGGCGATCGACTGCTGCCTCGATGTCGCCGAACGCTACGACGTGCAGGTCGCGATCCACACCGACACCTTGAACGAGTCGGGCTTCGTCGAGAACACGATCGCCGCCTTCAAAGGCCGGACGATCCACGCCTTCCACACCGAGGGCGCCGGGGGTGGCCACGCGCCCGACATCATCAAGGTCTGCGGGCTCGAAAACGTCCTGCCTTCCTCGACCAACCCGACCCGGCCCTACACCGTGAACACGGTGGACGAGCATCTCGACATGCTCATGGTCTGCCATCACCTCGACCCCTCGATCCCCGAGGACGTGGCCTTCGCCGAGAGCCGGATCCGCAAGGAGACGATCGCCGCGGAGGACATCCTGCACGATCTGGGCGCCATCTCGATGATGTCGTCGGACAGCCAGGCCATGGGCCGGGTGGGCGAGGTGATCGTCCGGACCTGGCAGACGGCGCACAAGATGAAGGTCCAGCGCGGCCGGTTGCCCGAGGAGACCGGCGACAACGACAATCTGCGCTGCCGCCGCTACCTCGCCAAATACACGATCAACCCGGCGATCGCGCAGGGCGTCGCGCATCTCGTGGGCTCGGTCGAGGTCGGCAAGCTGGCCGATCTGGTCTTGTGGCGCCCGGCCTTCTTCGGGGTGAAACCTGAGATGGTCATCAAGGCGGGCGTGATCGTGGCGGCCCCGATGGGCGATCCGAACGCCTCGATCCCGACCCCGCAGCCCGTCCACATGCGGCCGATGTTCGGCGCCTTCGGGAGGGCCTGCGAGCAGGTGGCCGTGCATTTCGTGAGCGCCGCCGCCCTTGCCGCGGGAGTCGGCCGGCGCTGGGGTCTCACCCGGCCGCTTGAGGCCGTGCGGAACACCCGGAGCATCTCGAAGCGCTCCATGATCTTGAACGATGCCACACCGGTGATCGAGGTCGACCCCGAGACCTACGAGGTGCGCGCCGACGGGGTGCTGTTGACCTGCGAACCCGCGGTGGTGCTGCCCATGGCCCAGCGTTACTTCCTCTTTTGACGGCAGGGCACGGCATGATCCGGGCGATCGCGGTCGAGGCCGGGGGCGAGGTCGCGGGCAGCGTCACGCTCACTTACGACGATCGCCACCGCCGGCGGATGACGATCCGCACCGATGCCGGCGAGACGATTCTGCTCGATCTGCCCGAGGCCCGGCACCTGCGCGACGGCGACAGGCTCGTGCTCGAGAACGGCCGACGGCTGCTCGTGCGCGCCGCCGCGGAGCCGGTGGTCGAGGTCGTGGCGGACGAGCCGCGCACACTCGCCCGCTTCGCCTGGCATCTCGGCAACCGCCACACGCCCGCGCAGATCCTCCCGGACCGGTTGCGGATCCGACCCGACCACGTGCTCGAGGCGATGCTCGAAGGGCTCGGCGCCCGGCTCGAGCCGAGGCTGGCGCCGTTCGACCCGGAGCACGGCGCCTACGGCTCGGGGCACGGACGGAGCGGGCACCACCACGATCATGGATGAGGCGGCGCTCTACCGGCTCCTGACCTGGCTCTCGCCGGGCTTTCCGGTGGGCGCCTTCTCCTACAGCCACGGGCTCGAACGGGCGGTCGAGGCGGGCCTGGTGCGCGACGAGCCGGGCCTCGTGGGTTGGCTCCAGGACCTGCTCGCCCATGGCACGCTCGGCCAGGACGCGATCCTCTCGGCCCGCGCCCACGCCGCGCTCGAGGCCGAGGACGAAGAGGGGTTCGCCGAACTGCGGGCGCTGGCCGCGGCCCTTCCCGCGACGAGCGAGTTCTTGCTCGAGACCACGGCCCAAGGGGCCGCCTTCGCGCGCACCTGCCTCGCCGCCTGGCCCGATCCGGAGGGTCGCCTCGAGCGCCTCCTGGGCGAGCCGGACGCAGCGCCGCCGCTCGCCTATCCGCTCGCCGTCGGTGCGGTCGCCGGGGCCCACGGGATCCCGCGCGCCGCGACGCTCTCGGCCTTCCTCCAGTCGGTCGTGGCCAACCTCGTCTCGGCCGCCGTCCGGCTGATCCCGCTCGGTCAGACCGCGGGACAGCGCGCGCTCGCCGCGCTCGAGCCCGCGGTCCGCGCCGCGGCCGGGCGGGCCGAGCGTGCCGACCTCGACGAGCTCGGCACCGCGAGCTTGGTGCTCGACTGGTGCTCCCTCTCGCACGAGACCCAGTACACGAGGTTGTTCCGCTCGTGAGCCCGCACGGACCCTTGCGCGTCGGCATCGGCGGCCCGGTCGGCTCGGGCAAGACCGCGCTCTGCGAGGCGCTCTGCAAGGCGCTGCGCGACCGCTACGACATGGCGGTCGTCACCAACGACATCTACACCAAGGAGGACCAGCGCATCCTGACCGAGGCCGGGGCGCTGCCTCCCGAGCGGATCTTGGGCGTCGAGACGGGCGGCTGCCCGCACACCGCCATCCGCGAGGACGCCTCGATCAACCTCGCGGCGGTGGCCGAGATGCGCCGCCGCTTCCCGGGCCTCGAGCTCCTCTTGATCGAATCGGGCGGCGACAATCTGGCCGCGACCTTCAGCCCCGAGCTCGCCGACCTCACGATCTACGTGATCGACGTGGCCGAGGGCGAGAAGATCCCGAGGAAGGGCGGGCCGGGCATCACCCGCTCGGACCTCCTCGTGATCAACAAGATCGACCTCGCGCCTCACGTGGGCGCCCGGCTCGAGGTGATGGCGGCGGACGCGCGGCGGATGCGCGGCGAGCGGCCCTTCGTCATGACCAACCTCAAGACCGGCGAGGGTGTCGCGGAGGTGGTGGCGTTCGTGATCCGCGCGGGCGGGCTGCCCGAGCGCGGCTGAGCTGGCCGGCGGTTGCGGGCCGTCGGGTGAGGCCCTATGCGCGAGCCCGCTCGCTCCGGGAGGGACCGAAGATGCCGCGCTTCGCCGCCAATCTCTCGATGATGTTCACGGACGTGCCGTTCCTCGAGCGGTTCGGCCGCGCCGCGGCGGCGGGCTTCGAGGCCGTGGAGTTCCTCTTCCCTTACGAGCACCCGGCCGAGGCGATCGCGGCCGAGCTCGACCGGCACGGGCTCACCCAGGCCCTCTTCAACCTGCCGCCGGGCGATTTCGCCAAGGGCGAGCGGGGGATCGCCTCGCTGCCCGGTCGGGAGGCCGAGTTCCGCGAAGGTGTGGAAACCGCACTCCGCTACGCCGGGGCGACCCGCTGCCGGACGCTCCACTGCATGGCGGGGCTGTTGCCCGAGGGCGCCGATCGCGCCCACCACGAGGCGGTCTATGTCGAGAACCTGCGCCACGCCGCCCGGCGCTGCGCCGAAGCCGGCATCACGCTCGTGATCGAGCCGATCAACACGCGCGACATCCCGGGCTATTTCCTCAACTATCAACACCAGGCCCGCCGGATCATCGAGCGGGTGGGCGAACCCAACCTGAAGCTGCAGCTCGACCTCTACCACTGCCAGATCATGGAGGGCGATCTCGCCCGGCACATCCGCGAGTTCGCCGACATCACGGCGCACGTGCAGATCGCGGGCGTGCCGGAGCGTCACGAGCCGGACCTGGGCGAGGTCAACTACCCCTACCTCTTCGCGGTCCTCGACGAGGTCGGCTACGGCGGTTGGGTGGGCTGCGAATATCGCCCGAAGGGCCGCACCGAGGACGGGCTCGGCTGGTTCGCCCCCTGGCGCCGGCGCCGAGGGGCGTGAGGTCGAGGCGCGTCAGAGGCCGGTGTTCCGGTAGAGTCGGTCGAGGGCGATCCGGTCCTCGAGGACTCGGCTCTCGAAGCTCGCAGCAGCCACGAAGTCGCGGGCCGACCAACCGTCCGGCTCGCGCCACCAGACCTGCACGCAGCGGCGCTGGGAATCGACGAGCCAGATCTCGGCGACGCTGTCCAAGCTCTTGTAATCGTCGAGCTTGCGGCCCTCGTTGTCGGTGCGGGTGGACGTCGAGAGCACCTCGACGATCAGAACCGGATCTCGGGTGATCTGGCTGCGCGGTTCGGGATTGCAGGTGAGCGCGACGTCGGCGACGTAGAAGGTCGCATCGTCGATCCGGATACCGGCGTCGATCTGCGCGCGACAGGGCGGCCTCCGCTCCAGTCGGCGGTCGATCTCTCCCCAGCAATTGCCGACGATCGTGCCGTGCTCGCCGGACGGCGCTGCCATCATCCTGAGCCGGCCGTCGACGAGCTCGTAGCGTCGGTCGGGTTCCCCCTCGAAGCGGAGGAAGTCCGCGACGGTCATGGTGATCGCGTCGGGGTTCTCGTCCACGGGTTCGAGCCTGGCATGACCGGCTCAGCCGGGGAACCGGCGGCGGAGCTCCGCCACCTGCTCGGCCGTCAACGGCCGGATCGGCCGGCCCTGGAGGTGGACGAAGAGCTTGGCGGTCTCCTCGAGCTCCTCGATCGCGTGCACCGCGGCATCCAGCGTGGATCCGGCGACCACCGGCCCGTGATTGGCGAGGAGCACGGCATGGTGCCGGTCGGCCACCGCCTCGACCGCCGTGCCGAGCGCCGGATCGCCCGGTGGGATGTAAGGCAAAAGCTTCAGCCGACCGACGCGCATCACGTAATAGGCGGTCAAGGGCGGGATCGGCTCTTCGGGGTCGAGCCCCTCCAAAAGGCTCACCGCGACCGACCAGGTGGAGTGGAGGTGGACGACGGCACCGGCCGCGGGTCGCGCCCGGTACATGCCCAGATGCATCGGCACCTCCTTGGTCGGCGGGTCACCGGCCAGGTGGCGGCCTGTGGCGTCGAGCCGGGCGAGGCGCGCCGGATCCAAGTCGCCCAGGGCCACGTTGGTGGGCGTGGCGAGGAAGCCGCCGTCGGGTAGGCGTACCGAGAGGTTGCCGGAACTCCCGAAAGTGAGGCCGCGGGCGAACAAGGAGCGGCCGAGCGCGCAGAGCCGCTCGGCGAGTCGGGCCTCCTCGCTCACGGCATCACCTCGAAGGCGCGCAGGAAGAAATCGCGCCGACCGAAATTGCCGCTTTTGAGGGCCAAAGCCAGGCGCGGGCCGCAGCCGATCGTGACGGTCGCGGGCACGCCCGGGTCGATCTGTGGGCCGATCACGAGCCCCTCGATACCGAGCGCCTTGACCACGGCACCACTCGTCTCCCCACCCGCCACCACGAGCCGGCGCACGCCCCCCGCCACGAGCTCGCGGGCGATCACCGCCATCGCCTCTTCGACGACCGCACCCGCCCGCTCCCGGCCGAGCTCGGCCTGGACGCGGCGGACCTCCTCGGGCGGGGCGCTCGCATAGACGAGGACCGGACCGCTCGGCAAATGCTCGCGGGCCCAGGCGACGACCTCCTGGAGCTCCTCGCCGCGCGCCAGGGCGAGCGGGTCGAGCCGCCGCGCCGGGCGATGCTCGCGAAAGGCCTCGATCTGGGCGAGCGTGGCAGCCGAGCAGGAGCCGGCCAGCACCACTGCCGGCCCGGCAACCGGCGGCAGGGCCGCGGCCTCCGCACCGCGATCCGGCAACAGGCCCGCACGGCGGAAATTGGCGGGCAGCCCCATGGCCACGCCGGAGCCGCCGGTCACGAGCGGATGGTCGGCCACCGCCTCGCCGATCGCGAGGAGGTCCTCGTCCTCGAGGCAGTCGACGATCGCCCAGCGGCAACCCTCGTGGCGCAGCTCGGTGAGCCGGTCGCGGATGAACGAGGCGCCGCGGCGGACCGTCGGCCAGGCGACGAGCCCGACCTTGCGCGGGGTTTGCCGGCCGAGCACCCGGACGAGGTCGGGATCGGTCATGGGCGTCAAGGGGTGGTGCGCCATGTGGGTTTCCGACAGCAGCCGGTCACCCACGAACAGATACCCCATGTAGATCGTCCGGCCGGTCTCCGGAAATGCCGGACAGGCGATCGCGATCGATGCGTCCAACCGGTCGGCGAGCGCGTCGCCGACCGGCCCGATGTTACCCTCGGCCGTGCTGTCGAAGGTCGAGCAATATTTGAAGAAGATCTGCCGAGCGCCGGCGCGACGCAGCCAGTCGAGCGCCTCGAGGCTGTCGGCGACCGCCTCCTTGACCGGCGCGGTCCGCGACTTGAGGGCGATCGTCACCGCATCGACCTCGCCGACCTCGAGCGTGGCCCGCGGCACACCGATCAGCTGGACCGTGCGCATGCCGTGGCGAACGAGCATGTTGCAGAGATCGGTCGCACCCGTGAAATCGTCGGCGATCGCGCCCAACAAGAGCGGCATGTCCCCCTCCCCGGCTCGGTCCCGGCTCTAGACCAGCCGCCGGCTGCGCGCGAGTCCCGAAGACCCCTCTTGAAGCCGCATCGGCCTTGCCCATCTGTCGACCAGGTCGGATGCCGCTTCCGGGTCCGACCATGTTGATCGGCGTGTCCATGGTGGAGCGCCCAACGTCGTGATCGCTCGATGGAGGATCAAGTGACGACGATCGATCTTCGTCCCTTCTACCGCACCGTCCGTGATTTCGACCGTCTCGCGAGCCGCCTGGTCTCGAGCGTGGCGGCGGTCGACACCGGCCCCGCCTACGACATCTTGGCGACCGGGGAAGATCGCTTCGCGATCGTGCTCGCTCTGCCCGGCTGGAAAGCCGAGGAGCTTTCGATTTCGGTCGAAAACGGCGTGCTCACCGTCAAGGGCCAGCCGGCCGAGCCCAAGGCCGAGGTCCGGGTGATCCAGCGCGGCATCGTCCGGCAGGCGTTCGAGCGCCGGTTCGCGCTCGCCGAGTATGTCGAGGTCAAGGGTGCCCGGCTCGACAACGGGCTGCTCGAGATCGAGCTCGTCCGCGAGGTGCCCGAGGCGCTCAAGCCCAAGACCATCGCCATCCGCACCGGTGGTGGCGAGGCGGGCGGCATCGCCAAGGCCGCTTGATCGCACCGGAAGCTCGTGAGAGGCAGAGGGGCGGCGGCTCCGGCTGCCGCCCCTTCGGCTGTTCGGAGGCCCGCGCATGAGTCGCTCGCTCTACGACGAACTCGGCGTCTCGAGAACCGCGAGCGAGGAGGAGATCACCCGAGCCTTCCGCAAGCTCGCCAAACTCTATCATCCCGACCTCCACCCGGGCGACAAAAAGGCCGAAGAGAAGTTCAAGCGGATCTCGGCGGCTTACGAGATCCTGTCGGACAAGACCAAGCGGGCGCGTTACGACCGCGGCGAGATCGACGAGCAGGGCCGCGAGCGGGTGTTCGCGGGCGGTGGCTTCCATCCGGGGGCCGGCGCGGGCGGGACTCGCTTCGAGTTCGGTGGGACCGGCGGGTTCAATTTCGAGGAGATCCTGGGCGACCTGTTCGGCACTCGGCGGCGTTCCGGCCGAGCGGGCGGGCCTTTCGGCGGCGGTCCGTTCACCGGTGGCCCGTTCGCCGGCGGCTTTTCGAGCACCTTCGGCGGTGCCACGGGCGAGGACGTCAAGGTCACGACCGAGGTCGACTTCACGACCGCCGCGCGCGGTGGGACCCGGCGCGTGATCCTGCCCGACGGGAGTGCGGTCGACGTCACGATCCCGGCCGGCACGGTCGACGGCGCCGTCCTGCGGCTCAAAGGCAAGGGTCGGCCAGGTCCGGCCGGCCCCGGCGACGCGCTCGTCGAGGTCAAGGTCACCCCGCATCCCCGCTTCGAGCGCAAGGGTCTCGACATCCTCGTCGACCAGCCGATCCCGCTCGCGATCGCGGTCAAGGGCGGCAAGGTCCGGGTCCCCACCCTCGACGGCGAGGTGGCGCTGAGTGTGCCGCCGCGCACGAGCTCGGGCACCATGCTCCGGCTCAAGGGCAAGGGCATCAAGGATGCGCGGACCGGCCAGCAGGGCGACCAGCTCGTCCGCGTTCTGATCGAGTTGCCCAAGGAGCCCGAGCTTTTGGAGCTGATCGAGCGCTGGGCCGAGCGCCGGGCGGCCTGACCCCGCCCGGCCAGGGCGCACGGCGCCCGGGCTCGTCCGCCGCTCAGCTCTTGGCGAGGCCGAGCCGGCGGAGGACCTCCGCAGCCTTGGCTTCGAACTCCGACGCGAAGGTGGCGAAGGCGGCCGGGCCGTCCCAGAGTGGCTGCACGCCGCGCGCCTTCATCGCTTCTTGCACCTCGGCCGAGGCGTGCGCCCTGGCCCCGGCCTCGGCGAGCTTCTGTACGATCGCGGGCGGCAGGCCTTTGGGGCCCACGAACGCGAACCAGTTCTCGTAGGTCCAATCCAAGCCCACCGCCTCCTTCACCGTCGGCACGTCCGGGAAGACCGGGGAGCGGGCCGGGCCCATCACCGCGAGGGCCCGCACCTGGCCCGCCTCGATCAGCGCTTTGCCCTCGATCGGCGAGCCCGTGAACATGGTGATGCCGCCGGCCACGAGGTCCTCGAGCGCGGGCGCCCCACCGCGCGAGGGGATCCACCTGATCCGGTCGGCCTCCATCCCCAGGCTCGCGAGCAGGCCGGCGATCGCCGTGTGCCAGGAGCCACCCTGGCCGGAGCCGGAGGCGGTGTAGGTGCCGGGCGGCGCTTTACGCACCGCTTCCAGGAGCTCGGCCAAGCTCTTCCAAGGCGCGTCGGCTTTGACCGTCATCCCGGCGGGATGACGGTGATCCGCGAGATCAGCGTGAAGCTCGCGGGCGTGATGTCGGCGAGCCCCATCGTCTTCAGGAAGGCGAGCTCGGGCGAGGCGACCCCGAGCGTGTAACCGTCGGGCTCGGCGTTGGCGATCGCCGCGTGGCCGACCACGCCACTGCCGCCCGAACGGTTGACGACGTTGACCGGCACGCCGAGCTTTTTCTCGAGGCCGGCGGCGAAGATCCGCGCCGAGATGTCGGTACCACCGCCGGCATCCCAGGGCACGATGATCTGGATCGGGCGCTCCGGATAGGCGGCCCAAGCCGGCTGCGCGGCGAGCGCAGTTGCCGCGGCCAGGGCGGTGAGCAGGTGTCGACGGTGCATGCGAGCCTCCCCCAACGTCTCCGCGCTCGACTATCAGAGCCCGATCCGGCCGAGCCAGAGGCGCGCACGTGGATCTCTCATCCCGGGGCGGGGCCGATCCGCCAAAGCGCACCGTCGGCAGCGTCGGTCAGGAGGTAGACGAGCCCGTCGGGGCCCACTCGAACGTCGCGGATGCGGCCGATCTCGTACTGCAAGAGCCGGTGTTCCTTGATCACCTTGCGGCCGTCGAGCTCGAGCCGGACCAGCATCTGCGCGGCGAGCGCGCCCACGAGCAGGCTGCCCCTCCAGCCGGGGATCCGGTCCGAGTCGTAGAACGCCATGCCGGAAGGCGCGATCGAGGGGGTCCACACCCAGATCGGGTCGACCACCCCCGGCATGGTCTTGCCGCGGCCGATCGGCAGGCCGGTATAGTCGATCCCGTGGGTCACGAGCGGCCAGCCGTAATTGGCGCCTTTCTCGATGACGTTGATTTCGTCGCCGCCGCGCGGGCCGTGCTCGTGCTCCCAGAGCTCACCCGTCCAGGGGTTCGTGGCCAGGCCCTGGGCGTTGCGGATGCCGTAGGCCCAGATCTCGGGGCGCACGCCCGGTCGGCCGACGAACGGGTTGTCGGCCGGGATCCGGCCGTCCGGCTCGATCCGGAGGATCGTGCCGGCCAAATCGTCGAGCTTTTGCGCGCGCTCCATCTCGCCCCGATCACCGGTCGAGACGTAGAGCTTGCCGTCGCGGCCGAAGACCAGGCGCGAACCGAAGTGGCGGCCGGTGCCGCCGGGCGGGTCGGCGGTCAAGAGGACTTCGAGGTCGGCGAGGCGGTGGCCATCGAGCCGTCCCCGCGCCACCCGGGTCGCGGCACCGCGGCCCACCGGGGCGGCGTAGGAGAGGTAGACGAGCCGGCTCGCCGCGAAGTCCGGAGCGAGTGCCACGTCGAGCAGCCCACCCTGGCCGCGCGCCCAGACCTCGGGCACACCCGCGATCGGCTCGGGATCGAGCCGACCGGTCTCGTCGATCAGCCGCAGCCGTCCCGGCCGTTCGGTGACGAGCATCCCGCCGCCGGGTAGGAACGCGAGGCCCCAGGGGTGTTCGAGCGGACCCACGACCCGCTCGAGGCGGAGGCGCGTGCCGGCATCCTCGAAGAGCACGGGCTCCCCCACCACGCCCGCACTGGCCCCCGCACCCACCTGCAGACCGTTGCAGGAGGTCGCGAAACCGATGAACCCGGCCAGCAGCGGCAGGGCGAGGATCGCCGCACGCGGCATGGAAAGTCTCCGGAAGCTCCACCGTCGTGAGGAAAGATAGTCTTGCCGACCGCGGGGGGAACCGGCTTGATCCCGGCGGGTGCCGTGGGGAGGGAGCATGACGGCAGGGGAGACGATCGTCGACTTGTTGAGCCGCGGCGCGGCGAACGCGCCCGCGATCCTCGCACCGGGCCGGCCGGCGCTCGACTACGCCGGGTTGCGGGCGATGCTGCCGGAGGTCACGGGTGCGCTGCGGTCGCGCGGGATCGGTCCCGACGACCGGGTCGCGATCGTGCTCCCGAACGGCCCCGAGGCGGCGACCGCCTTCTTGGCCCTCGCTTGCGCGGCGGCGACCGCGCCTTTGAACCCGGCCTACCGCGAGGAGGAGTTCGACTTCTACCTCGACGATTTGAAAGCCGCGGCGGTCCTCGTCGGCCCCGAAGAGGACGGCCCCGTGGTCCGGGTCGCCGAGCGGCGTGGCATGCAGATCTTGCGCCTCGGCGCCGTGGCGGACGGTCCCGCGGGGCTGCTCCGTCTGGAGGGCGAGACGCCGGTCGCCCCGACGCCCGTGTCGGACGCAACCGCCCTCTTACTGCACACCTCGGGCACGACCAGCCGGCCCAAGCTCGTGCCCTTGAGCCACGCCAACCTCTCCGCCTCGGCGCGGCACATCGGGAGGACGCTCGCGCTCGGGCCCACCGATCGCTGCCTCAACATCATGCCGCTCTTCCACATCCACGGGCTCGTCGCGGCGGTCCTCTCCTCGCTCGCCGCCGGCGGCTCGGTGTTCTGCACCCCGGGCTTCAACGCGCTCCGCTTCTTCGCCTGGCTCGAGGAGGCGCGGCCGACCTGGTACACAGCGGTGCCGACCATGCACCAGGCGATCCTCGCCCGCGCCGAGCGCAACCCCGAAGCGGTGGCGCGCGCCGGGCTGCGGTTGATCCGCTCGAGCTCGGCCTCCTTGCCCCCGCAGGTCATGCGGGCGCTCGAGACGACCTTCCGCTGCCCGGTGATCGAAAGCTACGGGATGACCGAGGCGGCGCACCAGATGACGAGCAACCCGCTGCCGCCCGCCGTGCGCAAGCCGGGCTCGGTCGGCCTGCCGGCGGGGCCGCGCGTGCGGATCGCCGATCCGCTCGCCCCGGTCCTGCGCGGCCCGGGCGAGACCGGCGAGGTCGTGATCTCGGGCCCGAACGTCACGAAGGGTTACGAAGCCAACCCGGAGGGCAACGCCAAGGCCTTCTTCGAGGTCGAGGGGCGCCGCTGGTTCCGGACCGGCGACGAGGGCTTCTTCGACGAGGACGGCTATCTCCGGCTCACCGGTCGGCTCAAGGAGATCATCAACCGCGGCGGGGAGAAGGTGAGCCCGCTCGAGGTCGACGCGGTCTTGATGGACCATCCGGCCATCGCCCAGTGCGTGACCTTCGCGATCCCGCACGACAAGCTCGGCGAGGAGGTGGGCGCGGCGGTGGTCCTGCGTGAAGGCATGAGCGCGACCGAGCAGGAGATCCGCGCCTTCGCCGCCACCCGGCTCGCCGACTTCAAGGTCCCGCGCAAGGTCGTGATCCTTCCCGAGATTCCGAAAGGGGCGACCGGCAAATTGCAGCGGATCGGCCTCGCGCAGCGTTTGGGCCTGGCCTGATGCGCATCTGTGTCTTCGGCGCCGGGGCGATCGGTGGCTATCTGGCAGCAAAGCTCGCCGCCCGGGAGGAAAACGCGGTCTCGCTCGTGGCCCGCGGGCCGCATCTCGAGGCGATCCGCAACAACGGCCTCGTACTCGTCGAGGGCGAGCGGCGGACGGTCACCCGGCCGCGGGCGAGTTCGGATGCGCGCGAGCTCGGGCCGCAGGACTACGTCGTCGTCACCTTGAAGGCGCATCAGATCCCGGCAGCCGTACCGGCGATCGAGGCGCTCTTGGGCCCCGAGACGGCGATCGTCTGGGCGGTCAACGGCGTCCCCTGGTGGTACTTCTACGGACTCGAAGGTCCCTGGCGCGACCGGCGGCTCGAGAGCGTCGATCCGGGCGGGGTGATCTGGGATCGGCTCGACCCGAAACGGGCCATCGGTTGCGTCGTCTACCCGGCGGCCGAGGTCCACGAGCCCGGTGTCGTGACCCTCGTCGAGGGCGACCGCTTCTCGCTGGGCGAGCCCGACGGCAGCCGGAGCGAACGCGTCGAGCGGTTCGCCAAGGCGCTCGTCGCAGCCGGTCTCAAGGCTCCCGTCAGGCCCAAGATCCGCGACGAGATCTGGGTCAAGCTCTGGGGCAATCTCGCCTTCAACCCGATCAGCGCACTCACCCGGGCGACGCTCGACGTGATCAGCGGCGACCCGCCGACGCGGGCGGTGGCACGCGCCATGATGGTCGAGGCGCAGAGGGTGGCCGAAAAGCTCGGCGTGCGCTTCGCGATCGACGTCGACAAGCGGATCGAGGGTGCGGCCGCGGTCGGCGCCCACAAGACCTCGATGTTGCAGGACCTGGAGCGCGGCCGGCCGATGGAGATCGACGCTTTGGTCACCGCCGTGCTCGAGCTCGCGAAGCTCGTCGAGGTCACAACACCCACGATCACCGCGGTCCACGCGCTCGTGACCCTCGAGGCGCGGGTCGCGGGTTGCTACCCGGCGACGCGCTGAGGGTTCAATCCGAGAGCCGCTCCGAACCCTGGGCGTAGCGCTCGAGGGCGGCGCGGTCCTTGATCAGGATCTCGCCTCGGCCCTTGGCGATCACGCCGCGGCGGGCGAGCTCGCTCATCACCCGGCTCACCGCCTCGCGATGCGTACTGACCTTGGCCGCCACGTCGGCGTGCTTGGGCGGCGGGACGATGCGGGCCGGGCCTTTGCCCGTGGGCTCGGCGAGACGCAAGAGCTCGGCGCAGATCCGGGCCGGCACCGGGCTCGCGAACTCGTAGACCCGCTGGCTCAAGGCACGCACGAGCCGGGCCAGCTTCTTCAAGGTCGCCTCGGTCACCGCCGGTTCGCGGCGCAAAAGCGCCAAGAAGTCGTTGGCGCTCATCGTGGCCACGAGCGAATCTTCGAGCGCCACGACGTCGGCCGAGCGCGGCTCGCCGTCGATGGCCGCGATCTCGCCGAAGCTCGAGCCGGCGCCGAGGTCGCGGAACGCCACTTCGCGGCCGCTCTCCGCGAACATCGTGACCCGGACTTTTCCCGACAGCACGAAATACACCTCGCGGCCCGGGTCGAGCCGGCCGACGATCGCTTGCCCGGCATCGAAATGGCGGAGGCGGACCGTCGGCAGCAGCGCTGCGAGCCCCCGCTCGTCGAGCCCGGCCAAGATGTCGACCCGCGCGAGCCGCTGGGCGAGCGGGATCGCGTCGACGAGGCGAGGATCGGGCCGCGCCGCACTCACCCGAGCACCCGCTCGATCCAGGCGAGCAGCGCCGGCAGCGGCATCGCGCCGCTGGTCCGGGCCCGCTCGCGGCCACCTTCGAAGAGCACGAGTGTGGGGACGGACCGGATCCCCAGGGTCCGGGCGATGTCGGGTTCGGCGTCGATGTCGAGCTTGGCGACCCGCAGCCGCGGCTCGAGCCGCGCTGCCGCCTGCTCCAGCACCGGTGCCATGGCCCGGCACGGGCCGCACCAGGGCGCCCAAAAATCGAGGAGGAGCGGCAGATCGGAGCGATCGCGGTGGATCGCGAAGGTCTCGGCCGTGAGGGCCACCGGCCGCCCCTCGAACAGCCGGGCACCGCACCGGCCGCACTTGGCCGCGGCCGCCGGTCGGTCGACGGGCACCCGGTTGACCGTCGCACAGGCCGGGCAGACGACGTGTCGGGTGGTGGTCATCGCTCGCGCTCCGTTCATCCGCCAGATGGGAGCGGAAAGGCGATCGGTGAAGATTCCCTTGGGCACATTTCAACTTTAAAGAGAAATGTCGCGTGCGTCACCTAATGTGAGGGGTCCCGGCGCGGCGGGTCGGCAACACCACCGATCGCTGCGCTTCGGGGCAGCACCAGCCGTTTGAGCACCGACCGACTACGGTTTACGGTACG
>Ga0308415_1000353_pt1 | contig 20242 bp, 16 predicted proteins | sample HotsprSampleOS55_FD_203465 | JGI IMG/M metagenome (GOLD analysis project Ga0308415, IMG submission 203465) | Hot spring phototrophic mat microbial communities from Octopus Spring, Yellowstone National Park, Wyoming, United States - 20090730_OS55 ... | reverse complement strand
TGCTGCGTCGCCTGTTGGGCGTGCGCCCTGGCGAGGTCTACAACGAAGAGCGACTGCAGCGCGTTCGCCAGCGCATCGGGCGGTTCCCGTTCCTGCGAGATGCGAAGCTGGGCGCGGAGCCAGGCGAACAGGTTGGCGCAGCGAACTTGCTGCTACAGGTCGAGGAGGAGCAGTCGTTCGATTTTGCGGTCGCGGCGGGCTACAGCAGCGAGCAGGGTTTTGTTGGCTACGCCGAGCTGGTAGAGACGAATGTCGGGGGACTGGGGCATCGCGTGCGTGTGCAGTGGCAGCGCGAGCAGGTGCGCAACCCGCTCACAGGCGAATATGAGGCGCTGCGACCGTCTTATTCGCTGAGTTATGAGGCGCCGCGCGCGCTGCCAGGCGCGTTCAACTTCGGCATAGAGCTGTATGACCGCGCGCCGTTCTACCCCGTCTTCTACGCGGATATTGACACTGTGCGCCGCTACGAGCGGCGGCGTGGGGTCATGGCGTATATCGGCTTCGACTGGCGCGAGCTGTTCGAGTTGCGCCTGCGCTACCGCGCCGACAGGGTCGATTACGACGACGCGCCCGACGCGCTCCTCTCGCCGACGCTGCGCACGGCGAATCGGGGGCGTTTTGATGCGCTGGGCGTGCAGATGGTCTACGACACGCGCGAGGGTCGCTTCCCGCGCGCGGGGCTGTACGCCAGCGCGCTGGCGGAGCGGGCGGTTTCAGGCGATTTCCGCTTCACGCGCGCCGTCGGCGAGGCGCGGTATTACATTCCCCTGCGTCATGAGCGGACGCTTGTCTTGCGCGGTGTGGCGGGCGTTGCATCTGACGGCGCGCCGCTGAGCGAGCTGTTCTGGATTGGCGGCTACGACCTGCTGCGCGGCTACGCTCAAGATGAGTTTCGGGGCAACCGCGCAGCGGTCGGGAGCGCGGAGTATCTGTTCCCCGTGATGGAAGCCGTGCAAGCGGCGGTGTTTATCGATGTTGGCGCGGCGTGGAGCAGCGGAACCGAGCTGTCAGAAGTGCCTGTGCGGGCGGGCGTCGGCGCAGGCTTGCGATTCGCCTCCCCAATCGGGCTGATTCGCTTCGACCTTGCCTACGGCAAGCGCGGCTTCGTGTATCTCAGCCTCGCAGGGGCCTATTAAGAGTGAAGGACCGGGTGGAGGGGGACAGCACCCGGTCCTTGGGGGTGGGAGGGGGATAAGCTTAGAAGTCTTCGAAGTCGCCGCCCCCACCCGGCGTCGGCTCCGGCTTCTTTTCGGGCTTCTCGGCGACCATCGCTTCGGTGGTCAGCACCAGCCCTGCGATGGACGCGGCATTCTCCAGCGCGGCGCGGCTGACCTTGGCAGGATCAATTATACCCGATTTCACCAGGTCTACGAATGTGCCTGTGACGGCATCCAGCCCTTCGTGCGCGCCGAGCGCCTTGACCTTCTCGACAATCACGGAGCCTTCCAGCCCCGCGTTCTCGGCGATTTGGCGCAGCGGCTCTTCGAGGGCGCGCTTGACGAGGGTGACGCCCGTGCGCTCATCGTCGTTGTCGCCGACGCCGTCCAGCGCGGCTTGCGCCAGCAGGAAGATTTTGCCGCCGCCGGGCACGATGCCTTCCTCGACGGCTGCGCGGGTTGCGGACAAGGCGTCCTCGAAGCGGTGCTTCTTCTCCTTCAGCTCGGTCTCGGTCGCCGCGCCGACCTTAATCACCGCGACGCCGCCCGACAGCTTCGCCAGACGCTCCTGTAGCTTCTCGCGGTCGTAGCTGCTCTCGGTGGTCTCGATGAGCCGCTTAATCTGATTGATGCGCCCCACGACGGCTTCGTGGGAGCCTGCCCCCTCGATAATGGTGGTCTCCTCCTTGCCAATGACCACCTTCTTCGCCTGACCCAGCATATCGAGCGTCACATTCTCCAGTTTGATGCCGAGGTCTTCAGAGATGAAGCGTCCGCCTGTGAGGATGGCGATGTCTTCGAGCATCGCCTTGCGTCGCTCGCCGAAGCCAGGCGCTTTAACCGCGGCGACTTGCAGCACGCCGCGTAGCTTGTTGACGACCAGCGTCGCCAGCGCGTCGCCGTCCACATCCTCGGCGATGATCAGCAGCGGGCGGCGCGCCTGCGCCACGCGCTCCAGCACGGGCAGTAGGTCTTGCGCCGAGCTAATCTTCTTCTCGTGAATCAGAATCAGCGCGTCCTCCAGCACCGCCTCCATCCGCTCGGGGTCGGTGATGAAGTAGGGCGAAATGTAGCCCCGATCGAACTGCATGCCCTCCACAATCTCCAAGGTGGTCTGCGTGCCCTTGGACTCTTCAATCGTGATCACGCCGTCTTTGCCAACCTTGTCCATCGCTTCGGCAATCATCTTGCCGATTTCGGGGTCGTTGCCCGCGATGGTGGCGACATATTCGGTCTGCTCGCGCTCGGTGACGGGGATGGCGTGCTGCTTGATAGTCTCGACAGCTTTCGCGACGGCTTTGTCGATGCCGCGCTTGAGCGCGATGGGGTTCCCGCCTGCCGCGACATAGCGCATGCCCTCGTTGACCAGCGCTTGCGCCAGCACGGTCGCGGTGGTCGTGCCGTCGCCCGCCACATCGTTCGTCTTGGACGCGACCTCGCGGCACAGTTGCGCGCCCATGTTCTCCCACGGGTCAGAAAGTTCAATCTCTTTCGCGACGGTCACGCCGTCCTTGGTGATAACCGGCGCGCCCCACTTGCGATCCAGCACCACATTACGCCCTTTCGGGCCGAGGGTCACCTTCACGGCGTTGGCGACCTTATTGACGCCGCGCTCTAACGCGCGACGAGCCTCTTCGTTGAACTTCAGCATCTTCGCAGGCATAGCGTCTCACCTCCTATTTAGCGTTCGCGTATTGCGTAGATTTGATCCTCGTCGAGGATCAGGTACTTCTTACCCTCATACTCAAACTCGCTCCCAGCGTACTTCGAGAAGACGACGCGCTGTCCGACCTGTACGGTCATCGGCGCGCGATTGCCGTTATTGAGCAAGCGACCGGGTCCGACAGCAATCACTGTGCCCTCCTGCGGGCGCTTCTTCGCCGTGTCGGGCAAGATGATGCCCGTCTCGGTCTTCTCATCCTCCTCCAGCAGCTCAATCACAACCTTGTCGTTAAGCGGTTTGAAGGTCATACCCATCTACCTCCTTACAGTCTGAATTTGAACTTGAATTTAGCACTCTCGGCGTCCGAGTGCTAAAATTAAGATACCCAACGGGGTAGGGGGCTTGTCAAGGGGGCGAATCGTCATCCTTTAGGTACTCTTAACCTACTCTTTACACACGCACAGGTACTGTGCAAGATTATGGAGGAGCCGATGGAGCGACTTACGCGGCGCGAGGTGTTGAAAGGGCTGGGTACGGCGACTTTGGGCGCGGCGGCATGGCTAACACTGCGCAATACGATGGACGCCTTGCCGACCCCGCAACGCAAGCGCGTGCTGCGGATTGCGCATCTGACCGACATCCATGTGCAGCCCGAAGGGGTCGCCGTGCGCGGGCTCCTGAACTGCCTCAAGACCGTCCACGAAATGCCCGACCGACCTGACCTCATCCTTACCGGCGGCGATGATGTTTCCGATGTGTTCGCCCAGAACGAAGAGCGCGCCAAAGTGCTGTTCGACCTCTGGACGCGCATCCTTAAGGAATACTGTGAAATCCCCGTGCGCCACTGCATCGGCAACCACGATGTGTGGGGCTGGGACAAGTCGCGCAGCGGCTGCACAGGCGACGAACCCAGGTTTGGCAAGAAGTGGGCAATGGAACTGTACGGGCTGGAGAAGCCCTACTATAGCTTCGAGCAGGCAGGCTGGAAGTTTCTCGTGCTGGACAGCACTTTCCCGAAAGGCAACGGCTACACGGCGCGCTTGGACGACGAGCAGTTCGAATGGCTCAAAGCCGAGTTGCAGCGCACGCCTGCCACGACCCCCGTGCTGGTGCTATCGCATATGCCCATCGTGTGCGCCTGCGCTATGTTCGACGGCGAGAACGAGAAGTCGGGCGACTGGGTCATCCCAGGCGCCTGGATGCACATTGACGCGCGGCGGATTATGGAACTGTTTTATCGGCACAAGAATGTGAAGCTCTGCCTGAGCGGGCACATCCACCTGCTCGACCGCGTGGTCTACAACGGCGTCACCTACATTTGCGACGGGGCGGTTAGCGGCAGGTGGTGGGGCGGCAACTACCACCAGACGCCGCCAGGCTGGGGCTTGGTTGACCTCTACGACGACGGCTCGTTCGAACACGAGTACCGCAGTTTCCCCTACCCTGTGCCCACAAGCGGTTAGAGACTATCTGGTTCCTACTCACTTGGACGCCTTCGCGCGTGGTACACACAGTTGCCGCCTCACCTCGAGGCGGCTACGGGCGTCGGTGTCCCTGAAGCATCCGAACGATTTCTGCGTCGCCGCGGCGCTTCGCCAACTCCAGCGCGGTTTCGCTGAGCGCGCTGCGGGCGTCTGGGTCTGCGCCGCGCGTGAGTAACAGGCGCACGGTCTCGCGGCGCCCGTTCTCGACGGCGAGCATCAGCAGGGTGCGCCCGTTGCGGTCGCGCAGATTTGGCGACACGCCCCTATCCAGCATCGCTGCCAGCACGCGCGTTCTGCCGTAAATCGCGGCGTAATGCACAGGCGAGTTGCCTGGATGCTGGTTTTCGCGGTCGCCCGACCTGTCGCGGGCATCGAGGCTCGCGCCTTTTTCGATGAGCAGCAGCGCGATGTCCTCATACCCGCGAATGATGGCGACGCTCAGCGCGGTCAGCCCTGCCCGCGTGCGCGCGTTCACTACCGCGCCACCTGTCAGCACGCGCTGTACCTGATCGATATCGCCCGTCTCGACGGCTTGAATGAGCCGCTCGTTGCGCTCCAGTTGCGCCGCGCGTATCTGCCGAAACCACGGCGACGCCAGCACCGCCACCGTCAGCACAACGGGCAGCACAAACAGCCCCAACACGAGCAGTTTGGAAGCGTACGAGCGTCCATTCTGCGCCTCATTCACGGAGCGCATCGGTCAGCGCCTCCACAAAGCGCGCGTTTTGCTCGGGCGTGCCCGTGTTCACGCGCAGATAGGTCGGCATGCCGAACACCTCGCCCGTGCGCGTTAAGATTCCGCGTTCCAGTAGCTGTTGATGCACCTGCGCGCACCGCTCGCCGATCTCAATCAACAAGAAGTTGGCGTAGGAGGGCACATAGCGCAGCCCCAATCGCTCGCACGCTGCGCTGAACAGGTTCAGCCCTTCGCGGTTCAAGGCGCGGGTATGGGCGACATGCGCTTGGTCGTGCAGCGCGGCGGCGGCAGCAACCTGCGCCAGCGTGTTCACATTGAACGGCTCCCGCACGCGCTCTATGGGGTCCAAGAACTCTGGGTTGCCCATCGCGTAGCCGATGCGCAGCCCTGCCAGCCCATACGCCTTCGAGAAGGTGCGGAACACCACCACATTCCGCCCCGCGCGCACATAGTCCAGCCCGTTCGGGTAATCGGGATGGTCGGCATACTCGAAATACGCCTCATCCAGAATCACCAGCACATGGTCAGGCGCGCGCTCCAGAAACCGCTCCAGTTCCGCGCGGGAGACAATCGTGCCCGTCGGGTTGTTCGGGTTCGCGATGTAGACCAATTTCGTGCGCTCGGTGATGGCGTTTGCCATCGCCTCGAGGTCGTGTCGAAAGTCGGGCGTGAGCGGAATCGCCTGCAGCGTCGCCCGATTGAGTTGCGCAGACGCCTCGTAGCGCACGAACGACGGCTGCCCCATCATTAGCCCGTCGCCTGGCTCTAAGTACGCCACACCGAACAGGTGAATCAGCTCGTCGGAGCCGTTGCCGAAGGCGAAGTGGTCGGGCGGCAGCCCGTAGAAGTCGCTGAGCGCGTCGCGCAGAATGGTGCATGCGCCGTCGGGATAGCGGTGAATTGTTTCCAGCGCGTTCAGGATGGCTTCCTTTGCCCGCGGCGATGCGCCGAGCGGGTTCTCATTCGCCGAGAGTTTGATGAGCTCACTCAGCCCCAGCGACTGCATCAACTGCTCGGGCGTCTTGCCAGGACGATAGGGCTGCATCGAATAGACATGCGCGCGGGCACGAATCGGCATGCGCCAATTGTACCTGACCCCACCCACTGGGGTACAATCCCCACGCGATGCGAATCTTTCTGACAGGCTGCGCAGGGTTCATCGGCGCGAAAACCGCGAAGTTGCTCCTGGAGCAAGGACACGAGGTGGTTGGCGTAGACAATCTCAACGACGCCTATGACCCGATGCTCAAGCGGTGGCGACTGAGCCAACTGGAAGGCAAGCCGAACTTCCACTTCCAGCGGGTGGACATCAGCGAGTGGGAGTCGACGCAGCGCGTGTTCGAGGCGCACATGCCCTACGACGCGGTGGTGAACTTGGCGGCGCGGGCAGGCGTGCGCCAAAGCGTAGAGAACCCGTGGGTCTATGTCGCGACGAACACCACAGGCGCGTTGAACCTGCTGGAGCTGTGCCGTCAGCACGGAGTGCGCAAGTATGTGCTGGCGTCCACCTCCAGCCTGTACGGCAACAACGAGCGACCCTTCCGCGAGGAGATGCCCACTGACCGCCCCCTTTCGCCCTACGCCGCCTCCAAAAAGGGCGCGGAGACGCTGTGCTACACCTACCACCACCTGTACGGGCTGGACATCACGGTGTTGCGCTACTTCACAGTGTACGGTCCTGCAGGGCGTCCCGATATGAGCATCTTCCGTTTCATCCGCTGGATTGCGGAGGGCGAGCCGATTCAGGTGTTCGGCGACGGGCTGCAGGAGCGCGACTTCACCTATGTGGACGACATCGCGCGGGGCACAATTGCCGCGCTCAAGCCGCTCGGCTACGAAATCATCAATCTCGGCGGCGACCGACCCGTGTCGCTGCAGTGGATTATCGAGACCCTCGAGCGGCTGCTGGGCAAGCAGGCGGTCTGGCAGACACAGCCGATGCACCCTGCCGATGTGAAGGCGACTTGGGCGGACATCACCAAAGCGCGCACGCTACTGGGTTGGGAGCCGCAGGTGAGCGTGGAAGAGGGACTGCACCGCAGCGTGGAGTGGTACCTCGCCAACCGCGACTGGGCGAAGGAGGTGGTGTTGCCATGAGCCAGACGCCGAAACAGGTGTGTGTTGTCGGACTGGGCTATGTGGGGCTACCGCTGGCAGTTGCGTTCGCGAAACACTTGCCCACCGTCGGCTTCGATGTGAACGAAACGCGCGTCAAGGAACTGCAGGACGGCTACGACCGCAACAACGAGATGTCTGAAGCCGACCTGCGCAACCCGAACCTGACCTTGACCACCGACCCCGCCCAGATGCGCGACGCCGATGTGATCATTATCACCGTGCCCACGCCCGTCGACAAGGCGAAGCGTCCCGACCTGCGCTACCTCATTAGCGCAAGTCAAATCGTCGGGCAACACATGAAGCGCGGCGCACTCGTGGTCTACGAATCGACGGTCTACCCGGGCTGCACGGAGGAGGACTGCGCGCCCGTGCTGGAGCAGGCATCGGGGATGCAGGCAGGCGTCGACTTCAAACTCGGCTATTCCCCAGAGCGTATCAATCCTGGCGACCCCGAGCATACGCTGGAAACTGTCGTCAAAGTCGTCGCTGGGCAGGATGAGCCAACCACCGAGATTCTGGCGCAATTGTACGGCTTGGTGGTTAAAGCGGGCATTCACAAGGCGCCCAGCATTCGCACCGCCGAAGCCGCGAAGGTCATCGAGAACACTCAGCGCGACCTGAATATCGCGCTGATGAATGAGTTAGCGATGCTCTTCCATGTGCTGGGGCTGAACACGCGCGATGTGCTGGCAGCCGCGCGCACCAAATGGAACTTTCTGCCCTTCGAACCGGGGCTGGTCGGCGGGCACTGCATTCCCGTAGACCCGTATTACCTGACGCACAAGGCGCAAGAGGTCGGCTTCCACCCCGAAGTGATTCTTGCGGGACGGCGCACGAACGACACGATGGGCATCTATGTCGCCAAAGAGACCATCAAGTTGCTGATTCACGCTGGGCGTCCCGTGCGCAACGCGCAGATGCTGGTGCTGGGCGCGGCGTTCAAGGAGAATGTGCCCGATGTGCGCGACACGCGCGTCAAAGAGCTGGTCGAGGAGCTGCAGAGCTTCGGCTGTCAAGTGGAGGTGTGCGACCCCGTAGTGTTGGAAAGCGACCGCAGATACATTCCTGCGCCGTTCGTAGACGACCCGTTCCGCACGCGCCGAGGACACTACGACGCCGTTGTGTTGGCGGTGCCTCACCGCGTCTTCCGTGAGCGCGCCTACAGCGACTACCTGACCCTGATGAGCGCGCTGGCGCAAGGCGTGTTCGTGGATGTCAAAGGCGTGTACCTCCGTGACGCCCGCGCTGACACCTCGGGTAGGGTGCTTTACTGGAATCTTTAAGCGATTCGGCAGGAACGCGGTTCACCCTGTCCAAATTACGGGCTGTTGAACGAAGGAAGGTCTCGTTCCCATACGGGGGCGACTCACCGAGTCGCCCCCTGAAGTTTGCTACTCCGGGGGGCGTGAACTCGCCCCGTAGGAGTGCCTTTACCTCACACTCTCATGCCCGCAGGCAAGCCCCCAGTAGTACCATTCTACATACTGCCCGCTCCACTGGACGCTGCGCGGATAGAGCGCGAGAAACCGATACCACTTGGCATGCCCATCAACATGGATGGCTACCGAGCCTTCGTTGTGGCGCCCCTTGAAGTTCTCGCCCCAGAACCGCGCCCCAGGCCACTGAAAGTGCGCTGTCGGGAAATCGATCATCATCACCACCTTACTGGGATTTAGGACGACTCTATCGTCGATAGACCTGCCTGGTTCAACGCATACACTGCCGGCGCACTGAACAGGCGGGAAGAAGCAGGCGGAATCCGATCCCAAATTTCGATACGCCCACATGTTCTCATTGGCGCGATAGTCGATGGGCGGGTAAATGTCGTCGAAGTAGTTTTGTCGCCCGCGTGTGGAGTTGCCGAGTCCAATCAGCGGGTGATTTGGCGCAACCAGATAGTCTCGTTCGGGGTTGTCGCGTTCGGCTGCCTGCACTGAGCCTTGAGGGAACCGCGACGAGGGGCATTTGAAGATGTCGCGGTTTTTAGCATACGGCATCATGCGTGCGGCAATGATGAAGCTTTGCGGCCAGTTGTAGACGGGTAGGCGGTTGTCGAAGTCGTTGGCGTACATGAGCAGCCCAAGCGCAATTTGCTTGCCGTTGCTTAGGCACTGCGTCTGGCGCGCCTTCTCACGCGCCTGCGCGAACACTGGGAACAGTATCGCCGCAAGGATGGCGATAATCGCGATGACGACCAGAAGCTCAATAAGCGTAAAGCCACGATGCTGTGTAGCCTTCATTGTGTCTTACCTCCTATAGATGAATTACTGCTGGGAACCAGCACGGTTCCCGACAGGGGCGGCAGGTCTACAGTGATGCGCCCCTTGACTGCCGTGAAAGTCGTTTGGGTGGGGGTGTGCGTGCTTACGGCGTGCGTCCACTGGGCGACGCCGTTCCATGCGGGCGCGGCGGCGCGTTGGGGCTGGTCGCTGACATTGACCAGCACGAGCGCGGCGTCGCCTGCGGTGTGGCGCACGAAGCCGTACAGCCCGCGCGCATCGTCCACCAGCACGGTCGTCCACTCGCCGCGACGCAGCGCAACCGACTGCTTGCGCAGCGCGATTAGCGCGCGCACATACTCGAACAGCGACTGCTCCTCAGGCGTGCGCTCGAAGCGCATCGGACGGCGATTGTCAGGGATGCCGCCACCGTCCATGCCGATTTCGTCGCCGTAGTAAATCGCGGGCGCGCCGATTGCCGTGAACTGCAGCAGCAAGCCCAGCCGCACACGGTTCAGGTCGCCCCCGCACTCGCGTCGGAAGCGGGGGGTGTCGTGGCTGCTGAGCATGTTATACATCGCGTAGAGGCTCTGGCGCGGGTACATCACCTGCAGATGTGCCATGCGCTGGTCGAACTGCGAGGGCGTGAGGCTCCGATGCGCCACAAAGCCCAGCACCGCGCCGCGCCAGACATAGTTCATCACGCTGTCGAACATGTCGCCCTGCAGCCAGCGTCCCGCGTCGTCCCAGATTTCGCCAATAATCACTGCGTCGGGGTTCGCGCGGCGCACCACAGGACGGAACTCGCGCCAGAACAGATCGGGCACCTCGTTGGGCACATCGAGCCGCCAGCCGTCTAAGCGCATCTCGCTCATCCACCGCTCCACGACGCCGAGCAGGTAGCGACGCACCAGCGGGTTCTGGTGGTTCAGCTTCGGCATGTAGGGGATGTTCCACCACGCCCAGTAGTTGGGATTCCACTCCACCGCGACAGGAAACCGCTCCACGATGAACCAGTCGCGGAACGGCGACTGCTCCTGATGGCGCAGCAGGTCTTGGAACGCGAAGAAGTAGACGCCGACATGGTTGAATACGCCGTCCAGCACGAGGCGCATGTTGTGCTGATGCAATGTCTGGGCGAGTTCGATGAGGTCTTCGTTCGTGCCCAGCGCGGGATCGACGCGCTCGTAGTCGTCGGTGTCGTAGTTGTGGTGCGTCACGGAGGCGAACACGGGCGTCAGGTACAGCGCGTCTATGCCCAGCGTGCGCAGGTAGTCCAGTTGTTGCAGGATGCCCTGCAGGTCGCCGCCGTAGAACCCGTCGCCTTCGATGCGCCCCGTGAAGTCGATAGGCTTCGTCGGGTCGGGGTCGTTGGTCGGGTCCGCGTTATAGAAGCGGTCGGGCATGATTTGGTAGAAGACGGCGTCTTGCACCCAGTCGGGCACATCGAGTCGGTTCTCGCCGCGGCGGTGGCGGAGGGTCGCGTTGCCTGTGGGCAGGCGCAGGCGCATCCGCCCGTCGCGTAGCTCGAACCAATACTCCATATCGGCTTCGGGCACGCGCGCGCGGAAGTAGGTATACAGCGCGTCGCTCACGAAGGGGGTCATCGCCGCGCGGCGCGTGCGCCTGTTCTGGCGGTAGACAAGGGTCGCCTGCGCCACATCGTCTTTGCGCACGCGCAGCCGCAGGTAGAGTTGACTGCCGACGGGGTTTCGGTCGCGCAGGTCGTCGGGGTTATGCCGAATTGCGCTGCGGGTGATGTGCCCGTCGCCGATGCGTGCAGGACGGTTGTAGCCGTCTGGCTCCACCCACACCACCGAGTTCAGGTTGCCGTTGCCGTCGTCAATCGCGGGCGCGTTGGGGTCGGTGCGCCAATCTGTGCCGTTGACCACGAACTTGTATTGGTGCGCGCCAGGGGTCAGGCGCAGCGTCAGCGTCCATACGCGCTTGTCGGCGTCGGGGGTCATGGGGGTCAAGCGCGGCTGCCACTGGTTGAAACTGCCCGCCAGGTAGACCACCTCCGCAGGGGCGTCCAGCGCAATCCGAAACACGACAGGATAGGTCTGCTCGTCAGCCCAACCTGACAGCATCCACGCCAACAGTAGTCCTGCAACACTTAGGCGTCTGCGCATCGTGCGACCCTGCGTCGGGATACTCCCCCGAATCACTCGCAGTGGGGGCGACCGCGCCCGCTGTGAGAAATCGTATTCTGAACTATATTATAGCATGCTTTGCCCCCTGTGTCAAGGGGGCGTGCGAGTGAATACGCTCCTGAAACCTCAACCCCTCATCCAGTGGAGCCGTATGGCGAGCCAGTGTAGCTTTGCGGTAGAAACGACGCGCGGGATAGTTGCGTTCACCCCTTCACAGGTGAAGCGCGTGGAGTTCCTCGGCAACTATGTCAAGCAGCGCGAGGCGACCCTGCGCCGCCCGCAACAGGTGAGGCGACTCTGGAGCTGCACGCGACGCTCATTAACGGGTTGAGCGACCTTCGGGCTGTTCACCCCGCAGGGGGAGGACGCGCTGGTCGTGTTGGGTTCCGCACCGCAGGTGAGCCTCTTGCATACAGTCAGCAGCGAGATACGCGGGCAGGGCTTCGGACGCACAGCAACCGAACAGTGCGGCGTCATCCGCGTCACGAATGGTCGCCCAGAGGCAGTGCTAACGGTCGTGCGCGTGCGCTTTCTGGGACACTACCTCGCGCCACGCGCGAGCCGTTCCGCATCACGCGCAAAAGCGTCGAGCAAAGCACCAGTCGCAAGGGCAGAGTTTATGAAAACGAGCGCGGTTGCCCCCCTCCTGCAGGCTTCCCCCCGCCAGCGAGGGGAACCGAACGGGCGCGCGACTTGGTTCCCCTCGCGTTAGCAGAGGGAACCTTGGATGCACGATTGGTAAGTGTCTATGTGGTGGATTTTCAACATGCTTAACACTACGCGCAGAAGGGCAACTGCCGAGGGTTGCCCCTACAGAACGGCGTCCCCGTAGGGGCAGACCCCCGTGTCTGCCCACTCGCCTGTCGAAATCATTTCGCGAAGGCATTATCAGTAGGGAGCACAGCCGCCGCACACAAAACACGAACCCCCTCTCCCACATCGTGGGAGAGGGGCTGGGGGTGAGGGCAAATAAGCGTGGATTATTCTCGCAAGTCGCGCACGCACTTGACGCCCTGCGCGTCCTGCACAGGAATCCCCCACAAATCGCGCGAGCCAGAAATAGCGGTAGGCGAGGACTGGCAGGTCTTCAGCGACTGCCTGCACCTGCCAGCCGCGTAATCCCACTCACGATTGTATGGGGGCGATGTCACGCACCAGAGGCGGAAGGTCTTGTTGGAGATGTTGATGCAGGACACATCGGCGCGGGTCACCTTCATCGACTTTGCGTGTCCATCCGCATAGACGACCGAGATGGTCTCGTTGTGGCGCCCCTCTACAGGCGAGTTGAACAAACCGCAGTTGCCTGTACCGCCTTGAACAGTAAGGTGCCCGTCCAGATAGGCAGAGGTCTCGACGACAAATTCCAGCTCCGCCTGCTTGATAGGCGGCTGGTTCCTCGCGCCTGTAATCGTGTTCTCAGGACCATCCTCAAACAGGGCGAAGTTCGCCACATAGCTCAGCCATCGGAACTGCCCACAATCGCCTCCCGTTAATCCTATCCCCAGTCGGCGCCAGAAGTCGTCAAGGTCCATCGCCTGGCGTGCGGAGGGGCACTCATAGATGTCTTTATTCTTGACATATGGTTCAATCGCGGAGAGCATAGTGTAAGCGCACTCTTGGTTCTGGTTGTTGCGGGCGCGGTAGACGCTCATCGGGTAGGTCTCATCATAATCCTGAAGATATTGAATGACACCGAGACCTGCCTGCTTCATGTTATTCACACACTGGGTCTGGCGCGCCTTCTCGCGCGCTTGCGCGAACACAGGGAACAAGATCGCCGCCAAGATGGCGATGATCGCAATGACGACCAGCAGCTCTATCAGCGTAAAGCCACGATGCCGTATCATACCAATGACCTCCTCGTAGTGGGTGTAATTCTACCCTACTGACGGAATTCCTGCCAGCAAGGTTCCCGATTTGCCCTGAATCGAGGGCAAATCGGGAAGTATTTCTGGCAAGTTGCCTTAGCAGCTTCTGCCGAAGTTGAACAGCACAGTCAGCAAGTCCGCGCTGTCGACGATGTTGTCGTTGTTCACATCGCCTGCGCCACTTCCGCCGAAGTTGAACAGCACAGTCAGCAAGTCCGCGCTGTCGATGATGCAGTCGCCGTTCACATCGCCCCGCGACGGCAGGCTGCTGCTGTAGGCAATCGTGTTAATGGCCCAAGTGCGCGCGCAGGCGCGGAGCGGAACGCCCGTATCGCAACTCGTCCCTGCCAGTCGAATGAAGCCTTCAAAGCCCAGAAAGTTCACATTCTCGTTGTTTGGATCGTTGCCGACTGGAGTCAGCGTGAGGTCGACGCCACAGGAACTGCAGCTGAAGGGATCAGGATCGCATGCGCCCTCGCTAATCTCCATCGTGAAGTCGCCGAAGACCTGTAGGAGCTGGAACCACTGTTGGACGCTGCCGCCGATGAAGGCGCACTCAAGCGGGTTAAAAGTGCGCGCGCCTTGCCAGCGCACCCGATCATCGCCGACAGGCGTGCCGTAGAACTGCACCGTCGCATTAGACTGAATCGCGTTCACCATCTGCTGAATAGTAATCTCGAAGTCCAGCACAAAACCGTCGTTGTTCAGATCGGACAGGGTGACACAAATCGGGGCTTGGTCGCCGAGGCCGCCGCCCGCGGCAGGAATATCACAATCGGCTCCGATTCGGATGTAATAGGGCGAGTCTTGCAGTCGGAAGGACATCCGTCCTGCCTTGATGAGTTTCTCAACAGGCGTTTGCGCCACTGCAACGCTGGTCAGCGCAAGAAATGCGCCGACAGTTCCCAACAGAATCGCCTTTCGCATGGTCATCACACCTCCATTAGAGTGATGCCCTATTATAGCACATCTTTGCGGATTTTGCAACCTGCTGGTTGCTGAGTACCGTTCCCTCCTGCCTGCGGAGCTTTTCAATAGGGGACGAAACCATCACGCGGCAAGCCCGAAAACGGGTATATTTACCGTATGGAACTTGGTAGCCTACTACGGCGTGTGCTGGAAGGAGAAGATTTAGATGCGTCCCAGGCGGAGACACTGATGGACGCGATGATGCAGGGGGCGCTGACGCCTGTGCAAATCGCGGGCGTGCTGATGACGATGCGCACGCGCGGCGAAACGCTGCAGGAGTTGGTCGGCTTCGCACGCGCCATGCGCGCCCACTCTGTGAAGGTTCCCATCGACAATCCGAACCTGCTGGACACCTGCGGCACGGGCGGCGACACGCTGAGGACTTGGAACCTTTCGACGGCGACGGCGTTCGTGGTCGCAGCGGCGGGCGTGCCTGTTGCTAAGCATGGCAACCGCGCCGTCAGCAGCAAGTGCGGGAGCGCGGATGTGTTGGAAGCGCTGGGGGTCAACCTGAACCTCACGCCCGAGCAAATCGCGCAGGGCATCGAGCGGGTCGGCGTCGGGTTTATGTTCGCGCCGTTGCACCACCCCGCAATGCGCCATGTCGCCCCTGTGCGTCGGGAACTCGGCGTGCGCACAGTGTTCAACTTGCTGGGACCGCTGACCAACCCCGCGAACGCCCGCAAGCAGTTGCTGGGCGTGTTTAGCTGGGAGTGGCTGACGCTGATTGCCGAGGCGCTGGCGCAACTCGGCACGGAGCGCGCCTTGATTGTGCATGGGATGGACGGGCTGGATGAGGTCTCGCCGATTGGCATCACGATCGCCGCGCACCTCAAGCCCGATGGCGCAGTGGAAACTTTCGAGTTCACGCCGCGCGATTTGGGGCTGGAACCTGTACCTGCAGATGCGCTTGCGGCAGGCGACACCCCGCAGGAGAACGCGCAGATTCTCCGCGCCGCCATCACGGGCGACGACGAACAGCGCATGCTGGCGATACTGCCCAGCGCGGGCGTCGCGCTCTGGGTCGCCGGGCGCGTGGACGACATCCGCGAGGGCGTCCTGCTGGCGCAGCGCGCGATTACTTCAGGTCGCGCCGAAGAAACACTGGACGACTACATCGCCTACACGCGCAGCTGCGCGGCGGTGTGATACCGCTGGTATGACCGTTCCGCAACCGCTTCTGCGCAACACCTGGACGGGGGAGGCGCGCGCCGAGATGAAGCGCGCAATCGCCAGACCGCTCGATCCATCGCGGATGTCGCGCACACGGCAGGATACAGGCTTATATCCGACGGCGGGTATAATTTTGCCATGCTGCACGCGCCTGTAATTGCAGGAGAGACCATCGCGCCTGACACCGAACTCCATTTCTCCGAGCATTTCGCCTGCCCCGATTGCGGGGTGAGTTTAGGCGAGTTGGAGCCGCGCAACTTCTCGTTCAACAGTCCCTACGGCGCGTGCCCGGAATGCACAGGGCTGGGCACAAAAACCGAGTTCGACCCCGACCTGATTGCGCCCGACCGCAGCCTTTCCATTCGGCAGGGCGCGCTGCGCCCGTTCGTCAAGCGCGACGGCGAGATGACCGACTGGCGCACGGCGATGCTGGCGGGCGTCGCGAAGCGGCTGGGCTTCACGCTTGACACGCCGTTGCAAGACCTCGCGCCCGAACAGTTCCACGCCCTGATGTTCGGCACGGACGGGAATGTGACAGTCGCCTTCCGCAATCGCTGGGGACGCACCCGCTACATCGACACGGAGTTCGAAGGCGTCCTCAACATCCTCAAGCGTCGCTACGAGGAGACTGAGAGCGAATACATCAGGCAGGAGTTGGAGCAATACATGGCGACGCGCCCGTGCCCTGCGTGCGGGGGCAAGCGGCTCAAGCCTGAAAGCCTCGCCGTGACAGTCGCAGGCAGGAATATCGCGGAAGTCACGGCGATGAGCATCGAGGCGGCGGCGCGCTGGTTCGCTGACTTGGAGGCGCAACTGACCCCGCGCGAACGCACCATCGCCGAGCGCATCCTCAAGGAGGTGCGCGCGCGTTTGAACTTCCTGCTTGATGTCGGACTGGGCTACCTCACGCTCGATCGCGCGGCGACCACGCTGTCGGGCGGCGAGGCGCAGCGCATCCGCCTCGCCACGCAAATCGGGTCGGGGCTGATGGGCGTGCTGTATGTGCTGGACGAGCCGAGCATCGGGCTACACCAACGCGACAACCAGAAACTCATTCGCACGCTGCAACGCCTGCGCGACTTGGGCAACACGGTGCTGGTGGTGGAACACGACGAGGAGACCATCCGCGCCGCCGACTATGTGATTGACCTGGGCCCTGGCGCGGGCGAACACGGCGGCGAGGTGGTCGTCGCAGGCACGGTGGAGGAAGTCATGCGCTGCCCCGACAGCCTCACGGGGCAATACCTGTCGGGCAAGCGACGGATTGAAATCCCCGCCGTGCGCCGCCCGCCGCACCCAGAACGCTGGCTGACAATATACGGCGCACGCGCGAACAACCTCAAGAACATCACCGTGCGCATCCCGCTGGGGCTGTTTGTGTGTATTACAGGCGTGTCAGGGTCGGGCAAAAGCACGCTGATTCAGGAGACCCTCTACCCGCGTCTGATGTACCATGTGTACGGCACGCGGCGCGTATGGGGCAATCACGACGCCATCGAAGGGCTGGAGCATGTCGACAAGGTCATCGATATCGACCAGTCGCCAATCGGGCGCACCCCGCGCAGCAACCCCGCGACCTACACGGGCGTATTTGACCCTATCCGTGAGTTGTTCGCCAGCACGCCTGAAGCGCGCGCGCGCGGCTACGCTCCAGGCAGGTTCAGTTTCAATGTCAAAGGCGGGCGGTGCGAGGCATGCCGCGGCGACGGGATGATCAAAATCGAGATGCAGTTCCTGCCCGATGTCTATGTGCCGTGCGAAGTGTGTCGTGGGCAGCGCTACAACCGCGAAACGCTGGAAGTCAAGTTCAAGGACAAGACCATCGCCGATGTGCTGAACATGACCGTCGAGGAGGCGTTGGCGTTTTTCGCGCCGTTCCCCGCGATTGCCCGCAAACTGCAGACGCTGTACGATGTCGGGCTGGACTATATTCGGCTGGGGCAGCCCGCGCCGACGCTGTCAGGCGGCGAAGCGCAGCGCGTCAAACTTGCCACCGAACTTAGCAAACGCGCCACGGGCAACACCCTCTACATCCTCGACGAGCCGACAACGGGACTGCATTTTGAGGATGTGCGCAAGCTGCTGGGCGTGCTACACCGCCTCGTGGACGCGGGCAACACGGTCATCGTGATTGAGCATAACCTCGATGTCATCAAGATGGCGGACTGGATTATCGACTTAGGTCCCGAAGGGGGCGATGCAGGCGGCTGGGTGGTTGCCGAAGGCACGCCTGAGGAGGTCGCCCAGTGCGAGCAGAGCTATACGGGGCAGTTCCTCAAGCTGATTTTGAGTGGGAGGGAAGCGTAGTGCTTAACCGCTCTGTTTTTATGGGGTATCTTTCTCTTCGTGACTACTTTTCGTGATTGGTAAGTTCCTGCACGGTATGATTTCAACACGCGAACAGAGCAGACGCGGATGTCCGCTCCTATACGCCCGTTTCGTAGGGGCAACCCCCTGTGGTTGCCCCAAAACTTGTGGTTGCCCGCCTGTGTATCTGTTTCGAGGCTTGGAAAACCATAGCACGAGCAATATTTGTCTTTCGTCGGGGCTTGGGACGCTCCGACTCATCAATAAGTATGCACATCAAGCTGCTCGATGCCACAGGGGAAACTGAAGAGGCCTGGTACGCTGTCGTCACTCTATCTGGCGAGGTGATTCACCTCCACCCACGATAGGGTAAAATAACAGAGGCGGAGTAAATCGATGCGCCTAAAGCCGAAGTATCGCCTGTTCAGTTTAGAGATACAGCAGTGGATCAGCGACTACCTTGGCGGTCGCTGCACGCGCGCGCAAATGGCGGAATGGGCGTCCAACCAGTTAAGGTCGATACCGAACTCGCAGTTAGAGGGGACACCATACGGGGAGTTGATGGATTACATCCTGTGTCGGTTCACCGACGACGACTGGACAGACGAGGAAGAGTACAGAAATGAGATGTGCGACTTGCTGTCTCGCCTGCAGCGCGCCGAACAAGGCGAGATTGTCCTCCCCTGAAGGAGAAACCACGGGGAGATCTCCTTCGAGGTCTCAAAGCAGGAGTCTGCTGCCCCTTGCCGAATGAACGCTCGTCCCATGAAACTCGTCATCGCAGTCATACATAATCGGGACAAGGGTCGCGTGGTGGACGCCCTGCTGGAGAGCCAGTTCAAGTTCACGCAGGTCGCCTCCACAGGCGGCTTCCTGCGCGAGGGCAACACGACGCTGCTGATTGGGGTAGAGGACTCACAAGTCGAGAGCCTGCTGCGCCTGCTGGAAAGCAACTGCCGCACGCGCGAGCAGTATGTGAACCCGATGCCGCCCGACGCCGCGCCGATTGGCAGCTTCCTGCCCACGCCGATTGCGGTAGAGGTCGGCGGCGCGGTCGTGTTCGTGCTGCCTGTGGAACGATTCGAACGGTTTTAGCGTACAATATCCCCGTGCTATTGACGATCACCACCACCTACGCGCCCGCGACCGACTTGGGGTACCTGCTGCACAAGCATCCCGCGCGGGTGCAGCGGTTCCGCTTGAACTGGGGCGAGGCGGTCGTGTTCTACCCAGAGGCGACCGAGTCGCGCTGCACGGTCGCGCTGCTGCTGGAGATAAACCCTGTCGCCTTAGTGCGTGGGCGCGAACACCAGCTGAGCGCGTATGTCAGCCCGCAGGCGTACACGGTGAACTCCATGATGAGCACCGCGCTGACCGAAGTGTTCCGCACGGCGATGGCGGGGCGGTGCGAGAAGTGTCCTGAACTGGTGAACACGCCGCTGCCGCTGGAGGCATTCCTGCCGACGCTGCCGTGTCGTGGCGGCGAGACGCTGCTGCGCGAGCTGTTCGAGCCGCTGGGCTACATCGTAGAGGCGCACGAAATCCCGCTGGACGAGAGGTTCCCTGAGTGGGGCGCGAGCCGTCTCTATCAGGTGCGCCTGCGCCACACAATCCGACTCTACGAGCTGCTGCGCCACCTGTATATTCTGATTCCCGTGCTGGACGGCGCGAAGCACTACTACATCAGCGAGGCGGAGGTGGACAAACTCATCCGTCAGGGGCAGGAGTGGCTGCCCGACCACCCCGCGCGCGAGCGCATCATCCTGCGCTACCTGAACTACCGCCCGACGCTGGTGGAGCAGGCACTCGCAAGCATCCTGCGCGACGAGGCAACGCCCGAAGAGCCACCCGCAGACGATGAGCTGCCGTTCGAAGCGCGATTGGAACGCCCACTGAGCCTGCAAGAGCAACGCATCGGCGCAATCACGGCGACGCTGAAGTCGCTTGGCGCACGGCGCGTGATCGACTTAGGCTGCGGCGAGGGCGCGCTGCTCGTTGCATTGGCGCGCGAGCGGGCGTTCGAGCAACTCACAGGGCTGGATGTGTCGCTGACGGCGTTGCGGATTGCCGAGCGTCGGCTTAAGACGGAACTCGCGCACGGGCGCGTGCGCTTGCTGCACGGCTCGCTGGTCTACCTTGACGACCGCATGCGCGGCTACGACGCCGCCGTGCTGATGGAGGTGATTGAACACATCGAACCGACGCGGCTGGAGATGGTCGCGCAGGTTGTTTTTGGGCATGCGCAGCCGCGCGCTGTGTTGTTGACCACGCCCAACCGCGAGTATAACGCGCTGTTCGGGCTAACAGCCGACCAGCGACGCCACCCCGACCACCAGTTCGAGTGGACGCGGGCGGAGTTCGAGGCGTGGGCGCAGCGTGTCGCCGAGCAGTACGGCTACCGCGTACGCATCAGCGGCATCGGCAATGCACACCC
>Ga0308415_1000347_pt1 | contig 20364 bp, 16 predicted proteins | sample HotsprSampleOS55_FD_203465 | JGI IMG/M metagenome (GOLD analysis project Ga0308415, IMG submission 203465) | Hot spring phototrophic mat microbial communities from Octopus Spring, Yellowstone National Park, Wyoming, United States - 20090730_OS55 ... | reverse complement strand
CGTCTCGACCAGTTGCGCAGGCCAAAAATCGGAAATCGTCAAACCAGACGCATCACCGGCGGCAAAATCCTCGGCCCCAACAGCCGCAGCTTCCAATCCATCCGCCAGTTCCGATTCGCTTACAACTGCCACGGCCATCACCTGTCCGGTCCCGTCAGAAGACCCGGCAGGAGGCGGAGCCACCGGAGCTGGATCGAGCCCTTTCGGAAGGCCCACCCACACGCCAACAGCCGCCCCTTCAAACCCATCGCTGTCTGCAGGAACCTCCGCCGCCTGCTCGGCCGGGCCCCACGATTCGTTCACCCCGGAGCAGGGCCCTGGCTGGTGGTGCTTTGTAATTTCTTCGCCGGTCCCAAGCGCGATTTGGGGCTCCTCAGCCGTCTCTGAATTCAGAAGGCACGAATCTAAAACCAAGAAACCAGGTAACGGCGCCGAATCCGGTTCTTGCTGCTTGAACCCCGCCTCCTTGCCCCATCCGGCAGCCGCCATCCACTCCGCCGAAAGCAACAGCCTCGGCTCTAAAGCCTCCAGATCAAATTCCCGATTGTGGCCTGAGAACGCCACGGCGGCTGACCTTTTCACCCAAACCGCACTGCCGTACCACACACCCTGCTCGGGAAACCCGCCCCAACACTTTCCCGGACCCTCCGTCCCAAGCAGACATGGCGATTATTAGCCCGGGTTGCAACCCCGTCAACAGCAACTTGTCAAAAATCCCTCCCCGCCTCCGCCGTGCGCCTGACCAGCCGGACCAGACGTCTCCACTGATGCCATCCACGCCAGCTCTCCTTATCGACCGCTTCGCTTTGGCGCCAGGGGAAAACCAACCCAATTCACCGGCCCGAGACATCTTCCAAGAGCATGGAAGCTCCAAGGCCACCCTTACCGGCAAGGCAATTCCCTATCCAATGCCCCAGGGCCCCAGCAACGTCGCCATCCAGCGGGTGGTCCTCCCATCGGGTGGCACCTGCGACCTTTGGGCCATTCTGGCGCTACCCGAGAGCTAGCATCCACCAATGCACCATCGAGAAGCGCAGGTCTCGACCTCCAGGTCTCGACATCCTTGAAACGCCTAAGGCTAACCGGGGCGCGGGGCGTTGCCCCTTCTCCGAAGGCGGGCGCGAATAGTGCTGCAAAGACGCTAGTCCAATGTGATGGAAGGCTGAGGTAAAACTCTTGGAAACTCGGAATAACCCGGACTAGATTGGGCTGGGGTATGAAAACTCGAACAAAAACTGCAGGCTATTGCGCCTTGGGCCTGCTGGCCGTTCTTATGATCCCGGCCTGCAGCCGCGGGTCACATCTCGCCGCGGTCCCGGAACCACAGCCACCGGCGGGTTCTGACCAGGCAACCAACGCAGGCCCCACTCTGGTCTCTGGGACGGTGTCAGCGAGCGCTCCCGAACTGGATGAAACCGACACCACCGTCCACCCGCCGGCGAAGGCGGAACCGGCGCCCGGCAGTGCTTCTCGTCCTATCCCCCCAGATCTCAAATTGTCTCCCGCCACCTTGGAGCTGGTGAAACTGGTACAAGCCGGTGTCCCCGAACCGGTTATGCTGGCGTACGTGACTAACAGCACCGGCACCTTCAATTTGGGCGCTGACCAGATCGTGTACCTTCATGACCTCGGCGTTTCCGGCGACGTCATTCGGGCCATGATCGAACAGGACCGCCGCTTGCGGGAACTTGGGGGACAGTTGCCGCCTCTGGAGCCGGAGGCGCGTACCACCAGCCTCGCCCTTCAATCTGGCGAACAGACTCCAGCGGCCACGGCCGCCGCTCCCCAACCCCTGACGGAAACGAGTCATGTGCCCACCTCTCAAGCCCCAGAGGCAGCCACGTCGGCCCAAGCGCCCACCACCAATGTCACCTACCAGTATTTCTACAGCTCGCTGGCTCCCTACGGCACCTGGGTTTACGTGGATGGTTACGGCTACTGCTGGCAGCCCAGTGTGGTGGTCTTGCATCCAGGCTGGCGCCCCTACTGCCATGGAGGGCGATGGGTTTACACAGACCTCGGATGGTACTGGCACTCTGATTACAGTTGGGGCTGGGCTACCTTCCACTACGGGCGTTGGTTCGCGCACCCACGGTGGGGGTGGCTCTGGTGGCCGGACACCGTGTGGGCGCCCGCTTGGGTCACGTGGCGATACCACCCGGCCTATTGCGGTTGGGCCCCCCTGCCTCCCTACGTGCGCGGCAGCGGTTTCGGGTTCGCCTACACAAGCTACAGCTACGGGATCGGCTGGAGCTGGTTTACCTTCGTTTCTTGGACTCACTTCCATGACCGGCATCCCCATCGCCACCGGGTCCGCGATGACACTTGCCGCCGCTTGGTCCAAGAATCCACCGTGGTCAACAACATCATCGTGGGCGACAATAACACGATCATCAACACAGGCATCAGCCCAGACCGCGTGCGGGAGCACACCGGCCGCGAAGTCCGACCGCTCCGTGTCCGACCCGAGCCCGTGGGGGGACCAGGTGACCGAACTCTGGCCGGTCTGAGGGAGCGACTCGACCCGGCCCGGGGCGAATTAATTACTCGCCGCCTGGCCTTGCCCGAGGGTAGCGAGCCAATCCCACCCAGCGGGCAACGACCCGAGGCCCCTCCCGGGCTCGCCGTGGGACCGCGCCCTGTTCCAGCTCCAACGCCTGTCCCCTCACCGCCTCCCGCCCCTCAACCGGAACTGGCTGCGGCTGCTGTCCCCGGCCCCGGCGGAATCTCTCCAGCGCCGGCGGGACGAGCCGTTGACCGCCCCGGCCGGGGCACCGAAACCGACGCAATCCGATCCTCCGGACCTCCGACAAGCCCAAGACCGATCCTTCCCACCCGGCCCGATCGTCCGCAGCACGAACGCCCCTTGGCTCAGCATGGAGAAACACCATCCAGTTCGGGCGTCCCAGTTGCATCGGCGCCTGCTCCCGTTCGACCTTCTCCGCCTCCCCAACCGCCTGCGGCAGACTCCATCCCCACAGGCCCTGCCCCTCCTATGGCAACCGTGCCGCCAAACGCATCCGCCGCCCAGCCTAATCCCCCGCGAAGCACGGTCACGGTCATTGGCCGGGCCCCGCAGCGGGGCATAGAACCAGGCGGGCTCACCAGCCGCAATGCCACCCGACCTGCCGATGCAACTCCCCGGTCGGGCCCCACCACAACCTGGACCCGTCCGGGCACGCCCCCGGCCACTGAATCGGAGGCCACGGCCCCGCAACCTGCCCCGCTAATCCGGCCCTCGCCGCCCCCAACGCCGCCTCAGGCCGTTCGACCGGCACCGGCACCACCCGCAAACCCGAGCCCGAACGTGATCGTGGTCCGTCCCAGCGCACCCCCGGGCTTCCGTGAACCGGCACCGCATCCGTCGCCCCGGATCATGAGCTCACCCCAAAGCCCGCCGGTGCCGCCTCGACCCGGCCCAGTCTCGCCCGCTCCGGAGCCGGCGCGACCGGCCATGCGCCCGATGCCCCCATCCGCGCCCGCACCCGCTCCTCCGGCCCCCGCAATCAGTCGACCGACACCCGCCCCACATGCGGCCGCGCCGGCACCCAGTGTCCAACCCGCCCCGCCGCCGTCCGTAGTCACGCCTCCGCCAGCTCCTTCGCCTCGAGCCGCCGGAACCCCGAGCCGTGGCCGCGCAGCAGACTGAGCGCTGCACAACCCCGCCTTTAAGTCCAATGCAATCGCCGAGTGAACTGCGCGATCGCAACGGCTCAGAATCCAACATGATTTTCGAGACCCGAAAGTCCCGCACCCTTCACCAAGGAAACACACCCGTACACCTCCCAACCCCATGGTCCGCAGTCCTCACGCTGGCGTTCTGTCTAACCGCCTCAACAGGCCTCGGCACCACCACCAACGTCTATTTCACACGATTCGAGGCCAGCGAAGGTTACAGCACTAACTACACCTTGGTCGGCCAGGCAGGCTGGCTGGGCGAAGGCACCGGCGGGAACGGCTTGGTCAACAATTTCTTCCCAGGGGAAGGACAGCAGGCCTACCTCGGTTACTGGCCGCCCTTGCGGACCAATGAACAGCAAACGGCCATTTGGCGCCCGCTGAATTTCGACCCCAGAGGCGCCGGCCTTCCCATCGTCCAGTTCTCCGTCCTCATGAGCATCACCGATTCCAGCAGCACCAACCGCCAGTACGATAACTTCCAGTGGCAGTTCTACAATCGGCAAACCAACCGCCTGTTCACGTTGGACTTCGACAATTATTACCTGGACATCTCGTATCGGCTGGACGGAACCAACAATTGGGTGACCACGCCCGTCAAGTTCACCAACGGCGTAGCGGAGCTGCTGGTGGTCACGATGGATTTTGCCGCCAACCGCTGGAGTGCCACCTTCGGCGGACGCCTGATCGCTACCAACCAGCCTCTGACCACCACGGGCGCCGAACTGAGCCTCGGCGAAATCGATGCCGTGTGGGTCTACTACAACCCGGCCAGACCCGGTGACAACTACATGCTCTTTGACAACTACCGCGTCACCGCAGAAGCCAGGGCCCCGGCAGCCCGGCTCCTGCTCATGGAACGCTCCCCTAGCGGACATGTGTGGTTGCGCCTGTACGGGCAGCCATCGGCCCGATACGTCATCGAAGCCGCACCGGCTCTTCCCACCGCAACTTGGACACCCTTGCGAACAAACGCTTCTCCAGACGGCATTATCGACTTCGTGGACACCACCGCCGTCCACCTGCCCAGTCGCTTCTACCGGGCCCGCCTCCTGCCGTGAACGTTACTGGCTCTTGCCTCGCAGAGTTCTGGAACTCGCCCAAGTCCCGCCCGCCCCGTTCCCGCTGCTGGCCCTTTCCTGGAGGAGGGTGTGGGTTTGAGCGGTACCACAGCCCGCCAGGGGGGCGCCGCACAGGCAGCTGCTGGAACGACCGGTAACGGCTCCTCCCACCGCACCCGCACGCCCGAGGCCTCGCGAACGACCGGTGGGGCGTGCCGACTTTTGACGGTCCCCTGCCTCTCATTGGCCGGGGCCCGATCACAACGCTTGTTTATATCTTGGCCGCCAACCGGCATCCCGGCCCTTCTACAAAAGGGCGGTCCGAACCCGTTGCCTAAAACGCAGATACTGTCCGCGCTGCAGAGCTCAGCTGCGCTGCGTGGATTGACGATACCGATCAAGAATGACGGCAAGGACGATCACCGCACCCGTCACCAGGCGTTTCACCTCGTCCTTGGCGCCCTCGGCCGCCAGACCCGCATTGAGCACCGCGATGATCAACACACCCAAAAACGTGCCCACCACCGAGCCGCGCCCTCCCATGAGACTCGTGCCGCCAATGACTGCGGCGGCAATGGCCTGCAGTTCGAAACCCGCGCCCGCATTCGGATTGGCGGACTGAAAGCGCGAAGTGTCCACGATGGCCGCCAGGGCCACCAACAGTCCACTGAAAAGGAACACCGCAAGCTTGACCGGCCGAGGATCAATGCCGCTCAGCCGAACCGCCTCCGGATTGGTGCCAATGGCAATCATGTACCGGCCAAACACCGTCTGCCTCAGGACCAATTGCGCGCCCAGCACCACCGCCAGCGCCAGGAAAAACGGCAGCGAAAGCCCCCACACTACCGTACCGGCGATACCCTCGACCGCCGAGCCAATGTACTGGGTCTGACTCCGAGTCAGGGCGTGCGCACCGCCTCGGGCCATTTCCAGCATGCCCAGCGTGACAATGAAACTCGGGATCCGCCAGTGAAGTGTCACCAGGCCGTTGAAGGCACCGCAGAGCAGCCCAGCCGCCAGCGTCACCGCCACCGCCGCAGACAACGGCCAGTGCCCCTGAGTCATGGCCACCCCGAGCACCGCACTGCACAAGCCCAGCACCGAGCCCACAGACAGATCAATCTCCCCGACGATCAACACGTACGTCATGCCCACCGCCACCAGCAGGGCCGCCGGAATCTGATTGGCAATGGCCAAAAAGGTCGTGGGACTGAAAAAATGCTCCGTCCGCAGGCTGAAAACCACAATCAGCACCACTAACGCTGCCAATAAACCGAGAGATTCGGCGAGCAGCGACCGCCCGCGAAAGGAACCGACAACCACAGAGCCCGGATCCTTCATGAGGACTCGTTCATCCGAAGCGGTCCCACAAGGTAACCACTCAAGGCCGCCGCCATTAGCTCATCCTGGGTCCAACGGCCCCGTTCGAAAGTAGCCACCAGGCGGCCCGCCGACATTACGCCAATGCGGTCGGCAATCGACATCAGCTCCCGCAGGTCGGAAGAAACCACCACCACCGCCTTGCCGCGGTCTGCCAGCTCCTCCAGCCATTGATGGATTTCCAAGCGCGCTCCGACATCGATGCCGCGGGTCGGTTCGTCGAACAACAGAACCCGACAATCCCGCGCCAGCCACTTGGCCAGGACCACCTTTTGTTGGTTGCCGCCACTCAATTCCATCACCGGCTGCTCGGGGTCACGGCACCGTACGTTCAATAGCCGCAGCCACCGTGCCACCTCGCGCTGCTCGGCTGCCCGTTGAATCCACCCCCGCCATGACAGCCGCGACAAATTCGGCAAGGAGATATTCCACCGCACCGACAGAGGCAGCAACAACCCCTGCTCCTTGCGGTCCTCGGTCAACAGCGCCACCCCTTGGCGCACCGCATCGCTTGGGCCACGAATCACCGCCGGTGTGTCCCGGCCCTCCAGGTAAATCCGGCCGGACGTCGGCCGATCCGCGCCGAAAATGGCGCGCAAAGTCTCAGTTCGGCCCGAGCCCACCAGACCCGCCAGCCCGAAGATCTCTCCCCCGTGCACGGTAAAACTGACCCCCTGCACCGCCGGTGGGCGCCGCAGACCCTCCACGCGCAAGGCCACCGGCCCTGCCCTCCGCCGGGGACGGTCACCGCGGGTCTCCAGCGGTCGGCCCACCATGAACCGAATCACCTCGTCCAAGCCGATTTCGTCCACGGGCCGACTGGCCACCAATCGGCCATCGCGCAGAATCGTGATGCGGTCGGCAATCTGGCGGATTTCTTCCAGCCGGTGGGAAACGTAAAGGATCGTGGTCCCGGCCGCCCTGAGCTCCCGCAACCGGGCAAACAGTCGCTCGATCTCCGGATCGGTCAGCGGGGCGGTGGGTTCGTCCAAGATCAGAAGCGAACACTGGGAAGCCAAGCCGGCAGCAATTTCCACCAGTTGCTGTTGTCCAATGCCCAGCGCAGCGGCCGGTTGCCAGGGGTCTAGCTTCTCCAATCCCACCCGCGCCAGGGCTGCGCGGGCCTGCGCCTCCAGCCGCCGACGCTGGATCCAGCCACCGCGATGGGGCAGATGCTCAAGAAACAGGTTCTCGGCCACGGACAGTGTCCCGATCAGGTTGAGTTCCTGCAACACCATGCGCACGCCCTGGCGTTCGGCATCGCGCTTGTGACGCGGGGCGTAGGGGCGGCCCGCCAAAGTCATGCTACCGCTCACGGGTCTGAGCAGACCGGCCAGAATGCGGCAGAGCGTGCTTTTACCGGCGCCGTTTTCACCCACCAGCGCATGGATCTCGCCGCGCTGCAGCGTCAGGTCCACCCCCTGCAGCACGGGCACAGGCCCAAAGGCCATGCACAAGCCGTGGGCGGTCAGGAGAGGCTCATCCGGACACATGAGATCTGCGAATGGACCAAGGGCGGTTATCTGAGGGACTCAGCCGTAATCAGATCCACCGGCGTCTCCCGATCCGCCGGAGGCGCGCCCGTCCTGAGCATCTCCAACGCGTACTCGATGCCAAACACCGCCAGTTGGTCAGCATGTTGATCCGCTGTGGCCAGGACACGCCCTTCTTTAATCAGTTGCCGGATGGCGGCGATGTTGTCGTACCCGACCACCTTGACGCGGTCGAGCTTGCCGGCAGCACGCAGGGCCGCCACTACTCCCAGCGCCATGCTGTCATTGGCGCACAGGAATGCCTTGAGGTTGGGATGTTCGGTCAGGATCGCGGCCGCCACCTTGTTGGCCCGGTCGGTTTCCCAGTACCCACTCTGAGAGCTGACGATTCTCATGCCGGCGGCTTTCATGGCGTCCTCGAAGCCGAGCTTGCGCTGAATGGCGTTGAAGGCATTGGGTGCGCCCTCGATGATGGCCACTTCATCGCCGGGCTGCAGGTGCCTGGCCAGGTATTCCCCCACCATCCGCGCACCCTTCCGGTTGTCCGGCCCGACAAACGGGAAGTGCACGCCGCTTTGCTGCAGCACGGCGGCGTCGAACCGGTTGTCGATGTTGACCACGCGAATGCCTGCCTGCTGGGCCTTTTTGCAAACCGGCACCAAGGCCTTGGAATCGGCCGGCGCAATCACAATGGCGTCCACTCGCTGGGCAATCATCTGCTCCACCAAATCGATCTGTCGGGCCACGTCCAGCTCGTCCTTGATGCCGTTGGCCAAAAGTTCGTACTGATCCGCATGGGCCCTTTGATGCGCCCGGGCCCCGTTTTCCATGGTCAGGAAAAACTCGTTGGCCAGCGACTTCATGATCAGGGCGATGCGGGGCCTGGGGCTGACCGGATCGCCCTGGCGACAGCCGGCCCCTCCAGCCATAAACAGCGCGGCCATCACCCACACAGTCAGTCCGACAGCCCAAGGGCGGTCGGGCCACTTCCAGCACCAAGCCTCCATTCTGCGAGTGGTAGCCACCGACAGTGCTCCTTACGGCGGTTTTTCGTTACTTATAAAGCAGGGCCTCGCGGATGGACACCTGCCTGCCTTGCGAGCGGGCATCGGCAGTACCCGTCACCACAATGCGCAGGGTGTGGCGCCCAGGCCTGAGCCCATAGGTGTGCCAGAGGACGTTGTCATGGGTGTTGGGCACGATGTAAGCGTCCAGCATCAGGTCCTGCTTCTTGCCGTCCAGGTACACCTCGGCACGACCGCCATGCTGGTTCAGGGTTCCGAGCACGGCCACGGCGACACCCTCGAAACGCAGGACCGCCTCGCTGCCCGCCGTTTCGCTGAGCTTCGAACCCTGGTCGTCGCGCCAGGTGCCGGACCAAGTCCAGGCAGCGTCGCTTACGGGCACGCGGCGGTCGGGGATGCCGGGCGACCATTGCTCGAGTTTCGGCGCTCTGGGCTTCTGAGTTCTGATGGCGACCTCGGTGTCGGTCACGCGGCCGCCGGTGCGGCGGATCAACTCGAGCGCGCGGGCCTCGGTCGAACGGACAATGTCGTAGAACGAATAATCCGTGAAGGCAAACTTGCGGTGCTGGAGCTTCGGCATTTCAGCCTTGAACTTGGCCGGGATCCGCTCGTAACCGAGCATCACGCCAAGGATACCCCCCGCGTTCGAGGGGTTGCAGTCCGAGTCCTGGCCACAGCGGGTGCTGATCTCGAGGGTGCGCTCGAAATCGCCGCCGCCGTAAAGCAGGCCCATGGCAATGTAGGCGCCATTGAGCTTGGCATCGATGTTGAAGTCGCGCTGGAAACCGTCCGAGCAGGGGTCATCCCGGTTCCACTTCTCTTCGATGAGCTGCCAGACCTTGCGCCAGTCGTTCGGGTAGAGGGCATGCCAACGGAGCACGTCGGCAATCAACTGGCCGTACCCGCTCCGGGCAGGGATGCACCGGAGCCCGGCTTCGACCACCCGGCGGGGGTCGTTCTCGAAATACGCGGCGGCGTACATGCCGCACACGAACATGCCCCCGTACAGTCCGTCGCCGTAATTCATCACCCGCCCCACCCGCTCGCAAAACCGGACCGCCTCGCGCGGCAGCCCGGGACACATCAGACCGATGAAGTCGGCCTCGATCTGGAAATCAATGTCGTTGGCGTGAAGGTTGTATCTCGGGTGACCCGACCACGGGGCCATGATGCCCTGATTTAGGAGCCGGCGCGCCGCAGCATTGGCATGCCAAAGGTGATATTTCGTGTCTCGGAAAGCCGCCCCGTACTGTTCCGTCGTGGCGTCCAAGCCCTTGTCGTCCATGACCTTGGCAAAGGTCATCTCGACGTAGAGATCATCCTGATGCAGGGCGTTCTCCAGCATCCCCTCCTTCCAAGTGAGGTCCCACTCCCCAATCTTACCGCAGGACTTGAACTCTGTAGGCGCACCGTAAGCCACGCCGATCATTTGGCCGGCCCAACCCCCACGAATCTTGTCGAGCAATACTTCGCGGGAAAGCGTGCGCATTTGGGCCGGAGCATCGGGAACCAACCACAGGCCCACAGCCATGAGGGCCACCCCACGTCCGAGAAACAGGGTCGAGGACATGGCCAAAGGCTGCCCCTGCCAGAGGTCACCTGTCAACAATGATCTCCAGTCGCCCCGCCAAGAGGTCTAAAAACTGAACTGGGGTAGCAGAGGTCCTTCTTCCCAAACCGCACTTGTGCGATCCATCAATCTGGATTACGTTCGGCCAACCTTGCAGGTCCGGGGTGCGGCTCCTGCCCGACACAACCAGCGGCCCGACCCGGCCCGCAGGAACGCGTTGCCGTGGACGCCTTTGGCCGAACCATCGATTACTTGCGCATCTCGGTCACGGACCGATGCAACGAGCGTTGTGTCTATTGCCGGCCCCGGAATTACGCCGGCTGGATCACCTCCGGTGAAGGGCTCACGGACCAGGACCTCCTGCGCATCGTCCGCGTGGCCGCCTCCCTCGGGTTCCGTAAGTTCCGCCTCACCGGGGGCGAACCACTCCTCCGACCGGGGCTGGTCGATCTGATCCGCGAAATGGCGCGCCTACCGGGCGTCGAGTGCATCGGCCTCTCCACCAACGGAGTCAAACTGGCCCCGCTGGCCTCGGCCCTCCGACAGGCTGGCCTGCGCACGGTCAACATCAGTCTTGATGCACTGGACCCCGGCCTGTATCACCGCATCACGGGAGGCGCTCTGGCCCCCGTGCTGGAGGGCATCCACGCCGCCGTCCGCGCTGGCTTCGAACGCGTCAAGCTCAACACCGTGTTGATGCGGCATGTCAACGAAGAGGAAATCTGGCCCCTTGTCCGTTTCAGCGCCGAACATCAATTGCCCCTGCGCCTCATCGAACTGATGCCCCTGACCTCCCGCGACGTGCTGACCCCCGAAAACTTCCTTTCTGTCGAAGAGGTCATGGATCGCTTGCGCCAACACGACGAACTGATCCCCGCCCCCGAGGCCCGCCTCGGCCACGGCCCCGCCAAATACTACCGCCTCCCCCGCACCGGCGCCATCGTCGGCTTCATCGGTGCCCTGACCCAAACCCACTTCTGCGATTCCTGCAACAAAATGCGCCTGACCGCCGATGGACGACTCCGCCCGTGCCTTGGACACCACGACGAAATCAACCTTCACCAGGCCCTGCGCCAACCCGACGATGATGCGCTCCGGCAGCTTTTCCTCCAGGCCCTAGCTATCAAACCCCGCGAACACGCCTTCCGTAGCTGTTATCAACCCGGCCGTCCCATGACCGCCATTGGCGGTTGAGGTTTCACCCAAAAAGGTGGCACATCCCCCGCAGCGCGAGTCTCCCAGGCCCAGAGCCCGCCCGGCCAACCCAGCGCCACGACCGCCTCCCACTCTTCGTTCCCCTCCGCTTGGCCGCTCAGGCTCTCTTCTGTAACTTTTTGCCTCGATCGGATTCTAATCACTGCAGGGCCGACCCGGCGGCAGAGGCGCGGCATCTCCGACCGGCCGCAGGCCCAACTCGAAACGCATCATGAGAAACGCGTGGATTTGGACAGGCCTGCTGATCGCCATGGGGCTTCTTTTCTCGTGGACCCGACGCGCCCTCGGTGAAGACCAACAACTGACCCCCGGGCAGGTGCGCGCATGGCTGCAAGCCGGCGCCCAAGTGCTCGATGTGCGCACCCCAGAGGAATTCCGGGCAGAACACCTGCCGGGCGGCATCAACATTCCGCTCGACGAAATTACCCAAAAAGTCCCGCAGCGGTTTCCGGACAAGGGACAAATCCTGCTGCTCCATTGCCGCAGCGGGCGCCGCAGCAGCCTGGCCACCGCACAACTCCGCCGACTGGGCTACACCAACGTGGTCAACCTCGGCAGTTACGCACAAGCCGAACGACTGCTGACCCAGGCCCGGCACGGCCCCAGCTCCACCAACGCCCCAGCCGCCGCCGAAAGGTTTCCCGGGTCTCCACCCCCTCCGCGCTGAACCCACCCGCAAGTCACGCTGTGCAGCCTGACTGCTCCGGCGCTGCTCTAGGCCGCCGCTGGTTCTACCGCTCGACTCGCCCGCTGCTCCAACCAACCAAGCAAACTTTCCAAAATCACCCGTCCGTCCGTGCTCCCCAGGATCGCCTCGGACGCACGCTCCGGATGCGGCATCAACCCGGCCACGTTCCGTCGCTCGTTGCAAACCCCGGCAATGTTTCGCAGCGAACCATTCGGATTGGCCGCTTCCGTCACCGCCCCGCCGGCGTCGCAGTATCGCCACAGGACTTGACCCCGCGCCTCCATCGCATCCAGCGTCGCCTCATCGGCATAGTAACAACCCTCCCCGTGGGCGATGGGAATCCGCAGCGGCCGCCCCACGTCCGCCTTCCACGTAAACGGCGAATCCGTGTGCACGGTTCGCAAAAATACATGCTCACATCGGAACTGCAGCGACCGGTTGCGCACCAGTGCCCCGGGCAACAACCCCGCCTCCGTCAACACCTGGAACCCGTTGCAAATCCCCAGCACCAGCCCCCCTTGCTCCGCAAAGGCCCGCACCGCCTGCATCACCGGACTGAACCGCGCAATCGCGCCGCATCGCAAATAATCCCCGTAACTGAAACCGCCCGGAATAATCACCGCGTCCGCCGGCCCCAGCGCGGTGTCCCGATGCCACACCAGCCAAGCCGAATGCCCCAGCACTCGAATGGCATGCACGGCGTCCTGATCGCAGTTGCTCGCCGGAAACTGTACTACGGCCACATTCATGCTCCACCTCCGCACCGCACCTTCCCCGCACCCGCCATGCCCCGCGCAGACCCGCCGCCCGTCATTCCACGATCTCCAGACGGTAATCCTCGATGATCGGGTTGCTCAAAAACTTCCGACACGCGTCGTCCAACGCGCGCTCCACCGTCGCCCGATCCGTTCCGGGCTCCAGCTCGATCTCAATGTACTTACCCACATGCACCGCACGCACCCCCGTGTAGCCCAGGTGCGCCAGGGCATTCTGCACCGTCTTGCCCTGCGGATCCACTACCGCCTTCTTCGGTGTCACAATGATTCTAGCCTTCATGCTTGATCTTGCCGGTTTCGTTTTCCCCAGCCGCGCCCGAATCTTGTCGGGCCGGCCCGCCCCACTCCAGAAAATTGTAGGCCCGCACCGTCCCGGCGAGCGCTCTGGGTCCATTCTCCCGCGATCCGTCTGGCCAATGCAGCCGGGCGCCGCACCCCTTGTACCGCAGCCGGGCCCAAAACGTCGCACAAACTGCGCGAGCGTTCGGCGTGCACGGGCCGGCTGCCCGGACTGCCCGGGGCTGCTTCCTTTTTCGGGCCCGGCCCCGAGGAGCCCAACCCCGTGGCGAGCGGTCTAGGCACCAAGGTCCGACCCTGACGATCCGGCAGCCGACCGCGGCCAACGTCTCCAGCGTTGAAGCCCCCGCCCGCTTCATTATGCTGCGCGGCACATGAATCGGATCGAACAACGGTTCGCCACGCTGCGTCAGCTCGGTCAAAAAGGCCTGATCATCTACATCGGTGCCGGTGACCCGCACTTGGAGGCCACCCGGCAACTGGCCCTGGCCTTTGACCGGGCCGGCGTGGACGTGCTGGAATTGGGCGTGCCTTTCAGCGATCCCCTTGCCGATGGCCTGGTCAACCAACTGGCCGCCCAGCGTGGCCTGGCCTCAGGGACCACGCCCGCCGCCGTGCTTGAAACCGTCGCCGCCATCCGACGCGAATCCCAGATCCCCATCGTCCTCTACCTCTATTACAACCTCATTCATCGCATAGGCCTTGAACGGTTCATCGATCGCGCCCGCACCGCCGGTGTCGATGGCCTGCTCGTGCTGGACCTGCCGCCGGACGAGGACGAAGGTTACGAGGCCGCCATGCGCGCCGCCGGTCTCTGTCCCATCTACCTCATCGCGCCCACCACCCCGGAGGAGCGCATCGCCTTCATCGCCCAACACGCCGCCGGATTCATCTATTACATCTCGCGTGAAGGTGTCACCGGCATGCGCGATCAGTTGGCCCAGGGGATCGGCACCATGACCGCCAAAATCCGCGCCCATACCCGCCTGCCCATCGCCATCGGTTTCGGCATTTCCACGCCTGAGCAGGCCCGAACGGTGGCCGCCTGGGGCGACGCCGTCGTCGTCGGCAGCGCTGTGGTCCACCGCATCGGCCAGCTCGGTTCCAGTCCGGAGTTGGTACCCCAGGTGAGCCGCTTCGTGGAAACACTCGTCCAGGCCGTCAAAACCGTACCCATAGTTTCATAGGCTCGGCCCGACAGCTGACTCCCGGGCTCCGACATCGGCCCCGACCGGACTGGTCCAGGTGTTCAACCCTTTTTCGTCGCGCGCGGAGCCTCCCGCCAGGCCCAACTCCTCCAGAGCCGCACCCACCAAATACAAGGAACCCGTCACCACCACCAGCGGCGCCCCTGCTGCTTCCTCCAAGGCCGCTGCCAAACTCTCCACAGGTCTCACCTCGAGCTCCGGCGCCACCCGCCGGCACACCGCCGCCAACTGCACAGGATCAGCCCCCCGTTCGCTTGGCACGGGCACGCACAGCACCCGCCCCGCCACTTGCGCCACTTCCCGAGCGATCCCTTCCAGGTCCTTGTCCGCCATCACACCCAGCACAACGACCGGTCGCACCCCCGGATACCGCTCCGCCAACGCACCGCAAAACGCCGCCATCGCGCCCACGTTATGCGCCCCGTCCAGAACCATCTCTCGGCCACCCGGAAGCCGCACTTGCTGGAAACGCCCGGGCCAGGTGGTCTGAACCAGCCCCTCCTCCAGCGCCTCTTGGCTCACGGGCAGCTCGCGTTGCAATACCCGGACCGTCGCCGCAGCCAACGCCGCGTTCCGGCGCTGGTACGGCCCGGCCAGCGGCAATGACAACCGCCGCAACCAGGCCGCCTCGGCCGCCTCGGGCCCCACCACCCAAAACGGACAGCCCAGTTCCAACGCCCGCGTCCGGATCACCGCCAGCGCCTCGGGCTCGTCCGCCGCCGTCAGCGCCGGAACGCCGGGCTTCAGGATCCCTGCCTTCTCCGCCGCAATCTCCCGCAACGTGTAGCCCAGCCAACGCTGATGATCGTAGTGAATGTTGGTAATCACACTCGCCAACGGTAGAACGATGTTCGTCGCATCCAGCCGCCCCCCCATCCCCGTCTCCCAAATCACCACCTCGCACTCCCGAGCCGCAAAATGCAACAGCGCCATCACGGTCACCACCTCGAAAAAGGTCGGATGATGATTCCGCGGAAATTGCGCCAGCCAGGGCTGCATCGCCTCCACCAGCCGCGCCACCTCCGCCTCCGGAATCAGTTCCCGATTGACCTGAATCCGCTCGCCGAACCGCACCAGGTGGGGCGACGTAAACAGACCCACCCGGTACCCCGCCCGTCGGTACACGCTCTCCAAAAAGGCGCACACCGACCCCTTGCCGTTCGTCCCGGCCACATGAATGAAACGCAGCCGGCGCTCCGGATGCCCTGCCAGCGCCGCCAAACGCCGCGGATTCTCCAACCCCAACTTGGCCCCAAACCATCGGAGCCCGTACAAGTATTCGATCGCTTCCCGGTAGGTCATTCGCAACGTCCCTGCGCGCCCGGGTTCGGGCCCTGCCCTCCCTTGGCGTCCGTGCGGAAGCCTCTACCTGCGCTGCCGCCTCCGGCCTTCTCACCGGGTCAGCCGCACGGCCAGGTCGTCTTCAAACGTCGGACTGGCCAACGCGGTGAGCTCGCCGGTGGCACGCACCGTCTCCCGCTTGTCCACCTGGCCCGTGCGCGGGTTGACCCACTCGGCCGTGTAGGTCCCCGGGGCCAGACGGACCTGCAACGTCACCTGCTGCGGCCCGGTGGCGGCAGCCTTGTCCCCAGGGTCGCGCCCCAGATAGAGCGCATACGCCCGCCCCGGCTCCGCCAATCCGTACGCACGATACCCGCGCTGAACCCCGCCCGCGATCAGCTCAGCCATCGGCTTCATCCGGACGAAGTCCAAACCGCGCATGAAATCCGCCAACACTTTCATTTGCTGACGGAACGCCGGACTTCCTCCGCCCGGCTGGCTGGCCGGATAAACAAAAGTGCCATCCTCATGCCCCACCGCAAACGAGTAATCCAGGTGACTGAACAACGCGCCCCCGGCCAGAAGGAAACTCCAGGCCTCCACCCGGTAGGGCAGATCATTGGTACCACGAAACCCGGTTTCATTGTCGCCAATGGCCCTGTTCAGCCCGTAGTTCAGGGCCACGGCGTCGGGCGGATACGCATAATGGAAGTTGAAGATCGAAACCGCAGGGTGCGGATTCTCGACCTTGGCGCTCCCATTGGCAACGTTCAGCGAGATCAGGTGCCGCACCCCGAGCGCCTTCTCGGTTTCCACGATGACCTCCACCATGCGATGCTGCCAGGCCATTGTCACGCCGCCAAAGTACGGTTCGTTGCAAACCTCGAAATACACGTTGTCGAAATCCTTCAGCTCCGTCACCAGCTTGCGAACCAGCGCCTCCTGAAACGGCAATAACCCCCCGTGACGGTCCAGGGTGTACACGTTCGTGCGCGCCACCGCGCCCACCCCGTTGACGTTGTTGCTGGCGTGCATCGGGCTCAACAGCCACATCTCCTCCTTGTAGAACGGACAAAACAGGTTCAGCTCCACCACCACACCCCGCTGCGCCGCATGGCGCACAAAATCCTTCAACCGCACGAAATAGGCCGGGTCCCAGCGGCTCAAGTCGAATTTGTTGCCGCCATTCCGGTACCCCGGCTGATCGCTCCGGGCCCAGGGACAGATAAGCCGACCGGGCGCCGGTGCCAGAGTGTTCCGGGCGATGTTAAAGGCCCCCGGCGGTTCGCAGTACACCCCGCTGAACGTGCGCGTATGGTTCAAACCGTCCCGGGCCAGAGTGTCCAGGTACTTGCGATAGTCGAAATCCAGATTCAAGACCGCCCCGTAATGTTCCCCCGAACCGATCAGGACCGTGGGACGGCCCCGCCAGAGAAAATAATGCGGATTGTCCGGGTGCAATGCCAGGGGCGCTGCCGCCGCGAGCAGTTGGGCCCATCCCACCGCCCACACCCCGAGCCATGCGAAAAGCAAGCCGACGCGCATGCCGCCACCCTAGCCCCTGCGGCCCAACCCCCGCAAGTCCCCGAGGTCCAGGAATCCTTCCCCAAACTTCGCCCCTGACCAATGCCCCAACCTTCAGCCCGTTTGCTGTCATCGCAGTGGCTGACGGCACGTCCTTCCAGTCAGCGACTTCCACCCATGCGCCCATTTGAGCCGGTGCACGGCCAGCCACGAGGCAACCCGGGCGCCTCCGCCGGCCCAAATCACAGCCTTCTCTGCCAAGGGAGCACCCCGGACGCACCGCTGCCGCTGGAACTCCCAGCGAGGATAAGAGAGCGGGCCGCTCTTCACTGCCGGCCCCTGGGCTGACTGGCTCGAAGTGCCTTGGCAATCTTGCGGGGTCAGATATTTCTCCCGAACCTTGCGTTCAACTCAGCTCCCTTGTGACGGAAGTTGGAGATGAGCCACTCGCCATCGCTTTGCGTCAAATCCAGTGGTCATATCCGCACAATCCGATCGCACCCGGGTAAACTCTAGGCTTGGCTTGGCACCCGAATCACAAATTGATCCCCGGTGCCAAACTTGCCGGGAAACCTCAGCGTCAGCGGCCCGGACGTTCCCACCACACCGAGTCCTGTGAACTTCATGCCCACCTGCAGAGCCTCCCAAATGCACCGATTCTCGCTGGCCAGCAGCTCCTCCGGAAGCTGAAGCAGATACGGTTTCCCCTTTTGCCGGGCCTACTTCTCGAGATGCCGAGGCGTTAGATCGAGCCGGTGGCCTGCGATTCCACTTAGGAAGATCTCCCGTGGAGCCAGTCGTATCCTTGATCCGCTTCCAGATGCCGTACGCCCCCGGGCCAAGGCGCATCCATTGCCTCTTCAAGGTCCCGAGTGCGAGGGGGGGCACAATCCCAGTAGCGATCCAATGCAAGTTGCCGGTCCGCGCAATCTCCGCAGTCCCATGACTGCTTGATATCACGCAAGCACGACCCGCGGTGTCTCACAGCAGGATGCCCGCAGAAGCCACAAGCCGCATGCCAATCATTAGCCAAAACAAGCCGCTTCTGACTCTGCGAACCGGTCGCTTCCTTCTCATCTACCGCCTCAGACAATCAGAACCCCGGTGCCCAGGAGCCGGAAGCCCTGCGCGACCAAGCTGACCAAACTCCCCCGCAGCGATTCTCGGCGGCGGTCCCAAGGAACCAGAACTGCGCCAGCAGGCTGAGCCCAGAGTGGTTGTCTGCGGGAAACAGAAAAGTGCAACGAGTCGCAGCCCCAATTGGGCGTGTGCCAGCAGACGGCTGGCGGTTTGTCCGAAACCATGCTGAGCCAGACTGGACCTGTTTGCCCGGCCTGCGCCGATCTCGGCAGTCAACGAGTTCCACTTGCGCTTCGGGCCTCCCCCGATGCGGCTTCTTGGGCCGAATCACTGCTTCTCGCCTCGCCGCCTCCACGCTTTGTAACCCGGACTGACGCCCCGGCAACAGCCGATCGTCACATGGCGCGAGGAAATTGCGCGCCCTTTTGCCCGACGGTAGGCGTGACTATTTTAGCATCCAGCAGGGCGTCGCCGCTTGAACGTTTCCAATCGCTGTTGCGCGAACTGTTCCAGTTCCTGAATCCTTACCGACAAGGCTGACGGGTTCACCCGAAGGGTAAACAAAATACCGCTGGGCGCGGTCTAGCCGGTAGGGCCAAATTCATCACGCTCAAGCTCCCCAAGTGCTTCGTCGCATTCCGCCACTCCCGCCAGGCCAGTGTGCATGGCGGCCAGTTGGCCGTAGTCGCCTTGCGCCAAGAGTTTGGTCTGGCCCAGCGCCTCGAGCGCCAGCCGGCGCTGGACCCGCGCACGCACCGGGGCAAAGGCTCCACGCCCCTGGTGGATGTGACCCACCGGCTCCACTGCTTCACCAGCGGGGGCGTCTTGCTGGCCGACGCCGAGCGACTCAACGAGGACGAACCCTCCAAGGCGTTGCTGGTTTGGGTTTTCTGTCTGCCCCCGGCCACCTCGGCGGCTGCGGCAGGGAAGAAACCCTGCAAGCGGAGCTTTTCTGTCTTCAGGGCCATGCCGCCTGTGCGGGCCTACCCACCCCCATGCCGGGCTGGAAGCCGGCCATCCGAGGCTGAGTGTTGTTAAGCCAGCAACGCATCCGGCGGACGTGGAAACAATGGTTAGGCTCGTGGCACTCCGAGGGCAGTAGCGCTTTCCAACAGCGCCAGCAAGCGGGCGCACTCTAAACGCTGCGCGAGTTCGAAGGCGCCGCCCGGAGTCGCGGCAGCGCGGCCAGTCCGGTGCCTAACTGCTACTGCTGCGGGTTACGGGCCCCGGGTGGAACCGGGCCCTCCAAAGGCACGGCCCGGCGGAGGAATCCGACCCAAACCGCCCGTTCCTCCCAATGGAGGCACGGTTTCCACGCCCTCCGGCATTGCAGGGCCCGTTCCACCCCCTCCGATGCAGGGATGCCTTCCACGGCGGGCCTGCTTCCTGGTTTCGGAAGGCTCTGCTTCTGATGCAGTCCGGGTGCGGGTGGAACTTGACCTTCCACTACGCAATGCCCCGGGTCATCGGGCAAGACCGTGGCTTTGGGGACGCATGGGTGGGGCCGTAGGTCTCCGGCAGCGGTGCGTTGCTTCGACAGCGCCAGCTAGCGGGCGCACTCCCAACGCTGCGCCAGCTCAAAGGCGCCGTGCAGGGCTGCTTACGCCTGCCACCCCTGCGTACAGCGTGGGCCCTCCCGAAGGTTTGGGTCGGGGTGGAACCCGGCCTTCCCACGGGATGCTATCACCCCGGGAGGAAGCAGGGCCGCTCGGGGCTCGTGCTGTAGAAGGGCCGTTGCAAGCGGCGAAACGGTGGCCCAGCAGGGTGGTCTATGTACGGGAGCACCGACAGCGGAGGGACGACCGGAGCACGCAACAGTGGAAAGAAGGGGTGGGCCGTATAGGGCGGTGGATGCGAGCTGCAGGGAGGATCCATGTCCATTCCAGCGGCCTGGCCAGTTTGGGGCTCCGACCAGGGAGGAAGCTCGGTTGGGTTTGGAGGCCTTCTGGCGCAACGAGCGCTGGCCGCTGCTGTTCCGGCACAGCGGCCCTGCCAAGGGGTCCGAAAATTGAGATGCACAGGAAGCGGCACTGCGCCTAGAGGGACTGCTGCCTCCGACTGTGTCACGGCCTTGCCTCGGTGACCCTT
>Ga0308415_1000342_pt1 | contig 20502 bp, 16 predicted proteins | sample HotsprSampleOS55_FD_203465 | JGI IMG/M metagenome (GOLD analysis project Ga0308415, IMG submission 203465) | Hot spring phototrophic mat microbial communities from Octopus Spring, Yellowstone National Park, Wyoming, United States - 20090730_OS55 ... | reverse complement strand
GCCGCCGAAGGCGAGCGGGAGAGGGGCACGAATGATTCAGAGATTTTTATGAACCTGGGGGCAGGGGGAGGGGTGAGGGCACGATTTTTTGAGACTTTAGCCCGGTACGATTTTATAGGACTCAACAGCCCCCTTCGGGGGCTAAAAATAGCCCGAAGGGCTTTGTATGATGAGCCCGGACGTTTACGTCCGGGCGATGGGCGCTGGCCGAAACAAACGCAATCGGTATAAGACACACAGCGAAGCGGAGTGCCGTTTCGGAGAAATGTATGGACACCTGGGACGCCCTTCAGCATGACATCGTGACCTGCCGGGCCTGCCCCCGGCTGGTGGCCTACCGGGAAGAGGTCGCCCGCACCCGCAAGCGGGCGTACCGGGACTGGGAGTACTGGGGCCGCCCGCTGCCGGGCTTCGGCGACCCACAGGCCTGGCTGCTGGTCGTCGGGCTGGCCCCGGCCGCGCACGGTGCTAACCGCACCGGCCGTATGTTCACCGGCGACGGCTCCGGCGCCACCCTGACCGCCGCCCTCTACCGGGCCGGCCTGGCCAATCAGCCCACGTCCGACCACCGGGACGACGGCCTGGAACTGCGCGGCGTCTTTGAGACGGCGGTCGTCCGCTGCGCGCCGCCCGAAAATCGCCCCACCCGCCAGGAGATAGAGAACTGTCTCCCCTTCCTGGCTCGGGAGATGGCCCTGTTGCCTAACGTCCGGGTCGTGCTGGCCCTGGGGCAGATTGCGCTGGAGGGGTACCGGACCCTGCTCCGGCAGCATGGAGTGGATGTGCCCCCCATCCCGTTCCGGCACGGCGCGGTGGTCTCCTTCCCGCCGCCCCTGCCAACACTGCTGGTCTCCTACCACCCCAGCCGCCAGAACACCCAGACGGGCCGCCTGACCCCGCAGATGCTGGATAAAGTATTGCAGGCGGCGCACATGATTGGGAAGCGTGAAAAGTGAAACGTGAAAAGTGAAACGTGAAAAGTGAAACGTGAAAAAATGAGGCAGATGATGATCCTGGCTGCCGTCGTGCTGACCTATAACGAAGAGCAAAATATTGTGGACTGCCTGTCCACCCTGGCCTGGGCGGACCGTCGGGTAGTGCTGGACTCCTTCAGCACCGACCGGACGGTCGCCCTGGCGCAAGAAATGGGCGCGGAGGTCTTCCAGCACCCCTTTGAGAACTACGCCCGCCAGCGGAACGTCGCCCTGGAGTGGGTGGAGGCCGATTGGATTTTCTTCGTGGACGCCGATGAGCGGGTGCCCCCCGAACTGGCGGCGGAAGTCCGGTCCGTCCTGGCCGCGGAGAGGCCAGAAGTGGGCTGGTGGGTGCCCCGTCACAACTACATCTTCGGGCGGCTGACCCGGGGGGCCGGCTGGTATCCCGATTATCAACTCCGTCTGGTGCGGCGGGGCTATGCTCACTGGGAGCGCGCCGTCCACGAAATCGCCGTCGTGGACGGCCCTACGGGATACCTGCAGAACCCCCTCATCCACTACAACTACGACGACATGGCCGACTTCATCGCCCGCCAGGAACGGTACACCGACTACGACGCGGCCGTCCTCTTCGGAGAAGGCATCCGGCCCCACTTCTACACGCCGTACTCCCAGGCCCTGCGCCACTTCTGGTGGCGGTTCGTCACTCTGAAGGGCTTCCGGGACGGCTGGCACGGCCTGCGGCTGAGCCTGCTGATGGCGTACTACGAGGCCGTGAAGTACCGGAAACTGGCCCGATTGTGGCGGGAAAAGCAAACCATCCCCCGCGCATTTTGAAAATTCCCCCCGTTGTGGTAAAATAATCCCCGCTAACTATTCAGGCTTCCTCACCCCACTCCCGCCGCCCTCGGGCCGAAGGCCCTTCGGGCCGAGGCCTGCGGCGGCAGCGGCGAAGCCGCTGGGGGAGGGGTGAGGCTGAACAGTTATCGCAAATCTAACGATTTTCTTTCGCAAATCCAACACAAACCGTATACGATTACCATATCGCAATCAGCAATCTGCCATCCGCTTATCCCGTCGGAGTAGTCAGAAATGGTCGTGAAAAGCAGAACCGGTGCTCCGGACTGGCTGCAAACCCGAACAGAGGTCTGGCGGGCCGTCGGATGGACGGCCCCGCGCCCGGCGCGCCCCTGGCAACCCCCTACCGACGTCTACGAGAACGAAAAAGGCATCGTGGTGCGGCTGGAAATCGCCGGGATGAACGCGGAGGACTTTTCCATCACCTTAGATGAGCGCCGCCTGGTCATTGAGGGCATCCGCCAGGACCCGGAGCCCAAACAAACGTACTACCAGATGGAAATTGGCTACGGCGAATTCCATGTGGAGGTGTATCTGCCCTGGATCGTGGACCCCGACTGCGTGGAGGCCACCTACGAGAACGGCTTTCTCCGGGTGTTTGTTCCCCGGCCCCCCGCCTGTCGGGTTCGTCCAGTCATTCCGGGAAACCGTGAGGAGTCAGGATAACAATGGGACCTCTGGAAGACATCTTTCGTTCATTCAACATCCCCGCCATTCCCCGGCCAGGCCGGGAGGAATCGGGCGGCTTCGGAAAGCCGGATGATCCTCGCATTCCGGAGGAGATTGCCATTCTCCCCCTGCGCGGTCTGGTCGTGTATCCTATGACGGCTGTCCCCATCCGCGTGGGCCAGCCCCGCTCCATCCGGCTGGTGGACGACGCCGTGGTGGGCAAGCGTGTCATCGGTCTGGTCGCCGCCAGAGACCCCGAATTGCCCGAACCCGGCCCCGACGACGTCTACCGGGTCGGCACCATCGCCATTGTCCACCGCCTCTTCAAGGCCCCCGATGAGACCATCACCCTCATCATGCAGGGGCTCCGCCGCATTCGGATAGAGGAATTCATCGCTACCGAACCGTACCTCATCGCCCGGGTGCGCGAAATTCCCGAACAGGTGGAGGAAGGGATAGAGATTGAGGCCCTCCAGCGGACGATTGTGGACACCTTCCGTCGGCTGGCGGAACTCCTGCCCGCCGTGCCGGAAGAACTGATGCTGATGGCCATCAACGCCGAAAACCCCCTCCAACTGGCCTACGCCATCGCCACTCACATCCGCATGAACCTGGAGGATGCCCAGCGACTGCTGGAACTGGATTCCACCCGCGAGAAACTCCACTTCCTGCTGGCCCTGCTGACCAAAGAACTGGAAGTGGTGGAACTGGGACGCAAGATTCAGAGCCAGGCCCAGTCTGAAATGGAGAAGGCCCAGCGAGAGTACTTCCTGCGGGAGCAACTGAAGGCCATCCAGCGAGAATTGGGCGAGGCCAGCGAACAGCAGATGGAGGTGGAAGAGTTCCGCCGCAAGATAGAAGAGGCCGGCATGCCCGAGGAGGCAGAGAAGGAGGCCCGGCGGGAACTGGAACGGCTCAGCAAACTCCCCACCGCCGCTGCCGAGTACGGCGTCATCCGCACTTATCTGGACTGGCTGACCAGCCTCCCCTGGAACGTGGAGACGGAGGACAACCTGGACATCGCTCACGCCCGCCAGGTGCTGGACGAGGACCACTACGACCTGGAGGAGATCAAAGAGCGCATCCTGGAATACCTGGCCGTCCGCAAACTGAAGGAAGAGCGCAGAAAGGCCGGCGAGGAGGAAGAAGAGCCGACGGACCAGATTCGCAAGGAACGGGAAGGCGTCATCCTCTGCTTCGTCGGGCCGCCGGGGACGGGCAAGACCAGCCTGGGGCAATCCATCGCCCGCGCGCTGGGGCGCAAATTCGTCCGCCAGTCCCTGGGCGGCATGCGAGACGAGGCCGAGATTCGCGGCCACCGCCGCACCTACATCGGCGCTCTCCCCGGCCGCATCATCCAGGCCCTGCGACGGGTCGGCACCAAGAACCCCGTCTTTATGCTGGACGAGGTGGACAAAATCGGGATGGACTTCCGGGGCGACCCGGCGGCCGCCCTGCTGGAGGTGCTGGACCCCGAACAGAACCGGGAGTTCCGCGACCACTACCTGGACGTGCCCTTTGACCTCTCCAAAGTGATGTTCATCGCCACGGCCAACATGCTGGACCCCATCCCGGCGCCGCTGCGGGACCGGATGGAGATTCTGGAACTCTCCGGTTACACCGAGATGGAGAAAGTCCGCATCGCGCAGGGGTATCTCATCCCGCGCCAGCGGCGGGAGAACGGCCTCCGCCCGGAGGAGATTACCTTCACCGATGGGGCCATCCTCCGCATCATCCGGGAGTACACCCGGGAGGCCGGGGTCCGCAACCTGGAGCGCCAGATCGGCCGCGTCTGCCGGAAGGTCGCCACCGCCGTCGCCGAGGGGAACGGGCGGACCCCCGTGCGGGTCACCGCGCGCAGCATTCCCAGGTACCTGGGCCGGCCCCGCTTTTTCTCCGAAACCAAACTGCGCACCGAAATCCCCGGCGTGGCGACCGGCCTGGGCTGGACCCCCACCGGCGGCGACGTGATGTTCTTTGAGGCCACCCGGATGCCGGGCAAGAAGGGCTTCCAGATTACCGGTCAGTTGGGCGAAGTGATGAAGGAATCGGCCCACGCCGCTCTCAGTTACGTGCGCGCCAACGCCAAAAACCTGGGCATCCCCGACCACTTCTTTGACGAGATGGACATCCATCTCCACGTCCCGGCGGGCGCCATTCCCAAAGACGGCCCCTCGGCAGGCGTCACCATCGCCACTGCCCTGGTCTCCCTGCTCACCGGCCGCAAAGTCCGCTCCGACGTGGGGATGACCGGCGAGATCACCCTCCGGGGGCAGGTCCTCCCCGTCGGCGGGATCAAGGAGAAGGTACTGGCGGCCCACCGCGCCGGTCTGAAAACCGTTATCCTGCCCAAACAGAACGAGCAGGACCTGGAGGACGTTCCCGACGAGGTCCGCAAAGCGCTCCGGTTCGTCCTGGTCAGCCGGGTGGACGAGGTCTTTGAAACCGCTCTGGAGCCCGACCGCCACCCGGACCCCGCGCCGGACGTCTCCGAACCGTCCGATGCGCCCGAGGAGGAGTCGGAATGAGCAAAATCGTCATTGTGGACGATGACCCCCAGATGAGCCGCCTGCTGCGCACCCTGTTTGAACTGGAGGGCTTTGAGGTCTTCGTCGCCCAGCGCTACCAGGACATCCTGCCCACCATTCAGCAGGCCAGGCCGGACGCTGTCCTGATGGATGTACGCGTCCAGGGGCGGGAGACGCTGGACCTGGTTCGCCAGATGCGCCAGGAACGGGTGCTCACAAACATCCCGGTGGTGATGACCTCCGGTATGGACTACCGGAGGCAATGCCTGGAAGCGGGGGCCAACTGCTTCCTGCCGAAACCCTTTATCCCGGACGAAGTGGTGCAGATCATTGGCACGCTGCTGAAGCCGACCGAATCATCCATCCGGTGACCGTCCAATGAGAGCGGGTCTAACGATTTGTTCGTAGTCAGGCACGAAGTGTAACGGAGTGCCGTTTGAGGCCATTCAAACGCCACTCCGCTTCGCTTCGGGGCTCACTACAAGCCTTTTTAGACGCGCTCTGAGAACGACAGCCCCATGGCCCGAAAACGAAAACCCAAAAGCCAGGTCCAGTGGCGGCGCATAGACCTGCACCTCCATACCCCCGCCTCCGCCGACTACCAGGAACCGGGCGCTTCGTTCCTGGACATCCTCCGACAGGCAGAGAGCAAGGGTCTGGATATCATCGCCTTTACCGACCACAACACGGTGGCGGGATACCGGCGGATGCAGGAGGAAATCCACCACCTGGAGTTGCTGGAGCAACTGGGCCGCCTGCGGAAGGAAGAGAAAGAACAACTGAACGAGTACCGCCGCCTGCTGGCGAAAATCCTGGTTCTGCCCGGTTTTGAATTCACCGCCACCTTCGGCTTTCACATCCTGGGCATCTTCAGCCCCCAGACCGACCTGCGGGAACTGGAGTTTCTCCTGCGCCGCCTGAACATCCCGCTGGAGAAACTGGACCAGGGGAGCGCGGAGGTCGGCGCCACGACAGACGTCCTGACCGCCTACCGGGCCATCGCCGAGGCAGGGGGTATCGTCATCGCCGCCCATGCCAACTCGGCCAACGGGGTGGCTATGCGCGGCTTTGACTTCGGCGGACAGACCCGCATCGCCTACACCCAGGACCCCAACCTCCACGCGCTGGAAGTGACCGACCTGGATAAAAAAGGGCCCCGGACCACGGCCAGTTTCTTTGATGGCTCCAAGCCCGAGTACCCGCGCCGGATGCGCTGCATCCAGGGCTCGGACGCCCATCGGCTGGTCCGGGACCCCAACGACCCCCGCAACCTGGGCATCGGCGACCGGGTCACGGAAATCCTGCTCCCCCAGGTCAGTTTTCAGGCCCTGCGGGAGGTCTTTCTGGGGAACGATTTCACCCTCACCCGCCCGTTCCGTCCGGCGGCGAAGGCGCCCTTTGACTACATCCAGGCCGCGCGGGAGGAGGGCCCCACCATTGTCCAGGACTTCCACGAGCGGTTCAGCCGCCGAGGCGGGTACCTCTACGCCATTCTCTGTGACATCTGTGCGTTCGCCAACACCAACGGGGGCACCCTCTACATCGGCGTGAGCGCCGATCCGAAACAGCCCCCGGCGGGCGTGGGCAACCCGCGCCAGGCCATAGAGGCCATCCAGGCCGAAGTGGCCCGCCGCATCACCCCCCCGCTGGAAGTCACCGCCGACGTCCAGGAGACTCAGGGGAAGAAAGTGGTGCGGCTGCTGGTGCCCCGCGGGGACGACCCCCCGTATGCCATTGACGACAACAAAATCTACGTCCGCAGCGAGTCGGAGACGGGGCTGGCGGTGCGGGATGAGATTGTCAGCCTGGTCCGGCGGACCGTGGCCCTGCCGAAGGAGGTCGCCGAAGTGCCCGCCGGTCGGATTGAGCCCCCGCGCACGGGAGTGGAGATCATCGCCACCGAGGAGCGGGAGGGGGTTCGCTACCACACCATGCGCGACCTGCGCAACGGCAACGTGGTGACCAACGTCACCCGAAAATCGGCGCGGCGGCTTTGGCACTACGCCATCACTCAGGCTGAAGACCACCCCATAGACCCGGAGCAACTTCGCTGGGAGGGAGACATCGCCCTGATCCGGAAGCGAGAACGGGGCGGGCAGGTGCGCTACGACTTGGCCCAGCGGGAAGACGGCCGCGTGCGTATCTACTACGGCGTCACCGACGACGGCATCCACGGCCCCTGGGCCCGCCTGGTAGGGTTGGAGGGAGAGTAGATGAAACCGTTGATTTACCGCATCCTGCTGAGGAGAGAACCGGAAGGGGGCTATACGGTCATCGTTCCCTCCCTCCCCGGCTGTGTGACGTACGGGGATACGGTGGAGGAAGCGATAGAGATGGCCAGAGAAGCCGTTGACGGCTATCTGGAGAGCCTGATCGCCCACGGGGAGGAAATTCCCACCGAGGAGCACACGTTTGAATACACTCTGACGGTGGGGGCTTATGCCTAAACTTCCCGCTCTCACTCCTCGTGAAATTGCCCGACTGCTGGAACGAAGGGGGTTCGTTTTAGACAGGGTTAAGGGAAGCCACCATATCTACTATCATCCTGAAACCCGGCGAAGAGTCGTTGTCCCGTTCCACAAAAAGGACTTGCCCAAAGGGACACTGTTAGAAATTCTGAGACAGGCCGGCATCAGCAGGGAAGAAATTAGCGACTTGTTGGAATCAAAGGGGAGGTGAAAAAGAGGATGGGGACCATCCTCCAGACTCCAACCTGAAACTCGATGAAAAAGGAGGTGAGAGATGGTGCAACCCCTCGGGGTGCATTACTTGCTGGAATTGAGGGGGTGTAACCCCACAGTAATTAATGACCTCCCCGAGGTCAGACGGATTCTGATAGAAGCGGCAAAACAGGCGAAAGCCACCGTTTTAGATGCTCGCTTCCACCAGTTCTCCCCTCAGGGAGTCAGCGGTGTGGTGGTGGTGGGAGAATCCCACCTCTCCATCCACACCTGGCCCGAATATGGGTATGCCTCTGCAGACATCTACACCTGCGGCCATACGGACCCGTTGCGGGCCGCTTTCTACATCGTGGAGGCCCTGCAAGCCAAAAGCGTGTACTGTATGATCATCGGCAGAGGAGAACACCCCGTTATGAGCGACGAATCGGAACCTCCGAGTCCCTTCACACCGGCTCGCTGGGGGCTTCAGCCCCCTACGGATTGGCTCTTTGTGGACTACGTCAACCCCAGCGCGGCGACGCTGCTGCGGGTGAAGTCTGTTCTCCACTCGTCTCGTTCGGCCTACCAGCAGATAGACGTCCTGGAGACGGAGGCCTTTGGCCGCTGCCTCATCCTGGATGGCCGCGTCCAATCGGCGGAAGCGGACGAGTTCATCTACCATGAAGCACTGGTCCATCCGGCAATGGTCACCCACCCCGACCCGCGCCAGGTACTGATCCTCGGCGGCGGGGAGGGCGCCACCCTCCGCGAAGTCCTGCGCCACCGGACCGTGGAGCGGGCAGTGATGGTGGACATTGACCCTCAGGTCATAGACATCAGCCGTCGCTACCTCCCGGAGTGGAGCGACGGTGCTTTTGATGACCCCAGGGCCGAGATCCGGATAGAGGACGCCGTCCACTACCTTCAGGAGACAGGAGACCAGTTTGATGTCATCATCGCCGACCTGACGGAGCCAATGCCAGACACCCCAGCCGAGCCTCTGCTCAGCCTGGAGATATTCCGGGCCATGCATCGGCGCCTCAAGCCGGGCGGCATCCTGGTGAACCAGTCAGGAGGCACCGGCGCCTTCATCGGAACGTTCACCCACACCTACCAGATCATGGGCACAGTTTTCCAGCATCTGGCCCCCTGCTCCATCCAGATCACCTCTTTCGCGGAGCCCTGGGGGTTTATCGTGGCCTCAGACGTCTATGACCCGCGCGACCTGACGCCCGAGGAGGTAGATGCCCGCCTCTTCCGGCGATGCGCGCGGGAGAAACTCCGTTACTACGACGGCTCTATCCACCGGGCTCTGTTCACCCTTCCCCGGTACTTCTGGGAGGTCCTGGAATCACCCATCATACATCGGTGAGAAGATGGACATCGCTCCTGATCAAAAACATCGCCTCACCCAGGCCGGGATCGGCGTCCTGGCCCTGATCGGGCTATTTACCCTTCTCTCCCGACCGGTCCTGGCCGACCCCCCGTGGCCCCCTGCGCCCGCCCAGGCGGCCGCCGAGAGTGAGCCCAAACAGGCTTCGGTCCTTTCTCCCTACTGGCATCCAGCCGTTGCGCGCTGGGAGCCCATCATCCTGGAGGAGGCGGAGCGGCGCGGAATAGACCCGGATTTCATCGCCGCGGTCATCTGGACCGAATCGCTGGGACGGCCGCACCTGCACAGCCCGGCGGGGGCCGTCGGCCTGATGGGCGTGATGCCTAAAGAGGCCGGCTTCTCGTGGCGCCCCACCGCCCGGGAACTGGAGGACCCTGCCCTCAACGTCTTCTGGGGGACCCGTACCCTCTCCATCGTCATCCGCCAGGCACGGGGAGACCTCTATCTGGCGCTGGCGGCCTATAACGGTGGCTGGGAGCAGATTCAGTTCCCCGGGCCCCGCCGCTACGCTGAAGAAACCCTTCTCCACTACGCGCGGGCCGTGGCGGTCCGGATGGGCCTTCCTGCCGAAGGCCCCTGGGTGGCGACCCTGGCGGCCGTGGACCCCCGGGCCCGCACCGGCTTGACCGTCCTGGGGCCCCGGTATCCATTGACCCGCTACAGTTCCCGGCCGGTCGTCCTGCGCCTCCAGGATGCCGGAGCGGAGGGGCGACCCACCGCTCTGGTCTTTTTCCCCCGCAACGATGGAGACCTGGACGGCGATGTCGGCCTCTGGCTCTGGTGGAATGGTCAGGTCATAAAACCATCCCCGCCCGTCGTTGCGTCGGTTCAGGGGACGGCCCTGACCTCTACCCGGTAAATCACCGGAGTTACGCCGTTATGCCGCTTCCGAACGTGGCGGGCACTTCCGGAAGTGCCTGCCACGTTCCCGAACCATCTCTTTGGAAGGGAGAGTCCATTTGGCCGGAGAACGGGTACTGATTATAGACGACAGCGACGAGGTCCGGGACATCATTGCCAACCTCATCCTGGAACCCGCCGGATACCGGGTATTGACGGCCAATAACGGGGCTGATGGCTTCCGGCTGGTGAAAGAGGAACAACCGGACCTGGTGATCCTGGACGAGCAGATGCCCGGCATGACCGGCCTCCAGGTCCTCCGGGCGATGCGGGATCAGAGTATCCAGATCCCCGTCATCTTTATGACTGCGTTCGGGTCCGAGGACCTGGCGGTCCAGGCCTTCCGCCTGGGCGTGCGCGATTACGTCATCAAGCCCTTTGAGCCCCAGGAAATGTCCCGGGCCATCGACCGGGCTCTGACGGAGATCCGCCTGCGTCGGGAGCGGGACCAACTGGTCGCCCAACTGGAAGAAGTGAACCGGCGGCTTCAGCAGCAGGTCCAGGAACTGAATACCCTCTATTCTATCGGCCGTTCGGTGACTTCCCGGCTGGACCTGGAGGTCGTATTGACCCGCGTCGTGGAAGCGGCGGTCTTCCTGACCCGGGCGGAGGAAGGACTGCTGCTCCTGCTGGACCCGGAGAGTGGCGATCTGATGCTTCGGGCAGCGAAGAATGTAGATGAGAAGCAGGCCCGTCAACTCCGGGTGCCCGTGCAGGACCCCATCGCCGGGCAGGTCTTCCGCACCGGAGAGCCCCTGCTCATCACCGAGGGACAGCCGAAAGTGGTGACCGGATACCTGGTGCGCTCTCTCATCTACGCTCCTCTCCGAACCCCGGAGCGAGGCATCTTCGGGCTCCTGGGCGTTATGAACCGGGAGAAACGCCGTTCTTTCACTCCTCATGATGTCCGTCTCCTCTGCGCCCTGGCCGACTACGCGGCGGTGGCGCTGGAAAACGCCCGCCTCTACGAGGAGACAGAGACCGAACGACGCAAACTGGAGGGCGTCCTCCGGGCGACTGAGGAAGTGGTCATCATTCTGGACTCCGAAATGCGCGTCCTCCTCTGCAACCCCGCGGCCATCGCGACCCTGCGGCTGCCCGCTGAAGGCGCCATCGGGCAAAAGATTCAGAAATTGATTTCCCACAACACCTTATTGGACCTGTTTTGGAAGGCCAGCCATGTGGGTAAGTCCTACCACGCGGAGGTCTGGATTCCGGGCGGTCGGACCTACAGCGCCCAGTTAACCCCGGTGGAGGGAGTGGGGTACGTCCTGATGATGCACGATATCACCCAGATCAAAGAACTGGACCGGGTCCGGGCAGAGTTCCTGGCCACGGTCTCCCACGACCTGAGGAGCCCCCTGGCCACCATCCGGGGATATGTGGACCTGATGGAAAAAGTGGGACCGGTAACGGACCAGCAACGGGAGTTCCTGGAAAAGATTCGCCGGAGCATTGTGCATCTCACCGCGCTGGTCAGCGACCTGGTGGAACTGGGCCGGATTGAGGCCGGTGTGGAGTTGGAGATGGAGCCGTTCCATCTGGAGAGCATCATAGACGCGGTGGTGGACGGTTACCGTCAGATCGCTGCGGAGAAGGGGTTGACGCTGAAATGGGAACTCACCCCGCTTCCGCTCATCCGGGGGAATCCCCATCGGCTGCGCCGGGTGATAGAGAACCTCCTCAGCAATGCGGTGAAGTACAATCGGGAAGGGGGATGGATTGACGTCAGCGCAGAGTGCCAGGAAGGGTATATTGTCGTTCGGGTCGCAGATAGCGGAATCGGTATCCCACCCGAAGACCTCCCCCACATCTTTGATCGGTTTTACCGCGTCCAGCGCCCGGAGACCGAAGATATTGAAGGGACTGGCCTAGGGCTCTCTATCGTGAAGTCTATCGTTGAGAAACATGGTGGACGGGTCTGGGTGGAAAGCCGACCCGGCGAAGGTACCACCTTTACCCTTTTACTCCCCGCGATGGAGCAACAGGAACTCGCCTCAACTTGACAAACCCCATGTTCCGGCTATAATTTTTCATCCCGCCTGACTCTACTTAAAACGCAACCGTTCAGGCGGCGACGGAAATTCGCCTGTCTGAACCCGTGGCTGACATTTGGCCTCCGCTGGCCCTGTTCCTGGAACACCCAGGGCACCCGTTGGGGCTGGCGGAAACCGATGCCTGCCGGGGTTCCAGCATGACAGTCCCAATATCACACCAGGAGGTTAGAATGCGCAGTTTTGCCGGTCGGGACATCCTGTCCCTGAAAGACTTTGAGCGGTGCGAGTTCTTCCACGTATTTGAGGTCGCTCAGAAAATGGAGCCCATCGCCCGCTCCCGTCGCAACGTGGACATGCTGAAAGAGAAGACCCTGGTGACCGCCTTCTACCAGCCGTCCACGCGCACCCGTCTGGCGCACGAGGCCGCCATGCACCGCCTCGGCGGGCACGTCCTCGGCTTCGCCGACGTCAAAACGACGCGCGCCGGTGACTTCTATCAGGAGTCCATTAAGGATACCGTCCGTATGCTGGAGTTCTACGGCGACGTCATCGTCATGCGCCACTTCCAGCAGGGCGCGCCGCACGAGGCGGCCCGGTGGGCCTCCATTCCCGTCATCAACGCCGGCGATGGCTGGGGCGAGCACCCCACCCAGATCCTCACCGATCTCTACACCGTCCTGCGCGAGAAGGGCCGCATTGATGGCCTGAAGTGGCTGGCTGTCGGCGACATGCGCATGCGCACTATGCACTCCCTGGCCTACGCGCTGACCCAGTTTGACTGCCCCATCACCTTCGTCTCCCCGCCCGAGATGAGCCTGACCGAGGAGTTCAAGGCCGAACTCCGCCAGTACAGCCTGAACTTCCGGGAGGCAGAGCACGTGGAGCAGGCCATCGGCGACGCCGACGTGATCCTGGTGGAGCCCGTCGTCCAGCCCGACTACACCAAACCGCGCGATGAGCGCACGGGCGACGTGGGCCTCACCCCGGCCAACTACAAGATCACCCGCGAACTGCTGGAGCGCAAGGCCAAGCCGGACGCGATTCTCCTGCACTCCCTCCCGCGCATGGACGAAATCCCCACCGACGTGGACATCACCCGGTGGTCCCGCTACTGGCAGGAGGCCTTCTACGGCGTGGTCGTCCGAATGGCCCTGCTGGCGCTGGTGCTGGGCGCGATGGAATAGAGACCCGAACAGGTTGCGGCGGCCTGAGCCGCCGCAACCTGTTCTTCTGGAAATGGGGGGATTTTGCGGCGGGCGGCTTCGCTGCCCGCCGCAAAACCCCTCTTTCCACCCCCTCCCCTCGCCCGCCGCCGAAGGCGAGCGGGAGAGGGGCACGAATGATTCAGAGATTTTTATGAACCTGGGGGCAGGGGGAGGGGTGAGGGCACGATTTTTTGAGACTTTAGCCCGGTACGATTTTATAGGACTCAACAGACACGAAGAAAAATTACTCTTCGTGTCTTCGTGTCTTGGTGGTTTTAGAAAGGACCCAAAGTGGAACTGAACGACCTGGAGCGACAGCGGCTGGAGAAACTGCAGCGGTTGCGGGAACGGGGCTGGGACCCGTACCCACCCCGCGCGGAGCGGACCCACACCGCCGCGCAGGCCATCGCCCTCTACGAAGCGGGGGGCGAGGGGCAGGAAGTCACCATCGCCGGTCGCTTGCGCAGCATCCGGGTGATGGGCAAGGCCACCTTCGCCCACGTGGAGGACGAAAGTGGCAAAATCCAGATTCTCCTCCGTCTCAACCTCCTGGGCGAAGAGGTCTACGAGGCGTTTGAGCGGGACTTTGACCTGGGGGACTTCGTGGAGGCGAAGGGCCGCCTGATGCGCACCCGCACCGGCGAAATCACCGTAGAGGTCACCCGCCTGCGGATGCTGGCGAAGGCCCTGACCCCCCTCCCCTGGGGCAAAGAGCAGCAGGTGGGCGACCGGGTTTTCCGCTACTCTGCCCTCACCGACGTGGAGGAGCGGTATCGTCAGCGCTATGCCGACCTGGCGGTCCACCCCGAAGTCCGCGAGATTTTCCGCATCCGCGCCCGCACCATTGCCGCCATCCGCCGTTTTCTGGACGAACGAGGCTTCCTGGAAGTGGAAACCCCCATCCTCCAGCCGATCTACGGGGGGGCCGCCGCCCGTCCTTTCATCACCCACCACAACCAACTGAACCAGGACCTCTACCTGCGCATCTCCGACGAACTCTACCTCAAGCGGCTCCTGGTCGGCGGCCTTGAACGGGTCTACGAAATCGGCCGCGACTTCCGCAACGAGGGGGTCTCCTTCAAGCACAACCCCGAGTTCACCATGCTGGAGTTCTACGCCGCCTACCTAGACTACCGGGCGGTGATGGACCTCTGCGAGGAGATGGTCTCCACGGTGGCGCGGGAGGTGCTGGGCACCACCGTCATCACCTATGAGGGGCACACCATAGACCTGGCCCCGCCCTGGCGGCGGATGACGCTGCGGGAGGCCATCCTGGAAGCCAGCGGCATTGACTACACTCAGTACCCCACCGCCGAGGCCCTCTACGGGGCCCTGCGCGCGGCCGGTATCCCCGCCCAGCCGGGCCAGACCTGGGGCAAACTGGTGGATAAAGAACTCCTGAGCGGGCTGGTGGAGCCGAACCTGATCCAGCCCACCATTCTCTACGACTATCCGCGCGATATCTCGCCCCTGGCGAAGGCCAAACCAGACGACCCCACCCACGTGGAGCGGTTTGAGGCGTTTATCGGCGGGATGGAGATTGCCAACGCGTTCAGCGAACTGAACGACCCGCTGGACCAGGAACAGCGCTTCCTGGAGATGCGCCGGTTGTACCGGGCGGAGGACGAAGAGGCCCACCCGATGGACGAGGACTACATCCGGGCGATGATGTACGGCATGCCGCCCAACGGCGGGTTCGGTTTGGGGATTGACCGGCTGGTCATGCTCTTCACCGACCGCCCGTCCATTCGGGAGGTCATTCTGTTCCCCCACTTGCGGCCGAAAACGTGAAACGTGAAACGTAAAACGTAAAACGTAAAACGTAAAGCGTAAAACGTGAGATGTTGGACATCAATCTTCTCCGGAAAGAGCCTCAGGTGGTTCGGGACGCGCTGATCGCCCGCAACGACGATCCGGCGCTGGTGGACCGGGTGTTAGAAGCCGACGGGCGCTGGCGGGACCTGCTGGCCCAGGTGGAGGAACTGCGCGCCGAGCGCAACCGCACCTCCAAAGAAATCCCCCGCATCTCCGACCCGGCCCGGCGGGAGAGCCTGATCGCGCGCATGCGCGCCGTGGGCGACCGCATCGCCGAACTGGAGGCCCAGGTGCGCGCCGCCGAGGCGGAGCGGGACGACTATCTCCTCCGCCTGCCCAACCTCCCCCACCCCTCCGTCCCCGTCGGCCCGGACGCCAGCGGCAACGTCGTGGTGCGGGAGTGGGGAGCGCCGCGCGCGTTTGACTTTGACCCCCTCCCCCACTGGGACCTGGGGCCGGAACTGGGCATCCTGGACTTTGACCGGGGGGTGAGACTGGCCGGCAGCCGCTTCTACGTCCTCTGGGGCGTCGGGGCCCTCCTGGAACGAGCCCTCATCGCCTGGATGCTCCACGTCCACACCCGCGAGCACGGCTACACCGAGGTCTACCTGCCCTTCGTCGTCCGGCAGGAGTGCCTGGTGGGGGCCGGACAACTCCCCAAGTTTGAGGACAACCTCTACCACGACGTGGAGGACGACCTCTGGCTGGTACCGACCGCCGAGGTCCCCCTGACCAACCTCCACCGGGACGAAATTCTCCCCGCCGACGCGCTGCCCCTGAAGTACGTCGCCTACACTCCCTGCTTCCGCCGGGAGAAGATGAGCGCCGGTCGGGACGTCCGGGGCATCAAGCGCGGCCACCAGTTTGACAAAGTGGAGATGTACCAGTTCGTCTCCCCGGAGTCCAGTTACGACGCCCTGGAGGAGATGCTGGAGCACGCCCTGGACCTCTGCCGACGGCTGGAGATTCCCCACCGCGTCGTCCGACTCTGCACGGGCGACCTGGGCTTCACCGCGGCCAAAACCTACGACATTGAGATGTGGGCCCCCGGCTGCGGGGAGTGGCTGGAGGTCAGTTCGGTCAGCAACTGCGAGGAGTTCCAGGCCCGCCGGGCCAACATCCGCTACCGGCCCGCCCCCGACGCCCGCCCCCGCTTCGTCCACACCCTCAACGGTTCGGGCCTGGCCCTCCCGCGCGTTGTCATCGCCCTTCTGGAAAACTACCAGCAGGCCGACGGCTCCGTCGTCGTCCCGGAGGTCCTGCGCCCTTGGATGGGGGGCCTGGACCGCATCACCGGACGGTCGTTGAGCCGTTAGTCGTCAGTCGTCAGTCGTTAGCCGTTAGCCGTCAGCCGTCAGTCCAAGACATTGATCCATTGTGGTCATTCGCATTTTTCACGCTTTTCGTGCCTTTCGTGCGTTTCGCGTCTTTCATGTCCTTCACGTCCTTCGCCTGCTCCTCTTCCTCCTCATCCTCTGGAGCCTTCGCCCGCCGCGCGTCCTGGTCGTCGTCGGGCCGCCGCAGGAAGTGCACACCACCAACCCCCTGGTTGGCGTCCACACTCGCCTGACCGACGAGGTGGAGGAGTGGAAAATCCAGCGCACCCTCCAGATGGTGCGGGAGATGGGCGCGCCCTGGATTGTGGAGTTCTTCCCCTGGCCCTACCGGGAGCCCCGACCCGGCCAGTTTGACTGGGGCCACTCCGACATGGTCATCCGTCACGCCCGCGCCCAAGGGCTGATGGTCATCGCCCGGATGGGTTTTGTGCCGGAGTGGGCCCGCCCGAAAGAGACCACCTTCAACTACATAGACCCCGAATTCTACGACGAGTTCGCCGCCTTCGTCGCCGCCTTCCTGGCCCGCTACCGGGGTCAGGTGAACCACGTCATCATCTGGAACGAGCCGAACCTGAGTCTGGAGTGGGGCTACCGGCCCGTGGACCCCGTCGCCTATACGGAGATGCTGCGGGTCGTCTATCCGGCGGCCCGGGCGGCCAACCCCGAGGCAGTGGTGCTGGCGGGGGCACTGGCCCCCACGCTGGAACCGCCGGGCAGCGCGGTCGGCCTGAACGACCTGGACTATCTGGAGAGGATGTACGCCGCCGGAGCGGCCCCGTACTTTGACGCCCTGGCCGTCCACGCCTACGGGACGAATTTCCCGCCGGAGGCCGATCCGGCCCCCGATGTCATCAACTTCCGCCGGACCGAACTTCTGCGGGCCATTATGGAGGCCCACGGGGACAGCCACAAACCCGTCTACATCACCGAGGGGGGATGGAACGACCACCCCCGCTGGGCGCGCGCCGTCCGCCCGGCCCAGCGGGTGGCCTACACCGTCGGCGCGTACGAATGGGCCCGCCAGCACTGGCCCTGGTGTCGGGCCGTCGCCTTCTGGGCCTTCCGCTACCCCGCCCCCCTCCACAACTTCCAGGACTACTCCACCTTCGTCACCGACGACTTCCGCCCAAAACCCGTCTACCTGGCCGTGCAGGAATATACGGGGAATGACCAATGACCAAATGACCAATGACAGAATGAGCCATAGGATGCACATCTAAGGAGGGTTCGATGCTGATGCACCTCTTGCACCACTACCGCATAAGAAAATGGCCGGCAGGGATTCTGACGGTTGCGGTGCTGGCCCTTGTGGTGTTACAGAAGGCCTGGGCATATCAGCGGCCTCTCTACTTGCCGGAAGCCCATTTCACAGACCCTGACAGCCTGCTACCTGCAAGTAGCGTCAGCGCTCAGCCGACCGCAAGAAATGTAGAACTCGTTGGTCAGGTCGGAGGTCGCGCCAACGCTGTGGCCGTAGAGGGGAACCTGGCCTATGTGGGCATCGGGCACCAACTGATGATCGTGGACATATCCGACCTGGCAATGCCCACGGTTATCGGCCGGGCATTTATGCCTGCCGACATACGGGATATTGCCCTGGCAAATGGCCTGGCATATATCGCCGACGGGCACGGAGGGTTGCGTATCGTGGATGTCTCCTACCCGGCTGCTCCCCAGGAAGTGAGTTTCTTTTCATCCTCGTGGAGCGCTCTCGGCATAGCCATCTCGGGCAACTATGCCTACATCGCAGCCGATACTGGCCTGCAGATTGTGGATATCTCTACCCCCGCACATCCGGTTGAAGTGGGTTCTCGCTCCACGTGGGAAAGCGCGATGGACGTCGCCGTACAGGGCGACTATGCCTACGTTGCGGCCTACGGCCCCGGCCTGGTGGTAATCCGGGTCACAGACCCCACCCAGCCGGAGTTAGTGGGGAGTTGCGGAACAGGTTCTCTGAATTACGGCATCGCGGTGGCAGGCCAATATGCTTATATTGCCAATAGCGCCGGCCTGACAGTCATAGACGTCTCCAATCCAGAAACCCCAAACTGGGTCGGACGGAGCGATTCCACAGTGGGACCTGGCCAGAAAGTGAAGATTGCAGGGAATTTCGCTTATGTAGCCTCTTTGATGAATGGTCTGCAAATCGTGAATATCTCTGACCCTGAAAATCCGAGCAAGGTCGGCGCTTACGACACGCCGGGGTATGCTTATGATCTGGCCATAGCAGGTCCTTACGTCCTGGTAGCCGACGGCGCGATGGGCCTGCGGATTCTGGATGTTTCCGTTCCAGAGAACATCCAGGAGACAGGAGCCTTGCCGTCCATTGGATATGCCAGCGGCCTGGATGTCCAGGGGGAATACGCCTATGTTGCCAGTGGGCCGAACGGCTTGTATGTCGTGAGCCTGGCCAGTCCCGAACTTCCGGAGAAGATCGGCGCCTGGGATTCGCCGGGCGAAGGCTTCGGTGTCACCGTCTCCGGAACGCTGGCGTTTGTGGCCGATGGGTGGAGCGGCCTGCGGATCGTGGATGTCGCCGACCCGTCGGCCCTCAACGAGGTGGGCAATTACACTCAGCAGTACTTTCGTGCCACAAAAACCGTTGTGGATGGACAGTATGCTTATGTCGTGCATTGGATCCTACCCATCCACATTGTGGATGTTTCGGATCCGACACACCCTGCTTTTGTCAGCGAGATCGGCTTCCCTGTTGGTGCGAATGACCCTGTTGGTGCGAATGACATAGAACTAGCAGGGGACTATGCCTACCTGGTGGGTGGGCGGACGTATCTGGAGGTCTACGATGTCTCCAACCCTCAGGCCCCCAAACTGCGCGCTTATTATGTTGTGGTTGACGGTGAGGCAGAAGGGCTTGGGATCGCTGTAGCCGGCCGTTATGCCTATGTGGCAGCCTGCGAGACCGGTGTACATATCGTGGACGTCTCCGACCCAGCCAATCCCCAAACGGTGAAGGTCTATGACACCCCTGGCTGTGCCACAGATGTGCTGGTAGAGGGAGAATATGCCTATATCGCCGACGGATGGGGAGGGCTACGGGTCCTCTTTGTGGCCAACCCGGCCTCTCTTGGGGAAGTTGGATTTTATGATACCGCCAACGCCGTCGGGGTGAAGAAAGCGGGGGACTTCGTCTTTATCGCCGACGAACAAGAAGGGTTGTTGATTCTGCGCTTTCTGGGCCTTCCACATCGGGCCTACATGCCCCTTATCCTGCGCGCATCCCGGTAAGACTGCGCCCTGCGCCCTGCGACCTGCTCCTTGCGACATGCGACCTGCGACATGCGACTTGCGACCTGCGCCCTGCTCCTTGCGACCTGCTCCCTGCTCCTGGTCTCCTGCTCCCCCGCCGACCGCCTGGACCGGATTCTGGAGACCGGCATCCTGCGGGTAGGGATGGACGCCAGTTACCCGCCCTTTGAGTCCATAGACGGGGAGGGCAACCTGGTCGGGCTGGACGTGGACCTGGGGCGGGAACTGGCCCGGCGGCTGGGGGTGGAGGCCCATTTCGTCGCCAACCTCTCCTACGATGGCCTCTACGACGCGCTGACTGCCGACCAGGTGGATGTGGTCATCTCCGCGCTCTACGTGGACCCGACGCGGATGGCGGATTTCGCCTACTCCCGCTCCTATTTCAACGCCGGACAGGTGCTGGTGACCCGGGCGGATACCGCCGACATCACGGAGATGGCCGACATGGCAGGGCGGACGCTGGCGGTGGAATGGGGAAGCGAGGGGGACGTGGTGGCCCGGACCTGGGCCCGACGGATGGCCGGCCTGACCGTCCTCCCCTGCCAGACATCGGAGGAGGCCCTGGCGCGGGTCGCCTCCGGCGAGGCCGACGCCGCGCTGGTGGACCACCTCTCCGCACTGGCGGGGGTCGGGCAGGGACTGCCCCTGCAGATAGTCAGCGACCCGGTGACGGACGCCCTCTACGCCGTCGCCGTCCGTCGGCAGGACAGCGCGCTCCTGCGGGCCGTCAACAACGCGCTGACCGCGATGGAGGAGGACGGGACCCTCCCTCGCCTGCGGCAGCGATGGCTGGGGGGCCCGTAAAAAACCTTTCAGAGAGTAGTCCGGGCAACTTTTGGCCCTCACCCCTCCCCCTGCCCCCACCCCTCTCCCGCTCGCCTTCGGCGGCGGGCGAGGGGTGGGGGTGGGAAGAGGGGTTTTGCGGCGGGCGGCTTCGC
>Ga0308415_1000340_pt1 | contig 20535 bp, 15 predicted proteins | sample HotsprSampleOS55_FD_203465 | JGI IMG/M metagenome (GOLD analysis project Ga0308415, IMG submission 203465) | Hot spring phototrophic mat microbial communities from Octopus Spring, Yellowstone National Park, Wyoming, United States - 20090730_OS55 ... | reverse complement strand
CGACGCCGCCCGCCGCAAAACCCCTTCCCTAATCCCCCCTCTCCCCTGGCCGCAAAGCCAAGGGGAGAGGGGGGATCAAGGGGGGTGAGGGGTTCATAAAAGCCGGTGAGCGTAGAAAGTGTCAGCCGTTACGGCACTCTGGAGGTACGATTTTCAGGACTTTGGGCTTCTGCCCCCGGTACGATTTTAAGAGACTTGACAATACCTTTGTGTCTTTGTGTGAGGAAAAAGAAAGGAGTCCCATGAGAGTGCTGCTGACTGGAGCCTTCGGCAACGTCGGGCAGAGTGCGCTGGAGGAACTGCTCCGCCAGGGGCATCAGGTCCGCTGTTTTGACCTGCGGACCAGGGCCAATGAGCGCGCGGCCCGCCACTACGGCGACCGCATAGAGGTGATGTGGGGCGACCTGCGCCGCCCCGAAGATGTCGTCCGGGCGGTGGAGGGGCGGGATGTGGTGGTCCATCTGGCCTTCATCATCCCCAAACTCTCCGCCACCGGGATTGAGTCCGAGGCCCGTCCCGACATAGCCTATCAGGTGAACGTGGAGGGTACCCGCAACCTGATAGAGGCGATGAAGGCCCAACCCCGGCCCCAGCGCCTGGTCTTCTCCTCATCCCTGCACGTCTACGGGCGGACGCAGGACCAGCCCCCGCCCCGCCGGGCCAGCGACCCCGTCTGCCCGCTGGAGCACTACTCCCGCCATAAGGTCCTCTGTGAGCAGATGATTCGGGAGTCCGGCCTGGAGTGGGTCATCCTGCGCTGCGGCGCGGTCTTTCCCCTCGCTATGCGGCCCGACCCGGGGATGTTTGACGTCCCGCTGGAGAACCGCATAGAGTTCGTCCACACCCGGGATGTGGGCCTGGCCATCGCCAACGCGGTGAGCCATCCGGACGTCTGGGGGAAGGTTCTGCTCATCGGTGGAGGGCCGCGCTGTCAGTTCTACTTCGGGGAGATGGCGGCGCGGATTCTGGAGACGATGGGGGTAGGCATGCTCCCGAAGGAGGCTTTCAGCACGGTCCCCTTCTGCACGGACTGGCTGGACACCGAAGAGAGCCAGCGGCTCCTGCAGTACCAGCAGCGAACGCTGGACGATTATCTCCGGGACATGGTCGCCGTTCTGGGCTTCCGGCGACATCTGATCCGGGCCTTCCGTCCGCTGGTGCGGTGGTGGCTTCTCTGGCAGTCCCCTTACTGGAGACAGCGGCGGGAAGAGGTCCGGCGGGCCCGCCGCGCGCGGCCGGTCCAGAAGCCGTCGCTGGCGCGGTAGAAGGACGGTCCAAAACCACGAAGGACACGAAGGCTTCACGAAGGTCACAAAGGATTTCATTGCCCCTTATGTCCTTCGGGAAGCCCTTTGTGCCCTTTGTGGTAAGCCATTACGCGAAAGGAGGGAAAAATGAAGGTTCTGCTGATTTACCCCCGGTTCCCGGACACCTTCTGGAGTTTCAAACACGCCCTGCGGTTCATCCGCAAATCGGCCTTCAGGCCGCCGCTGGGGTTGCTCACCGTTGCGGCTATGCTGCCGGCGGAGTGGCCGAAGCGGCTGGTGGACCTGAACGTGACCGACCTGCGGCCTGCCGACCTGGAGTGGGCCGACATGGCCATGGTGAGCGGGATGGGCATCCAGCGAGAGTCGGCGCGGGAGGCCATCGCCCGCTGCAAGGCCGCCGGGCTGACCGTCGTCGCCGGGGGGCCGCTCTTCACCGAGGAGTACGAGCGGTTCGGGGAGGTAGACCACTTCGTCCTGGATGAGGGGGAGATCACCCTGCCGCGCTTTCTGGCGGACCTGGAACGGGGGACGCCTCAGCGGGTCTACCGGGCCGACACCTTCGCCGATATGCGCCAGTCGCCGGTGCCGCTCTGGGAACTGGCGGATATGTGCCGCTACGCGTCTATGGCGGTCCAGTTCTCCCGGGGCTGTCCCTTTGACTGCGAGTTCTGCAACATCACCGCGCTGCTGGGGCGGACACCCCGGACCAAGAGCGCCGGGCAGGTCATTGCCGAGTTGGACCGTCTCTACAGTCTGGGCTGGCGGGGGAGCGTCTTCTTCGTGGACGACAATCTCATCGGCGACCGACGGGCGGCGAAAGAACTGCTCCCCGCGCTGGCGGAGTGGCGGAAAGACAAAGTCGGCATCATCTTCAGCACCCAGGTCTCCATCAACCTGGCGGACGACGAGGAGTTGCTGCACCGGATGGTGGAGGCGGGGTTCACCACCGTCTTCATCGGGATTGAGACGCCCTGCGAGGAGAGTCTCTCTGAGGCCCACAAGGCGCAGAACCTCCGTCGCGACCTGTTGGAGAGCGTCCGACGCATCCAGCGGGCCGGGATGCACGTGGAGGGGGGCTTCATCGTGGGCTTTGACAGCGACCCGCCGTCCATCTTCCGCCGCCAGATGGAGTTCATCCAGCAGAGCGGCATCGCCGCCGCGATGGTGGGGTTGCTCCAGGCCCCCTACGGGACCCGGCTCTACGAGCGGCTGAAGCGGGAGGGGCGGTTGACGGGGGATCCCTCGGGCAACAACGTGGTGGACTTCACCAATATCATCCCCAAGATGGGGCTGGAGGTGCTGCGGGACGGGTACCGGGCGCTCCTGAAGCACATCTACTCCCCCGCCGCCTACTACGAACGGGTGCGCACCTTCCTGAAGGAGTACCGTCCCCCGCGCATCCGGGTGCATCTGGACTGGGAGGCCGTTCTGGCCTTCTTCCGGTCCGTCTATCACCTGGGGATTCGGGGGGCGGAGCGGGTGCACTACTGGCGGTTGCTCCTGTGGACCCTGTTCCGGCGGCCGCGCTCGTTCCCCATGGCAGTGACACTGGCGATTTACGGCTTCCATTTCCGCCGGGTCTGCGAGGAGCAGGTCTTGCGGACGAACCGGAGTTTGCCGCAGGCCTCGTTTTAGAGCGGAAAACGCTCGTAGTCAGCCACGCAGCGAAGCGGAAAAAGGGGTTTTGCGGCGGGCGGCTTTGCCGCCCGCCGCAAAACCCCTCTTCAATCCCCCTCTCCCCTGGGCCGCCAGGCCAAGGGGAGAGGGGGATGAAGGGGGGGAGGGGTCTTCAGTCACACAAAAGTGTTAACCAATTTTGAACCATCCCTCGTGAAAGGCGCGAAATTCACAATATAAACAAGATTCTTTCCGTGTCCTTCGTGGTTGTTCCTCTATGCCTTTGGGGTGAAGTCCGGCGCCGGGGATGCCACGGCGAACACCTCCCGCTCAAAGAACCAGCGGAAGGGCGGCCAGCGGAAGAGGACGTGACGGGCCAAGCGGAACAGGACGTTCTCCTGGCGGTGCTGGGGTGGGGTGTCCAGCCAGACGCGGGCGCGGAATCCGTGGCGGCGCAATACCCGCCACAGGCTGAGCGGGCTCTGTTCGTTGACGTGGACCTCCACGTTGGCAGGAATCATCGCCCGGGGGTCCCGGGGGTAGGCCGCGCCCTGCCCCATCAGAATCCGCACCAGGCGGACCAGCGGGTAGGCATAGCGGTCGTACCAGGCGTTGGGCGCGGTGTGGATGATCAGCCGCCCGTCGGGCTTGAGGACCCGGCGGACTTCCCGGAGCGCCTGGTCCAGTTCCCACGGGTAGAGGTGCTCCACGATGTCAAACAGGAGCACCCGGTCAAAGGTCGCGTCGGCGAAGGGCAGGCGCCGGGCATCGGCCTGGTAGACGCCCGCCGCTTCGCCGTCCGCCACGGCCTGCCGGGAGAGGGCGACGGCCGCGGGCGCGTAGTCAATCCCATGCGCCTCCGCTCCGGTCCGGGTGCAATGGCGCAGAATCTCCCCCCGTCCGCATCCCACGTCCAAGACCCGCATCCCCGGGCCGATGCCCGCCACGGCGAAGGCGGCCCGCAGCCGGCGGGAGAGTTCCCGTCCCTCCGTGGCGACAAATTCCTGATACCCCTCGCAGACGGAGAGGAAGTAGTTGTGGTCGTACCGATCCGGCGGCACCGATGGGGCCGCCTCGGATGACATCGTATGCCTGACTTTCTTCACGGATAACTCCCACCTTCCAGAAAAGGCTAACCCCTAACGACTGACCCCTAACCCCTTCTTTCGCAGGGCGTCGGTCAGCGCGGCCCGCAGCAGGTGGATTTCTTCCACCTGCATGGCCCGGCTCAGAAGGACGTACACGGCCACCCCCGCCCCGCCAGCCCCGCCGACTACCGCCAGTTCCCCCAGCAGGCCTGACCCAACCCACGCTGCCAGGGGGCGGGCCACTCCCCATGCCACGGCCGCCAGCGCCAGAGATGCGACCGTCACCCGAATCAGCAACCCCCACACCCCGGAGGCGCCCAGTCCCCCCAGACGGCGCCGGGTGAGGTAGAGCATGGTCAGCGCGTGGGCCGTCCATTTGCCGGAATTGACCAGGACCAGCAGGGGGAGCGTCAGGACTCCGGCCGTGGCCAGCGCGATGGCCGTCAGGGCATACAGGACGGTGGTCCCCACGCCCACCAGCGCCGGAGTCAGGGTATCTTTACGGGCGTAGAAGGCGAAGATGAGCACCTGGTCCACCGCCGCGAAGAGCAGACCCGGCAGATGGCAGCGCAGGGCCTCCGCCACCGCCAGCGTGTCGGAGCGGGTGAACCCGCCGTGCTCAAAGATGAGCGCCACTACAGGGACCGAGAGGGCCAACAGGCCAGCGGTCGCCGGGACGATGAGGAACAGGACCAGGCGGAGTCCCTGGGAGAGGGTGGCGCGGAAAGGGGAGGGGTCCGGGTCGGCGGCCTCGCGGGACAGGGTGGGCAGAATCGCCAGGGAGACCGCCACGACGACCATTCCCAGCGGGAACTGGATGATCTGCGCCGCGTACTCCATCCAGGCGATGGCGGAGCCGCCGATGCGGGACGCCAGGTGGTAACTGAGCACCACTGAGAGCAGGTTGTCCACGATCAGGCCCGCCAGGACGGGCAGGTAGAGTTGCCCGATGCGCCGCAGCGCCGGGTGGCGCAGGTCCAGGGTGAGGCGGAAACGGGCGTCCCGCAGGCCGGGCAGTTGCAGCGCCACCTGGAGGGCCGACCCCACCACCAGCCCCAGGGCCATGCTCCGGACTCCCCACCATCGCCCCAGCAGGAGGGCCATTACCACGAGCGACGCGTTGAAAACGGCGGCGGTGAAGGCGGGAAAGGTGAAGCGCTGGAGCGCGTAGAGGGCGGCGGAAAGGACGCCTGCCAGGTTCAGGAAGAGGAGGGCCGGGAGGACCATCCGCAGGAGTTCTGTCGCCAGCCGCTGGTCGGCGGGGGCCAGCCCACCGGCCATCAGCCAGACCAGTTGGGGGGCAAAGATTTCTCCCAGGAGCAAGAAGACGCCCACGATGAGGGTGACCGCGCCGGTCAGCAGGCCCAGTAGTCGCCACAACTCGGCCCGGCGCTCAGGAGGAGCATAGTCGGAAAAGACGGGAACCAGTGCCGAACTGATCATCCCGCCCACCAGCAGGTCGTACATCGTGGTGGGGACGCGGACGGCGGCGTTGAGGGCACTCACAGCGGGACCGGCCCCGAACAGGCCCGATTTGACCATCTCCCGGACCAGGCCCAGCACCCGGCTGGCGATGTTGCCCAGGGAAATGAGGCCGGCGGCCTGGGTCATCTCCACATGTTCACCAATGGCAGAACTTTCCGGCGGCGTCATCCGCTTCCCTGTTGCTGCATTCAGACAAGCCTGAATGCGTCAGGCACTTTTGGAAGTGCCTGGCACGTTCTCCCCGCTGGTGGAAAAACGGTTGCCAAGGAGGTTCTCCAGAGAACAACAAACCGGCTGGAGGGCCCAGCCGGTTTGTGGGCGGTACAGGACTTGAACCTGTGACCTCCACGATGTCAACGTGGCGCTCTGGCCATCTGAGCTAACCGCCCATTGCAAAGTAAATTATACCACTGTTGGCGAAAATTGGCAAATCTATGTTGACAGGAAGAGGAGGGTGTGGTACAATAAAACTGCGGTAGGGAGGATTCCCTCCGCGCGGACGGAGGGATGGCCGAGTGGACGATGGCGGCGGTCTTGAAAACCGCTGTGGCCGTAAGGTCACCGGGGGTTCAAATCCCTCTCCCTCCGCTGAACGGACAGAGCGAAGAATTTATCCTGCATTGGACAGGATAAATCCTGTACTACAGGAATGAACGCGCGGGGAGGTGCCGGAGTGGTCGATCGGGGCCGCCTGCTAAGCGGTTGTGGGGGTAAAACTCCACCCAGGGTTCGAATCCCTGCCTCCCCGCCTGGGCCCCCGTAGCTCAAATGGACAGAGCATTTGGTTGCGGACCAAAAGGTTGCAGGTTCAAGTCCTGCCGGGGGTACTGGGGCCTTGGGCCCCTGCCGTCACGGGGATGAACGGTTTCGACGGGGAAGGCCGGTCACGGACGGCGAGCCGGGGCGCTCTGACCCCGTGAACAACGGAGCAACCCAAGAATGCCAACACTTGGGCTGCCATTCCCGTCGCCGCGTAAGCGGTAGGGAAAACCGGGCCGCCACAGCGCGCGGCCCCGTCCGCCTCACCCCCTCACCGGCGGGTTGAGGACCGGGCGTGACAAAGTCGGTGGGCGGCGGCCCGACGCCGATACGGTCGCCTAAGCATCATCGGCTGGGTCCGGCACCGCGCGGTCGGCCGCGACGGACCGGACGAGAATCCAAGCGCCGACTACGCTCGTAGATGTCCCTGACCCAGTTCTCCGGACGCGGGTTCAAATCCCGCCATCTCCACCAGAAAACGAAGTGCCAGGCGCCGGGGGTGCCTGGCACTTCGTTTATTCCCCGGTAGTGAATGATTCCAGGGAGCGCGCTCATTTTCAGGACTTACGCAGGCGAGAAGGTTACTCTGGGAAGCCTGCCTGGCAACCGCTCCTCCTCCAACGGGGAGAACGTGCCAGGCATTTCTGGAAGGGCCTGGCACGTTCGGAAGCGGCATCATTGCGGAACCTCTGTCATTTTGCTGATCACCGGCCCCGGGGGGGTGGGGAAGACCACTCTCTGCCTCCGGACCGTCGCACTGGCGAAGGAGGCCCGTTACTCCTGCGCCGGCCTGCTGACGCTGCGGGAGGATGACGACCGCCGGGTTGTGGTGGATGTTCGGACCGGCGACCGTCGGGCGCTGACCGCCGTCGGCCCTGGCGGTGTGCCCGTGGGCCGGTACCTCTTTGACCCTCATACGCTGGCATGGGGGGCAGAAATCCTCGCCCACAGCACCCCGTGTGACCTGCTGGTGGTGGACGAACTGGGACCTCTGGAAATGGAGGGAGGCGGATGGGCCGTGGGGATAGATGTCCTGCGGACAGGCCGCTTCTGCCTGAGCCTGGTCGTGGTCCGCCCCGAACTGGTCACCCGCGTCCTGGAGCAATTCCCCGACGCCTGGGCGCTGGAGGTCACCCCGGAGAACCGGGATGGTCTTCCGGTCTGGCTGGCCGGCCTTCTGCCTCCTCGCCGCTGCTCCGCTCTGTGATTCTGGGGTGCGCTGGGCGGCGGCGAAGCCGCCGCCCAGCGCCCCGCTACTCTACATTTGCTCCAGTTCCCGCCGCAGTTCCTGAGGTGTCGCGGCGAGCAGCGGGACGTAGCGGGTGCCCGGATAGTACCGCCGGAAGAAGGCCTCCAGGTCGCCCGGCCACTTCTGCGGATTGATGGCGATGACCGTCTTGCTCAGCAGTGCTCCGATGCCCGCGTCGTCGGCGCTGCCGCCGATGGTCCAGCGGCGCCGATCCCACGCCCCGCTCTCCAGGATAGCCCGCACCCATTCCGGACCGGCATCGGGCGGGAGCAGGACGTAGGTCCGGTCGTACTGTTCCCGGGGCAATCCCCACACTTTGGGACGGACGGTGAGGGTCATCTGGGCCAGGGGGGTGGCGACCCCCTCTACCAGCAGGGATAGCCTGTGCTCTCCGGCCTTCTGGGGGATGAAATCCCAGAGGTAGGGAGGACTCACGTTCGCCCCGCCAGGCGTTACAGGCAAGAATGCGCCGTCGGGGCCGGTGACGCGCAACGAAGGCCCCCTCAGTGCCTGGTCGGACTGGGCCGTGACCCGGACGGTCTGCCCGACCTCCGGGGATGTTGGCTCCGCCGTCATCTGCACCTGAGGGGTGGGGCTGACCGCCGCCAGCACCACGTTGTCCCAGTAGGCATCGTTGTGCTTGAAGGGCCAGAGGGTGCGGGAGCGCAGGAAGACGGTCACCCGGTCGGCCTGCGCGGTCACCTCCACGGAGGGAACCTGGTGGTAGGCGTTGTAGATGTGGGCCCCCTTTCCCCAGACCACCGTGGGCGCATAGGGGTTGGTGCCGCCAGTGGGGTCTATGCCCAGCCAGAAGGTGAAGTTCCTCTCGGCATCGTCCAGACCGGGGGTGCCCTCCTCGGCGAAGAACGGATTGTATCCCACACGGGCACCCTCACTCCAGCGGGGGTCGCTTTCCCGGGGAGATCCCCAGGCGTTGCTCCAGGCGTGCGCCCAGGCGGAGAGACGGAGGCGGGTGCCCGATGTCACCGTCACCTGCTGGAAGAGCCCCGCGTCGTGGATGCGGGAGAAGGTGAAGAGCAGGCATCCCCAATTGCCGGCGTGGACCCGGCGGGGGTCTGGCGTCAGGCCGCAGGGCCGGACCTCCGGCGCTGACCAGCCCACCCCGTTCTGGGGGTCATGCTCCACGGGCAGGCCGTGCCGATACCAGGCCATCCACCCTTGGGGACAGGCGATTTCCCCCGCCTCCCGTTCGTAGGGCGTACCCCCTACCGGATAGACGACGCACCGGTGATGGTTGCCTTCCCATCCGCGCTCAAAATCGCCGTTGCGCAGGAGATTTGGTGCCATAATGCCCCCTTTTGCTGTCATGGATCACGATCTGTCGGCGAAGGCCGACACCCGGCACGAAGTGCCCAGGAAGGGCGATTTCAATCTTCAATCGGCGTGAAATTAACCCTTTCTGTAACTACCCAATTTTCGCCCAAATTAGGGGCCTGATGCCCTGGCGAGCTTGCCTGAAAGGGTGACAGATGGTATATGGATGAGAGATTCCCCATCTCTTATCCAGGAGGTCTGTCACTATGTCTGTACTCAATGACGCTTCCCAGGAGCACCGCACCTTCACCGCCCGGGCCACTCTGGTGCCATCGGCATCCACGAATGTTCTTATTCCTGATGGAACTTAAAGTCCAACGGCTCGGCCTGCTGCAGCCCATCTTCCAGAAAGTCCGGATTGCCCCAAAAAAGACGGTCAAATTCTCCCCAGCCGAGAAGTTAGAGGAAGTGGTGGTGCAACAGGTCTTCTCCGGCAATGAGTCGTTGCTGAAGGCCTTGCAACTGCTGGTAGAAGCCGCCGAATCGGTCCTGGAATTGGATGAAGCCAAACGGCAGCGCACCATCCTGCGGATTGATGCGGGCGGCGGAACGGTAGACCTGGTCAACTGGCTGCTGGAGCGAGGATACCAACTCCACTGCAAGGATTACTCCGGGCATCGGGCGGAAAAGGTGGCCGCCAGGGTCCAGGAGTGGTTCACCGACCCGGAGGACCCCAACCGCCAGTTTGGGTGGGTCCCTCTCCCCACCGACGGGATATACGTCCGTCCGGTGCGCCGGATTGCCGTTCGGAAGAAGAACGGGCAGTGGGGAGTAGGAGCGATCCTCTCCACCCTGACGCCGGAAGAGGTGTTGCGGTTGGTGGGCGAATCGCCGGAAAAGGCCGATGACCCGCAGGCCGTCCTGTGGGCCTATGTGCGCTTCTACGATCAGCGCAGCGGTGTGGTGGAGATTGAGATCAAAGAGGACAAACACGGCCTGGGAAGCCTGCGGCGAAATAAGAAGCGCTTTGAAGCCCAGCAGATGGTGGTGTTGCTGGAAGCATTGGCCCATAATCTGCTGGTTTGGGTGCGCGGCTGGCTGGCCGATGCCTGTCCCCGGCTGGCCCGGTGGGGCCTGCTGCGCTGGATACGGGATGTGCTTCACATCAGCGGATTGGTCGTATTTCATTCTTCTGGCATCGTCCAAATTGTGCTGAACCGGGGAGACCCGGTGGCCAGAGAGTTAGGGTCTGGCCTGGCGGCCCTTCTGGCTCCGGAGGAAACGGCCATTATTTTGGGCGAAATTTAGGTAATTACGATTCTCCAATGATCAGGACTTCTGTCACCCGTCGGGGACTCAGCACGTACTGGTATCCCTGCAGACGGGCAACGGTCACCCGACGCTTGAACTGCCGCATATCTGAGGCCAGTTGGTCAACGCCGGGGATGCCGTCGGAGCGATAAGAAACAACCAGAATGGAATGCCGGAATTTTTCAAACATCAAACGGAACCCCTCTTGAACTCTTTGGGGGTCATTCCAGAGATTGGGTCGGGCCCGAAGTCTCCGGTGTTTGGTAGAATAATCCACCCATTCGCCCCAGTGGTCGTAGTTCACCATACCTTCCAGGAAATGGTAGAACGCCAGGTAGTCTACCGTACCACCGGACGCAGCCGTATATGGAGGGTCAAGGTACACCAGGTCGTAATTTCCCGTCAAGTCTAAGGCATCCAAGTTCAGCGCCCGATTGGGCTGACCGTTATCAAAGACCAGACAGTTCGCTTCGGCGACAAACCGGCGGAAGTGCTCCTCAAAGGGTCGATCCCAGGTCGCTTTGTTGCCAAAAGAACGGGGAACTTCCGCCAGGCGCAGGTATAGATTGCTCCGATGAAACAGATTGAACGGGCGCTTGACCAGGCATGCCTGGATCAGCGCGTAGTAGCCTAGGGCTTTTTTATAGGGGTTCTCCATTTCTTCCAGATTCTGCACAACGACATCCAGCCACTCATTTTCCTCGTCCGTGTAGTAGATGCCCTGAAACGTCTCGGCAATGAATCGGCGGTACGCTCTGCCCGGTTTCGGCGTAAGGATTTTCTGGACGTCGTCCTCTGTCAGGCGGGTGGAACTGTTTTCAATAATTGCCAGTCCAATGTAGTAATTAAAGCGAAGGTAGTCGTTGTAGGTGACCTGTTTCCCATGCCCTTTCAACCAGTACGCTACCACGCCGCTGCCGCCGAAGGCATCCAGGGCAGTATGAAAGTCCAGACGCCGGAGGTGCTCCCCAATCCATGGCATCAGTTTCGCCTTGCTGCCCTGGTAGCGGGTGGAGGGAAGCAGAGGCCTGACCAGTGCTTCCGGGAGCAGTCTCAATTGTGTCTCAGGATATCGGACGGCTCTCATCCAGACGTTTCACCAAATCCGGTCGGTTGATCCGTTCCAGATATTCTCTCAGGTTGCGGAAAAGAGGGCGGGGCAAATCCACTTTGCGCGCCATATCGGGAGTCAGGTATTCCTGCCAGTACTGGTCGAACAAAGCCCTGCCTTCCTCTCCCAGCAGAGCGAAAGGCCCTCTGCCTTGCCGCAGTACTGCCAGTTCTTTCACCGAGCCGATATTTTTGTTATTTCCACTGCCCGGCTGGTCGCTGGCGATTTTCCATTTGGGCTGAAGGATGAACTCAAGATCCCGCACTGGGGTGGGGATGGTTTCCAGTTGTTCTAAAGGGTACACGCCCGGAAGGTCGGGCACCTCTACTTTGGTGTACACAATGCCAATAATGTAGTGGGCCGTATACTCGCAGTACGGGAACACAATGTTCTTGGTACTCCGACGGTCACGGAAATAGCCAATAAAGGCGCCCAGGATGAAGCCAGATACCTGTCCGGGACGGTCGGGCATCCGGTATGTGCTTTTCAGGTCCAGGGCGAATTTCTCTTCCCCCCGGACCAGGCTCAGGTCCGGGTAGAAATTCTGTTCCGGAGCGAAGACCACCTGGTAACACTCATCCCGAGCCAGTCGAACGATCTCGGGGAGGGTCATCAACTCCAGGGCCTTAGAGATCACTTTGGTATCCGAAGAGAGGGCATAGATTCGGCGGGCGATGTCTATAAAACCCCGCAGAGTCCACAATCCCTGATCGTCTTGCAACTCCCGTTGCAGTTGTGCCAGCAGATGACGGAACGATTGCTCGGGGAACCCCATTTTATCTCTTCCGGTCGATCTCCTCCAGCAACTCCCACACAAACGCCTCGGTGTGCTCCACCACCCGAGGGTCCAGGTGGTCCACAGTGTCCGTGGGACGGTGCCACTCCGGGAGGATGCCGTCCCGCCGATGGCTGGTGAAGGTGAGGACGCGGAAACCGTATTTGGCAGCGATGCTCCCCTCGGTGTAGGCTCCCCGGAAGCGGTACGGGTGGGCATCCCACTCCGGATGGCGGGCGGCAATGCGCTCCGCCAGCGCCAGCAGTTCCGGGTCGCTGCGAACGGTGAGCAGGAAGGTCTCTTGGGTCAGGTAGGCCGGGCTGGAATGGGCCCCACCCACGCTGTCCAGGGTGATCCAGATGGCCCGGCCCAGTTCGTCCCGGTGCCGGCGGGCGAAGTCCTCCGCGCCGTAGCACCCCACCTCCTCGCAGCCGGAGAGGACCAGCCAGACGGCGGTACGGGCCAGGGGCTGGCGCGCCAGTCGCTCCGCCAGACTCAGCACGATGCCCGCGCCGGTGGCATTGTCGTTGGCCCCCGCCGTGTACGGGGAGAAGTCGGCCTGGACGGTGATGAGGAAGACGCCCAGGATAAACAGGGCGAAGGGCAGGGAGAGGATGCGCCAGAGGATGCCCGGCACCAACGCGCCAATGATGAAGAGCACCAGCAGGGCAATGGCGGAAGCCAGGCCGATGGGGACCAGTCGGCTGAAGAGGCGCACCCAGCGGTCGGTGGAGAAGGCCAGCGGGGTGCGGTGGCTATCCAGGTGGCCCATGACGACCACGTGCTGGCGGACTTCACCCGAGGGCATCCGGCGGGCCCAGACGTTCTGGCTGCGGCCCTTGGGGAGCACCCAGCGGATGGGGTTGGGGCGGAACGCCAGTTCCAGGAGCACCGAGGCCAGCGCGACCGCCGTCAGCACGGCGGCAATGATGGCGCCGGTCCGCCCGGCGACCCAGAAGAGAATCTCCGCCAGAAGGGCCAGGCCGGTGAAGAGGACGTAGGGATACCATGCGGAGCGGGCGCTGGTGAAGGATTCGGTGACGGCCTCCAGGCCCAGTTTCTTCAACACATCGGCGGCGTAGCGGGCCGCCTCGGCCTCCTGCGGCGTGGTGGAGCCGCGCGGGCCAATCGTCTCGGCCAGATAGCGGATGTGGTCCATCGCGGGCATGTCTCCTCCTGGGTGCAGAAAGGCTCACACAGAGACACAAAGACACAGAGAAGAGGTAATTACCTACCCTGGTTCTGTTTGGCGGGGCGAGCCGTCCACGAATGCTTCACGAATGCACGAATTGCGCCATCATTCGTGGATTCGTGGCCCATTCGTGGATGGCTCCCGCGCCTGACGATCAACGCAACAGGAGGTGGTGGGTAATTACGACACAGAGAAGAAACCTTTGTGCCTTTGTGTCTTTGTGTGAGATAATATCACCAACGGGGAAAAGCGCAAACGGTGGGGAAAAGGACCCGTTTTCATCCGTTTCATCTCTGTCCCATTCCTCTAAAACCCGTGCAGACTCTGCAGGCGGCCCACCCGAACAATCCAGGGGACGCCCAGCCAGAGAAAAAGCACCCCTGCAAAACCCAGCAGGACCAGGACGGCCTGGCGTCGGCCCCGCCAGGGGGGTAGCGGGCGCAGGTGGAGCGGCAGCAGGTACAGGAGCCACACCACCAGCGTCCAGGTCTCTTTGGGGTCCCAGCCCCAGTAGCGGCCCCAGGCGTAGCGGGCCCAAACGCCGCCCAGCAGCATGCTCAGGGTCAGCCAGAGGAAGCCCCAGTCGGTGGTGCGCTCCATAGCCCGGAGCCGCGCCGTCCGGCCCGCCTCCTCCCGCTCCGCCAGTGCGGTCAGGCCCAGCCCGGCGGCCACGCCGAAGAGGCCGTAGGCCAGGGCGGCGGAGAAGGTATGCAGCGGGAACCAGACGGAGCGCAGGACGGGGAGCAGCGGGGCCGCCACCTGCTCTCCGGTGGGGCGAGTGAGGGCCCACGTCGCCAGGGCGAGGGCCAGCAGCAGCCCACCGCCGCCCGCGCGGGGGGTGCCCGCCGTCGCCAGCAGGTGGAGCCCCAGCAGCGCCCAGACGAAGGCCAGGCCGAACTCGTAGCGGGTGCTCATGGGCCAGTGGCCGGCCACAAGCCCCCGGCCGACAAGCCCCGCCGTCCACAGCCCCCAGGCGACGGCGCTCAGGCCGACCGCGCCCCATCCCAGCCAGCGCCGTCCCGTCCGCCACTCCAGGCCGTAGAGGACCAGAGCCCCCCAGAGAAGACCGTACCCAATGGTGAGCATTCTTGGTCTTTACCGCAGAGACGCAGAGGACGCAGAGAATCGGCGAACCCGGTTTCACCATTCACCGATTCTTCTGATCCCCCGATTCTTCTGATTCTCCTGATTCTTCTGATTCTCCTGATTCTCCGGATTCTCCAATTCTCTCCGCCACCTGTTGCAGGACCTGCCGTTCAGTCCGGTGCGCGGCCTGGCGAATCGCCTCGTCTATGGGGAACCAGCGGACGTCCTCCACCTCCCAGTCGTGATGCGCGACGTCGCCGCCCCGCCAGGCCATCAGGAAAAAGTAGACCTTCTTGTGGTGACGGACTTTCTGTCCCTCCTCCTCCCACCAGTACCAGTACTCAATGGGCTCCAGCCGCTCCACAATCTCCGCCTCCAGCCCGGTCTCCTCCCGGACCTCCCGCAGGGCCGTCGCCTCCAGTGACTCCCCCTTCTCCACCAGTCCCTTGGGGAGCGCCCAGCGGCCGCCCGGGGTGGCGACCAGGGCCACCTCTACGCCCCCGGCCTCTGTCCGCCGGAAGACGACGCCCCCGGCGGAAATCTCAAACCTCGTCCGGCGCCCCTCGTCCCCCATCGCCAGCCACCCAGCGCAGAATCAGGCCCAGCAGGAACAGCCCGCCCCCGACAAGGAAGGGGACATACCCCGGATCCCGCACCGCCCGCAGGGTGACCACCGGCCGCCCTTCCTGCACCGTGTACCCGTACAGGAAGACCGCGACGTCCCCCACCCTCAGGGGAACGTTGAGGCGGACGGTGCCTCGCCGGACCTCCCGCCCGTCCTCCAACACCGTCACGTCCACCCGGTAGTCGGCGACGCTGCCATCGGGATAGCGCTCCAGGGAGACCGCGTCGCAGCGCAGGGCCAGGCCGGACGCCAGAACCGCCCCGGTCTCCCCCACCGGGAGCGTCCGGTCCTCGTGCCCGCCCAGGCCACTCAGGGCCAGCGCCACCAGGAACAGGGGGAGAGCCAGGTGGGCGACCAGAGTCCCCCAGTGGGGAGCGGAGAGACGAAGAAGGCACGGCCACAGGCCCGGCCAGCGGTTCAGGGTGCAGAGGACGGTCGCCAGCACGGGCAGCGCCAGAGCAACCCAGAGAACGGGAGAAGTATACCAGCGGAACAGGCCCAGCCGTTCCAGCGGGGCCACCAGCGCGCCGTAGCGGGCCCGCGCCGCCTCCTCCCAGCGGGCCAGCGTGGCCGGGTCGTCGGGGTGCTGGGGGAAGAACGTCCCCAGAGCCGCCACAACCAGAGCCAGCAGGAGCAGCGCGGCCGCTACCTTCGGACGTCCAAACCAGCGGATAACCCTGCGCACCGCCAATTCACCAGGATGTTTGATCCACGAAGGGCACGAAGGGCACGAATATAAACCTTCGTGTCCCTTCGTGTCCTTCGTGGATTTTTATTTCACCAGCACCCGTTCGTCCCCCACCCGCCGGGTCACCCCCACGCCGTCCAGGTACTCCAACAGTGCCTGCGCGTACTTGCGGCTGGTCTGGAAGAGGTCCCGGACCTGGGCCAGAGTGATGCTCCCCTGCTGCTGGATGTGGGCGCGGATGCGCTCCACCATTTCCTCGTACGTCTCCCGCAGGAAGAGGACCTCCGGAGAGACCTGGACCAGGTCGCCCCGGGCCAGCAGGACGCCCAGCACCTCCTCGCCGACCAGCGCGGCGGCCTCCTTGACCGACGGGGTGGCGTAGGGCGCGGCGCGGAAACGGGCCAGCAGGTCGTTCACCGCCTGCTGCTGCTGGGGGGTGAACCGGACCTGATGTTCGGGCAGCCGGACGGTGGCGGCCTCGTCCACAATCAGGCCGTCGGCGGCGGCGCGGGCCAGCAGGCCGTTGTAGGCCCGGGGGTCCAGCCGCAGCGCGCTGCGCAACTCCTCCCGGCTCATCCCGGACCGGAGCGGGTAGCGGGCATGGTAGGCGGCCAGTTCGTCCCGCATCCGGGCCGTCGTGGCCGACCACCACGACCGGGAGACGACCAGCCGGGCCGGCGCCGGTTCCGGGACGGCGTCCAGGACCACCGCGTCGCCGGTGGAGAAGAGTTCCGCCAGCGCCTCGGGAGCGGCCTCGCCCAGGCCGGAGACCTCCAGCAGGTCCCGGACGGTCAGCGGGCCGCGCCGCTCCAGCGTCTGCAGGAGCACTTCGGCGGGGGTGCCCCGGGCCAGCGTCTCCAGCCGGGCCAGCACCTCGGGGCGGAACCGCCGGTGTTTCCGCCCGGGGTTCGGGTCCACCACCTCCCCGCCGCCGACGGTGACCGCCGGAGAGGGGACGCGGATGATAAACCGGTCCCCCCGGACCAGGGGGAGGGGGTCATCCAGTTCCAGTTGCACCCAGCCGGATTCGCCCGGCGCCAGGGTCTCGGTGCCCAGCAGGCGGACCCGGGCGACCGTCTCGGCCGAGCCGCAGAAGAACTTGACGAAGGCGTTGTGCTTCAGCGGAAACGGGGCATCACGCAGCAGGTCCAGCCGGACATCCGTCAGGGTGGTGGGACGGAGCCAGCCGGGGCTGGTCACCAGGTCGCCCCGGGCCAGGTCCTGTTTTGAGATACCGGTCAGGTTAATGGCGACGCGGCTTCCGGGGACGGCCCGCTGGATTCGGGTCTTGTGGGTCTGCAGGCCCCGGATGCGGGCCCGCAGGCCGCGCGGCAGAATTTCCACCTCCTGCCCCACCTCCAGGTGGCCGTCCACCAGCGTGCCAGTGACCACCGTCCCGAAACCGCCAATCGTGAAGACCCGGTCTATCCAGAGGCGGGGGCGGCCCCGGTCCGGGCGGGGCGGTGTGCGGGCCAGGACCTCCTGCAGCGCCGCCGTCAACTCCGCCAGCCCCTGACCGGTCCGGGCGGAGACGGGGATGATCGGTGCGCCGTCCAGCACCGTCCCCTGCAGCGCCTCCGACACGTCCGCCTGGACCAGTTCCAGCCAGTCCGGGTCATCTATCAGGTCTATCTTGGTCAGGGCGACGACGCCGCCGGGGATGCGCAGCAGGTCCAGAATGGCCAGGTGCTCCCGGGTCTGGGGCATCACCCCCTCGTCGGCGGCGATGACGAAGAGGGCGGCGTCAATGCCGCCGACGCCCGCCAGCATGTTCTCAATGAAGTCCCGGTGCCCGGGAACGTCCACAATGCCGACCGACTCGCCGTTGGGGAGCGTGAGCCAGGCGAAGCCCAGGTCTATGGTCATCTCCCGTTCCTGCTCCTCCCGGAGCCGGTCCGGGTTGATGCCAGTGAGGGCCTGGACCAGGGTGGATTTGCCGTGATCTACGTGTCCGGCGGTGCCGATGACGTGCACGCTTACTCCTCCAGCGGGTGTTCCTTCAACGCGGCCAGGTGCTGGTCTATCTCGGCGATACGGGCCTCGTAGGCCTCACGGGTGTGGGTAAAGGTACGGATTGCGTCCGCGCGGCGGGTCTCCCAGAGGGCGGCAATCTGGGAGTAGCAGAGTCGGGCTGTGGCGGTCAGTTGATCCAGCCGCTTGTTGACCGTCGCGTTAAACCGTTCCTGCTGGCGCCGGCGCTCCTCCAGCGTCACCTCCCAGTTATGGCGGGCCTTCTCCTGCGCGGCCTGCCACTCTTCCCACTGGCGCTTCAGCCGTTCCTCTGCCAGCCGTTGCATCTCGGCGGTCTCGTTCTGGCGGGTCTCCAGCCGGGTCTGGAGGGCGGAGAGGGCGTCCAGGGACCGCTGGGCCCGCTGATACTGTTCCATCAGCCGCTGCCGCTCCTCCCGCAGCCGATCTATCTCCTGGCGCACCTCCTCGGCCTGCCCGGCCCACTTCTTGACCTCCTGGTTGCGGCGGAAGTCGGCGACGCGCAGTTCCTCCATGACCTTCTCAAACTCCTTAATGGACTTCAGTCCCTCTTCCAGGTACCGTTTCTGTTTCTGGACGGCCTCCTCCAAGAGGAGCATTTTGGCGTCTGTCGCCTCCATCCGGCGGCGGAGTTCCGTGGCCTCCGCCTCCAGCGCGGTGATGCGCTTGTTGTCGGCCCGGCGCTGTTCTTCCAGGTAAATCACCGCGGCCGCGCGGTCGTCGGCGTGTTGCTTGAGGTCGGTCGCCAGGACTTCCAGTCGTTGCTGGTTCTCGGTGAGGCGACGGGTTTCGGCCTGCAGGGCGGCCAGCCCTTCCTCCAGGCGGCTGATCTGGCGCAGGCCCTCCGCCACCCGGGCGATTTCGTCCTTCAGGGCGCCGATTTCCAGTTGGCGGGCCCGCTCGGACTCCCGCAGTTCCTTGCGCCACTGCTCCTCCCGCAGTTCCAGCATGCGGCCCACGTCGGCCTTCAGCCCCTCCAGCGCCGGGGCAAAACCGGTCACCTGGGCCATCAGGGTTTCCATCCCGGCGACGGTCCGCTGGAGGGCGGCGATCAGTTCCTGCTGCTGGGCCAGTTGCTGGGCCTGGAGTTTGACCTGTTCCTGCAGGGCGGCGATGAGCGCCTTATCCTTGCGGCGCTCCTCGTCCAGCCACTGGACCATCTGGCTCAGTTGGGTCAGTTCCATGATTGCGGACTCCTATCAGGATTGCGGGCAACGTTGGCCCTTCGTTTGTGGATCAACTGCAGAACCAGCCACCTGACAGTTCAAAAACAGGACACGGATCAACACGGGGTTCACGGATCAGCGCGGATAAAAAATCCGTGAAAATTCGTACCATCCGTGTCCCATTGAACGGGAGGCAGGGATGACACCGATCCAGTGGGGGATATTATAGCACACTCCCCCGCCGGGGCAACGATACATTCGCCAGGTTATTTCTCATCAGACGTCTACCCTTTTCACCGGTTTCTGGTATAATCAGGTCAAGGAGAACTGATGCAGTACGTTCTTTTTGTCGCTCTGGCGCCCACGGGAGCGCTGATCTCGCTGGCCGTTGCCGGATACGCCCTCCGCCATCGCCATGCTCCCGGTGCATCCGCACTGGCAATCTATATGTTGGCCGTCTCCGGATTCCTCATCGGGAACACGCTGGAACTGATGTGGCCCACGGAGACCGGTACCCTGTTCTGGGCACAACTGGAATACCTCTTCATCACGGGAGTCCCGCTCACCTGGCTGGCTTTCGCGTTCCAGTACGCCGGAAAGACATCCTGGCTGGCCCCAAAGCGCTTCTGGTCGGTTACGGTCATCCCCGCGCTGACCTTTTTCCTGGCTCAGACCAACTCCCGCCACCGCCTGATCTGGAGCACGGTCACCTTTCAGCCCGTTGGCGAGATGCTGACCATAAGCGTCTCCTACGGCCCCTGGTTCTGGGTGCACATGTTCTACTCCTACCTGCTCCTCTTCGGTGGCGCTGTCCTGATCATCGGAGTCCGGGCGTTTTCGCCAACGGTATATCGGCAGCAATCGGCCTGGGCCATTGTTGGTGCTCTCCTCCCGCTGACTGTTAATCTCATTTCCGTATTTCAACTCATCCCCGGGCTGCATAAAGACCACACACCGCTGGTCTTCGCCCTGGCTGGTATCGCCTTCGCCGTGAGTATCTTCCGCTACCATCTCCTGGACCTGATCCCGATCGCCCGCGCGGTCGTGGTGGAACGGATGCGCGACGGCGTGATGGTTGTCAGCCGGGATGATCAGTTGGTGGACCTTAATCCAACAGCCCGCCGGATGCTGGGCGTAACCGAGGAATCCATCGGCAAACCGATGGCTTCAGTGCTCCAGGAGTGGTCAGGCGCGCGTCAGATGCCTCCCCAGGCCCGAATCTATCGGTCTGCGGATGGAGAGGACCGAATTCTGGAGGTGCGCGTCTCATCGCTGGCAAGCGGGCACGGGGATTCCGCTGGCCATCTGGTCCTGCTGCGGGACATCACCGACCAGGTCCGGTCAGAAGAAGCGCTGCAGCAGGCCAACCGGGAGTTACAGGCCCGCAACGAGGAACTGGATGCCTTCGGGCACACTGTGGCCCATAACCTGAAGAATCCCCTGGGCATCATCCAGGGGTTCGCCGAATTGCTGGCGGACGAATCCACCGTCCTCTCCGAAGAAGAGAGACGGTCTTCTGTTCAGAACATCATCCGTGTCGCGCGTCGGATGGACCACATCCTGGAGGAACTGATGCTGCTGTTCGGGCTGCGCCGGACGGAGGTCCGGATGGAGCCCCTGGATATGGCCGTGATGGTCGCCGCCGCGCTGGAACGGCTGGAGGCGAGTCTCCAGGAGGCCGTCGCCGAGGTCATTCTGCCCTCCTCCTGGCCCGTCGCCCTGGGTCATCCGGCGTGGGTGGAGGAGGTCTGGGCAAACTACATCAGCAATGCGCTCAAGTACGGCGGACGCCCTCCCCGTATGGAACTGGGGGCAACGACGGAAGGAGAGCAAGTCCGCTTCTGGATTCAG
>Ga0308415_1000337_pt1 | contig 20574 bp, 18 predicted proteins | sample HotsprSampleOS55_FD_203465 | JGI IMG/M metagenome (GOLD analysis project Ga0308415, IMG submission 203465) | Hot spring phototrophic mat microbial communities from Octopus Spring, Yellowstone National Park, Wyoming, United States - 20090730_OS55 ... | reverse complement strand
ACGTCGCAATTTTCACAATATTCGTGCTGGGGTTTACTGGACGTTCCGAGAAATCGGTGGGCCGGCGCAAATCGACGCTTGCGCGATCTTCTGGTGGCCATATAAGGCCCGCGAGTGGCCCGAGCGCTCGGGGACGGGCCGGCGACCGGCGGGAGACGGGAATGTTCGAGCTCGACGCGGCGGAAGTCCTTCGCCCTCCAAGTACCGGGGAAACGGAGCGTTCCGTCCCGAGCGGCGCTTCGGCCGCCCGGCGCGCCGCCACACCCCCGCCGGTCGGCTCTGCCGGACCGGCCCGGGCCCGGCGGCGCGAATCTTTTCCGATGGGCCCCGAAAGCCGCGCCTTCAAACGGCGCTTCTTCCACGATGCGACCCGTGCCGAGTGGGACGATTGGCGCTGGCAGGCGCGCAACCGGCTGCGCACGCTCGCCCAGCTCGAGCGCGTGTTCGCCTTGAGCGAGGACGAGCGCGAGGCGATCCGCCGCCACCAGGGCGCGCTACCGGTGGGCATCACCCCCGTCTACGCCGCCCTCATGGGCCTCGACGATCCGGCCGAGCCCTTGCGCCGGACTCACGTTCCGGTCGGCGCCGAATATGTCCGTTCGCCGGGTGAGGCCGACGATCCGCTCGGCGAAGATGCGCACGCACCCGTCCCCGGTCTCGTCCACCGGTACCCCGACCGGGTGCTGTTCCTCGTCACCGCCTTCTGCTCGACCTATTGCCGCTACTGCACCCGCTCGCGGCTCGTGGGCGAGGTCGGTGGTGGTTATCACTTTGCCTACGCCCAATGGGAAAAGGCGCTCGCCTACATCGAAGCCACCCCGGCTGTTCGTGACGTGCTGATCTCGGGTGGTGACCCCCTCACCCTCGGCGACGACAAGCTCGATTGGCTGCTCGGCCGATTGAAGGCGATCCGCCACGTCGAATTCGTGCGGATCGGGACCAAGGTCCCGGTCGTTCTCCCGCAGCGGATCACCCGCGGGTTGATCGCGGTCCTGCGCCGCCATCGGCCGATCTGGATGAGCCTCCATTTCACCCACCCCAAGGAGCTCACGGTCGAGACGACCGAAGCCTGCGACCGGCTGGCCGATGCCGGCGTGCCGCTCGGCTCGCAAACCGTGCTCCTCAAAGGTATCAACGACGACGCGGCGGTCCTCGAAACGCTGTTCCACGGCCTGCTGCGCCGGCGCGTCCGGCCTTATTATCTCTTCCAATGCGATCCGATCACGGGCTCGGCCCATTTCCGCACACCGGTCGAAAAGGGGATCGAGATCATCCGCGCGCTGCGCGGTCACACCTCGGGCTATGCGGTGCCGACCTACGTGGTCGACACGCCGGGCGGCGGCGGCAAGGTCCCGCTCTTGCCCGAGTACCTGGTCGGCCGCGACGGCGACGATCTTCTTTTCCGCAATTTCGAGGGACGGCTTTTCCGCTACCACGACCCGGGCGGGCGGCTCGGCCGCGCCCTCGGCGCCGGGAGCGCCGAGCCGTGCTGATCGGCCTCGCCTACGACCTGCGCGACGATTACCGCGGCCAGGGCCTTTCCGAAGAACAGCTCGCCGAGTTCGACAATCCCGAGACGATCGCCGAGATCGAGGCGGCGCTCCACCGCCTCGGTCACCGGGTCGATCGGATCGGCCACGTCCGGCGACTCGCCGAGCGGCTCGTGGCCGGCCATCGCTGGGATCTCGTCTTCAACATCTGCGAGGGGCTCGCCGGCCGCTCGCGCGAGGCGCAGGTCCCGGCGCTGCTCGAGGCCTTCGGCCAGCCCTACACCTTCGCCGATCCCTTGGTCATGGCCGCCACCCTCGACAAATCGGTGGCCAAGCGGCTGGTCCGCGACCACGGGCTCACGACCGCGCCTTTCGCGCTGGTCGAGCGGGCGGCCGACATCGCCGCCGTCGACCTGCCCTTCCCGCTCTTCGCCAAGCCCGTCGCGGAGGGCACCGGCAAGGGCGTGAGCCCCGCCTCGCTCGTCCGCTCGAAGAAGGAGCTCGAGCGGGTCTGCCGCGCACTCCTCGCCCGCTACGCCCAGCCCGTGCTCGTCGAGACCTTTCTGCCGGGCCGCGAGTTCACGGTCGGCATCCTCGGTAGCGGTTGTTCGGCGCGGATCGTCGGTGTGCTCGAGGTCGAACTCCTGCCCGGCGCCGAGCCCGGTGTCTATTCCTACACGAACAAAGAGCGCTGCGAGGAAGTCGTCCGGTACCGCCTGGTCGACGACCCCGAGGCACGGGCCGCGGCCGAGCTCGCCCTCGCTTGCTACCGAGCGCTCGATTGCCGCGACGCGGGCCGGGTCGACCTGCGCAGCGACGCTTTCGGCCGGCCGCATTTCCTCGAGGTCAATCCCTTGGCCGGTCTGCACCCGACCCATTCGGATCTGCCGATCCTCGCGAGCCTCGCCGGGCTCGGCTACGACGGTTTGATCGGCGGCATCGTCGCCTCGGCGGCCGAACGGGCCGGCCTCGCGGGGGGTCGGGCGGTACGCCGCCGGGCTTGTTGAACCCCTTGCCGCCGCGCGTTCTCCTCCTGCACGGTGTGCGCGATCCGACGGGCCGCCCGGACGAGGCCGACACCCTCGTCCAGGTCGAGGAGGTCGGGCGGATCCTCCGCGCCATGGGTTTCGCCACCGCGACTCTCGCCCTCGATCTCGACCTGCGGCCGCTTTCGGCCCTCGCCCTCGACCCGCCCGATCTCGTCTTCTATCTCGTCGAAGCCCTCGACGGCCGGGCCGGGCTCCAGCATCTGCCGGCAGCGCTCCTCGAGGTCCTGGGCATCCCCTTCACGGGTGCCCCGGCCGCGGCGCTTCAACTCACCACCGACAAGCTCGCGACGAAGCGGCTCCTGCGCCGGGCGGGTCTGCCCACGCCCGATTGGGTGGAGCGGGCCCGGGACGCCGAGCCGGATCGGCTCTGGATCGTCAAGGCGGTCGACGAAGACGCCTCGTTGGGCCTGGATGCCGGGGCCGTCGTACCCGGGAACCGGGTCGCCGAGCGCATCGCCCTCTGTCGCCGGCGGTTCGGCGGGCGCTGGTTCGCCGAAGCCTTCGTCGCGGGCCGCGAGTTCAACCTTCCCCTGCTCGACGGGCCGGACGGTGTCGAGCTCCTGCCGATCGGTGAGATCGACTTTTCCGACTACCCGAAGGACCGCCCGGCAATCGTCGACTACGACGCCAAATGGTCCCCCGGCTCGCCGACTTGGGAGACGACCCCGCGCATCTTCGAGCCGCGCCCGGGCGACGCCCGGCTGCGGGCGGAGCTCGCCGCCCTCGCGTTCGAATGTTGGCGGCTGTTCGGCCTGCGCGGCTACGCCCGGGTCGATTTCCGGGTCGATCGGGAGGGTCGGCCCTGGATCCTCGAGGTCAACGCCAATCCCTGTCTCTCGGCCGATGCCGGCTACATGGCGGCGGCGGTCGAGGCCGGGCTCGAGCCCGAGGAGGTCGTGCGCCGGATCGTCGCCGCTGCGGGCGTTGCCCCGCCGCGCCGGCCGGTCGGCCGGCGCGACCGGCCGGCCGAGGGCCACCGTCCGGCCGCGGCGCAGTCGGCGGCGCCCGAGCAGCCGTGAGCGAGGCGTCGGGACGGCCGCGCCCGGGATCGATCTCGGGCTTCCTGTTCCGCGAGGCGCCGGTCGAATCCGACCGGCGGGCGGTCGCCGAGCTCGTGGCCGCGACCGGTTTGTTCCGGCCGAGCGAGCTGGCGATCGCCCGCGAGCTGGTCGAAGCTTGCCTCGAGCGCGGTCCCGAAGCGTCGGGCTACCGGTTCTTGTTGGCCGACGACGCCGCAGGCCTCGCCGGCTACGTCTGCTTCGGTCCGATCGACGGCACCGAGGGAAGCTTCGATCTCTATTGGATCGCGGTTCGCCCCGACCGCCGGGGCGGCGGCCTCGGCCGCGCCCTGCTCGAGGCCGCCGAGGCGCGGATCGCTGCCCTGGGCGGCCGGCGCATCTACATCGAGACCTCGACCACCGAGCGCTACGCACCGACCCGCGCCTTCTATCGGGCCTGCGGCTACCGCCTCGAGGCGGTGCTTCCCGATTTCTACGCCCCGGGCGACGGCAAGGCGTTCTTCGTCAAGGTGTTGGACGGTCCCGGGGAGGCGGCGTGCGGATCGGGCCCGTCCTGATCGCCCCGGCCGGTGGCAAGGGTCTCGGCGTGTTCGCAGCCGAGCCTATGCCGGCCGGGGTCCGGCTCGACCCGCAGCCCGTCTTCGAGCTCGACCCCGAGGATGTCGAGCCGATCGAGCGCACCCGCTTCCGCCACCATTATTTCGCTCATCCGGAGCGGGACGGGGTCGGGGTGATCGTCCTCGGCTGGCTCACCTTGTGCAACCACGGCCTGCCGCCCACACTCGAACTCGACTGGCGGCGCGATCCGGTCACCGGCTGGTGGGTCGTGCCGAGCCTCCGGCGCTCGGTCCAGCCGGGCGAGGAGCTGACGATCGACTACAATTGTCCCCTTTGGTTCGAGGCCCTGCCGTGAGCCGCTGCGGAGCGTCACCTCATGATCCCTCGCGGTTCGGCGCGAGGTCGGCTCGCCCCGGCCGTGCCCGGCTCTTGTCGACGCCGACCCTCCCGACCCGTGGACCTCGGCCGTGAGCGGGCCCGTGAGGCCGAGCCGGCGGCTCGCGGTGCGCTGCGGCGATCGGCTGCTCGAGCTGCGCGCCGTGCCGGGCAAGGGGCGCGGGGTTTTCGCCCGGCGGCCGATCCCGGCCGGCCGGCTACTCTGTCGTTGCCCCACGATCCGGCTCGGCTTCGAGGATTGCGAGCGGCTCGACCGGACCGCGCTCGCCAAGCACTTCTTCACCGGCGACGGCCCGGAGTTCGAAGCCTGGCTGGCGCTCGGTCTTTTGACCTTGGTCAACCACGCTCGCCCGTCGAACGCCGATTGGCGCTACGTCGACGGCGGCCCCTTGGGCTGTCTCGTCGAGCTCGTGTCGGTGCGGCCGATCGCCGCCGGCGAGGAGGTCACGATCGACTACAACACCCCGCTCTGGTTCGAGCCTTTGCCTTAGCGGTCGGGGCAGGGCCGGAGCAGGACGGGCTCCTCGCTTCCGGGCAAAAGCTCGCCGAGCAGTCGGCAGCCATCGGGTGCGCAGAGGCGCCAGTCCGGCAGGCCGGGCATGCGGGCGAGGACGAGCTCGGGAAGCGGCGGAAGGCTCCCGGTCGAGCGGAACGCACCACCCTCGAGGCGGGCCTCGGGGCCGGGCTCCATCCCGGCACCACTGCCCCGGACCCGGCTCTCGACGAGAACGAGCCCCTCGGGTTCGACCCGCCAATCCTCTTCCCAGAGGAGCTTTTCGACCGTGTGCGTCCAGGCGAGGGTGAAGGCCCCGAGCGCGAGCCGGGCGGCCGAGGTGCCGGCGGCGAGGCAGAGCCCGCTCATCGCGGGCCGGCCACCGCCGCGCGGCGGGCGTGGCAGCGGAGATGGGCCAGGAGGAGGAAGGCGGCGAGCGCGAAGCCGAGCTCGTCGGTCCAGGGCAGGGCCAGGACCAGGACCGAGGCCGCGAGGATCGCTCCCGCCCGCTCCCAGGGGCGCATCGGGCCTTTGAGGAAGCCCGCGAGCGCCGCGGCCCACAGCAGGACCGCGAGGAACGCCTTGCCGACCGCGTAGAGCACGGCCGGGAAAAAGCCCACCGTCGCGGCCATCGGGTCGCCCGGCTGGAGCATCAGCGCCGGGGCGTAGACGGCCATGAACGGGACGACGTAGCCGGCGATCGCGATCCGCGTCGCGACGAGCGCGATCTCGAGATGGCTCGCACCGGCGATCGGCGCGGCGGCGAGTGCGGCGAGCGCCACGGGAGGGGTGAGGTCCGCCATGATGCCGAAATAGAAGACGAACATGTGGCTCACGATCAGCGGAACCCCGAGCTCGAGGAGCGCCGGCCCGGCGATCGAGGCGGTGATGATGTAGTTGGGGATGGTCGGGATCCCGGTCCCGAGCACGAGGCAGGTGAGCATGGTGAGCAAGAGGCTCGCGAAGAGCGAGCTCTTGCCGAGGTCGACGATCGCGCCCGCGAGGTTGGTGGCCGCTCCGGTGAGGGTGAGCGTGCCGATGATCGTGCCCACGAGCGCGCAGGCCACGCCGACCGGCAGCGCGTGCCAGGCGCCGTCGGCGAGCGCGTCCCGGGCGAGGGCCAGGGTTTCGCGGCCGCCACGCGAGCGAGCCGCGGCGAGAACGAGGAGGAAGATCGCCGCAGCAATGGCGTTCACGCCGAAGCGGGCGAAGCCGGCCGCGGCGAGCCCGAGGAGGATCCAGAAGGCGAAGCGGAGGGCACCCTCCGGGAGGGCCGCGGCGACCGGTCGGCCGAGCACGACGAGCGCGGTGAGCCCGAGCCCGACGGTGCCGGCGAAGAGCGGGGTGTAGCCCGCGAACAACAGCCAGACGAGGGCCGCGAGCGGCAAGAGGAGCGGCCAGTCGCGGCGGAGTGCGGCCACGGCACTCGGGCATTCGGCCCGCGGCAGGCCCACGAGCCCGCGTCGGCCGGCCTCGAAATGCACGCTCGCGAAGGCGGTCGTGAAATAGAGGAGCGCCGGGATCGCCGCGGCGATGCAGATCTCGACGTAAGCCACACCGATCGTCTCGGCCATGATGAAGGCCACCGCCCCCATCACGGGCGGCATGATCTGGCCGCCCATCGAGGAAGTGGCCTCGACCGCGCCGGCGAAACGCGGCGGGTAGCCGAAGCGCTTCATCAAGGGGATGGTGAACTGGCCGGTGGTCACCACGTTGGCCACGCCGCTACCGTTGATCGTGCCCATGAGCCCCGAGGAGATCACCGCGACCTTGGCCGGCCCGCCGCGCGTGTGGCCGACCGTGCCGAGGGCCAGCTCGTTGAACAGCCGGATCATCCCGGCCCGCTCGAGGAACGCGCCGAACAGGATGAACAAAAAGATGAAGCTCGAGGAGACGTAGGTCGGGACGCCGTAGATGCCCTCGGTGCCGAGGAACATCTGGTCGACCACTTGCGCGAGGTCGAAACCGCGATGGTCGAGCGGCGCCGGCAGGAGGTGGCCGAAGAGGGCGTAGGCGAGGAACAGGCCGCAGAGGATCGGCAGTGCTGGGCCGAGGAGCCGGCGCGCCGCCTCGAACACGAGGGCCACGACCAGGATACCCACCAGGATGTCCTGCGGCTCCGGCTCGCCCGCCCGCAGGATTAGATCCTCGTAGAACAGCCAATGATAGAGCCCGCCCAGAAAACCGAGCCCGCCGAGCGCCCACGCTACGGCCCGGCCGACCGGCCCGACGCGCCGCTGTTCGGCCAAGAGCGGGAAGGCCAAGAGGAGAAGGAACCCGACGTGCACCGAGCGGACGATCTGGCTCGGCAACGGACTCCAGGCGGCGGTCCAGATCTGAAAAACGGAGAAGGCGAGGGCGATCGCACGGATCGCGAGGCCGGCGCGGCCCTCCCCCGACTTCAGCGCCACGAGCACCTCACGCGCAGGGGAGCCGAGCTCGGGCTCGCGCCGACCGGTGCGGGCCGCGTCGAAAGGTAGCGAGCCGTCGCGCGCGGCAGGATCGACCTCGCCGGCGCTCGGCTCGTCCGGGTCCGGCGCGGTAACCCCGCGAGCGCCGCGCGAGCGGCTTCGCCGAGCCTCGAGGTGACGCGCGCTCGGCCGGCCGCGAGCCTTCCGCGGCCCACGGCACGGTGCCCGCGTAGGTTGCGCATCGGATCGCGCAGGATCGTCGTGTAGGACACAGCTCGCACCCTCGGATCATGCCGCCGGATCGCCCGGCCGCTCGCTCGCTCGAAGCACCGCGTTCGGGCCGAGGCGTGCCTTGCGGCCGCCGCGGTCCCGTCGGCCGTGACGGCCACGCTCGAGGACGAGCCCGGACCTTCGGCTCGCGACGGATCCTCCGGGCCCGCGGGCGACGGATGTCGACACGCGTCGCGTTCGCCCGACGCTTTCCCGAAGCGGCTCGCTGCGGGAGCCGCCCCGATCGGGGCCCGTTCGGCCGGCGCCGAGCTCGACCGGCCTGCGCCGATCGGCCGAACCGTCGCCGAGGCGCCGGTCGCGCGGCGGTGCGATTCCACCGCCGGTGCCTCGCTCCGCCCGATCGTCCGGACCCGGAGCCCGACCTCGGCCCCGATGGCGCCTACGGAGGCCGCCTCGGTCCGCGCCTCGGCGCGAAATCCGGGGAGATCCGCTCTCGCGGGGGCCGTGGCTCGGCGCACACCCTGCCTCGCCGCCGCCAACCTCACCCCAGGAGGTGCGACCCGGGTCCGAGGGAGGAGGTGACGGAGCGGCGCGCCGCCGGGATCGCCGGTCCGAGTCCCCGGCGGCTGACGGTCCGAAGCGGCTGCCGAGCGATCCGTCGATGCCGGCCCGAGCTGCGCCGGGCCGGCTTTCGCCCCAACGATCGCGGGGCCGGGATCTCCGACCGTGGTGGAGGCGAGCCTCGCGAACCGACAGCGGGTGGCGCGGCCCGTGTGGTCCGCCGACGAACGGGTTCGCTTCGCGACCGAGGGGGCGGGAGAGCGAAGGGGGGCCGGGTCGGAAAGCCCCCGGCGCCGCGCTCGCGACTGCCGATCTCGCGGCCGCCGGACGACCGCCGCTCGGCAACCGGGCAAGGCCGGGAAGGCCGGCTCGGTGCCCGGGCGGCCGGTTTCCTTGGGCCACGGGCGGAGCGGGACCGCGAACCGAGCTCCCGGTCCGAGCACCACTTCCCACCGTGGCACCCTCGACGAGCAATCTGCAGGGTCGTCCGGCTCCGTCGCCTCGAGCGACCGGCCGGGTGGGGCGGGCGGGCGAAGGCCCGCGCGGGTCGGCTCGAACGGTCGGTGGCGCCGAGGGCCGCGCGCGAGAACGCGGCCCGGTCGAACTCGACACGGCGGATCCACTCGCGCGCGTGACTCGGGCTCCCGGCTGCCGGTCCTGCCCTCGGCCGCCGAGCGCTCGCGCCGCACTTTTCCGGCGGCGCGCCGCAGTAGGCCCCTCGACCGGCCGGCGCACCAGCCGAACGCGGGCGGTGTGGCGACGCAGCTTCGCCGCCGGACGGCCCTGGGCCGCAGTCGTCCCGCGAGCGAGCCGGGTGCGACGGCGAAAGCGGGTCGCCGAAGCCGCCTCGACGGCCGCGACGGACCTGCGGACGGTCGGATCGTCCGGCGAAGCCTGCTGGCGTTCGGCGCAGGCGCGCGGGCTCGCGCCGAGCCCGGCCTGCTGCCCGCCGCGCGGTTCGGCTGCGCGGCTGCCGGAACCTGCAGCCGGTGCGGCGCGCGAGCGGTCCGAGCGGGCCGGTCGTCGTCGGCGCTCGAGCGCCGTGTCGGCCTCGTCGGAGTGCGGTCTCGGCTCGGTGCCGGTCGCGGCCGACGTCGCGGACCACGGTCGGCCGTCGGTCAACGGACGAGGCCCTTTTCCCTGTAGAACCGCTCGGCGCCGGGGTGGAGCGGCACCGGCATGCCGTCGAGTGCACGCTCGAGGGTGATCTTCTTGCCCTCGGCGTGCGCCGCCGCGAGCTGGTCGAGATTGGCGAACAGCTCCTTCGTCATCGCGTAGGCGAGCTCGTCCGACACGCCGCTGTGCGTGACGAGGAAGTTCGGGATCGTCGCGGTCGGCACGTCCTGGTCTTGGCCCGTATAGGTCCCGGCGGGGATCACACCTGGCCGGAAGGGATCGCCGATCTTGGCGACGATCTCGGGCGGCACGGCGACCATCCGGATCGGCACCGAGGTCGAGAGATCGCGGATCGAGGCGACACCGAGGCCGGCCGACTGCAAGGTCGCATCCAGCTGGCGGTTCTTCACGAGGTCGATCGATTCGGCGAAGGGCAGGTACTCGACCTTGCCGAGGTCGGCGTAAGAGAGCCCGGCGGCGGCGAGGATCGCGCGCGCGTTGAGTTCCGTGCCCGACTTCGGGGCACCCACCGACAGCCGCTTGCCCTTGAGGTCGGCGAGCGTGGTGATCCCGGATTCCTTGCTCGCTACGATCTGCACGTAGTTCGGGTAGATCCCGGCGATCCCGCGTAGCTTGTCGAGCGGTGCCTTGAAGCCGGCCTCGGCGTCACCTTTCCAGGCGGCGATCAAGGAATCGCCCAAAGTGAAGGCGATTTCGCCTTTGCCTGCCTGCAAGAGGTTGAGATTTTCGACCGAGGCCTTGGTGGACTGCACCGAGGTGCGGATCCCCGGGATCTTTTCGCCGTAGATCCGCCCGAGCGCCACGCCCAAGGGATAGTAGACCCCGGCCGTGCCGCCGGTCAGCAGGTTGACGAAGGTCTGGGCCGCGGAGGGCTCGACCACTCCGAGGGCCAGCGCGCCGACCACGAGCCCGAACACCCGACGTCGCCCGACCATCTGAGCCTCCTCCTTCCTTGCTGCCTTCCGCTCTTAACGGCCCGCGTGGCCTCGGTCGAGGGCGCCTACCGCTCGCTTCCTCGGCGACCGCCACGCCGCGAACGTTCTCCCACCGGCACGACGGGCCCGCTCGCCGAGACCGACCGGCCGACACGGCCTCGCTTCCTTCGCGGTCGCACCGCTCCTCCGAACTTGCGCGCTCGGTTCGCCGCCGATCGCGGCCGATAGGAAGGGGCGATCCGAGTCCGGGCCCGGCACGCCCGAGGCTGCCGCCGAGCGAGGCGTCGTGGCCCGCCCGGCGGCGGAGCCGGACGGCCCCGGTAGGCGACCCGTGGGATGCGGGACGAAGAGGCCGCGATGGGGACGATCCGACCCGCCTCGCGCCGGTCCGGAGGCGACGCGGAGCGGACGAACCCGTCTGGGACGCCCGGCTCCGTGGACCGGCTCCGCGGAGCTCGGCGAGGTGCGACGCCTCGCGCTCCGTGCGCGGCGTCGGGGGCGCGATCCGCCCGGCTCGGCCTCGGCCGAAGCGGCCGTTTCGGTGCGGCGCGGTCGGCGGTCGCGCGCCACCGGCCGCCCGCGGCGGACGCGGCCCTCGACCCTGGGCCCGTTCGGATTCGACCGTCTCGGGCATGCTACGCGGCGCCTGCGCGGTCACGGCTCGTCGAGCCCCGGCCCGAGCCCGGAAGGTTCCTCGAGGCTTGCGACGCGTGGCCCGTTCGTACCGGGACTGCGTGCGATCCGGCCGAGCCGAGCCGCCGCCGATCGCGTCCGTGTCCGACTCGGGCCGGCCGCGGGCCCGGCCGGTCCGACCGCCGCGGGCCGCACCGGGTCGCGGCCTTCCCGGCCGTCTCGGCTCGCCGGGAGCGGCGATCGGATGCACCGGGACCCGCCCCGGCGGGCTCCACGCCCGTGCGCGGGGCAACGCGCAGGTGCGCCATCCCCGGGCGCGCGCGAACTGCAGCCGTTCCCGTCCTCGAGCCCGCGCCGAGCCCAGGGCGCCGAACCCGCGCGGAGACGTGGCCGCCCCACTCGATGCGGCGACCGCCGGGCCTTCGGCGCCCGACCTCCGCGGAATCGCGACCCGCTGCGGTCGGCCCGACCCCGATCGGCGTCGTCCGGCCCGTGCGCGCAACCCGTCGTCCTTGCTCGGCCGAGGCGTGCCGGTCCGCCGCAGCCGACCCCGTCCGGGTTCGCGATCCGGCGGGGTCGGATCCTTCCCGCGCGGGTTCGCTTCGTCCGCGCGGAACGTACCGGGCGGCGTTCGGAGCACGTGGCGTTCGGCCGGAGCTGACCCCGTGCTCGCCTCGGGCCCGATGCGGACTGCCGCGCCGATCGACCGAGCCGCCCCGAGCGCGGACGACGATTTCGCCGCGTTGGTGGTGTGTGCCGATCGAGCCGACCGCGAGCCGGTGCGAATCGTCCGCCCCGCTCCTCGTCGATTCGCGCTGACAGGCCGGCTCGGCCGCGCTAGGCATGCCGCGCGGATCGACGGGAAGGCGGGCGTGACCGAGGAACCGGTCGTTCTCGACACGGTGACGAAGCTCGGCCCGGAGCACGCCGGGAGGGTCGCCGTCTGTGGGAGCCACGGCGGCCTGTACGCCGCTTGGTGCGCCGCCACTGCCGGGGTCCGTGCGGTCGTGCTCAGCGATGCCGGGATCGGTAAGGACGAAGCCGGTGTAGCGGGGCTCGCCTGGCTCGACCACCTCGGTCTGCCGGCCGTCGCCCTCGACCACGATCGCTCACGCATCGGCGACGGACGCGACGCATGGGCGCGCGGCGTGGCGAGCCGGGTCAATGGTTCGGCTGCGGACCTCGGCGCGGCACCGGGCCAGCGCACGCCCGAGATCGTGGCGCGGCTCGCCGCGGCACCGGCCGTCCGCAGGCAGGTTCCGCCGATCGGCGAAGTTCGGGTGCGGCTCGACGAGGCCTGCCGAAACGAGGTCGAGGTCTGGGCGCTCGACTCGGCCTCGCTCGTCCGTTCCGAGGACCGGGGGCGGATCGTGGTCACGGGTAGCCACGGCGGCCTTTTGGGCGGGCGGCCGGAGAGCGCGATCGCCGTGCCGGTGTTCGCCGCACTCTTCAACGACGCCGGCATCGGCATCGACGAAGCGGGCACGACGCGACTGCCGGCGCTCGACGCGCGCGGTATCGCCGCTGCCACGGTCGATGCGGCGACGGCGCGGATCGGCGATGCGCGTTCGACCTTCGCCGACGGGATCGTGAGCCGGGTCAACCGCCGAGCGGCGGCGCTCGGCGGCCGGGAGGGGATGAGCGCGCGCGAGCTCGTGGCCCTGCTGGTCGAGGCGTGCCTTACGGAGCGGCGCCGATGAGCCGGCCCGGCGTCGGCCCCGGCGGCAACGCCCGGGTGACGATGTCCGGGGGGCGGGCGCTCGCCGAGATGGCCCGTCTCGCCGGCTGTGGGCCGATCTTCGGTATGGGCGGGTTCCAGCTCCTGCCCTTCTACGAAGGGTGCCGGATCCTCGGTCTGCGCCACGTCCTGATCAACGACGAACGCTGCGGCGCTTTCGCGGCCGATGCTTGGGCGCGGGTCACCAACCGGCCCGGCTGGTGCGACGCCACGCTCGGGCCCGGTGCCACCAACCTCGTGACCGGCCTCGTCGAGAGCCTGAACGCCGGCATCCCGCTCGTCGCCATCGTCGGCGACACGCACCGCGCGCACTCCTGGAAGAACATGACCCAGGAAGCGCGGCAAACCGAGATCCTGCGGCCTGCCGCCAAGGAACTGATCCGGATAGAGCGGGTCGAGCGGATCCCCGAGCTCGTTCGCCGAGCCCTGGCGGTCGCGACCGCCGGCCGGCCGGGGCCCGTGGTCCTCGACGTGCCCGAAGACGTGGCCCATGCGGAGCACGCGTTCGACGCCGCGGAATTCTGGGTCGACCCGGCGACGCTGGCCGTCCAGGCCCGCCGCACCCGACCCGATCCCACGGAACTCGCCCGCGCGGCCGAGCTTTTGGCGCGCGCCGAACGGCCGCTGTTCCTCGTGGGTGGGGGCATCCACACGAGCGGGGCCCATGCGGCCCTCACCACCCTCGCCGAGGCGCAGACGATCCCGGTCGCCCACACGCTGAGCGGCAAGGGGGCCATCCCTTGCACCCACCCCCTCGCGGCCGGCCTGTTCGGCCGCTATTCGCGCTTCGCCAACGACCTCCTCGACCGCGCCGATCTGTTGATCGCGGTCGGCTGCAAGCTCGGCGAGATCGCCACGCGGCGCTACCAGCTGCTGCCGGAAGGCACCCCGCTCGTCCAGATCGACATCTGCCCGGAGGAAATCGGTCGGACCGCACGCGTCGCGGTCGGCCTCGCGGCGGACGCCCGCCTCGCCCTCGAGGACCTCGCCGCGGCGCTCGGCGCCCGGCGCTCGGACCGGAGCGCTTGGCGGGCCGAGCTCGCCGAGCGTCGGGCGCGCTGGTGGGCCGAGGCCGAGCCGAAGCTGCGTTCGGACGAACGGCCGATCCACATGGCCCGGCTGATCCACGAGATCGCGCGGGCGCTCCCCGAGGACGGCATCCTGGTCGCCGACGGTGGCTTCGCTGCGCATTGGGCCGGCTTGCTCTACGACACCCGCCGAGCCGGCCGGCACTTCTTGGCGAACCGGGGGTTCGCTTCGATCGGCTACGGTCTGCCCGGCGCGCTCGGCGCCAAGCTCGCCGCACCCGATCGGGCGGTCGTCGGCCTCACCGGCGACGGTGGCTGCAACATGACGCTCGGCGAGCTCGAGACCGCGCGACGGGTCGGGGCCGCGTTCACCCTCGTGGTCGTCAACAACGCCGCTTCGGGCTACGTCAAAGCCCTGCAGCACGCCATGTACGGGGCCTCTCAGTCGGCCGACCTCGTCGAGCTCGACTACGCCGCCATAGCCCGCGCGATGGGCTGCCGCGGTTTCCGTGTGGAAGACCCGGCCGAACTCGCCCCGGCGCTCGCCGAAGCGCTCGCCGAACGGACCGTACCGAGCGTGGTGGACGTGGTCGTCACCCGCGATCCGGCCCGGATGCTGCCGGCGGTGGACGCCCGGGTCCTGCGCGTCGAAAGAGGCGACCGGCCTGCCTGAAGGGCAGGCGTGCCGAACCGCGCCACAGAGTACCCGGCCGATCGGGAAGGGCGACCCGGCGTGCGGGTCCACCCCCGATCGGCCGCGACGCCGGCCCAAGTGCACCGCCAGCGTGGCGAGAACGAGCAGGCTCGTGAAGAACTTGACGACGAGCGACACGCGACCTCCGCACGCCTCGCCGCCCGTTCTAGGGGGAAAGGGTTGAGGAAAGGTTAACGGTGCCGCGCTCGCCACGACGCTCGGCCGGCTCGACCTCGAGGAGTCCCTGGTCCGCCTCGTTCGGCCGCGCCGGCCGCCTGTCGAGAATACGGGTGGCGGCCTCGGCCGTCGGGCAAGCGCAGCGCTTTCAGAAGAAAGACGAGCCAGGTTCTTCGAGGAAGGCCGCCTCGGCCGGGGTGTTCGGCCGGCCGAGGATCGCGTTGCGGTACGGGAAGCGGTCGAACCGGCGGATCACCGCGCGCAGCGCCTCGGCCCCGCGGAGTGCTCGCCGCCGTAAGCCAACCGCCGCTCGCGGGGCGGCCCGATAGGCTCAATTCTCGGGGATCGCGCGGAGCTGCTGCTCGACCGCCGCCGCCTCGGCCACCAGGGCCTCGCTCGCCGCCCTGAGCTGGGCCAGCTGCTGCTCGGCCACCGCCTTGAGCCGCGCCTCGATCGCACTCACGCTCTGGGCGATCGGCCGGCGATCGGCGATCTGTTCTTCGAGCCGGGCGAGTTCCTCGCGCGCCTCGGCCAGCCGCTGCTCGGTCGCGTCGAGCTCGGCGCGGGTCCGCTCGAGGCTCGCTCGGGTCTCCGCGAGCCGCGCCTGCACCTCGGCGAGTTCGGCTTCGGTCGCCTGCTTGCGGCGGGTCGCCTCCGCCTGGTCTTGGCCGAGTCGCTCGAGCTCGCGCTTGCGACCGGCGAGCCGCTCCTCGACCTCGGCGAGTTCCTGGCGGCGCAAGGCGAGCGTCCGGCTGGTCTCGGCGAGCTGCGCCTCGGCCGCCGCGCGTCGCTCGCCGATCGCCACGAGGTCGCCGTGCGCCTGGCGCTCGGCGGCGAGGGTCTGCGAGACGCGGTTGAGCTGCTCGGTCGTCTGCTGTGCCTGGTTGCGCGCCTGCACGAGCTGATCGCGCAGGCGCATTTCGACCGCCGCGGCCTCTTCGGCCTGCCGGCGGAGCGCCGCGCGCGCCACGAGCCACAGGCCGAAGCCCAGGATCACGAGAAGGACGAGCCCGCCGCCGATGGCCTGGACGAGCGGCGGCAGAGCGAGCAGCTCCGCGACCATGGACGTCTTCCCCGAGGTCGGCGGGCGGGTCGGTCGGCCCGCGCCGCGCACCGGCGGGGGCTCTTTAGCAGCGGCGAGCGCCGCAGGGCGAGCGGCGAATCGGCGCTCTCCCCGAGGGTGTTCGACGTCGTTCCGGCTTCGCCGGGGCGCTGCGCCGTTAACCGAATCTCGAGCTTTGCCGGGTAGAAAGAGCGGGCGAGACGCGGCCTCGGGAGCGTCCCATGGCGCAGGCTTCTTCCGCCGCCGGCGCGTGGCGCGGCGCGTCGGCGGGTGTTCTGCCGCCCGCGCCGGCTCGAACCGCGGCCCGAAGCTCGGGCCGGCTGCGGCGGCTCGCGAGCGAGCGCGGCTCGGCGGTGGTCGATTTCGCGATCCTCGGCCCCGCCCTCGTCTTGCTCCTGGTCATGATCGTCGAATCGGCGATGCTCCTCCTCACCCAGTTCCTCTTGCAAACCGCGGTCGGCGACGCGGCGCGCGCGGGCATCGTCGGTTCGGCCCCAGGTGCCGTCTCGCGTGAAGCGCTCGTTCGGGAAATGGCCGAGCGGGTGGCAGGGAGCCTGATCCGGCCCGAGCATCTGCAGTTGGAAACGCTCGTCTATCCGAGCTTCGACGATATCGGCCGCCCGGAGCCTTTCGTGGACGTGAACGGGAACGGCGTGCGCGATCCCGGCGAGCCGTTCCGCGACGTCAACGGCAACGGCCGGTGGGACGCCGACATGGGCCGCGCCGGCTTGGGCGGCCCGAACGACGTCGTCCTCTACCGCGTGCGCTACCTGTGGCAGCCGATGACCCCGCTCCTCCGGGGCATTCTCCCCGACGGCGGTCGCCTCGAACTGCGCGCCGCTTACGCCGTCCGCAACGAGCCTTATCCGGAGGGCTGAAAGGATGCGGCGTCCGGATCGGCTCTGGCGATGGTTCCGCCGTGACCGACGCGGGGCGTTGCCGGTCGAGATGGCCCTCTGCGCGCCGGTCCTGATCCTCCTCTTGATCGGCACAGCCGACGTCGTCTGGCTCTATCTCGCCCGGGAACGGCTCGAGCGGGCGGCAGCCGTGATCGCCGATGTCACCGCCCGGGCGGCGGAGATCCGCCTCTCGGACCTCGACGACACCTTCCGCGCCGCCCGCGAGGTGCTCGTTCCCCTCGACCTTTCAGCGGATGGCCGCGCCTGGGTGAGCTCGGTCACCGACGTGCCCGGCCTCGGTCCGCGCATCGTCTGGCAACGAGCGACCGCTCCGGGCCTCGTCGTCGCGAGCCGGATCGGGACGGTCGGCGGCGCGCCCGACTTCGCGGGCTCCTTCACCTTGGCCCGCGGCGAGAGCGTCGTGGTGGGTGAAGTCTTCCTCGAGGTCCGGCCGCTGTTCGGCCTCGTCGTGAACGGGCCGCAAGAGCTCTACGCTCGCGCCATCCAACGCCCGCGTTACGGTTCGGTCACGCTGGTCGCGGACGCTGTCGACGCGACGCGTGCTCCGGCCGCCTCGGCCGTTCCGGTTGTCGGCGCGGCGAGCGGGCCCGCCAAGGCCCCGGTCTCGGTTCCGGCAGCCTCGCCGGTGACCCGGGTGTCCCCGGCCGTCGTGACCCCGCCCCTTCCCGCGAACATTCGCGATTGACGCGATCGAGACGGCACTCCCCCGAGCTCAGGGGGGTGGGTCGAAGGTCCGCCGATAGGCCGCGAGCGCCGCCGCACCGCCGGTGTGCAGGAAAACGACGTTCGCGTCTTTCGCGAAGAACCCCCTGCGGCAGAGATCGACCAGGCCTGCCGCGGCCTTGCCCGTGTAGACCGGGTCCAAGAGGATCCCCTCGTGGCGGGCGAAGAGTCGGACCGCCTCGACCATCGCGGGTGTCGGGATACCGTAGCCCTCACCCACGTAGTCGCAATTCGCGACCACGGCCGAACGCGGGATCCCGCCCGTCACGCCGAGCTTTTCGGCGAGGCGGCAGGCGAGATCGTGGACATTGGCCTCCTGCTGTTCCCTGGGCGCCCGCACGCCGATGCCGAGCACCGGGATCCCGGCGTGCATCGCCTCGAGCCCGGCCACGAGTCCGGCCTGGGTGCCGGCCGAGCCCGTGGCGTGGACGATGTGGTCGATCCGCAGACCCGCCTCGTTGGCCTGGTGGACGAGCTCGAGCGCGCAGGCCACATAGCCCAGCGCGCCGACCTCGTTCGAACCGCCGCCCGGGATGACATAGGGCTTGCCGCCGGCGCGACGGACCTCTTCGGCGACCGCCTCCAAGGCCGCGTTCATGTCGCTGCCACCCGCCAGCTCGCGCAGCTCCGCGCCGAACAGCCGGTCGAGCAGGACGTTGCCGTTCCCGAGATAGTCCGGGTCGTCGGTCGCCACCCGATGTTCGAGGAGGAGGATGCAGCGCAAGCCGAAGCGGGCGGCGATCGCCGCCGTCTGCCGGCCGTGGTTGGTTTGCACGGCACCTTGGGTGATCAGGGTGTCGGCGCCCCGCGCGAGCGCCTCGGCGACCAGGAACTCGAGCTTGCGGGTCTTGTTGCCGCCGGTTGCGAGCCCCGTGCAATCGTCACGCTTGATCCACAGACGCGGGCCGCCGAGCAGCCGGGTGAGGTTCGGCAGGGGCTCGAGCGGGGTCGGCAGATGAGCGAATTTGAGGCGCGGGAAGCGGGCGAGGTGCATCGGACGTTTCCTTCCGAGAGCCGGTGCGGGCGAGGAGTGCGGTGACGGCCGGGAGTGGTCGCGCGCGTCGGGCGTAGGCGACGACGGCACGGGCGAGGACCTCGCTCGCATCGACCAGGGGAGCTCGGCAATCGGCCGGCCCGAGGACGAGCGGGACCTCGGTGCAGCCGGCGATCACGAGCGCCGCACCCCGTGCGACGAGAGCGTCGGCGAGGGCGGCCATGGCGGTACGGACCTCGGCGCTCCCGTCCCCCGCTTTGATCCGGTAAAGGAGCTCCATGAAGCGCGCCTGTTCGGCCGCGTCCGGCACGATCGCCGGCCGGTCGATCGCTTCGAGCGCGCGCTCCCAGAGCCGGGCCTTGCGCGCACCGTCCGCGGCCAACACCCCACAAGGCGTCCCGGCCGGGATCCGGCGGGCGATTTCGGCCGCGGTCTCCTCGAGGATCGAAACGAACGGGATCCCGACCGCGGCGCGGATCTCGGCCTCCCAGGCATGCGCGGTGTTGCAGGCCATGACGAGGAAATCCGCGCCGGCCGCCTCGAGCCTTCGGGCCATGGCGACGAGTGTGGGGGCGGGGGAGGGGCCGCTGCCGTCGAGTGCCTCGTTGCGGTTCGGCACTTTGGGGTTGCAGTCGACGAGGAGGTGCAGATGGTCCTGGTCACGCGCCGCCTCGCTCACGGCCAAAATCTTCTGCAGCAGATCGACCGTGGCGGCCGGTCCCATGCCACCCAGGATGCCGACCACGAGTTCGGCGTCCCGGCTCATCCCGCCCCCACCTCGGCGCGCGCGATCTCGGCCTCGGCTGTGCCGCAGACCGCATCGGCGATGCCGCAGACCGCGAGGCTTGTCCGCACGACGCCCTCCGCGCGCGGTTGTCAACCCGCGCCCACGCTTCTATCGCTCTTCGCGCACCCTGTCGCCGGATTTCCACCCGAGGAGCGCGCAGCCGTGGCCGAGCTCGTCGTCGTCGAGCACCCGCTGGTCCAGCACAAGCTCACGCTGTTGCGCATGAAGCAGACGCCGGTCGCCGAGTTCCGCCGGCTCGTGCGCGAGATCGCGCATCTCTTGGCCTACGAGATCACCCGCGACCTGCCGCTCGCGACGGTACCGATCGAGACCCCGCTCACGGCCACCGAGGCCAAGATGCTCGCCGGCAAGAAGGTTTGCATCGTTTCGATCCTGCGGGCCGGCAACGGTCTGCTCGAGGGCATGCTCGAGCTCATCCCCTCCGCGCGCGTCGGCCACATCGGCCTCTGGCGCGATCCCGCCACGCTGCAGCCGGTCGAGTATTACTACAAAGTGCCGACGGACATCGCCGAACGGCCGGTGATCGTCGTCGACCCGATGCTCGCGACCGCCAATTCGGCCGTGCGGGCGGTCGAGCGGCTCAAGGCCGACGGGGCGCGGGACATCAAGTTCGCCTGCTTGATCGCCGCTCCCGAGGGGGTGGCGCGCATGCAGGGGGCACATCCCGACGTGCCGATCTACACCGGTGCGGTCGACCAGGGGTTGAACGACCACGGCTACATCCTGCCGGGCCTGGGCGACGCCGGCGATCGGTTGTTCGGCACGCGCTGAGGTCGAGGCGGATCCGCGAGTGAGGCGCGTTAAGGGAACGTCGAGGTTTCACGGCTATGGAACGGAGCGGTCGGCGAACGGTCCCGGCACTGCCGAAGGTTCGCACCGTGCTGCCCTGTCGGATCGTCACGAGCCGCCCCGATCTCTACGAGGGGCTCGCCGCCCTGATCGAAGGTTGGGGCCTGCCTTGCCGCGCCCTCGCGACCGCCCGGGCGCTTTCCGAATCGACCGCCGAGCCGGGCCTCGACCTGTTGGCGCTCGAAGGCGAAGCGGTCGGTCAGAACCTACGCCAGGTGACGGCCCGTCGACATGCGGGCGGCGGGCCGGTCGTGGCCCTGCTGCGGCGCGGCCGGCCGCGGCTCGCCTCGCTCGCGCTGGCCCTGGGCTGCGACGACGCGATCGCCTTCCCCTTGGCCGAAGACGAGCTCCGGCTGCGGCTCGAGGCGCAGGCCGGCTGTGCGCTCCTCGCTCACGAATTCCGCCTGCGCGAGCGGGTCTGCGAGCGCTGGCGGGAGCCGGGCCGGCCTTCCCCGGCCGGGGCCGCGGGGCGGGCCGAAGGGCTCGTCCTCTTGGTCGGACCGCCCTCGCCCGTGCAGGTGGAGCTCGCCCGTGCCCTGCGGCTCGAGCGGGTGGTGTTCGTCCGGTCGTTGCGCACGGCTGCCGCCCGGTTGGCCGAGGAGCCGCCTCGGCTCGTGCTGGTTTCGGTCGAGGGCGGCGTCGAGCGCGAGCGGGGCGACCTCGAGCA
>Ga0308415_1000332_pt1 | contig 20667 bp, 18 predicted proteins | sample HotsprSampleOS55_FD_203465 | JGI IMG/M metagenome (GOLD analysis project Ga0308415, IMG submission 203465) | Hot spring phototrophic mat microbial communities from Octopus Spring, Yellowstone National Park, Wyoming, United States - 20090730_OS55 ... | reverse complement strand
GGGTGCGGGGGGGGGCGGTTCTGCGGTGGAGGAGGAGGTTAAGTTCATCGGGCATGCAGTAGCCGACGAGGGCGCAGGCGGGGCATTTGGGGCTATCAACGAGGGGCGGGGGCGCGTCGGGCTGGCCGGCGGTTTCGCGGGCGCGGGCGATGGCGGCGAGGGTCTGCTGTTCGAGCTCCGGGGTGATGGGGACGGTGACGCGTGCGCCGGTTTCGGCGAAGTAGATGACGCCTTCGCGGCACTGGTAGCCGGCTTCGCGGAGGAGGAGGGCCTGGATGGCGAGCTGGACCTGTTCGGGCTCCCAGACGCGGGCGGGGGTGGGGGCGGGGCGGCCGCGTTTGTAGTCGACGGGGCGGGCGGCATCGTCGAGGAATTCAACGAGGTCGATTTTGGCGGTGACGCCGAGGGTTTCGGAGCTGAGTTCGAAGGCGCGGGCTACCTGGCGGACGCCGGGGCCGGGCTCGGGGGCGGTCCCGGCGGGGGTATCGACGCGGCGGTGGAGGTCGGTGCCTTCGGCGGTGTCGTCGTTGTCGGCCCAGAGGCCGCGGACCCATTCGAGGTAGAAGAGGCGCGGGCAGTAGACGAATTCGTTGACCATGCGCGCGGGGAGGAGGGGCGCAGGTTCGGGTTCGGGGCCGGGTTCGGCGGCGGCCTCGCGGGGGATCGTGCGGTCTTCGCGACTGATCACATAAAGATGTTCGGCCGGTTAAGACCGAGGGACAGCGGGGCGGTGCGGCGGGCTAGCGGGGGGCGGGCCAGAGGAGGACGGCGGGGCCGAGGGGGCCGTCGCCCTGGGTGCGGGTGCGGCGTGAGGAGCCGTAGACGCCGGTGATGCCGAGGGCCCTCAGGCGGGCACCGCCGGCGACCCGGGGCGTTCCGCGGTTTGGGACCTGGACGGCGAGGTCGGGATGGTTGAGGAGGACGCGGACCGAAGGCGCGTCGAGCGGGGGGCGCCAGACGGGCCAGACCAGGGAGCGGCGGGTGGCGCCGGAGTAGAGCTGGACTTCCTGCCAGCCTGCGGTGCGGAGGCGGCCGTCATCTGCGAGGGGGAAGAAGCGGATGGCCATGACGGCGAGCCAGGTGGGGGAGGGGGCGCCGGCGTTGCTGGGGACGCCGGCGGTGCTGACCTGGGCTTCGCGGATTGCGCGGGCATCGAGGTTGGCGCCGGTGTAGCCCTCGAGGCGGATCCAGCCGACGAAGGCGTCCTCGGGCATGCCCGGGGTGGCGGCGACGTACCTGCAGGCCTGGTCGTAGTAGGAATCGCGGAACTTCATCTGGCCGAAGGGGGCGTTGAAGGGGGTGAGGCGGATGCGCCCCTCGGGGCCGTCTTTATCCAGGGTATAGGGGGCGACAAGTGCGGCGACCCAGCGCGCAAACCAGCGCTCTCCGGATTCCCAGCGGCGGGCGGCGTCTTCGCAGGTGGCGCGTGCGGCTTCGCGGGACATGCGCATGGGGTCGGCGCCTTTGGCGGTGTCTGCGGGGTGGCGGTTTCGGTACGGGAATTCGGGCGGGCAGCCGGGGATGGCGGCGTCGGCATTGAGCAGGCGCCTGGCAACCTCGCGGAGGGCGTCGGCGAGGTCGCGGGTGCCGTGGTAGGCGTCGGAGACGAAGACGGCGTGGGGTGCGGTTCCGCCCTCCCAGCGGAGGCGCACGGGCTGGATTTCGCCCTGTTCCGCGAGGGCGAGGACGCCGAGGGCGGCGAGGAAGCCGAGGGGGTCGTTGCCGCGCAGGGCGGGGGCCGGGATTTCAGGCATGGGAGCCTCCGGGTGGCAGCGGGCTCGCCGAGAGGGGCGGCACCTCGCCGGCGTCGGCCCCGGAGCCCCGGGCGGCGGCGAGCTCGGAGTCCTTCATGTCGGCGAGGCGGACGATGGTTTCGAGGAGAGCGAGGCCCCACCAGCCGTACCGGTCGTTGAGCTGTTCGAAGCGGGCGGGGTGCTCCCAGTCAACCTGGTATCGTTCGCCGGGGACGCTGACGGTGACGCCTTCGATGTCGAGGGTGGTCTCGGGCGCGTTGGCATCGTCGATGGGCGGGAGGAGGGGCCGGCCGCGGCCGTGGTGGGCGACAACGAGGTGGTGGACGAGGTCGAGGTCGACGCCGTTGAAGAGGTCGGGGCGGGCCCGGGCGAGGGCGCGGACGAGGCGGGCGGAGACGGCTTCGTGGCGGAAGCCGGGAGGGAGCTGGGCGAGGCGGTGGGCGTTGCGGGCGACGGGGTCGCGAGGGTCGCGACCGGACTTGGCGCGGGGGGTGCCGGCAAGGGCGGCCAGGGCATCGCCGTCGTACAGAGCGGCCTGGAAGCGCGGTTCGGCCTTGCCGATGTCGTGGAAGCGGCCGGCAAGTTCGACGGCGCGGACAAGGTCCGGGGCGAGGCCGAGGCGCTCGGCGAAGTCGCGGGCGAGGTCACCGACGCGGGTGCAGTGGTCGATGAGCGGCACGGGCGTGCCGGCGGAGAGGGATGTCGAGAGCGCGTCGTCGTCGGAGCGGTCGGCGCTGGTGGCGAGCACCTCGCGCTGCTCAACGAGGCGGACGACGGGCCTGCCGGCTTCGGCGACGCGCCAGCGTTCGGTATCCGGGTCTCGCTCGGGGAGGAAGGCGCGCCAGCTTCCCCGGCGGATGCCCTCGGCGGCGTCGCGGTAGAGGCCGGCGAGGGGCTCGGGGACGAGGGACGCGAAGGCCTCGCAGATGGCGGGAAGGGTGCCGTCGAGGTCCTCCGGGTCGAGACGGGCCCAGGCGTCGAGGATACGGGCTTCGGCCTCCGGTTCGGTGGCGTGGGAGAGTGCGATGGACGGCGCGAGGCGAAGGGAACGCCGGCGGCGGGAGGGCGCGAGGTCGGCGACATCGGGGACGGGCCGGGGGGCGGCGGGGTCGCTGCGGCGGCCGGTCCATCCCCAGCGGTCGTGCCCGCCCTCGAAGCTATCGACGATGATGGTGGCGTTCGGCTGGAGTGTACTGGGGGACTGGACCGGGGCAGGCGGTTCGTCGGGCCCGTCGTAGAGGACAGCGCGGGCGACGCGGCCGTTCGACCGGTCCTCGGCCCCGGCCTGCTCGCCGGCGGCGGATTCGATGTCGGCATCGATCGACTCGGATGGTGTGCCCGCAAGAAAGGCGCGCGCCTCGGCGAGGGGGACGGCAACGGTCTCCCAGTCGCTGACGGGGGCGAGGTCGAGCCAGCCCGCCCAGTCTTCAGGTTCGAGATCGTGAGGGAAGGCCCGCCATGCGACGTAGACCTGCGGGGCACCGCCGCGCTGGAAGCCGTGCAGGAACGGGGCCACGGGCTGGTCGACGGCAGGGAGGGGCGAGGTTTGGGCCCAGCGCTCGACGTGGGCGCCGAGGAGGACCGGGGTGAAGGTTGGGTCGACATCGGCGCCGGGCGGGGCTTGCCGGCGGAGCTGGAGGACACCGCGGTAGGAGAAGTCGAGGCTGGCGCCGGGGGAGGCCTGCTCGAGGAATTTCCAGGTCTCCTGCGTGGCCCTGCCGTAGATGGGGTCTTCGTCGTGGGTCTGCGGGCAGTAGACGATGCGCGAGACCGCCTCGTGGGGATTGCCCATGCGTCGGACGCGGCCGAAGCGCTGGACGAGGGATGCGAGCGGGGCGCACTCGGTGACGATGGCGTCGAAATCGAGGTCGGCGCCGACTTCGACCGTCTGTGTGGCGACGAGGCTGAGCGCCGCACCGAGGGGCGGGCTGCCGCTGCGGAACTGGTCGAGGATTGCGGGGACGAGGCGTTCGCGTTCGAACTCGCGGACCCGGCCGGTCAGGAGCCAGGCAGCGCCGGGTCGGCTCTTTTCGAGGTGCTCGAAGGCAGCCCGGGCGGCCTGGACGGTGTTGCACAGGACGGCGTAGCGCCCGGGCGCCTCGGCGAACCCGGCGAGCCGCTGCGCGAGTTCGGCGCCAAGCGCCCGGTAGCGCTCGACGCCCTTGCCGCGGACGTTGACCTCCTCCAGTTTCGCCGGCTTCGGGACCGTGAGGCGCCGCTGCGCGACCTGCGCGGCCGGCGAAACGGCGGCCGTTTCCGTCTCCAGAGTGGCGGTCAGCCGATCGTTGGCGCTGCCGGCGGTCCGGGCTGTTGCGCTCATGAGGGTGTGCCGCAGATACGGCAGGGCAGCTTCGGCGGAGGCGCGCTGGAGCCGGCGGACCCGGTCGAGCGTTTCGGCCAGGGGCTCGGCGATGTGGGCTTCGTCGACGACGACCCAGGCGTCGAGACCGCAGAGGGCGGCGTTGATGGGCGCCATCGACGGGGTGACGCCATAGCCGCGGAAGAGCAGCCGGGAGCCGAACTGGTCGACGGTGCTGACGACAACGGCGGGCTGGTGCGGGCGGTCGAGCCAGCGGGCGTCCCACGTCACGCCGCCGCGCATGCGGACGGCCTCGAGGGGCCGGGCATCGGCGCCGGCCAGGCCCTGCAGGGCGGCGGCGACGCGGGCAGCAACCGGGCCGGCCGGTGCGGCCGGGTCGAGCCGCTCGACGAGCTGGCGAGCGAGCTCGTAGGTGCTATCGACGATGACGCGGCGGTCAACGACGTAGATGAGGCGCAGGGGGAGGGTGCGCGCAGCCGGCCCGCGGTCTTCGAGCGAGGCTGCAAGGGCGAACGCCCATGCGATGATGACCGACGTTTTGCCGAGGCCGGTGGGCACGTCGACGAGGTCCGGGACCTCGCCGCCGCAGAGCCGTTCAGCGAGCCGCACCTGCCAGGGAAACGGCTCCCGGCCGGTCACCTCGCGGAAGAATGCCGGAAAGGCCGCTGGCTCAAGCATCGGGCGGTTCGGCCTCACGTGCTGCGGAGGTGGCGGGTGAGGTGACGGGAACGCAGAGGCCAAGGCCGTAGTGGCGCATCGACCCGATCACGACCGGCCCCCTGACCGGCGCGGCGAATCGGAGGTAGAGGTGCCGGTAGGGCCGGAACCCCTCGCGGTGGCCGGGGCGGGTGGTCTCCCGCGGGTGAAGGTCGAGGGCGCCGGGCAGCGTGCCGGAGAAGGGCCGCAGCGCGGAGGTGATTTCGATCGGCTCGGGGAAGCCAGAGTTGAGGATGGTTTGCCGGATGAGCGCAGGTATCTCCGTCCGGTCCTTTACGAACCGGTCGAGGACGGCGGGGTAGGCCGTGACCCAGGTATCGGACGGCCGGGTCCACCGCCAGGTCTGGAGCGCCAGCGGGGCGCGCCGCTGTTCCACGGGCGCAAGCCGATGCAGCGTGAACTGGCCCAGTACGGGCGAAGAGAGGCCGCGCTCGGCGGTGGCGCCCAGCGCCCACCAGAGGTCGCGGAGGTCGGCCGGTTCCAGTTCCGGGACGGCGACAGCCAGGCCGATGATGTGGCCATCGGCGTGGGGGTGGCCGACGAACGGCAGCGCGAGGAATGCGCAGCGCGGTGATTCGGACGGGCCGTGCCCGTGCACGGCAGGGAGGGGCCGGGGGAGGTTCGCCATGACCGCCTTGCGGAGGAGGTCGGTGAACTCGACGGCATGGCGGCCGTCGCGCTGCGGACCGCCCAGGGCGAAGATGACGAGCTCGCGGAACGGGCCGCGGATTGTGGGAGGATGCGAGCGGCGGACACGGGGCCGGTAGTCGACGTAGGCGCCCACTGCCCAGGGGTCGCCCGGTTTCCCGGCGTTCTTCCGCTCGTGGGCATCCCGGAGTGCTGCAAGGGCGCCGCTGAAGGGCACGCGGACCGGGTAGGTGGGAAGGTCCGTGCTCTCCGGGTCTTCTTCCCGGGAGCTGGCCGGGACGAGGACACCTTCTTCGAGGACCCCCGCGTCGACGACCTCGACGATGACCGGGGAGGTCGAACGTCCGAGGTAGGGGACGCGACGGCAGAGTGACGCCAGGAGGGCGCGCTCGGCGTCGGTGAGCGGGTCGTCCTCCCAGCTATAGAGGATGTCGGGCGAGCGGGGCACGAAGCGCGCCCAGCCGCGGGCGGCGTTTTTCCTGCCCGGGAGCGTCGTTGTGGCGTCTTTGCCTTCGACTTTGTTTGTTGGGACCCAGGCCTGGCGTTCGAACGCCATTTCCGGGGCATCGGCGAGGGCCGGCGGGTCGGCGACGATGGCGGGCGGCTGGAGCTGTTCAAGCTTTTCGAGGAGCTCGACTTCGGGCGGGTCGGTGTGGTCGGCCACGGCGACGAGGGCGGAGAAGAGCCGCATCCACGAGGGCGGCCACTCCGCAGCGCCCGGGTCCTCGGGCGCGCCGCCCTCGAAGGTTTCGCCGAGGAGCTGGCACCGGATGGCGAGCATGGTCAGCCCTCGGCGTCGTCGAGGCCCCGGGCAGTGAGGACGTTGCGGATGACCTCGGCGAGCGGCCCGGATGGCGAGACGACCACGGGTTCAGCCTGCCAGGCGACGCCAGCCGCGGCGAGCCGCTCGCGGGCGAGGTCGACAAGCTGCACGGCGTCATCGCGCGAGAGTTCGAGCGGCTCGGTCCGGGCGCCGCGCTGGACCCACTCCAGGGATTCGTTGCGCAGGACAAGGTCGGAGCCGGAGCGGAGGTGGATGCCGGCGCCGCCGAAGGCGAGCCGGTCGCCGGCGAGGGCGAGCGCTGCAAGCGCTGTGCGGCCGGCGCGGTTCACCGCTTCGTCGCGGAAGCGGAGCCGTGCGAGCCCGGTGAGGGAGAGGACGCCGAGCCGGGAGATGGAGCGGACGGCGACGCCGCCGATGGACTCATCCGGCTGATTGGGGACCATACCGTGGCCAAGGTCGCTGAGCTTGCTCTCGTCCTTCTTGCTCTTGACCGACGTGCCGAGCGGGCGCCATTCGCGCGTGCTCACTTTGTCGCCACCCGGCAGGTTGAGCGGATCCCCTTTGGTGGCTGCGCGCTTTCCGCGCTCGGGCTCCCAGCCGAGCATCTCCGAGGTGTAGGACCGGGCGAACTTTAGGGCCAGACGCTTGCCGCGATGTGAGTCCCACACGCCGTAGACGAGGTCCGTCGGCACGTAGGCGAGGAACGGCGTCAGGTCATCGATGGAGGCCCTGTCGAGCTCCATCCCGACCGGCGTCGCATCGAACGGAGTCCCGTCGACTTTGCTGTCGAGGAAGTAGGCATCCCGGCTGCGGTGCGGGGCGGCCAGGTTTGAGAGTTCAATCGTTACGTCATCGTGGATGAACCGCATGAGGAGGCGGGGCAGCCCGAGCCGGTCGGCCACGCGGTCGAGGGCGGCTTCGCACCGGTTGGCCTGGGACTGGTAGGAGTCGAGGACGACGACCTCGACCGGGGTGCCTTCGGGCGACCAGCGGCGCTCGAAGTGGTAGCGCGTCCCGTTGCTTTCCATGTAGGTCGGGGGGAAGACCTTGGCGCCGGGACCGGCCTGCGGTTCGTATTCTGCGCGGATGCGGATTGCCGCGTCGTCGCTCTGGAGCGTCACCGCCGCTGCGAGCCGTTCGTACAGTGCATCGAGATCCGCCATGTGCACGGCCATCCTTTCGAGACTCCCGGCCAGGCCGGCGGGTCGCCGGGGCCAGACGGCGGCAGTCTACCCCGCCGGGCCGCGGCACCGGAAGGCCTTTGCGCAAAGACGACAACAGGTGTCGCGGACGCGCCCGGCGGGCGGACTCCGCGGGCGGGGCCGCCGGCCGGGAGGGGTGCTGCTGTTTAGTTGAATGCGCCGGTTTCGAGGTCGGCGAGCATCCGCTCCATGAGCTCCGGGCCGTAAGGGGTCGGGTCGAAGTGGATGAGGTAGAAGGTCCCGTCGTGCATGCCGGCGTAGCGGGCGTTGCGCGTGAGCGAGGCGATGGCGAGCGGGCCGCGACGGGGCAGGGGGATGAACTTCGTGCCGCCCTCTTCGAGGGCCCGCCTGAAGTCGTCGTCGATCTGGGCGGCGTACTGCAAGGCGATGGGGACCAGGTGTTCTTCGGGCATGAGGTTAAAGAGCCTGGTCCAGGTGAAGAGGTCGTCGGCGCCGAGCACCTGGCATGCTGTGCAGGTGGTGGGCAGCTGCAGCCGGGCGGACTTGCCCGGCACCCTGCCGAACCAGCGGGCGTACTGGAGTTCGAGCGCGGCGCGGAGGCGGTGGAACCGGCGCCGCGGGCGCTGGTTTGAGCCGACTGCATAGTGCTGGCCGCACGGCCAGATGAGCACCAGTTCGCCGGTCTCGATGTGGGTGACGTAGTCGTGCGGCGGATGGTTGCGCGGCAGGTCGGTCTTCTCCCAGGCCCGGCGGAGCGGGCCGGCCCCGGAATAGGGATTCGTCAATCGTACCCTCCTTTCGAAGCTGTTCTGTGGATGCCGACGTGGACGGGTGGGGAAGGCGGCCGGCCCGGGCGAACCGGGGGCGCCCGGAGGACGCGGGCCAGATGGCCAGGTGCGATGGGACGAAGCCCCTGCCGAGGCAGCCGGCGCTTCAGCCGGGGTCGGGCGAGGGCTGCGCAGCCGGCTGCGGGACCGTGGCCGCGGGACTTCGAACGCGGGACGGGCGCCGGTGGGCGGCGGGACGGGCGGACGGGGCGGAGACGCGCGTGGACCCGATGTCGCAAAACCTCTTCGAGGGGACGGCTCCGAAGGGGGAGCGTGCGGCTACGCGGGCCGGAACGGGCTGTTGGTGGGCGGTGCGTGACGGGCGGAGTCAGTGCTGACGCATGGGGGCGGCGGGAGATGCCTGCCGGGAGAATGCCGGCTCAGGGCTCCCGAGCACGCCGGGGGGACGCGGACCGGTTTCCGGAGCAGGAACAGCGGCCGGGAACTTCCTGGGCTGAGGGACGATGGAGTCGACTGCCCGGGGGAGCGAGGACAGGGGCCTTCCGCCCGGCCGGCGGGACACCCGCTGGCGTCGGACGGGGCGCTGCTCACCCCTTCCTGTCCGACGCGCGGCGGAGAGCTTCCCGGACGGCGTCTATCCAGTTCTTCGTGGCCTTTTCATCAACGACCAGGTACTTCAGGGTCGTCGGTCTGTAGTGCTCGACTGGCATGTATTCGACCCCGAGAAGGACGCAGCCGCCAGGGATGGCAACCGGCTCCCGAAAGGTAAACCCGCCCTGGTCCCATTCGTAGTAGCGGAAGCGGACCTTTCGGAAGGGCTTTCTTGCCTCGAAGAGGGTGTAGCCGCCGGGAGGGGCGCGAAGCTCGGGTATCGGTTTTCCGCCCGACAGCACCGAGGCGAACAGGTGCGGCAGGGTGACCGGAACGCTGGAGCCGATGTAGGTGCTCGGCACAATGCCCTCGGTGTCGGTGAAGGCGACGGTTGGCGAGTAGACCCCTCCCAGGAGCGGGGCGTCGCGCGGCCACTGGACCGGTCGGCTGATGAACTCGAGGAACTCAGCGTCCATTGTTTCCTCCCCTTCCATGGTTGCCCGCGACGCCCTCGCGGGGTACGAGCCCGCAAACGGGCAGCGGGACGGAACGTTGCTGCGAGAGCTGACTGCCCCGGGGCGGTCCCGGTGACCTCGCGGCGGGCCGGCGTTACGGGCCGGTGTCGAGCCGAACGCCTCAGAAATCCCTTTCGCCAGAGAGGGCGGCGGTCGCCTGCATCCGTTCGACCCAGGGAATACAGCCGGTGACGGGCTGCGGGAACCAGGGCTCTCCTGGCTGCGTGCCGGGGCGGTGTTCATACCAAGTCGGGGCCGGGTAGCCGCCGCGGACCTCTACCGTGATGTCGGTGGTGCAGGTTCCGGCCGGGTAGTGGAGGGTGAGGGTGTAGACGGCATCGTAGTCGGGCACGCGGAACCGGATGCCGGCGGCGGTGAGCCGATTCTGGTCGTCGACCTCGATGAACGGCTCGGCAGTGTAGCCGACGGCACCGCGCGCGGCCCGTTCGAGCGCGCGGACGGCGAACCAGAGGCCATCTTCGGAGACGGTCACGCGTTTCCTCCTTTCGACCTGCGGGCGCAGGTGGCTGGATGTGTCGGCGGAGCGGATGCGCCGGGCGGGCGGCCGCGGCGGGGCATCTGCGCATGAGCCGATAGCATTCTCGCATACGGCGGCGACACCTCCTGTCGTTTGCGCGGGGGATGGGGAGGTTCCGAGGTACGGGATGAGGGTTTGGGAACCGGCGGGCAGGTCGAGCAGGCTCTGAGTCTGTGGCCAGCTGGTCTGCGGAGTTGCTACTATGTCGCCTCACTCTTGTGTTCGAGGCCCAGCACGCATGACCCCGACGTGTCCGCTGTGCGGAGGCAGCATGGTCCGGAGGACTGCGAGGTCGGGCAGTAACGCTGGCGGTCAATTCTGGGGCTGCACGCGTTTCCCGGAATGCCGAGGAACCCGCCCGTATGTCGAGGCCAGCAACGGGAGAACGGCGCAGGCCCCGGCAACGTCTCCAGGGCGCGCGTTGGGAGCGGGAGCGCCGTTCAGCGGGGCCGGTCGGAACCGTGGCGGAGCGACGGAGAGCAGCCGGCCGGACGAACCCCAGGACGACCAGGATGATGTGGATCCCGAAGACCTCCCCCATGAGGTTGAGCTTCAGCCGCTTCGTCCGAACCTCCAGGTCAGGCTGTTCCAGGCCGTCGGCCTGCCCCGCGAGTGGGTCGAACGGGTCCATGATGCAAGCGTGGCTCCACGTCTGCGGCGCGCCGCCGCTCAGTGGCGGCTCGATTGGCCGCTTCGGTCGTCACCTGACACCGTCCACCGGTTCATGAGCGTCATCAGCGTGGTGGAGAAGATCCTTACCCGTGGGGCTCTGACCATCGTCGACCCGCTGGTTGAAGAGGCTCTGCCGGTGCCGGAGCGAGATACCATCAGCAACCAGGACATCAGGGAGACGGTCAAACTCCTGGCGGCCGACCCCACGATTCCGCCGTCCTAGCCGTCACACCCCGAAATCTGGGGCAGCGCGAGGCCGTTCGCGGACTGGTTTGCTAACGGGGGCTTCGGAAGGCTCGGCTGGACACTTGTTCCGGGGATCACGCTGAAGACGACGTTCCAGGAGGCTGGAGAGCGAAAAAGCCACCACCTGCCCCTGGTCCTTGCGCACCCCTCGGTCGAGCGCCTGACCGCGGTGACGTTGCCCGGCGATGGTGCGGCCTCTCCGCCCGGGACATCCGCATGGGCTCAGTGGCGCGAGATGGAGATGTTCCCTCTTCCGTCCGGCACGGACTACTACGGCCCGGACCCTACCCTCGACCACCTGGCGACGCTGCTGGCAAGGGCCTCCGTGCCGAGGTCCACGTTGCCGGTCGTGCATCTCCGTCTGTCGCGGTTCGCACACCAGGTACAGATTGCGCTGCTCGAGGCATTCCGCAGCGGATTGCTTCCCGATGATGCGCCGTGGCGGGTAGCCATCCAGCCACCCGAACGGCTGGTTGCAGAGCTGGAGGCGGCAGAGCTGGAGCTGGTGCTCGCGCGAGCCGTGGAAGGTTTCGTGGAGCTGCTGGTGCGGGTCGCCTCACTTCACGGCGTTCCCCTGGAACGTCCGGAGGTGAGTGTCGGCGTGCTGCCAGCTGCACCTGCAGGTCCGGCTCAGGTGCTCCTGCGCTCCGGGCTTTCAGAGCGAGTCCCGGCGCTCACGGGTGCTGCCGAATTCGTTATCCATGACCTGCCGCTCGGACTCAATGTGGCACCGCCCGTCACGGCAACCGGACCTGTCCGGAGGCAGAACCCGAAGCGCGAAGATGCCGAATGGATGCTGAACTACGTCTTCCGAAAGCCGTCGTTCTGGGAAGGCCAGTGGGAGACAGTCCGGCGAACCCTGGAGGGAAAGGACACCCTCGTCCTCCTGCCGACCGGCGCCGGCAAGTCGATCGCCTTTCAGCTCGGCGCCATCTGTTTGCCGGGGATGTGCATCGCGGTGGCTCCGATCGTCTCGCTCGTCGAGGACCAGCTGGACAACCTCGACCGGGTTGGCATCGACCGCGCCGTTGGCGTAACCAGCAATATTAGCGACCGCCAGCAGCGCGAAGCGGCCGTGACCGCGGTCGGACGGGGCTGGCACCTCTATTGCTATGTGGCCCCTGAGCGGTTCCAGATTGCGTCATTCCGGGACGCCCTGCGCCAGGCGACGGCCGTCCTGCCGGTGTGCTCGGTTGCCATCGACGAGGCGCACTGCGTTTCGGAGTGGGGGCATGACTTCCGTACGGCCTATCTGAACCTTGGGAGAATCGCCCGCGACTACTGCAGGTACGGAGACTTCGTGCCGCCGCTTATCGGGCTGACAGGGACGGCCAGCTACATCGTGTTGCGTGACGTCCAGCGCCAGCTCGGGATTCTCGACTACGATGCGCTCGTAACTCCGACCAGTTTCGACCGGAGAGAGCTTTCGTTCCACATCATGACCTGCAGGTCAGAAGAGAAGGCCGACCGGTTGATCGGCATCATGAATAGCCTGCCATCAAGGTTTGGACTTGCATCGAACGGATTCTTCCAGCCACGAGGATCTAATACGACGTCAGGCCTTGTCTTTTGTCCGTACGTAAAAGGAAACTTCGGAATATTCCGTTTTCAAAAAGAGATACAGGAGAAGCTCCAGGTTCCCTCGGACGTTTACGCCGGCGGTCTTCCCAAACGAGAGAAACGCCTGAGTGCACACCGTTTCAAGCGGAACGAGGTCCCGGTCCTGGTGTGCACGAAGGCCTTCGGCATGGGCATCGACAAGCCGAACATCCGATACACCATCCACACCGGGCTTCCCGAGTCCATCGAGTCGTACTACCAGGAGGCAGGGCGCGCCGGGCGCGACCGGCAGCGGGCCCTTTCGTTTATTGTGCTCTCGGACGACCGCCCGGAGGCGAACCGCAAGCTCCTCGACCCGAACACGGATGTCACCACACTGGCCCGGCACATCCAGCAACGGCGGGACGACGGCACCGACGATGACGTGACCCGCGCGCTCTGGTTCCACGTCCAGGCGTTCCAGGGAAAGGAGCAGGACCTGGCGATCACCAGATTAATCCTGGACATGCTTGGCGAAACCGGCAGCGCCCGCCAGGTGGTCCTGAGCTGGGACGCGACGCCCGCGATTTCAAAGGACACTGCCTCGCGCTCCCGAACGCCCGTGCCCGGCGACGCCGACGAACGTCAAAAGGCGTTCGAGAAAGCCCTCCACCGCCTTGTGGTTATCGGCGTCGTGGCCGACTACACGGTGGATTACGTCCGCAGGCAGTTCAATGTGACACTGGCAGATACCAACTACCAGCATGTCAGGGAGCAGTTGCTCGCATATATTCGCGATTACCAGGCGGGGCTTGTGCGCGGTTATGCGGAGCGGCTCGATGCGCTGACCGACCTGCCGTGGCGTACCTACGTCCTCGAAGTCTGCTCACTGCTCATTGACTTTGTTTACGAACATATCGAACGGGCCCGGCGGCGCTCGCTCCGGGAGATGCTGGAGGCAGCAAGTCAGGGCGACGGCGAGCGTCTTCGCGAACGCATCCTGAACTACCTTACTTCAACCGAGTACGACGACTTCCTCGTGGGGATCACCCAGGCGCCTGCGGCGGCTGAGGCCATGAAACATGCGGAAGCTCTCCTCGATGTCGTCGTCTCGCCGAATGACGCGGAGCGCATCCGGGGCGCCGTCGCACGGTATCTCACGTCCTATCCGGACGTTCCGGTCCTCCTGGCCTTGCGGGGAGTCACCGAGGGACTCTCAAGGGACCCGGACAGGGAGGACATCCGCCAGAACCTGACTGCGGCGATGCACTTTGCGAAGAACCGGTACAGCTATACGCCGGACGAGCTTATCGAACTGGCCGGCCTCGCCGTCAGCGCACTGCGGCGGCGGCCGGAGGTCGCACGTGACGCTACAATCGACCTTGTCGCAGCAATGCAGGGGGACATTCCATTTTCCCGGGGCCTCGCGAAGGCAGTGCCGGACTTTGCTGCCATTCCATACGCTATGCTCTCGACGCGCTGGCTCGCTGAGCGCATTGACCAGGTGCTCGGGGATCGAATGACATGAGCATTGAAGAAGAGCTGTCGAAATTTCTTCACCTCGAGCAGGTGGTTGCAGAGGCGGCGGACCGGCTTGAACGGCTCCGGTCGGAGACAGAGAACTATCGCGAGGCCAGCACCGCACTGACCGACGTTGCACAGGAGCTCCGCGACCACATCGGTAAACTCACCGATGTGGTGGTCTCCATCGGCCGTCTGGTGGAAGCGCTGAGGGAGGCCGATACGGCAGCGCTGCTCGCGGGCGAGCGTGACATTGCAAATCGTTTGGAGCTGCTCGGTTCCGAGCTCACCCGGGGAATAAATGTCTTCGATGAGGCCTCGCGTGCAGCCGCTGAGCAGGCATCCGGACTGGGGCTCGCGCTAGAGCGGTACGAGGGCCAGCTTGCGGGGCTCGCGGCGGCCGTCGCCGCCACGAAGGGTGAAACCATCGCGCGCGTCGACCGGCTGTCGGAGGAGCAGGAAGGGCGCCTTGCGCACACCCGTGACGCGCTCCTGGCATCGCTGGAGGCACAGCACGGGCAGCTGGATACCCGGGTCGGCCAGCTGACTGAGCTGGTGCGGCAGGCGAATTCGGAGGTGCACAAGGTTTGGACGACCCTGGTGGCTGGATTGTTGGTCGTCGGGGCGATATCGGCAGGAGCCCTCATCGGGGTTTTGACCCGGTAAGGCGGGTTGGGTGTCCCGGGGCTCGACGCGGCCGCCGGGCAATGGCTCGGCAAAGAGCTCGGCAGCCGACATCCTTCCCCGCTCCGTGCCATCGTCGGACCGAACCGAGACGGTCCAGCTGGCAAGGTAGTCGGCGGCGTCACGATGCCCGGGAGGGCCGGGGAGGATGACAGAGGGGAGGGCCGTCTCAAAGGCGAGCGCGGCATCGCCATAGGGTTCCAGGTAAGCCGGAACGCCTGGGCAGTCCATGACAGGCTCGGCATCCGCGTCGACGAAAATCTGGCGCTGTACTCTCCCTATGCTCAGATTGATGTTCGAGAGGCCGTCGGGGAGCTCGAAATGCCTCGCGACGATGGAACGCCATCGTGATGCTGGCTCGCCGAGGTCTTCGACCGGACCGATTTCTCCGTCGGCCCCCTGCACGCATGCCCCAGCGGGGGCGACGAGGAAGAAGCTCCGGGTGGAAAGGGTTCGAGTCCCGCTGATGGCTTTGCATGATTTCCCATGGAAGAGCAGAAACGGGCGTTCCGGGGTTAATCCCTCAAAGCTGTGCGATGTCAGCAACCCGTTTTCAGTAAAGCCGAACACCTGGATTGACGAGAAGGGCTCTTCGACCAGGAGCTCTTCGTACGGCGCTGACCTCCTCCAGCTTTCCTTCCAGGGCACATCGAAGTAGGAACCTCCGGACAGCTGTACCCTCCAGCGGACTACCGGGCTGTCGATATACGGGAGCCGAAGCAGGATGCGGACAAATTCGGGGTCGAACACCAGAGCAGGCGCCGTCCATCTTTGACGCACCCTGCTCGGCTACTGTTCGCGTCCCACCATCCATGCTAAAACGTGTTCGACGAACCAGGAGGGGAGACCGGTATCTTCGCTTCCATAAACAAGATCCATGGTGCGATGGACAAGGTCTTCGGCCGCGCGTCCGCCATAGACGACAAACCGGTACACCGACCGTGGAATCCCGACGTGCTTTTTGATAAGCCTTTCGCGAATCTCCGAAAAGCCATATCCGTAACGTTCCGGATCGGTAATGCTAGGCCAGATGACGTGCTCCATGAAGGATGGCACCAGCGCCCGCGGAACCATGGCATGGGCGAGAATTGGCGTGACGTACGGTAATGCACCTTCCTCAACGAGCTGCTGGAACGTTGGCAGATGGTTCCGCTCAAGAAAATCTCCGAACCACTGACCAAGTTCCGGCTGATTTATCTCATTATCGACAGTATCCAGCAGACTGCGAACTTTAGGCCAGTACTCATGCCCATCATATCGAAATTTCGCGATATTCACGAGCGCGGCTGCGAGACAATGGGGATAGTCTCTCGGCCTGATGTCAGTTAGAACGCTTCGAAGCTGCCTGCAGATGTCGTCCAGCTCGGCTTCTTCGAGCGGAATTTCACCGATCAGCCGGTGCCGTGGTATTTCGTCGCGCAGACGCCTTTCGTATTCAAGCAACGTGGCCACGCTGCCAGCTCCAGAGTCGACCGTACCGGGAGACGGAACCCGGTTGGCCTTGGATTCTAGGTGGTATGCTCCCGGCTCGCAATAGCGACAGGAATCTGTCGCCATTTCTCCACGGCACGGGGGGCGGCAACTGATTTCATGAGCGGTCGAGCCCGGGTCGATGGCCGACGGCGGGAAAGTTACGCGGGAAAGGGGGCGGCCGCCGGGGGCGGACGGTCCGGACGCCGCTCCGCCCGGTGCGACCGCGGGGCTTTCGGCCACTTCATTTCCGCCGAGCTCCTCGCCCGGCGCTTCGACATCCGGTCCGAAGGCGTGTCACGAACGGCGTGAACCAGTACAGGAGGTTCACCGAAGGCGGGCGAGGCGCTAGGATTGAAGGCAGCGGGCCTCGATAGCTCAGCTGGTAGAGCGAGCGATTCGTAATCGCTAGGTCCAGGGTTCGAATCCCTGTCGAGGCTCCAGTTTTCTCCCTGCGTGCCGCGCGGGCGGGCGCCGGCAGGGTGCGTATCCTGGCCCCGACTCCAGCCGTGCGTTTGAGTTTCGCGACGAGCATGCGCCCGGGCCTCTCGAGCGCTTCCCACAGCGTAACTCCCCGACTCCGGGATTGCGTTTGCGTGCCGCGGCCACAACCCGAAATTGAACACCTGGGCGGCGCTGCGAACCTCGACCCCAAACCCCGGCCCTGCCCATGGATGCCGCACGGGCAGCAGGAGCAGCGCGGCAGCGATTGACGGTCGGCAATTCGGGATTCGCTTGACCCGCGCCGGCTGCGCCCGCTACGCTCGATGGTGCAAGGGGGAGTAACCGGCACCCACCCCCGGGGTGCATCCGCGGGCCGTCACCACGCGCTTCGGCGCCGGCCCCGGAGGCGAGCCTTCGTCCGGTGAGACCCTGGCACATCCTCAAACAGGGATGCGGCCAGGGTTTTTTGCTGGCCGCGAAAGGGTCGCATGACCGAACTGCTTCCGTGGGTCATCTTCGGCGGCATCGTGGCGGGGATGCTCGCGCTCGACCTTGGCGTCTTTCATCGCGAGGCCCATGTTGTGTCGCGCCGCGAGGCGCTCGCCTGGAGCGCCGCGTGGATTACCCTGGCGCTCGCCTTCAATGCCGGCGTGTTCTTCTTCCGGGGCAGCGATGCGGGCGTCGAGTGGCTGACGGGCTACCTGATCGAGAAATCGCTAAGCGTCGATAACGTCTTCGTCTTCCTGCTGATCTTCTCGGCGTTTGCGGTGCCGCCGGTGTACCAGCATCGCGTGCTCTTCTGGGGGATTCTCGGGGCGGTGGTGATGCGGGCGGTGCTGATTGCAGCGGCAGGGCTGCTCATCACGACGCTCCACTTCGTCATTTACGTGTTCGGCGCGTTCCTCATCTTCACGGGTATCAAATTCCTGCGGGACCAGGAGCATGCGCCGGACCTCGAACAGAACCGGTTCGTGCGCCTGACGCGCCGGCTCTTTCCCGTGACGGCCCGGTACGAAGGGCAGCGGTTCTTCCTCCGGCGGGAGGGGGTCCTGTATGCGACGCCGCTGTTCCTGGTCCTGGTGCTGGTGGAGAGCACGGACCTTGTGTTCGCCGTCGACAGCATCCCGGCGATCTACGCAGTGACGAGCGACCCGTTCATTGTGTTTACGTCGAACATTTTCGCGATTCTCGGGCTGCGGGCGCTCTACTTCGTGCTGGCCGGATACCTGGGCGGGCTGCGGTTCCTGAAGCCGGCCCTGGCGGCCATCCTCGTGTTCGTCGGCACGAAGATGCTGCTCGTCGACCTGTACAAGGTGCCGTCGCTGGCGAGCCTGGCGGTGATCGCCGGGGTCCTTGCGGCGGCGCTGTTCGCTTCGTGGCGGTGGCCGAAGCCGGCGCATGCCGCGGTCCACGAGCCCGCTGCGGGCCGTTGACCGGCCGCCCCCCGCCAATTACCTACGATCGAGAGGTGTCACGTTCGACACCGAACGCGGGAACACCACCCGGGGAAGCCCGGGAGGAGAACGGAGGAACCCGATACTGAAGCGGCTGACCGCAATCTTCCAGGCAAAGGCGAACAGGGCGCTCGACCGGCTCGAGGACCCGCGGGAGATGCTCGACCTGAGTTACGAGAAGCAGGTGGAGATGCTGCGCGACGTGAAGCGGGGCATCGTCGAGGTGACGGCCGCGCGGCGCCGGCTCGAGCTACAGGCTGAAGAGCTTCGGGCGAAGCTGCCGGCCTTCGATGCGCAGGCGATGCAGGCGCTGAAGAACGGGCGCGAGGACCTCGCGCGGGTTGCGCTGGAGCGGAAGGCTTCGACGCAGGCGCAAATCGAGAGCTTCGAGGCGCAGGTGGCGAACCTGCTCGCCGAGCAGGAGCAGCTGGTGCAGGCGGACCAGCGGCTGCAGGCGAAGGTGGAGGCGTTCCGAACCCGGAAGGAGGTGCTGAAGGCGCAGTACACGGCGGCGAAGGCGACGGTCCGGATCGGCGAGGCGGTCACCGGTCTCTCGGAGGAGATGACGGACGTGGGGTACGCCATCCAGCGGGCGGAGGACCGGACCGCGCAGCTGAAGAGTCGCGGCCAGGCGATCCAGGAGCTGCTGGAGAGCGGGGTGCTGGAGGATTCGCTCGGCGGGACGACCGGCATCGACCGGGAGCTGGAGGCGCTGGGCCGGCAGGCGAGCATCGATGCCGAACTCGAGCGGCTGCGGGCGGCGATGGCCGCCGGGGAGGGAACGCGATGATCGTGCGGCTGATGGGGCGCGGCCAGTGGCGGCTCGATGATGCGCTGATCGATGAGCTGAACCGGATCGATGCGGCGCTGGATGATGATATCAACCGGGGGGATGCGACCGAGTTCCGGGAGCACCTCGCGGCGATGCACCGGCTGATCGCGGAGCGGGGCGAGCCCGTGCCGGAGGACGAGCTGGTGCCGTCGGATGCGTTCGTGCCGCCGGCCGACTGTTCGCTCGAGGAGCTGCGGAAGCTGATGGACCCGGATGGGCTAATCCCGGGCGGCCCGGCAAGGGAGGCGGTCGATGGTTGATGAGCTGTTCGAGGTCTTCGAGGAGCTGTTCGAGCGCCGCAACAAGAAAAAGAAGAAGGAAAAGGAAGGGAAGGGCGGCGGTGCGCGGGACGGCGTCCCGGCGGCGCCGCCCGTTTTCTGCGTGGACTGCGGCGTGCGGAACGAGGGCGGGGCCCGCTTCTGCATGGAGTGCGGGAGCCTGCTGCCGAGCCCGGGGGAGGAGCTGCGCTGCCTGAGCTGCAACACGCAGCTGCCGCTGAAGGCGAAGTTCTGCCCGCGCTGCGGCGCGAAGGGGGCGGTCTAGGGCGGGGTCAGGGGGCGTCGATTTCGCTGCGGAGGCGGCGGGCGACGGCAATCAGTGCCGGAAAGCGAATCGCGGATGCGGGCGTACACTTGCCGGGCCTGGGCTTCGTCGTAGGTGTGAGAGGTTTCGTTGCGCGCCTGCAGGAGTGCGAGCCAGGCAGCTTCATCGTCGATGAGGCCGGCGGCATACGCAGCGCGAATGGTTCCCCGCGGGCTCGCCGTTTCGATGCCCTGGTCGGCGAGGACCGCACGCATCGCCTTCCAGCAGAGTTCGAACACGAACTCGAACCGTTGAATGGTGCCATCGAGGACGAGAGGCGCTGAGGGGTCCTCGGCGAGAGCTTCCTCGAGCCGTGCAAGCGCCCGCTCGAGTTTTTCGACGGCGATGCGGCTACGGATGGACGCGGGCAAGTTCGATGCCCTCCCGTTCGATCGCCTCGCGGAGCGCAGGCGGCGCGGTATCGAGCCGTACGACGTCGATGTGGAGAAGGGTGGGGGCTTCGTCGACGAGGGCGAGAAGCTCGTCCCAGGTGACCGGGTCGGCGCCGGGGGCGTCGATGGCGAGGTCGATGTCGGAGCGTTCGCGGTGGTCGCCGCGGGCGCGTGAGCCGAAGAGGATGACGCGCCGGACGGCTGGGTGCCGGGCGAGGCGTTCGACGAGCCAGTCGGCGACGGCGCGGGTGCGGGGGTCCATGGGCGTGAGTGTAGCGGAGGCAGCTGCGGCGGGGCGTCAGCGGATGGTGAAGGAGCCGGCGGCGATGGTGACGAATCCGATGGAGACCTCGTTGGTGGCCTTTACGGTGATGCTGTACGTTCCGGTCACCGGGTCACCGAAGGTGAAGAAGTCTCCCGGCCAGGCGAACTCCCGCGAATGGCCGTCCCAGTAAAGGTAGCCGAATGCGGTTTGCGAAAAGCCGTTCGGAGGGTCGACTTCGACCCGTATGCGGATCGGGTAGTCGAAATCGGCGAAGTAGTCGGTTTTGACGGTGATGGTGAAGAGCGTATTCCAGCGCCACTGGACGCACTCAACCCGGACTTTGAACCCTCGCGAGGCAGGGATGTCGGTCCAGCCGGTGCAGGATTCGATGACGTCGCCGCCGCTGGACGGCGGGGGGTAGGCGGGCCCGGGTGGGGGCGCCGGCGGGCGCGGAACCGGCGTCGGGGTGGGCGGAACCGGGGTCGGCGTCGGAGGCCGCGGCGTGGGTGTCGGCGTCGGCGTCGGTGTTGCGGTCGGGGTGGCCGTTGGCGTCGGCGAGGGCGTCGGCGTCGGCGTGCGGGTCGGGGTGGCGGTGGCTGTGGGGGTAGCGGTCGGCGTGGGCGTGGGGTCCGGGTCGCTGATGAAGCCGCAGCCGGCCGCGCCGAGCGCCGCAAACGCAGCAGCAAGAAGGGCCGCATGGCGGATGACCGGGCGCATGACGGCCGGGGATGGTAGCACAGCCCGGCGA